>Ga0209253_10004552_pt1 | contig 12071 bp, 17 predicted proteins | sample FrelakmetBRP12BR_FD_187145 | JGI IMG/M metagenome (GOLD analysis project Ga0209253, IMG submission 187145) | Freshwater lake sediment microbial communities from the University of Notre Dame, USA, for methane emissions studies - BRP12 BR (SPAdes)... | ecosystem: Environmental > Aquatic >...
AGGTAGTCTTTCTCACTGATGCGATCGGCATTCGCCAGGCCTCTGTGCCAGGCAATGTCCATTGCTTGCCCGATGCTGAGGTTGATCATTTCCTGCACATAAATCTCGTAGACTCTGCTAAGCTTCTCGGTAGGGATTTTCCCACGATTCTCGATCAACGGCAGAAGAGGCAGATAGTACATGGAGTTTCCAGCGTTGATGGCAATGTCTAGTCCGAAGATCTTGTAGGTGCAAGGTTTTCCTCTTCGCAGGTCAGAGGAGTCTTCTATGTCGTCCACGAGTAGCGTTCCGTTGTGGATTACTTCAGGGATTACGGCAAAATCGATGAATTTGTCTGGCTCTTTGCTCAAGGCCTCGCATACCAGCAAGAACAGGGAAGGGCGCCACCGTTTTCCTCCTCTGTCAAGAAACTCCCAGACTGGTTCGGCGATTGCCTTGTTTATGGGTTCAAGGTTGATTGCGTAGCTAGGGGGGCTGATCTTGAAAAGGGCTGCATCTTTGGTGAATTTTCGCGGGAGGTATTTCTCTATCGTTTTGTCTATGAGTAATACTTTCTCTCCGAGGAACTCGTCAATATCCAAGCCTATTTCCTTCCTCTCCGCGCATAGCTCTCGGTGTTGAAACCTCTGATTCTCAGCCACTCCGCCGTCCTGCCCGTTACGACAAGAGGCGTCCTGCGCAAGTCCTGAATTGACTCGGCACCCACCAGAAACATGACGTTTCTCAGTTCCTGAATCAGAAGTGAAAGGGCGTCAATCGTCTCTCCTACGCCTTTGGTTGCGGTTTGGAGTACTGGTTGTGAAAGGCTAGTCAAACTTGCACCGAGAGCGAGGGATTTGGCTATGTCTATCCCATTGCGTATGCCGCCGGAGGCGATGACTGGAATGTTCACGTACTGGGAAACCTCGACAATGCTGGAAGCCGTTGGTATGCCCCAATCCCAGAAGACCTCACCCAATCTCTGCTGCAGATCGTCTTCTCCATTCCTTGTTCTATAGTATTCAACGGCTGCCCAGCTTGTACCGCCAACCCCGCTTATGTCTATTCCCTTTACGCCCATGTTTTCAAGCTTCGCTGCCTCTTCAGCCGCTATTCCTGCACCTGTTTCCTTCGCTATTACAGGCTTGTCCAACCCTTGGGCCACGTCGCCTATTTCTTCGAGCACGCCGCGGAAATTGGTCTGGCCTTCTGGCTGTACAGCCTCCTGAAGCGAGTTCAGGTGCATGGCGATGGCATCTGCCTCAATCATCCTAATAGCTCTCTTAACTTCTTTGAGTCCGTAACCATTGACAAGCTGCACACCGCCTAGGTTTGCGATCAGAAAGGCGTTTGGAGCTTTTTTCCGTGTTATCGCGAACGTCGGCTCAAGCTTTCTATCCTCCATCGCGGCACGCTGACTGCCTACGCCCATGCCTAATCCCAGTTTCTCTACGGCTTCCGCTATCGTCGCATTGATCTCTGAGGCTTCTGGAGCTCCGCCTGTTATGGCTCCCACAATCAGAGGTGCTGAGAATCTGTGGTTGAAGACGGTCGTAGACATGTTTATCTTGCCCTTGTCAACTTCGGGCAGAGCTTTGTGAACAAAGTGGATGTCTTCCAAGCCAGTTGTTGCGTTTTTGGCTTGCACATTCTTGTCCAGGGATATTCGTATGTGGTCTGACTTTCGTTTTCTTGTTCCTTTACTCAATTTCGCTCATTCTCCTATTATCGTTCCCTGCACTCTTTCTCCCTTGAGGGCCATGCAAACGCTGTTGGGCTTGGTTGCATTCATGATCGTCACGGGGATGCCTTTCTCCAAGGCTGGTAGGAGTTCAGCGATCTTTCCAACCATGCCGCCAGTAACGTCGCATGCAGTTGATTTGCCAAGCTTGCTCTGTAGTCCCTCGAGTTCCCTCAATGTCAAATGCTCAAAGAGCTTTGCGGTCTTTTCTGTCTTCGGGTCAGCGTCATGCAATCCGTCTACGTCAGTGCCGACTATGATTCGTTCCGCGCCGAAACGTGTGGCCAACATGGCAACCAATTGATCACCTGACAATATCGTAAAACCAAGCTCTGAATCCAACACTGCATCGCCATACAATACAGGCAGAAAACCCATATCCAATAGCTTTTCCATCGGCGCATCTTCAAGGGATTGGATTCTGCCATTCTTGGTCACCATCATCGATGATGGCGCTAAGCTTACGGCTGGCATAGCGTGCCATATCAAAGCGTCCATCAGCAATCCGTTGAGGACGGTCATTAGGTGGTGCGTCTCGGCAAACCCGATCTTTTGGGAGTGGTCTTTCAGGCCATCTTTTATTCCATATCGTTGCGCTCTCGGGTGTCCGAAGCTTCCACCACCATGGACTATGATCAGACTATGCACGTTTGCCTTCTCTATTTCAGTGGCCAAGCGGTCTATTGTGTTCGTTCTGGCTTTGAGTTCTACGTTTTTGTCGGTGATTACTGAGCCACCGATCTTCAGAACGGTGAGCTTAGCTTTGTTCAACCCTTACACCTTGGTCTGTTTTTCTGGCCATGAACGGCCTTCCTCCGGCTCTCTGAATGGCTTCAAGAACCTGCTCTAGCCTCTCATTTCTCGCCAAAGCAATCATGCATCCTCCTCCGCCAGCGCCTGTTAGCTTCGCGCCCAATGCTCCTGCCTTTCGCGCGGCATTGACCAGCCACTCTAGAGACTCGTCTGAAACCCCAATCCCATAAAGCAAGGCATGATTAATGTTCATTAAGCTTCCAAGCGTTTCCAGGTCATTCTCCTTGAAGGCTTCTGTGGCTCTTAAGGAGATCTCGCGCGCCGCATGCATAATTGGGTTCACGATCTGCGGGAACCGCTTTCTGATGTCGCGCACTTTCTCAACCTGAACACGGGTTGATCTCTCCACGCCTGTCTCGCCCACTACAAGCGGAATCTCTATCCCAACCTCTAAGGGCTTGAACCCAGTATCCATCTGGAAAAGAAGTGTTCCACCAAAAGTCGCGATTGCAGGGTCAACGCCGGACGGGGTGCCATGTACGTATTTTTCCGCTTCGTAGGTGATCTTGAAAATGTCTTCCTTCGACATTTCGACGTTCAAGAGAGCTCCTAGTGCCGCGGTTACAGAGGCCACTACGGCCGCTGAAGAGCCAAGTCCTGCAGCGACGGGGATGGTTGAGTTGATTTCGACGTCCAGGCCCACGTTTTCCCTGCATTTTTCCAAGACTTTCTCCGCAGCTTGTCTGACTGGTTCAAACTTCATTTTTGCCTCTTTCAGGTCGCCTTGATCGACCTTGAAGTTCCCGTTCTCAACGGTTACTGCAAGGTTCAGGTTTGTGGAGCGTACGCGAAGAAGCTTGTCTTTGCGGTTTTCTACTTTTGCGTAGGCCCGTTTGTCGATGGCCAGTACTATTGCTGGCTCGCCGTAGACAACGAAATGCTCCCCGAAAAGAATCACTTTCGCCGGAGCCGATGCAACAACCGCCATCCTTCACCACTATTTCTTGAAACACACGGCAGCGTACCCGACCACGCTCGAGTAGTCGCCAATCATATCTCCACTGGTCTCATAACATAATAATTTTGCCTTTTCCCCACCCAGAACCTTGGTTGCTGTGATCAAAGCAGCAATCGGGCCAACGCCGCAGGCGGTGAGGCTTTCCTCCTCAACTATCGAGAAAAGCCTTGCCTCGTCCATCGCTTCAATTGCCTCAAGGGCTCTTCTGTCCTGTTTCTCGGCTTGGACCTGCGGCTCATAGTGTGTCATATCAGAAGAGGCAATGATGACCGCGTTTTTGCCTGACAGAGTCCTGCCGACTGCCTGTCCGACTTCTCTGGCCGAAGTCGAGTCCTGTATCAAGAAACAAATAGGCACGATCTTAAAATTCGAACCGTACAGGTACTGGAGAAACGGAAGTTGAACCTCAATCGAGTGCTCAAAACGGTGGGCTGACTCATCTATATCAACGATGCGCGATTCGCGCACTATGGCGTTGGCTACCTCGTTGTCCACTTCAACGTCTCCCAGCGGGGTACGCCAGGAGCCTTCGTTCATCGCAGACAACGCGGAGCCATAACCAGTGTGATTTGGTCCAAAAATGACTACAGTGTCAGGCGCACCATCCATAGCCAGCTCGTAGTAAGCATGGGCAGCGACGGGACCGGAGAACATGTAGCCTGCGTGCGGACAGACAAGGCCTATAATGTGCTTACACTCGGTCTTGGCGGCGATTGGAATCCTTCCGGGTCCGAGATGGTGGCAAAAACATGATTCTATCTGTTTCGTAAGAGCTTCAGGATTTGCTTCATAGAAGGCTCCGGCTTGGCAGGGCCGGCGAACCTTCGGCATTCGCCTAGATTTCCTCCTCCTCTCTCGCCATCTTGGCCTCGAAATCGTCAATCGTCAAGGGCAAATCCTTGTCAGACGGCAGCTCTCCCCTTTCCCGAAGCACCTGTCTTGCCAGCAGCCAGTAGATGACTGCAAGTGCACGTCTTCCTTTGTTGTTTGTAGGTATGACGAAGTCTACGCCTGCAAACTCGTTGTCAGTGCTGCACAGAGCCACCACTGGTATGCCTACTGCAGCTGCCTCCTTCACCGCTTGGGCATCCGCCCTGGGGTCGGAGACTATCAGAACTTCTGGCTCAATGCGGTGAGGATATAGCGGGTTCGAAAGCAATCCTGGAATGAATCTTCCCACGACGGGCGTTGCTCCCGTTACCTCGCAGAACTTCTCTACAGGCTCCTGAGCGTACAGCCTCGTTGAGGTTGCAGCCACTTTCGAGGGTTCAAATCGTGCCAGAAACTTGGCCGAGACCCTTATTCTGTCATCTGTTTTTTTCACGTCAAGGACGAATAGGCCGTCAGGTCTGACCCTGTATATGAACTGCTCCATGTCCACAGTTTTCATTCTTGTCCCGATGTGGATTCCTGCTGACAGAAGTGTGTCTCTCGTCATCAATAGCTCTTCTTCTGGAGCGGGCGCCGGTGTTTCTGCGGTTTCGGGTGTTGGTGGCGCCTCACTCTGTTGTAGTTGTTCGGTCTCTTCTTGCTCTTCTGTATTGTTTTCCTTGATCTCTTCATCTTCTGGCAACTTTCTTCCTCCTAGAACATTTTGAGGTCGGCCATTGTGGCCCTCTCTCCTAAGAACTCTTCGATCCTTATTAACTCGTTTATTTTCGCGATTCTTGCTCCTTCAACTATGCCTGTCTTTATCATCGGGCATCTGAAAGCCACTGCCAGGTGAGCTATGTGCCAATCGCAAGTGTCGCCTGAACGATGAGCCATTACAGGCACGTACCCGTTCCCCCGGGCCATTTCAATCGTCTCCCACGCGTCCGTGATCGTGCCTATCTGATTGACCTTAATTATGATAGCATTCGCTGCATGCATCTTGATTCCACGGTTCAGTCTTTCATTGTTTGTGGCGAAAAGGTCATCGCCGCAGATCAGGCAGTTCTTGGTTTTGTTGACTAGCTCAGCGAAGCTTGCGAAGTCCTCTTCATGGAAGGCATCCTCAACGTAGGTCACATGATATTTCTTCACCAGATCAAGAATAAACTCCAACTGCTCTCCAACATCACGCTTCTTCTTCTCCCGTGTGTAAACATAGGCCTTCTCCTTCTCGTTCCAAAGAGAAGACGCCGCAACGTCTAGGCCCAAACCAACTTCAAAGCCTACATCATTGCCGACGTCCTCGCACGCCCTAGCGAGAACTTCCAAAGCGTCTACGTTTCCGATGTTCGCAGTCCAAGCTCCTTCGTCGCTTTTTCCGGCGTTGAAAAGCTTGTCCTTCTTCTTGAGAATTTCGCCTACTCTTCTGTGAACCAGAATGTTTGCTTTGGCAGCTTCAAAGAAGGACTCGGCACCATGAGAAAGCACTAGGAACTCCTGCAAGTCAGGAGACTTCCCTTGTGTGTGCCGGCCACCGCTTATAGTGTTACCGAGGGGATATGGAAGCTCATGTGCGAAGTGTCCTCCTAGGTATTGGAATAGAAGGAGGCCGTACGAGTTGGCGGCCGCCTCTGCACTGGCAAGCGAAATGGCGAAAGCCGTGTTTCCTCCAATCACTCTGAGATCTTTGGAGCCATCAATCTCGTGAAGCGTTCTGTCCATTTCCTCTTGAAAATCTGCGTTTAGTCCCACGAGCTCCGTGGCCAAGAGTTCTTCGACCTTCTTGACGGCTTGGTCAACCCCGCCCTGAGGATAGTAGACTACTTCGGCTTTTCCGCGACTCTTTCCGGCAGGGGCAGTGGCTCTTCCAAAACCTGAGGTTGTTATGATGTCGACTTCGATTGTTTCTTCGCCTCGGCTGTTGAAAACCTTTCTGGCAATTATGTCCTCGATTACTGTCGACATGGTATTTTCCCTTGTCATCGGCTAATGAGAGTTTCTTGCTTCCTTTCGTTTTTCTGCCTCTTCATAGAATCGCAAGACTTCATCGATGATCTCAACATGTGAGAGTAACATGCGTCTGCAGCAGTAGCGTCTTACTTCGAGGCTATCCAGAACCTCGCCTGCGTTTTCTCCCGCTTTCACTCTTCGGGAGAACTCCTCCCATTTGTCGCCGATCAGTTTTCCACAGGTGAAGCATCTCACTGGTATGATCATTCAGTCAGCCTCTCATCTGTAGCTCTTTTGGACCCTGGCTCTAGCCCCGGGGCCTCCGAATTTTTTCGGTTCCTTCTTCCTAGCATCGCCCACGATCATCGTTCTGTCGTATTCGGCAAAGATGGTTTTCAAATGCGTGCTTTTTGTCCATTTCAGCAATCCATTGGCAATAGCCATTCTGGCTGCATCTGCCTGTCCCATGTAGCCTCCGCCTACGACCTTCACGTCTATGTCCAGCTCTTTCCAAGTTTCTTCTCCGGCCTGTATGAGCGGCTCTCTTATCTTCTCGCGTGCAATCTCAGGCTCATAGATTTCTATGGGAGTTCTGTTTACGCGTATTCTCCCGAGTCCAGGTTTGACGACAGCGCGTGCCGTGGCTGTTCTTCTTTTGCCACTCACGACTAAGACTTTCTTGGTTGGCATATCATTCACCTTCATTCCATCCGATTCCTTTCGCATATTCTCCAAGGGTGAAAAACGGGCAAGTCAGTCTGTTGGCTTGGGCTTCTTCGAAAGTTACGGTCTTTTGGTCTTTTAGATCGTCTGGAAGCCCGAGGAAGACCTTGAGTCGCTTGTAGGCTTGTTTGCCTTTCGGCTTCTTGAAAGGCAGCATACCTCTCACGGTTCTTCTCAGTATCCTATCAGGCCTTCGGTAGTGGAACGGGCCAGTGACGGGTTTTCCTACCTCCAGAAACACGTGCGCCTCCAGCAGTTTGCTCTTCCTTCTCCCAGACAGCACAGCCTTCTCGGCGTTCACCACAATCACTTCTTCACCTGTCAACAGTTTCTTTGCGATCACGCTGCACATCCTGCCTAGGATGAGTCCGTTCGCGTCTACGACTACAGTTGGTCTACCGACTGTCTGCATTCTTCTTCACCCAATTAACTTGACATTTGATCCTTCTGGGTTCTTCTTGATCAGATCGGCAAAGGAGAGGCATCTGCCTTTGGCAGCTTCAATCTTCGTCTTGCCTTTCTTCGAGAAGGCAAAGGCCGACACCACTATTGCATGGTCCATCTCACCAGCACCAAGCACCTTTCCAGGGACGGCAACGTGTTCGTTCTTCTCCGTGTGTCTGTTCAGATGGCTTACATTCACTGCCACGCGTCTTCTGCTTGGTCTGCTCAGGTCTTCGGCGATGTCTCGCCATATCTTTGCTTTGTTCCCTCCGCCTTGTTTCTTGAGAAAGCGGATAAGCTCTATCAGGTCGGGGTTCGGGGTCTTAGCTTTCCTCACTCTTTTTCACCTTTATTTGTCTTTCAAACTCTTTCAGTTGTCCTTCCAAGATCTTGACAGCCTCTTTTACTACTTTCTCTGGTGGAAGGGCGCCTGAAGATTCCAAATTGAGTATAAATGCATTCTCTTCCCAGCCAGCCTTGATAGCCTTTGGGTCTTGCGGACAAACCTCAACGCAGTCCTGACACAAAGTGCAAGCCATCTCGTCTTGGGCCTCTACTCTGCTGCCAACCTTGACTAGGACCTTTCTGGGACATTTCTCGACACATTTTCCACACGCGTCGCAATTCTTGGCGTAGATTTCTATTTTCGGTAAGTACTTGTATGCGCACATTGACACGGGCTGCCACTTGACGTGGTTTCTTCCCTTTCCGAGCCTTGCATACGCTTCAAGTCTTATCTTCTGTCCTTTCGCCAGCTTAGCTATCGGGATATTATTGCTTACAGGTATCACGTTTGGGTTTTCAGATGACAGTTCACCTGAGTAGATTGTCCTAGTTCCTTCTTTCGCTTCCACATCTAGCGTGAGCGTAACCCTGCAAAGGTTGCAGCCAAACTCGCTCTTGCACGGGCAATCCTCGGGTAGGTTGTAACTCTCTAGATCGGTCCTGAGCGGGATGAGCCCAAGCCTGTGTGCTATGGTTTCATCGGGCAATACTGAATAGTTCTCTATTATCACTGCTTCGTCCACAGCCATGGATGGAACCTCAGAAAGTGCTATCCTTCGCAGTGCATTCATGTACGGAACATCAACGTTCCTAATAAGCAAGCGTAAGTTGGCATCGTCTTTTTCAAGCACCTTTATTTCCATCTATCTAAACACTCCGCAATAACTATGATAGTAGTTGCGCCGTTCAATAGAATATGGGTGCATTATTTCAATTTTTCTATCTAAGGCAGAATGATGATGGCTTGCTAGACTCTCCTTCCTCTTCTGCCACCTGGCCTTCTGGTTCCATCATGAGGGACCGGTGTAACTTCCTCAATGCGTTCTATCCGGAACCCTGCTCTCGCCAGAGCGCGTATGGCTGCTTGTGCGCCTGGGCCAGGCGTTCTCGGTCCAGATCCTCCAGGTGCCCTGACCTTTATGTGTATGGCCGTTATTCCCTTGTCTTTAGCTGCATCTGCCGCCGCTGTCGCTGCCCGCATCGCCGCGTATGGTGAAGACTCCATCCGGTCTGCTTTTACAAACATTCCGCCTGTTGTCCTGGCTATCGTTTCCGCACCTGAAATGTCAGTTATATGAATCAAAGTGTTGTTGTAGGAACTGAAAATATGCACGACCGCCCATTTCTCATTCTTCTTGCTGGAACTCACGGTACTCCCTCTCTATCAGGCTCACTTGGCGTTCCCTCGGTCGTGGGTGCCACTGAAATAAGTTGACGCAAAGGGTGTGCCTGGTTTGCCAGGGGACTCCTGCCTACATACGCTATCTTCTTTTCCTCTTCAATCGTCACGATGTAGCTCGGCACTTTGACTCTTCTGTCTCCAATCGCTATGTGTCCATGAGTTATCAATTGTCTCGCTTGGTGAATCGTCTTGGATAAACCTTTACGCAGAACAACCGTCTGCAGTCGACGCTCAAGAAGGTCTTCCTTTGTTAAGTCCAAAACATCATCCAACGCTGCCGTCTCGCTCAGCACGCCAAGTTTCCTTAGTCGGATCAGAAGCTCTTCCTCCATTCTTTTACGTTCTTCAGACGGTCGGCCTATTAGCGACCGTGCGATGCCTCTGTATCTAGAGAGCATCGTTTCGTGACGCCAGAGCTCATGCTTGTTCCGCAATCCATACTGGCCTAGGAGCTTAAGCTCCTCCTGCAGTATATCTGTTCGCCAGGGAAAACGCGGAGTCTCATACTTCTTTCTCTGTTTCTTAGGATCTCCCATGCCTATTTACTCTCCGATTGGGCTGCCCTCTGTGCCTGCATGATTGTCTTCTTCTTCACTCCCAAGGCTTTGCCCGCTCTTCCTGTGGTCTTGGTTCTCTGTCCACGCACTTTCAAGCCGTAGGCATGACGGTATCCGCGCCACGATTTCATGTCCTTCATCTGTTCAATGTCCATTTTCGCTTTCAGAACGAGGTCAGCGCTGATAATGTGCATGTCCTTTCCAGTGTCCGGGTCCTTCCTCCGATTCAAGAGCCAACTTGGCAACCCGAACTTAACGGGATCTTTGATTACTTCTTCTATTCTTCCGATTTCGGCCTCGGTCAAGAAACCTGCTCTCTTGTCAGGGCTCACGTCAGCCTTTTTCAAAACACCGTTCGCAAGACTCAGACCCATTCCTTTGATCTTCGTCAGCGCATAGGATGTTTTTAGAGTTCCCTCCACATCCGCGTCCACTATTCTGAGTATATGGCGATATTCTTCTGACATTCGTCAACGTCCGTGAATTCTGAAACTAACAACGAAATGAACCGTACTTTATTTAAAGGTTGCCGTTTTACGACAAATCTTGCTGCTTTCCACTTCCGCTTTTTGAATGGCTTGATGTAGCGCTTGCCAACCTTCAACACCACACCAAACACAGCCACAAACAGCAGTAGAACCCAAACATGAATAATAAGACCAGCCTTGATTCTACCCAGAACCTTCTTCCTTCCTGACAATAACGTAACAAGCAAGCAATTCATAATTCCTAGGGCACGCGCGTTTTGCGCTATCTGAAGTCACGCTAATGTTGGATTGATTGCGAGGGAATGTGTGGGAATACCTAAGGAGGCTTTATTAGAGGCGAGGGGCGTGGATGGTAAGCACTGAGAGGGCATAATGTTGATGCCGACAAGCACTTCTAGGCTTCTCTTTGTCTGTCTTCTGTTCGTTCTTGCATTCTCTTTAGTTACGACAGACGTGGCTGATGGTTCTCCTGGCTCGGTGGCCAAGGTCGAGCCGCAAACTGTTTCTGCAGACCTGTATCAAACGTTCAACCTGAGCATTGTTGTTGCTGACATCCAAGGCCTCTATGGCTTTGAGATTACGTTGAACTGGGACCCGACGATACTCAGAATCGTGAAGGCTGACCACCGGATAGGCGTTGAAGACTATCCGGGCGGAATTCTTCACAAGCCAGTGATCATTCCAAGAGACAACGTCTCCCAAGATCATGGACTCTACCTCGTCGCGGCCGCATGTATGAACCCGGCAGGTTCGTTCAATGGAACGGGCACCGTAGCGGTACTGACGTTCAACGTCACTGATGTCGGAACTTGTACTCTGTTTCTTGACGCTGAGCTGGCTAGTGACGCTCGGATAGGTCAATCCCGACCCATAGACCATCAGACGCTAAACGGTTACTTCGGTAGGCAGCCCACACAGGAACTCGACTGGAAAGCCCTGGTCGTACCAGTCGGTGGGATAGCAATCGCCCTTGTTCTGATTGTTGTATTCTATCTTAAGAAGAAGAAGCGGTAGATACAGACCTTGGTTGGCTGAGTCTTGTATCCCCAAGCTGATGAATGAAGTTGGACGATAGAAGTTACTTCTATCAATCTATAAAAGGAAGTAATAAGTCATAAATCGTAATATAGGTTAAATCTTTTAAAGGATTTAGACTATATTCAGTGCAGAAACGAAGGTCGATTGATGATGGCCAAAAGTGGAGAAGAGGAGAAGGTTAAACATATACTGACAGACCCCAAATACGCGGGTATAAAAGCTATGCTTGAAAAGGATCACGCCATAGACTGCATTCTGTTGCTTCACGTGAACCGTGGAAAGTGGAAAGAGGCCAAAGAATTCATGCATGACAACAAGCTGACACTCAGTGACGGTACTTTCAGATCCAGGATGATCGAGATTGAAGATCGAGGATTGGCCAAGAGCGAACGTATAGATCCGCTGAAAAAGTACTATGTGAAGACGGAGTTTGGCGAGAAGGCTGCAAAGCTTCTGCTAGAGCTCTTTGATAAGCTGAAGCCTTAGCCTCTGAAGCAGAGATTCCATTTCTTGTCGCCTGTTTCTATTTTTTTGTATGACGGATTCAAGGGTCGTCTCAACTTCTTGTAGTTTTGTTTTACACATGAGAAATATGGTGTATTAAGTCGTAAGACTTAAATCGGTTGCTTCCACTAACATAACCAATTAACCCAAAAAGGAGGGATTTAAAGAGAAATGAAAATACTGAAGAGCAAGAAAGCCCTAAGCCCCGTAGTCGCCTCAATCATACTCATTGCTGTAACAGTCGCAGTCAGCATTGCAGTAGCCGCATGGATGGGAGCTTTAACGTTCACGTTCATGGCCACAGAGCAATTACAGA
>Ga0209253_10004553_pt1 | contig 12068 bp, 12 predicted proteins | sample FrelakmetBRP12BR_FD_187145 | JGI IMG/M metagenome (GOLD analysis project Ga0209253, IMG submission 187145) | Freshwater lake sediment microbial communities from the University of Notre Dame, USA, for methane emissions studies - BRP12 BR (SPAdes)... | ecosystem: Environmental > Aquatic >...
GAAGGGAAAGGAGAAACTCTTTGGCTTCTTTGTGGGGGAGGTGATGAAGGAAACCAAAGGGAAGGCCAATCCAAAACTCTTGAATGAATTGTTGAAGGAAAAACTGAAAGGTTGAGGATAAGGCCAAGGTTAAGGTCAAGGTTCAGGTTAAGGTTGAGATTTGGATTTTTATCTTAGCCTAAACCTCAGCCTCAACCTGAAATGGTTTAAGCCATATGACCTTCAAAACCATCGAGTGGAGGGGAGATCGGGTGAGGCTTCTGGATCAGAGAAAGCTGCCCGGTGAAGTCCGCTATTTTGACTGCAGAGACCCTTCTTCTCTGGCCAACGCTATCCGAGGTATGGCCATTCGTGGTGCTCCTGCCATCGGAGTGGCCGCTTCCATGGGAATCGCCCTGGCTGCCCAAAAGTCACAAACCCACAATCTCGAAGTTTTTCTTAAGAATCTAAAGAAGGTTTGCCAACAGATGAGGCAGACGCGTCCCACGGCTGTCAACCTCTTCTGGGCAGTGAATCGAATGGAGAGATTGGTGGATCGGGCCACGTCTTTCAGTATCGAAGAAATCAGGGCGAAGCTCGAGAACGAGGCCTTACGAATTTACAAAGAAGATTTAAAGATCAATCGAAAGATCGGAGAGAATGGAAAGAGGCTCATTAAAGATGGGGATGGCGTCTTAACTCATTGCAATGCAGGGGGGTTGGCCACTGCTGGATTCGGGACGGCCCTGGGAGTCATTCAAGCGGCTTGGACAGAGGGGAAACGCTTCCATGTCTTTGTTGATGAAACCAGGCCTCTGCTTCAAGGGTCCAGATTAACCGCCTGGGAATTGGCTCAGGAAAAGATTCCCGCCACCGTTCTGACCGACAATATGGCCGGATGGCTGATGAAGAACGGGAAGATCAACCTCATCATCGTAGGTGCGGACCGAATTGCTCGTAATGGTGATACGGCTAACAAAATCGGAACCTATGGTCTTGCTATTCTTGCGAAATACCATGACGTTCCTTTTTATGTAGCGGCCCCAACCTCCACCCTTGACCGTTCCTTGCCTTCGGGAGAGACAATTCCCATTGAAGAGAGATCGGCGGAAGAGGTGACCCACCTGAGAGGGAAGAGAATTACTCCAAAAGGAATCAAAGCCTACAATCCCGCTTTTGATGTAACCCCCCATTCCTTGATTCGCGGTATCATCACAGAGAAGGGGATCGCACGAAAGCCTTTTGAAAAACATCTGAAGAAGATCAAGAATGAAAGATGGAAGAAGGCAGTAAACAGTAAACAGTGATCAGTAATCAGTAAGTAGAAAGCAGAAAACACAAATGGTGGATAGCCGATAGCTCCTAGCCAATTGTAAATCGTAAATTGCAAATCGAAAATAGAAGATGGCAAATCGAAAATGGCCTATCATCACCCTGCTCACCGATTTTGGATTAAAAGACCCCTATGTGGCATCGATGAAAGGGGTGATTTTGAGCATCAATCCCCAGTGTACTCTGGTCGATATCACCCACCAAGTGAGTCCTCATGACATCAGAGAAGGGGCTTTCATCCTGGCGCAAACCTATCCTACATTTCCAAAGGGAACCATTCATCTCTCCGTAGTCGATCCAGGAGTGGGAAGCGCGAGGAAACCCATTCTAATTGTGACCAAAAACTATTTTTTTGCGGGACCTGACAATGGCCTCTTTACCATCGCTTTGAAGGCCGAGACGGTGAAGCAGGCCGTTGTCCTCACGAATCAAAAGTTCTTTCCTTCCAAGATCAGCTCAACGTTTCATGGCAGGGACATTTTCGCTCCAGTGGCCGCCTATGTCTCATTGGGAGTAAAGCCGGAATCTTTTGGTCCCTCGATCAAATCGTGGCACGAAATTCCTTTTCCAGACCCAGCCATGAAACAGGGGAAATTAATTGGAGAGATCGTTCACGTCGATGCCTTTGGAAATCTCGTAAGTAATATTGATTACAAGAACCTTCTCAAAGTTTCAAAAGGTCGGCCCTTCCTTATCAAAATTGGAAAAAGAACCATGAGGGGTCTTAAGAAAGGATACTGGGAAGGAAAGAAAAATGAGCCGATGGCCCTCTTTGGAAGCGGAGGCTATCTCGAAATCTCAATTCGGGAGGGCAACGCACAAAAGATATTGAAAGTGAAGAGGGGGGACTCCATCCAGGTTGAAGTACGGGAACGTCGAGAATAGGTCTTTCCCTGGAAAGCACCAAATTCCAAGCACCTGCCTTTGTCCCGCATGGCGGGACTTCGCGCAGGCAGGCCGAATTACAAACGAAGTGACATGAATCCCTGGGTAGGGGCGACTTTAGTCGCCCTTTCTGTGGGAGGCTAAAGCCTCCCCTACCCAACAGGGTCTCGTAGCTCACTGATTCCATTGAGATGCTGAAACAAGTTCAGCATGACATATTCGGTCATTATTGAGTTTTTCATTAAGCTGGTGAAATCTTAAGGGGGCCTGAAATGATCTCAAAGAAAGCTCAAGAAATTCCTCCATTCATTGTCATGGATGTTCTGGAGAAGGCTCAAGAACTGGAGAGAAGAGGGGAGAGAGTCATCCATATGGAGGTGGGAGAGCCGGATTTTGATACCCCGGAATGTATCAACGAGGCTGGTTATCGTGCAATCTGTGATGGGAAGACCCACTATACCCATAGCCTTGGACTAATAGAACTGAGGGAGGCGATTGTTGAGGATTACTGGAAGAAATATAGGGTGAAATTCTCCCCGGAACAGATCCTGGTAGCCTCAGGAACCTCTCCTGCCATGCTCCTTCTTTTTTCGGCCTTATTGGAGCAGGGGGATCAGGTGATCCTCTCCAATCCCTACTATCCTTGTTATCCAAATATCATTCGCTTCGTGGGAGGAACTCCTCTCTTTGTAGATGTGAAGGAGGAAGAAGGATTTCAGTATCTTCCAGAAATGATCGGGGAGAAACTGAATCCGCGGGTCAAAGGGATCATCATCAACTCCCCCTCCAATCCGACCGGAAATGTGATATCCGGGGAGAGGATGGCGAAGATTTCCGAATTCTCTCCTTTCATCATTTCGGATGAAATCTATCATGGATTGGTCTATGAAGGAAAAGCCCATTCCATTCTTGAATTTACGGATCGGGCCTTTGTCATCAATGGGTTTTCAAAACTCTATGCCATGACCGGATGGAGGTTGGGGTATTTGATTGCACCAAAGGATTTTATAAGACCCCTGCAAAAGCTCCAGCAGAACCTCTTCATCTCAGCCAGCTCCTTTTCCCAATGGGGTGCCCTGGCCGGCTTGAAGCAAGCAGAGAAGGATGTTGATCGGATGAGGGAAACCTATGACCATCGCCGGCGTTTTCTAATTCCAAGGCTTAGAGGTCTGGGATTTGGCATCGCGGTAGAGCCCACAGGCGCCTTTTATATCTTAGCAAATGCCAAGAAGTTTTCTCAGGATTCTTACAGTTTCGCTTTTGACATCCTTTTGAAGGCAAAAGTCGGGGTGGCACCGGGCATCGATTTCGGCACCAATGCAGAAGGTTACCTCCGGTTTTGTTACGCCAACTCCATGGAGAACATCGAAGAAGGAATGAACCGGCTTCAGCGATACCTGGAAGAGTATCGCTGAAGAAATCCTAATTTACAAATCCCAAATAAATTCATAATCCCCCCTCGTCCCCCCCTTTATTAAAGGGGGGTTGGGGGGATTACGGTGCCACCAACTCCACCTGCCCCTTATTTATCTTCAGGATGGAAAAAGTGCGAAGGGGTTTTCCACCTTCTCCAAAACCCTTCAAACCGGAGACGCCTTGAAAATTTTGAATCTTTGAGATTTCTTCATTCAATTGAACAGGAGAAGAGATTGGTTTAGAGCGAAGCATCTCTACTAGAAGTTTGGCTCCGTCGTAACCAAAAGCTTCAAGGGTTTCGGGGTCACGTTGATACGCATTCCGAAATGTCTCAACAAAACGAAGAGAAGAAGGAGAGGGATTTTTCTTGAAAAAGGCATCGGTAAAGATTGCCCCCTCAGCCGATTTGCCGGCAACGGGAATGAGGTCAGGACCATTCCAGGCATTGGTTCCTAAGAATGTCAATCCTTGAATATCATAGTAGGCAATCTGGGATAGGATCAGGCCAACGCGATCATGGGTGTCTGGAATGAAGAGACCATCTAGGGTAATGCCCGACTGAAATTCATCCCCCCATCTCTTTCTCGGAGAATCCTGATCCTTTACAGCCTCGATTTTGAAAAACCCTTTAATCTCATGGCTGAAATCTGTCTGTTCTTCCTGGTAGGCCACTGCACCAAAAACCTTTCCACCTTGCCGAGAGACCTCCTGGGCAAAGAGGGTCTTAAAATAAACCCCGTAGGGAGAGTTTGGGTAGAAGATACCAAAACTCTTCAATTCCAGGGTTTTCAAGGCAAAGGATACCAGGGCTTGAACCTGGTCCGAGGGAAGAAGGGAATTCTGGAAAATAAATTCATTCTTGCCGGATTGAAACTCTTTCTGCGAAAAGGTGACGATGGGAACTCTTAACTGCTGGGCCTTCTTGGCTGCCCTATCCAGCTCGATACCGAGGAGAGGACCTAAAATGGCGATTGCATTTTCCTTACTGACCAACTCTTCAACCGCTTTCTCTGCCTCCGCTGGATCGCCTTTGGAATCCTTGAGGACGAGGGAGACAAGCGGACCTTTCCCCGAGGGGTCTAACTCTTTGATGGCCAATTGAATTCCCTGGAGCACTCTTTCTCCATAAGGTTGGTGCACACCGCTCAGGGGAAGGATAACACCTACCGTAAATTTAGCCTTACTGGGACGGGGAACAGGCTCTGTGGGCTCTTTGGCCGGAGAAAGGTAATCTGTTTTTGGATACTCTTTTTCCCATTCCTCCATCAAAGTTTTTGCAAGGAGATCGTCTCCACGGCGCTTTGCCCTCTGGGCCAATCTCCATTTTGCGTAGCCTCCTCCGTAAGCTCCCCGATAAAGAGATTCGGTCCGTTTGAGATCCTCCTCCGTCTCAAAGGTGTCAATGATCGCCCGCACTTTCTTCTTCAGCTCCTCCTGAGGCTGACCCGGAACGAGAAGCGCTTTCCCATACCACTGGAGAGCGGAAAAGCGTTCTCTTAACTCCAGGTAGTTCTCCCCTAGTAAGGAGAAGACATGAACCATCCTGGCAGGAGAAAGGAAGGAGGGGAAGAGCTCATTCAGAATGCGAATCGCCTCTCTTGGCCTTTTGAGGTGGGTGTAACAGAGACCCATCCTGAATTTAGCCTCATTGAGGAGAGAGCTCTGGGGATGATCGGTAACAATTTGTTTGAAGCGCCACAGAGCTTTTTCTACTTCACCTTTGGAGAAAAGGAGTTCTCCATCCCTGAAAAGAAGGGTGTCCTCAGGCTGGGGTTGGGCGGAAAATGGTTGTGGACAAAGGATCAGGATCAGGAGAAAGAGGATGAATCTCCATCCCTTATCTCTTGGTCTGATCGGCAGGCGTGACATAATAGATTTCAGGAAGGGAACGATAGCTCTCGTTAAAGTCAATCCCATAGCCCACGACAAAGACGTCATCGACCTCTCTTCCTAAATAATCAACCTCAATCTCCACTTCTCTCCGGGCCTTCTTATCCAGAAGGGCACAGATCTTTACAGAGCGAGGGTTGGCAAGGATCAAACGATCTTTTAGAAACAGGAGGGTTCGGCCACTGTCAACGATATCCTCGATGATGAGCACATCGCTTCCTTCCAAGGGAAGTTCCACATCTTTAGTGATCTCAATTCTTCCGGAGGTTTTCATCCCAGTCCCATAACTGGCCAATCGCACAAAATCAATTTTTACAGGAATCTGGAGATGGCGGACCAGATCTGAAAGGAACATGAACGCCCCTTTCAGAATACAGACCAGGATCAATTCCTTCTCACGGTAATCTCTGGAAATCTGTTCAGCCAGTTTCTTGACAATGGAATCAATTTGTTCCCGTGAGAGCAGAGGATTGAGACGATATCCCTCCATATCTTTACCCCGTTAGAAAACCTCATCCTTTAAGGTCAGACTGAACAAAACCCCTCTCCTGATCTGAAGAAAGGGCAAGGCTTTATACCCCGGCCTTTCTAACGGGGTTTACAGGGCGTGCTCTAAAACAACGATCTCCATCTTTGATGGAAGGGAGGCCTGATCAAAGGTGACCTCGCTGGTTTTGGGTCGCTTGATATTCGCTTTCCCTTTAAGAAAGTCGTCCACAGGAGCGATGGGGAATCCACATTTCTCCGTTTTGAAATGCATGGGGATGAGGACCTTTGGTTTGATCTGCTCTCCCACCTGCGTCGCCTCTTTCGAATCGATCGTGAAATACCCGCCCACGGGAATGAGGAGAACATCAACCGGTCCAATCTCGGCGATCTCCTTCTCGCTCAGGACATGTCCTAGATCACCTAAATGACACACCTTGATTCCATCCACTGAGAAGGCGAAGATGGTATTGGCTCCCCGTTCGCTCCCTTTAGACGGATCATGATAGGTGGCGATTCCTTTAAAGGAGACCCCTTTCACGGATTTCATTCCGCCTTCTTTCACAATCTGAGGAGATCCCGGGAGGCTTTTGGTATCATTATGGTCCGCATGGTCATGGCTGGTTAAGGCAATATCTGCCTGATCTTTTATTTTCCCATAAGCGAGCTGGCCGCCATAAGCACCGGATTCGTAAGGGTCGGTGATAATCTTCACCCCTTGATTGGAGGTGATCAAAAACGCGGAATGTCCATACCATTTGATCTTCATCTTAGTCTCCTGTCGTGAAAGAATGGTCTTAGTATAACGAGGTCAGTGTAAATGTCAACCTACACTCTTTTTAGACTCTGTAGGGGCAATTCATGAATTGCCCCTACTACGAACTCCTAACTTCTTTTCAACTGCTTTCTTTTTCCCCTCAAGCGTCCCCCTTTTATCTCTCCTATCATCGATCTTAAGTGTCGTGAGCACCCTGGGAGCACCCTTTTTGAAGGGGACCGCATGCATTTTCAATGCTATTTTTATGAGGTCCCGAAGGTTCCCTTCAATGTTTGTTCCCATGGAGGTCAGCTCATATTTGACTTTTTTTTCCTTTCTCAAAACCTTAATGCAGTCCGCCACATAATGACTAAGGCTTGTCCCCTTTGTCCCGATCGGAACGACGCTGATCTCTAAAATCGCCATGCGAACCTCCTGGAATAATTTTTAATTTCGAATTTTGAATTGCGAATTGAAGGTTTTCCAATCCGAAATCCTCAATCCCCAATCCGCAATTTTAATTCATATCTATCATCGAACCTCTAAGTTGTCAACGTCGCCGAAAAATATTCACTTTTTTCAAAAAGTGTTGTATATATGTCGTACTGTCATGAACCCGATTCCAGAAGTTTCACTCTTTATTGCATTTTCGGCAGGGCTTCTCTCCTTTGTCTCCCCCTGCGTCCTTCCCTTGGTCCCTTCTTATATTACCTATATCACCGGGGTTTCTTTCCATGAACTTAGCGGCGCTGAAAGCAAGTCAAAACTGAGGTGGGTCACGATCTTCCATTCCTTGTTATTCATCTCTGGATTTTCAACCATCTTCATCATCATGGGTGCTTCCGCTTCTTATATCGGGCAGTTATTGGCCCAGTATCAGCAGTGGATTATGAAGGCAGGAGGAGTGTTGATCATCATTCTGGGGATCCATTTCACAGGTCTGATTACCCTCCCATTCCTTCAAATGGAGAAACGGTTTGAATTAAGGAAAAAACCCCTTGGTTATCTGGGTTCCTTCTTCGTCGGGATCATATTTGCAGCAGGCTGGACACCTTGTATCGGGCCGATCCTCTCCACCATTCTCATCTATGCCAGTACCTCCAAGAGCTTTTCTACGGGGATCTTGCTTCTCTCCATCTATTCCATGGGGCTCGGACTCCCATTCTTTCTCGCTTCTCTGGCCTTTAATTCATTCCTGTCGACTTTTGAGAAGATGAAACGATATATGAGGGTCATCACCCTTGTGAGTGGTCTTTTCCTCATTGCCATTGGAATTCTCATGCTGACCGACACCTTCCAAGAGATCAATCACTACCTCAACACCCTCACCAATCCCTAACATGGTTTACTTGGTTTGTTGAGTTTCTTGGGTTTCTTGGGTTTAACTCGACAAACTCGGTACGAGTCGATTCCGACCCAACGAACTCAAGAAACCGGGCAAACTTTAAGTTGCGCTATGCGCTCTGCCCTATGCGGAGATTTACTGTCGGATACTCATGAGGGTGAAAATTCCAGCAAGGCCGAAGAGCAGGGTAGGGGTCCAGGAGGAAAGCAGGGGAGAGAGGACACCCGATTTTCCAAAGGAGAGAAAAATATAAAAGGTCACCCCGTAGGCAAAACCGATCAGGACACTGATCCCGATGCTCAATGCCACCCCTCCTGACCTCCCGGTCTTCAAGGCAAAAGGAACCCCAATGAGAACCATGATGAGGTTCAAGAGGGGGTAGGAATACTTCGAATAGAGGTCCACAAGATACCGGGTTGCATCATAGCCTGACGTCTGGATCTTTTGGATGTAGTTGCGAAGCTCTGTGTAACTCATTTCCCTGGACCGCCTTTCAATCGTCTGGAAGGCCTCCCAATGTTCCTGAAGGGCATATTCCATTTCATCAAACCGGGTCGTCCGAATCGAGCCGCTTTCATCAAAATCCCTGACCGCTCCATCAGAGAGCCACCATTTCCCATCTACCCATTTTACCTCACGGGCATCGATCCTTTGGACGCAACGAAATTGATGATCGAATTGATAGAGGGTGAACCCTTTCAATATCTTTTTTTCTGAGTCGAGCAACTGGATATTGAAGATGCGGTGGTCACTGTGATACCAGATTTTATAATTCTTGAAAAAACTGGTAGGGGTTTCTCGAAACACCTTGACATCCAGCAAATATCGAACCTTCTGATTGGTCAATGGGACAAGATGCTCATTTCCTAAAAAAGAAAAGAAACTTATGAGAAGGGCAATGAAGAGCAAAGGAATGGTGATTCGATAGAGGCTAATTCCACCCGCTTTCATCGCCGTAATTTCACTATGTCGGGAAAGCATGCCAAGGGTGAGAAGGGTGGCCAGCAGAACCGCATAGGGGAGGCTCCATTGAAAGGCAACTTCCGGGATTTTATAGAGGAGGTATTCGAAGATGAGAGGAAAGGGTGCTTGTTCCTTGATGAACGTATTCACTTTTTGAAAGAAAAGGACGATAACATAAATGAGGATCAGGCTGGTCAGCGTGAGGCCGAAAATCTTCAAATATTCGCGGACGACATATTGCTGAATGGTCCGGTAGTTTTCAAACATCTTCGAACAATCCTTTCCATTTCCGTTGGATGGAATCGAAGGCCTCGGTCAACCAGACCGCTGGTTTAAAGGGAGATTCCTTGGCCGTTTTGATCAGAAGGTAGATGCCTAATCCCCCGAAGATAACACTGGGGGCCCAGCCTGCTAAATAGGGAGGGATCGTACGTCTGAGAGCAAATATCTCTGAACCCATAAGGGAAATATAGTAAGCCAACAGGATAAGGATGCTGAAAACGAAACCATAGGATCTTCCTGCACGGCGGGGTTGAATGCCCAGGGGAACTCCGATTAAACTGAAAACAATACAGGCAAAAGGAATGGCATACCGCTTATGGAGTTCGACCTCCTGAGGTGTTGAATCCTCTCCAGAACTCTTCTTCTTCTCAATCTTCTCCTTGATATCATCAACGGACAACTCATGATCCTTGAGTTTTTTCCCCATGGCGCTGAAGGCTTTGGCCAGTTCGAGCTTCAGATCATAAGCATCAAACTTTATTTTCTGATAAACATCCGCCCGAGAATCGAAACGGTGGATATCTCCATCAAAGAGCCTCAAAATCACCTCCTGAGATTTGGGATTGGAAGACAAAAGGCCCTCCTTCGCAAAAATGGTATTGGTCTTTCCTTGGTCTCTCTCGTCATAGATCAGGATTCCCTCCATTTTCTCCCCTTGGATGGGAACTTTTTCGACATAAACGACCAGGCCGTCGAACAGATCATTGAAAACTCGTTCCTTGATCTCAATATCGGCCTTAGACTGCGCGATCTTATAGAGGGTGGTTCTAAACCCACGGTTTCCCCAAGGGACCCCATAAAAGACACAAAGCGTGGTGAGGAGGTAGGCCGTGATGGAGAAAATGGAGACGGGTAGAAAAAGTTGATATAAACTCAATCCAGAAGCTTTAAAAGCAGTAATCTCACTATCTCCCGATAGTCTCCCGAAGGAGATTAAGGTGCTCAGGAGAACCGACATGGGAATCGTAAAGACGAGCAAAGAAGGGGCGAGAAAGAAAAGGAGCATCAGGATATCAGAAAGGGGGACGCCCCTGGTCACAATCAACTCAATGAGCTTGAGGATTTTATCCATCAAAAGGATGATGGTAAAGACCATCACGCCAATGAGGAAGATAGGGAGGATTTCTTTGAGGATGTAAAGATAGGTGGTTTTTCTCACTTTTTAGATATTCTAAGGGGAACAGTGTGTGATGTCAACCCTTCGGCTCTCCGGCAGGACGAGCGGCCGGATCTTGCTCAGGGGAGGAGGGGAGGCTTTAGCCTCCCTATTTAAGGCGACTGAAGTCGCCCCTACCCCACAATTTCTAAATCGGGATTTAGGTCGAGCCGAAGGATTGACAAATTTCAATATTTTAAGGTAAGATTATACAAGATCGCGGGGTGGAGCAGTCCGGTAGCTCGTCGGGCTCATAACCCGAAGGTCGCTAGTTCAAATCTAGCCCCCGCTACCAAACAATTCAAGGGGTTGCGACTCGCTCGTAACCCCTTTTTTCTGTAGCCAACAATTTTCTAAATGGAATGGGTTTACTGTCCATCCAATTTATTTTAATTGGACAAACGTATTACGAGCCTCGAAAAAGAATTTCTTGAACTTAAACATCGTGTTGAGAAGATCGAGAACCGTTCTGTCCCTTAATCTCTCCTTAGTTTTTTCTTTTATTGCTCATAACCCCCAAATCAGGTATCCTTCCATATTATGTTTAAGAATCTCCACAAACCTCAGTTACAGCTTAATCGCTACACGCTCTGTGGATTTGTTGCCATTCTCCTCTGGAGTACGACCATCGCCATCATTCGGAGCCTTACCGAGCAGGTCGGCCCCATCACCTCCGCTGCATCCATCTATCTTCTGGCCGGATTTCTATCTCTGATCCCTTTTTCTTACTCACGCGATCGAATCGGTCAGGTCCGCACCCTTTCCCGTCTTTACCTATTCGGGTGTGGTGCCATCTTCGTCTTTTATATGCTCGCCATATACCTTGCCGTGGGGCTTGCCAGCGATCGCCAACAAGTCCTCGAAGTGGGGTTGATCAATTACATGTGGCCTGCCTTTACCCTCTTGTTTTCTATCTTCCTGTTAGGAAAAAATGCCCGATTTTCTTTGATTCCAGGGATGATCCTCGGATTCCTTGGAGCTTTTCTAGTATTAACGCAGGGCGACTCGATTTCCTGGACCTCTTTCTCGAGGAATGTAGCAACCAATTCCTGGGCGTATTCTCTCGCATTGATGGCTGCTGTTTCATGGGGACTTTACTCAAACCTCTCTCGACGTTGGGGAGGAACGATGAGTGGTAACGCCGTACCTTTTTTCATGATGGCCACCGGGCTTATTCTTCTTTTCATTCGTTTTTTCTTTGCTGAGCAGAGCTTATGGACTCTGCGATCGGTTGCAGAAATTCTATTCATGAGCCTGGCAACGCTCTTCTCGTATATCTTTTGGGATCTGGCCATGCGAAAAGGGGACATGGTGCTGGTGGCGGCATCCTCTTATTTCATCCCCTTTCTCTCAACTCTTGTAAGCTCCCTTTATCTTGGAATCACGGTAGGTCTACGCCTCTGGGCCGGGTGCGGCTGTATCATTCTGGGTTCTCTCATCAGCTGGGCCTCGGTTTCAGACCGGAGCTCCAAGTCCCTCTAAAAACATAGCGCACAGAGCAGAGAAGCATAGCGCTAATTTATTTGAAAAGGAGGTTTCATATGTCAAAGAAATTAATGGATTACTTCAACAAACAG
>Ga0209253_10004555_pt1 | contig 12066 bp, 14 predicted proteins | sample FrelakmetBRP12BR_FD_187145 | JGI IMG/M metagenome (GOLD analysis project Ga0209253, IMG submission 187145) | Freshwater lake sediment microbial communities from the University of Notre Dame, USA, for methane emissions studies - BRP12 BR (SPAdes)... | ecosystem: Environmental > Aquatic >...
GATGGTTTCGTTTAGGAGGTAGTCATTCCAGTCATCGTCCTGCACGAGGGGTCCGGTCAGCCGCTCCTCTTCCTCTTTGAGCTCCGGTGGGGTCGGTGTTTCGCCCGGGTGAATAGATCCAGCTCCACAAACAAGGCGCTTGGCCCAAAGAGCAAGCACGGAGTGCGTCTTTTCCGTGATACCGAGCACAGCAAAGTCCTTTGGGTGGATCAAGAAGTGCCGGCTGAGTGCAGAGTCTTCAAAGTCAATGTCAATGAGCAGGGCCCTCTGGGTGTTGGAATTGAGTAAACTCTCAAGCTCTTTCTCCGCTTTCTCACCTTGCCGTATTTTGATTGAATAGACGACCGATCGAACAGGGCTTTCGTCTCGCGAAGACATTGCTTTTTTCTGAGTGACTGACTACGGAAGTTTCCTAAAAATTCGTAGGCTCTGTGATATTTTCATTTCTGTCTACCTCAAAATGTCTTCTTCCAAAACATCTCGAGACCATAGCCCGCCCCGCGATGACGGTCAAGACAACATTCCTGAATTGCGCAACTGGCTCAAGTTACAGGAAATTCCCTTTGAATTCTTTGAACACCTCTCGCACAGACAACTCCGCACTTTGATCACGGCACTCTGTGAGGCCAAGGCCGGCACTATTGAACGAGCTCCAGTGCCAGAGATCAAGAAACCAGAGCCAGCCTGCCGTTGTGATGACCCGAATGAAAAACTCCTATCCTGTGACAAGTGCCACAAATTTGTGTGCAAGTGGTGTCGCTATGACCTGCGAGATCGCAGCCCTCTCAACATGGTTGTGATGAGCTCTTGCAAAGACTGTCTGCTCTTTGTTGCCGAGGATGTACCAACTGCCTGGAGCCCACCACCGGACTGCGGTGCCGGCTACTATGCGGCCTCGGAGAAGAAACGGTTGGAAGAGGAGGAAAAAGAGCCCATTTTCGATGAATACTAAATTTTCACAAAAACTTCGAAATTTTGCATGTTTCTTTTGGTCACTGGTCAGTTCAAAATTTCACCAAACCCAAAGCATGCTCTCTTGCGCACACGAAATCACTCTCAAAGCTATCCCTTTTACCAGAGCTGGTTCATTGGGCATGAATCTACGTACTCTGGCTCTGGCCGGGGAGCTTTGGTTCGTCGGCACGGCCGAGTACAAACTTACCGAGCAACCCAGCGGCAAGAGTATCACCTTTAGCAAGGAGGATGTGCGGTTTGTTCACACCGCCGAAACTGTGGCCATGCTGCAGCCGGATGCCACTCAATTGGCCGACAACTTGGATGCGGCTGAATACTTTGAGGAGAAGAAGAAGTCACTTGAGGATCAGCGCCTGCACATTGAGGCATTGCAAGACCAGTACAGGAAGGACTACGATGCACTCAATCAGGAACGCGAACGTCTCAAACAGGCGCTTTCTGTATCAATCGATCGTGAGGACTCGGCACAACCATCGCCGGTGGCCATCAAGCGCAAGTCGGACAGCGATGAAGACTCCACTGCCAAGAAACTCAAAATCACTGAAGAAAAACCACTCACTTCACAACAGCTGAAACTCCTTTCTTTCTTTCAGCGCGCCCCGGGTACTCTTGACTTCCCCTACGAACGTTGGTTCCGCGATCGAGAGGGCTTCATTGCGCTGTGGAAGGAGGATGAGCTTTTCGCCAAAGTGTTCACCCAAATTGAGGCAGTGTGGTGCAAGCGGTACCAAGATGACACACTGCTGAAAGTCTTCGATGCGGTGTTTGTTGGCCATCTTTCTATAATGGCGGTGGCTGGTGCTGTCATTACCAAACCTGAATGCCTCTGTGGAAACAAAAGTGGTGTGTCAACAATCTGCTTTGTTGAAGCCAATGTATCCATTACCATTTGCCAAGCATGCCGAAACGACATCCTTCAAATCTACTCGTTTTTGCAGAAGATCGCCGCTATGCTGTGTGCTCTGCGCCTCATGAAGAAGCGAGATCCGGGACAAACCCGCGCACTCAAGTTCATGCATGCTCTGGATGCCTCCTTCCGCAAACTGCTAAACTAAAAGTAAAAGTTATTAACGCAAGTTTCTTCTTTATGCTTCTTAATCATGCAACGAGTCTGCGTCTGCTGTCTGGCACTGCCATGCCTAGAGGGCAAAAAGAGCAGTGAGCTCAAGCGGCAGGTCCTGCAAAAAGAGATGCAGGCCATGCAGGAGAGTTTGCTCTCGTGGCTCCGGAGGACTTTGAAAGTCACCCTGGTCTTCCCAGCTCTGCCAGAACTGGCTACTGTACAGCATCGTCTCGATCGCAACGAATTCAATGCAGATCCATCTGCCTGGCGCGCCGCGGTGAATCATGCTGTGCAGACAGTTCCCGGTGCAAAGGACTACTTCGAGTCGCTTATCTTGACACCGAGGGCAAAGTATCAAAACCTGACGCGCTACTTTGAGAAACAGCTGGAAGCGGGAGAAGTTCTTGAAGCTGCAGATGAATGTGCCAAGCTGGAACACGCGCTGCGCTCCACCAAAGAAGTTGTTTTGAGTGAGCTGTTCTACAACAACGAAGAGGAGTTCGAGGCGTGGGAGCAGAAACGCCGGCGCCACTTCCCAAACTACGATCAGTGGTACACTATGTATGCCATTGTTACCGCCTTGAGGAAACTCAAAAACCCGCTCGATGAAGTCTACGCTTGTGCAAGACCCCGCGTGCGAGCTTTCCTCATTGCCTACGATGTGGCACGCTCTCTGCACATCAATGACTCCGCGCTGATCGAACACCTGACCTACGAACTGGCCAATCTGTTGTCTTCTTCCGCTCCGGACAAGTTGTGGTTGCCCATCTGGCAAACCGGTGCGTTCGCGTATCATTTTGCACGAGAAGAAGGCAATGTCTTCCAGGCACAACAAGATGTGTTCGCCCACATGGCCCAATCAATTCTGCGCTATGTTGGCTGGCAACTTGATGAAGAGGAAGCAGAAGACATCATTGTTCGGCATCTGAAGCTGTTCATCAAGTTGGCACGGAAGACCGGCAAACCGCAGACCCGCTCCATGACACCCGGCGATGAGGCCAATGCCATCGCGGATGTATTTGAAAAAAACGAGCGCACTTTCACTCCGAAACAATTTCAAAAAGAGTACATCAAAAGGAATTCCTTCTATTTCCGATAAAACATGGAGTTCTTCAACATCATCCCCGGTCAGCCCCGTCGTACTTTGTTCTGGGGTCCTGTCGCCACGGCCAAAACCAGCCTGCTCGGCCTGGGTATTCAGTGGGTGAGCCGACAGAAGTTGCGACACTTGACGTTTGTGCCGAGTATTCTGTACAAGAGCGGCGCGCTCCAACACAGTCGCACTGGCATCACATTCCCTGCTGTCGCATTCGAGACGCTGGCACAAGCTGAACAATTGGTCAATGAGCAGAAGCCCCAAGTCGTTTTCATTGAGGAAATTCAATTTGTTGAGGAACTGCCGGCCTTTCTCGACTTTCTCAGCAGTCTCAACATCACGGTGATCATGACTGGACTGAACAGTCGCGACGATGGCCAGCCGTGGCCCGTGGTGCGCGACATCATCCACACCTGCAATGTGGTGCAGATGCCGGGTATCTGCCACATGTGTGGGGCAACGAATGCGCTCTACAGCCGCAATGTCAGCGGACAGTCTAGTGGCCCCGATCACGTGCTGCTGGACACCACCAAGCAACAGGATCACGACATCTTCCGCCCCACCTGCTACAAGTGCTTCTTTGCAAAGTAAAGCCGGCCTTTTTACTTGGAAATCGCTTTCTTCTTCAACATCGCTGTGTTGTAGTCGAGCCACTCGTTGGCAAAAATCAGCGCCTTTTGGGCAGTGGTGAAGAGAAGGTGCGCCGAGGTCATGAACTTCCAGAAAATGATTGCGATCAAGAGGAAGACAGCCAAGATGCCCGCCAACACGACAGTGAATCCAAGTGCTTGACCAATGGCTGCAATGCTCTCCATTTTGTTGTATGTTTTAGTGAGTATTAAACCATGCGCGATCTCTGCTGTTCACTTCCTGTCGCCATTCCTCAGCCATAGCGCGGTCGGCAATCGGTGTCATGAGGCGTGCCATTTGAAAGTCACCGATCTCTGTGGCGTCTTTAACCAGGCCACAGAAGATTTCTTGACGCTTGGCAATTTGAATTCGCATGGCTTCCTCTCGCGTCAAATCCAGTGGAATGTCACAGTTCCGGCAGCGCTCTTCGCACAGCGTGCAGACAATGTTGGGTCCAAACTGCTTCACTTGGTGCGACTTTAAGTTGTCAAGACCGCAGAAAGTGCACCAGAATGAATCGATATTGGCTGGCGCAGGCAATGCTTCGACTTCTCGCTTTGGCAAGACGCCTTCGGCTTGTTGCTTCTTGAGGAAAGAGACTGTGCGCGCTCCAAGCACATCGACAACTTTGGAATTGCGTATCGGCAGCTCTGGATCACGTTCAATGCATTGTCTGCACTTGGCCTTCTGCTTTCTCCACTGGGTCTTGCTGAAAGAAGCCTCAGTCTTCACACAGCCACAACTATCGCACAATTTCTGCATTTGATTTTTTGAAGAACGTCTGCTAAAATTTCGTATTCACTCGAGTCGAATCAGTTCAAAAAGATCATGTCCCGCTCTCGTTCCGCTAGTCCCAAACGCTCAGAAAAGCCAAGTTTGCTGCTCTTTCTTGATGGGGAGACTCAAACCGAGATGCGGCATCTTCTTCTGGCACCCGGGGATTACACCGATGCCGAGCGTGAGATGTTCTTTCTTTGGAAGGACTCAGATAACATTTTCAATGACTGGGTGATTGAAGAGGAGGAGTACCTCTTTCATCCCGACGACTTGGAGCCTTCGGACAAGCGGCCTACTACTATGGAAGAAGCGAAGCCGCACATTGCACTCTGGATGAAGTTGGAGAAGATGAAGGAGGTCACCTCTGGCACCGTCAGCACTGGGCCCTGTCTCTACCTGCACATCTCAATCTTCAACTAGTTTGTTTCTTTATTCCTTGGTCATTGGAATAAACATCAGTGTTACATTGAGTTTGCTCCGCCCTGGTGCCACCTGCAGCTCGATTTGTTTCGTGTCTTCTAGGACATAATCAATTTCAGCGAAGCGCAGCTGCTTTTCGCACTTCATTGTGCAGTAGGTAGGTCTTGGGGCACTGCTGTTGCACGTGATGGTGTAGTCGACCTTCAGCTTCGAGTCCTTAGTGAACTCCGTGCTCCAGCCAATCCGCAAGCCGTAGTGAAGCGGCTGCAGCTTTGCTTTGGCGTGTGTGCTGCCCATCACGAGGCGCCCGCCAGTCAGATAGTTGTTGTTGCTGCTGTCATACAACGCGAGCATGCCCTCGACAAGGCCAGGACGGCGTGGAAACCGCACCACGGGATCGGCATTCAGCTCTTCCGAGGCGCCTCGCGCACTGAGAAACGCCTCGAAACGCACATCCAGTGCTGAGATTTCCCACCGATTCGATGGGAAGAAGGTGCGACCCCGCTCTAGTGTCAGCTGTGCAGTCGTGAAGCTGAATGCTTCGGTGCCCACGCCCATCAGCGCCTCATTGGGGCCAGCTGTCATCATGGCGCGTGAGGTTTCTTCATAGCGCTGGATATGCGCTGTTTCCTGCAATGCTGCCATGTTGAAGCTGATTTTGTTGAGCGGAATGGAAGACTCGGTGTCATTCTGTGTTTCCAAGACCTGTTCTAGAACAGAGCTGTTGGGGCCCAGGCGCAGGTCATAGTGCACAGCCGTCGTGATGGCGTTGCAGACATAGTCCAGTGTGGCTGATGAGAGTGCAGTTTTCGTCTGCTCGGCAATCACTTCGATAAAGAAAGCTATCGTTGTTTTCTTGATTCTTCGGACATCTTTGATGTAGAACTGCTTGCCTTCTCTGTCGCGAAACCACAACGCAGTGCCAGTCGGTGTCTCATTCAGTTCCAACAACTTTCCGAAGAAATCCCCATCACCAGTTGTGATTTTCGTTGACTCTCCGGCATTGAGATTGAACTCCCACCGTAATGGCCGGCGATCAAATAGGCGAACACGAATGCTGGCCAAATCGACGCCTTTCTGCAACTGATGGGGTAGCAGTGTGAATTTCATCTGGCCGTCATTCGGAAAGTTGTCTAGTGTTTCTGGGCCCAAAAAGGTCTCCACCAAGCGAGCACCATTTGGATGGAGCAAAAGGCTGGTACTTTGACTGCGCATATGGGCTATCGGCTATGCTATATTGATTCAGGCGGATTCTTGTATATAGAAAAGCGCGATGCGTTGGTTGCTCGTCTTTGTGATTTTCGCACTAACTCAGGCCGTGCCGCAATGCCGATGGCTCTGTGATGACCCTGTTTGCAATGCCGTGTGTTGGCCACGCTGTGCAGAGCCGCTCTGTGTGTTCAACTGCACCTGCAACGAGGAGCCCGACTGCCAAGTCCGCTGTCCCAATGCCACGGCAATGGATTGCAGTGAGAGCTGCCCCGCCTGTGAAACTGTCTGCGAGGAGCCAGAAGATGACTGCAAGAACTGTGAGATTCTATGTGAAGAAGTCAACTGCGGATGGCTCAGTCGCAAGGGCAACTGTGTGCATCCGCGTTGTGAACTCTCCTGTGAACAGCCGGCTTGTGCTTTTGTTGAACCTTCCCCAGCTCATCGCTTTTCGCTCTTTTAATAGCGATAAACGTTCACCGACCACTCGGCAGGATCATGCAGTCGATAGGCGCCTCGATTGGCCCGCACTTTCATCTGTTCGCGAACCTGTGCTAGTGGGCCCTGGGTGCAAGTGTGCTGGCCAGCAGTGACCAACTCTTCAATGTCGCGTGGGACTCGCGTTTCGCTCAAGTCGGTAAATGGACAGTAGCCATCAGTGGCCATGTCCAGGCAGGTGGGCCAGTAGGGATTGTCAAAGGGCTTCTTCAAAAAACCATCAATACACCGGCCGTACTTGCTGCGTTTGAACTGCGTCATGTCACTGTGTAACATCTCACGAAACACATCGGTCTCAGCAAAGGCGAGAAACCAGAAGTTACGAATTGTCGCTTCTGTGTAGCCAATGCGCACATTCATCAAGAAGCGGGCATACGAGCGGCGTTTGATGTGTTTCAGGTGTACAGGCCCAACACACTCACGAATCATCTTCTGCATGCAGGGGGCCCAGTGCCGCTCAGAGTACAGCACCAGTTCAGCATGAGTCTCAAAGTGCAGATCAAGTTCTTGCACTGGTGCTCGACCCCCATCCTGTATGTCACGCCGGCGCGGCTGTTTGGGATCCCAGAGTGGGTGCTGCTCCACGGGCCGACCCCAGGGCGCCGCAAAGTCATCTGGTATTTCATCAATTAGAGGACGCCATATGCTGGGAATGACCACGTTTTCGAGCAGCATGAAGTCGCGGTCAGTCAGCAGGCGAAAGTCCTGTCGAGCGCGAAGTGACTGGCGGATGTAGTTCCGCACACTCTTGATCATTGGCTGATCGTGCATGGTGTCGTGTTTCACATTGCGCAGGAACTCCATTGTCCACTGCTCCACTGTTTCATCCATGGGCGCGCCCAGTGGCACTGCAGTCCAAAGGCGGAGCGCATCGTAGGTTGAGTACTGAGCCCGACAGCGCTGCAGCCACTGGCGCATATGCATTCGCAGCAGTGCCAATGCTGGCATCGAAATGCAGCCAATCGGAAGGCGAGTTGTGCCCTCTTCGATAGGAGGTCTTAAGCAGGCTGTTTTAGCATCTTCACAGAACACACACGGTGAACCGGGGAATGCCCAGCCGGCATAACGCGCCTCAACTGGCACAATGTGACTGGGGAAAGCCACCCGTGATGGGAGGTGAAGGGCTGCAAAACTGTAAGCAGCATAGTTGGGCACTTCTTCAGACAAAACTGGGTAATTGGAGTGAGTGTAGTGATCGTGTTGCTCGGCACGCCAGTCCACGCGTAGCCATTTGCGGATGTATTCAAGCTGGAGCAGGGGGTTCAACTGCAGTGCGTCGAGCCGCCGTTGCAGGCGTTCTGCTTCATAGTCGATGAATTGCTGCGAGAGCCGATCACTCGGTGAGGCAGCGAACAACTCATATTGAAAGGCGTAGGGTGCCAACTCTGAGGCCGCTTCATCAGGAAATGCCCAGCACTGAATTAAACAGTGTTTCTCAGCCAGCGCCTCACCGAGCGCTTGCTGTGGAGGCGGCGTCAGGATTTTGTCAAAGAGAAAGTAGTAATCAAGCTCATCGAAGAGATAGAGCGCATCGAAGAGCTGTGTTGTTTCACGAACTGCCAGGTGCTCAAAAGCCAGGTAGTTGGACTCGATGTGCGCATAGAAGGTTCGACTGGTCAGTGAGCCAAGCACCACCCGCTCTCCATTGTAGACTGCAACCAGCAAAACGTGTGGATAGACACGCGCCGGGGCAGCACTCACTCGTTCTTCAGAGAAGCGACAGCGCACAGGACTATGTCGCTGTTCTTCCCCGGTGAAATCGCAGTAAACAATGCTAGTTTGCTCAAAAAGTATGTCGGCCAGTGACTTTCGAAAGTTCCAACTCGCTGGAGGTTTCAAATGCTTGACCTGTTCGACACACCAAGCCTTGACAGAGTGGAGAGATAATGCAAGCTGAGCTGGTGCATTAAGTTGGTCAATTTTCACCAATCCATTGCAACACACATATGCGGCCATTTAATGTGAAATAATGAGTGACGAAATTATCGAAATTTCAATGCTTGCACGTGGTCTCCAGACATTCCACACAAACCTTGCTTCCGGTGGTCAACAGACGGGTCGATGGGTACATGAGATGGAGTGCCTTTTCCAGTTCACTTTGAGTGGCCTGTGGAAGCTTGTCCCGCCGTGCGGACGCCATGACGGCATCGTGCAGAGGAACGTGTTTGTAGAGTTTGCAGAACATCCGGGCAGCTGGGGTGGAGTTCAAATCCCCGGCCACCTTCGGCCTGTTGTCCATCAAGTACCAAATCGTGCTTTTCTTTGAGGTCTGAGTCCATCGCAGATGGATGTCGACAATGTATCCATAGTCCACCTCAAATTCTCTGAGAAAATGATCATACTCGGTGATTCCTTCTGGAAGTTGGAATGTCTTGGCTGGCTTGACTGAGAATTTCACATGCCAGGCATTTGCCGACGGGATGAAAGCAAACGAGCGCAAGCGCACTGTTGCGTCCTTGAACATGCCATGAATAGCCTTGTCAACTTGGCTGCCAATTGCATGTTGGTGGGGAAGCTCTTCGATAGGGAGTTTGGGACTGTTTGGCACCCTAATCTTAGTTGGATTGTTCCGGAGCAAAACCAACAATGCTGTGCAGGGCTCAAGCTGTGGGCGCGGCACAAGTGCCATTCTTTGATATTGCACTTGCATAACGAACATAGGCCACCGTAACTAGGTCATTTGCTAAAACCCCAAGATGATAGAACAGTCAGTTGGAAGCGGTATCAACAGACTGCAAGAGATTTCGGACAAACTCCCTGGCAACTGGTCCTATGCAATTGGCGGATTCGGCATGTTGCTGCTGATCTCTTCACTCAATGCCATAAGCAAAAACCTCAAACGCATTGCCGATCGCCTCGATGCTGCGCACACGTAAACGAGCTCTTTACTGCAGTACGAATTGATAGGAAGGGCGTTCTCCGGGGTGAATGCATCTTGACTCAGCGCACTCTAGGCACTGGGTCTTGCCGCAGACTCCACAGATTGAAATATCAGCCGATCTGCAGTTGGGAAGTTGGTGGGTGCGATCGACAGCCGAGGGCAGGCCAGGACGAGGAGCACGAGTGAAATTGGGCTTTGGTTTGCTGGACATGGTTTTTTTAAAATGGTGAAAACAGAAAGAGTCTTATTAAATTTTCACAAGATTACATCAAAATTTCACAATGGCCTGTGCGTTGATCCCGTTGTCAGTTGGATGGGACAATGTGCAGCGATCTATGCGAATGGCCAACCCCATTTGGTCAGTTGAGGCCAAGAACATTCCCCTTCTCCAGCAGGCCTGGGATAGCGGTGATCCAGTGTACTTGATCTTTCTCGTTTGGATACACCCTATCAAGTACCGCTTTGGCTTGGCACGAATGCTGACGCGTCAGCCGAGTGAGGGTGAGGGCAACACATTCAAGTGGGACAGCAAGAAGAAGGCCTCCTACAACACAACTCCCGTGTTTCGAATCAAGTGGCTCATCACACAGTGTCCATCGTACGTGCGATGGAAGGCCTACATGCCGGCCTCGGAGCGCGTGACGCCTGGTCCCGATGAGATGACTGCAGTCGGCTGCATGCTCAAGTGGGCAGAAGAGGATGTCAGTGGCGAAAAGTACGGGTTATTCTGTGCAAATGACCGCCGTGAAGAACTCGAACGCCTGCGCATTCTCATTACTCCTCCCGCTCCAGAAAGAATTGCCATCGCACCTGCGGCACCCAAGACAAAGGGAAAGCGACCACCGCCTACGCCTGAACCGCTTCCAAAGAGACAAACGCTTTTTCATTATTTTCTAAAGTAAACCGGACACATGCTCATAAATTTAATACTTTTCACCAGCACTGCGGCGTTGTTGCTTCAAGGTGGCAGCGACCTGCGCTGTTACCCGGATGTTCACTACACAGCACCAGTGGCCAACTACACGTACTGCAACGAGCACGGATTCGGCCTTGAAAGCGGTGGTTTCTACGATTTGTGGGCACGGCAAAGCGTGCTGACGGACCGACTCATTCTCACCTACGCTCGAGTGAATGAAAGCTTTTCTGCATGGATTGAACAACCCAACGCCTCTTCCGGCTACTACTACAACGACAGCTCTGCACATGCGATTTGGCTCGAGTTCTGCAACTACGTCAAGCCTGGCATTGCCGTGTGGGAGCCAGATGCTGCCAAGTTCTGGGCAATGGGCTACTGGAGTGGCAATCCCGTTGTACGCATGATGCCGATTGATTTGAGCACTGATCAAGTGTCCTATCAGAGCCTTGTGTCAGGAGAACAAGTCTTGGATGTAACTTGGAATGGCACCACTATGATCGCTGTATTCCTGAAGAATGGCAGCTACAATGCAGTGGCATACAATCGCAACAATCTGCACCGCGTTCTCGGTTCACAGGATAACTACCTGGAACTGCTCTGGGGAAACAGCGTCCAGTTGTTGCCTATTCTCAACAACAACTACACGAGACTGTGCTCTCTCAACTGCACTACAACGACATCGACGATTGTTGAGTCAACCGCAAGTAGTGTGATGACATCAAACAGTAGCTCAGATACTCAACTTACGAGTAGCATATCAACGGCAAGTTCTTTGTTCACATCCAGCGTGACCACAGCAAGTACAACAACCCTCCCAACAGGGAGTTTTGTTTGGCAAGTGATATCTTCTTTCAGCTACACCGGACCGATTCCGGTGCCGGGAGGAGCGTTGGTGATTCCCAGTGGAACGCGGCTTTCACTTGATGTGAGCACACTCTCACTCCGCGATGGTGATGACTACACCCTCTTTACATACTCCAGCATAGTTGGCCAATTCGATGGCATAGAACTGCTAACTACGTCTTGTCAGCAATTGAGTGCCGAACTGCTTTACACCGACAGCGAGATCAAATTCCGCGTTCTCTCACAATCCACCTTATGTGCAAATGCACCGCGTTTACTGAAAAGTATCATGCGCTTTGCTTAATGAGCGCTGCCCAGCTCACAGGGAACTTTGCAGCCAACAAGTCGCTGACAGCCTGCGCAAAGCCTTGGATTTCCTTTTGTGCATGAGGATCCAAGCGCAGACCACAAAGTCGTGCATAGGCCGACAAACTGCCTGTCTCGATGAATTCAGTGTACATTGACTGTGGCAAGACACCACGGGCAAGTTCTGGTGCCACCTTGCAGCTCAGCAGTTCTTCATAAAACGCGATTGCCGTTTCTTGGAATGTTTGAATGCGTTCGCGCAATTCAGCCTCGTTTTCAACCGGTGTCGGCTTGGATCCTTGTTTCAAGTTTGTATCGCGTTCTCGCAACAATCCTTCAGGTGGAATGTAGCACTCCGGCCTCGAATCAACATAGCGTCTGGACATTTCATTGCGGGCGAATCCCACAGTGTGTCTGAACCACTCCCGCGCAACATAGATGGGCATCTTGAG
>Ga0209253_10004556_pt1 | contig 12065 bp, 13 predicted proteins | sample FrelakmetBRP12BR_FD_187145 | JGI IMG/M metagenome (GOLD analysis project Ga0209253, IMG submission 187145) | Freshwater lake sediment microbial communities from the University of Notre Dame, USA, for methane emissions studies - BRP12 BR (SPAdes)... | ecosystem: Environmental > Aquatic >...
CTCGATTCCGGACAACCTCCTTGAAAGCGAACTCTTCGGTTATGAAAAAGGTGCCTTCACAGGCGCAGTTCAGTCTAAGCAGGGCAAGTTTGAGCTGGCAAATGGCGGGACCATTGTCCTTGATGAAATCGGGGAGATGAGTCCTTACCTCCAGGCAAAGCTTCTTCGTGTCATCGAAACTAAAGAGATTGAACGTTTAGGAGACATCAAAAAACGTAAGGTTGATGTTCGGATAATGGCCACCACCAATAGGGCCCTTGAGGTTGAAATAAAAGAGGGAAGGTTTCGGGAGGACCTCTACTATCGTCTTGCCCAGATTCATGTTGTAATAGCGCCATTAAGGGAGAGAAGGGAGGATGTCCTTGTCCTTATCGAGAACCTTCTTCTCAATATCTCAAAAGACTCAGGCAGGCTTGTAAGAATATCAGACGATGCCCAGCGGTTGCTCCTCAATTACACCTGGCCGGGAAACGTGAGGGAGCTCATCAATGTGATCAAAAGGGCGGCAATTATGTGTGATGCAGACCGAATAACCCTCGATGACCTGCCATTGCACTTGCGGGGCGAGCATCCCCTTGCAAGCATTTCATACTCAGATAAGTCCCTCGATGAAGCAATTTCCGAGCTTGAAAAGAGAATGATTATTGATACCTTGAAGAAAACAAGGGGCCTTCAGGCTAAGGCAGCAAAATTACTTGGTATTAGTGAGCGAAGCATATGGTACCGGATTAAAAAGTACAGCATAGATGTAAATGTCTGATCTGTCTACAATTATTGTAGAAGCACAACAATATTTGTAGACAGAGTGCGTTGTATCCTTTCGATATTGATGGTGTTAGCGTGATCTTAGGTGGCACACAATTTGCTCAAATGACTTTTTTGTATTTTATGGGTACGATGAACACGAAGATGTTGAAACAGAAAAAGGGATTTACCCTTGTTGAACTCATCATTATCATTGTCATTCTCGGCATCCTGGCAGCTGTTGCCATTCCAAGGTATGTTGACATGCGCCAAGATGCGGCAAACTCTACTGCCCGTGGCATTCTGGGTGGCCTTCGGGACGCAGCAACACTGGTATACACTAACAGGATTGTGAACACAGCAACCACACCCATTGATATGGCGGTCGTCTTAAGCCAGGCAAATGTAGCGGGCTTTGATTCATCGACATTCGGTCCAACCACATTAGCAATAACAATATCCGGAAATTCCTACACTTACATCTTGACCCCTACCAACGCCTTTCCTACCAATCATCCAACCGTGATAGTTTCCGGACAGCCCTCCTGGTAACTGCAGCCATGCTTTTACGTTAACGTTATCAGTTTCTTTATTATTCCTATAATCTACTTGGATGGCTTTGGTATGTACATTGCAAATATACTATTTGACATGGATATGGATAATACATCTTTTTCGACAAAAAACCGCCGGCAAAAGGGATTTACCCTTGTTGAGCTTATCATTATCATTGTCATTCTCGGCATCCTGTCAGCCGTTGCTATTCCAAGGTATATTGACATGAGGGCTGAAGCGTCAGACTCTACAGCCAGGGCCATCCTTGGGGGTCTGAGAGATGCCGCCACACTGGTATACACTAACAGGATTGTGAACACAGCAACCACACCTATTGATATGGCGGCTGTTTTGGACCAGGCACAGGTTGCAGGATACGATACCTACTCTGTCTCATCAGATACGCTGACCCTTCAGATTTCGGGGCAACAGTACGCCTATCTCCTTGTCAAGGCAGGTGGCCTGCCCACAGGACAACCGAATGTCATGGTGCAGGGCCAGCCGTCATGGTAATGGATCAAGAGGAGGTTGAATAAAGGGAAGTACTGGTGTTGGTATATTTTTTGCATATTATGTTGGAATAAAAAATAAAGAAGGGGGCGCTTCTATGCGTACGGTCGGCAACTCGAAAGGTTTTACACTCATCGAATTGATTATAATCATTGTCATTCTCGGCATACTGGCAGCTGTTGCCATTCCCAAATACATCGATATGCGTTCGCAAGCGGCAGACTCCTCTGCACGGGGAATCCTCGGCGGGCTTAGGGGTGCTGCTACAGTGATTTATGCTGACAGGGCTATTAAGAGTCAAACAACAGATATCGATATGACGTCCGTGTTAGGACAAGTGCAATTATCCGGATATGATTCATCCGCTTCAGGGGCCAACACCTTATTGATAAACATTTCAGGTAATGTGTACACTTACTACCTCAATAATACGAACAATATTCCGACTACACCACCAGCGGTAACAATACAGACTGGTGCTGGAGCCCCGAACTGGTAACCATTTCCTTTGAAAAGAAAAATAATAGCTTTTTCTGTCCTTGCAATAGAGACTGCTGAAACAACGATATAACGCAAGGCAACAGGGAGGTATTTCTCGGTTACCAAAGGCAGCATACTCCTCTGCGTTCAATGAAAGACGGGAACACCGGAACGATGCTGAAACGTCTTATACCGATACCCGCCATCTTTCTTGGTATTCTCCTTCTCTACTTTCTCCCCATGCTATCATCAAAGAATATTTTTGTAGAGCGAGACCTTGCCGCATTTTTTATACCTCCGAGATATCTCTGGGTTTCTCTTGTAAAATCTTTCCAACTCCCCTTATGGAATCCTTACAATTATTCCGGCATCCCTCTGCTTGCTACGCTACAGCCAGGCGTCTTTTATCCACCCCATATACTCTATTTTTTTCTCCCCTTCAACGTAGCGTGGAACTGGCTCATCATACTCCACGTTTATCTCGCCGGCGTTTCCACGTACCTCCTTCTTCGATACTTGCGCGCCTCCGTTGCAGGGGCGTTCGTAGGAGGCATCATTTTTATGCTATCGGGTTACCTGATCTCCGTGCACAACCTGCTCACTCATCTCCTGGCAGTGGTATGGTTGCCCCTCATCATGATCCAGTTTCTCAGGTATTTTGAAACAAAACAAAGGAAGTTCCTTGTCTTTTCTTCCATTCTTCTTACGGTGCAGTTCTTCGCTGGTGCCCCCGAGATCTCCATAATGACCATCATGGTAGTCTGTGTTGTGACTGCTTTTGTCCACCGCTTCCTGGATGCGGGCATCGCCGATGTCCCGTCCCCATTGACAAGAATGAAGGCGCTGGGTTTGACGCTAAGCCTCCTATTTCTTCTCTCGTCAGTTCAGCTTCTTCCCTTCCTCGAACTTAAGGCCCACAGCATAAGAATCGCTGGCCTAAGCTATCCTGAAGCGATCACGTGGTCTTTTGCTTGGAAAGATTTCATTCAATTTTTTATACCCGATGCCTTCGGATATTTTTCGAGTACGAAGAAGTATTGGTCAAACCAGTCCTGGCTTCTCACCCTCTACTGGGGCATTACACCCTTTGTGTTGTCTCTTTTTTATTTCATTTCAACCGACAAGAAACGGATCGTGTTGATTTCCCTCATGTTTGTCTCTCTCGTGTTTGCGCTCGGCGGGAACACTCCAGCCTATAAACTTCTCCATCATATTCCACCTTTTAGCAGCATTCGATACCCTGTAAAGTTTATTTTTCTCTTCATTTTTCTGGTAGCTGTCACGGCCGGTCTTGGGTTTGACAACATTAAAAAGGGTGTGTTGGAGGGCAACCCCCGTGTTAAGCGCACAATAGCTGTCTTTTTCTACTCCGGCTTTATTTTTGTCGTTTTCTGGGGGCTCATGAGCATTTATTGCGACACTGTTTCCAGATTCTTTGAATCCATGAAATTTGTACCCGATGCATATAATCAAGCCATAATAAACATTCATAACATCAAGAGATTCCTATTGTTTTCGTTTCTTTTCTGCATAATGCTCCTCGTCTATATGAGGGTTCGTTTCAAAAAGACTGCTGCTTTTTTCGTTATCCTCATTGCAGTCCTGGATATTTTCCTTGCCAATTCCGGGTACTATACATCAGGTTCCTGGAAATTTTATATCAACACAAACGAGTGGGGTGCACATACCTTTCTTGGTAAAATTGCAGGTAATAAAGAAACTGAAAGATATTTCGTCTCATTCAAAACCTTGAAGGAATTCAATCATTTTCCCTATGACAGGGCCATTCTTGCTCCACCTTATGCGGCCCTCTTTGGCCTCTACTCCTTTGGGGGCGCTGAGGTCTTGAGGATTGGTCACTATGAAGCCTTTTCAAGCCTACTCAAAGACTCACCAACATTAGAACTTGGAAAAAGGTTCCTCGATGTCGCCGGTGTGCGTTATGTAATCACTGCCTATGAACTCACGGATAAGGACTTTTCTCTTTTGCAGAGTATTGAGGCAGGCGCGAAGACATCACGCCTTTATGAGTACATGTCTTATCCTGGGAGGTTTCTCCTCTATGGCAGGGTACACACGGTTAAAGACGACAAGGAGATGAATGAGAAACTGCTTGACCGATCTATTGATCTGAGGCAGGAACTGGTGATCCTCTCCAAAGATGGTATTGATCTAAGTGAAAAGAACGTGAAGGGAGGAGTCAGGCTCCTTTCCTATAATGCAAATAAGGTCTCATTCGAATGCGAGACCCAAAGCGATGCCTTCCTCTATGTTAGCGATGCCTATTATCCCGGTTGGAAAGCTTACCTGGACGGGAAAGAAGCCCGTATATACAGGGCCAACCTTGCCTTCAGGGCAATATATGTTCCAAGGGGGACTCACACTGTTTTATTTGTTTACCGGCCTCTTTCGTTTTATGTTGGTTGTTGCCTCACGGTGTTTGGTCTTCTGGCTTCTCTTTTCCTCCTTACAAGGCGTCGGGGGAGGACGCATGGATAATCCCTCTGTAACCCGTGGTTATGGCCTCCTGGAGCGATTTCTGGCTAAAAAGAGGGCTGTAAAGGCAAACAGCCTCATACCACAATCTTACCGTAGTGGGAGGATCCTGGACATCGGCTCCGGCACCTATCCTTTCTTTCTCCTGACAACAAGGTTTTCCGAGAAATACGGCATTGACAAAACATTCCACACCTCTTCGCGGACGGGATCTAAAAATCACTCCATAGCACTGATTTATCACGATATCGAGTCAGAAGATCCCTTACCCTTCAACGATGAATATTTTGACATCGTTACTATGCTTGCCGTCTTCGAACACATTATGCCTCAAAGGTTGCCAAAAGTTTTTCAAGAAGTCTATCGTGTCCTGAAGAGGGAGGGACTCCTCGTTATCACCACCCCTGCTGCATGGACGGGGTTTATCCTCAAGGGAATGGCAAAAATCAGGCTTCTAAGTACCGTGGAAATTGAAGAACACAAGGGATTGCATAAAGCAGACAGCATTATGTATGCATTGCAGCAATGCGGCTTTGTATCAGACAGAATTCAGCTTGGGTACTTCGAGCTTCATATGAACACGTGGGCCACAGCAATAAAATAGGAATTGATCATGATGTTTATTTGTATTCAAATCAGCTCGTCGGGGTGTTACACTATTGCTTAATCACCATAAAAACATTTAATGGGAGATTATATGGAAGAGATAGCAATTGGAAAGGTTATTAGATTTTTTTCAAAAATCGGAGTTGCAGCAATAAGAATCACCACTGGAGAGCTAAAGGTAGGTGATACGATAAAATTCAAGGGACACGTGACCGACTTTGAGCAGTATGTTGATTCAATGCAGGTTGAACATGAGAACGTGGAGAAGGTTGAAACAGGCAAGGATGTCGGCATCAAGGTTAAAGAAGCTGTGAAAGAAAACGATACGGTCTATGTCATAAAGTAACAGCCTTCTCCGGCCAGGCCACTTCGCCCTGCAAACAAGTATCTCGTCGTTTGACATGGGGATGTGGCAAGGTACTCGCTTCTTCTAAATAACATAAAATGCTGACAAGGGGCCATTACTGTGCTATATAAAAGAATGCAGAATAAATAACTGTGATCGCGAGGAGGGAAAATGGAAGAACAAGAACTCACGAGTAGGTATTGTAGTCTCTTTGAGGAAACACTGCCAATCTTAACCACCATTTATAATGGTTTTGCAGGCCAGAAACTTAATCTCCTTAAGGAGAGCAGATCAAAATTTAGGGGAGTCTGGAAGAATCGACTCCCTGTAGTTGAGAAGCTCGTCGAAGACAAAGATAAAAATGAGGTGGAGAAAAGCTTTGTAGGTGCGCTCCCTCATCTCCAGCGTGTTGCCTTGGCTATTGATAACCTGATCGATAAGATGGAAGTAAAAATTGAAACGCGCACACTCTTTTCTCAGAAAGCCCTTGATGAAATAAAGCAGTTCATGGTGGCTGTGGGAGCAGAATTCACCGATGTAAAGGACTATTGCATGACAAGGAATCCTATTCTGAAGGAACAAATACGTGTGGACGTGGAAAAAATCAGGAAGATGATCGATGAATTTGAAATGATCCATCAGAACCGTTTAATTACCGGCGTTTGCATGCCTCAGGCTTCGTATCTGTATATTGACATGACTGACTCCCTGAAAAGGATGGCAAAAGAACTTGCCGTTTTCGCTGACAAAATATAGCCCTGGGGATGTCGCTTGATAACTTCTTCAGAGCCATAAAAGAGCAGGGCATTATCCGGGAAATCTTTCAACATGCCTTTACTGGCAAGATTTTCCTTGTTGGCGGTGCCATTAGGGAGTTACTTCTCAATAAAGCCCCAAAAGATTATGATTTTGCTCTGACAAACCAAGACGACCTTCGTGTTCTTGAAAACACCTTTGGGGCACATGCATTTCTTTTAGGAAAAAAGCCAATACAAACATACCGCATTATATCTAGCGACATTTCCCTTGATTTAACCTTTCTCAAAGGCACCATCGAGGAGGACCTTGCTCGAAGGGACTTTACGATGAACGCAATTGCCTATGATATTGGAGAAAATCGAATTATCGATTCCTTAAGGGGCATTGAGGATATTGGTGCAAAAATCATCAGGTACCCGAGCAGGCAAACCCTTTCAGATGATCCCTTAAGGATGCTCAAAGCTGTCCGCCATTTCGCAACACTGGATAGGTTCACCATGGATGGTGAGCTCGTGGAGGCTATACAGGCTTTCAAGCATCTAATCCATGCTGTAGCACCAGAACGAATCAAGTATGAAATGGATCAGATAGTGGCTTCAGCTAACTCTTTCGAGGCGTTAAAGATGCTTCAACTGGTTGGCCTCCTCTTCGAATTATTTCCTGACCTTTATGCCTTGAAAAAACTCGATGAAGAAAAACAGTTCGTTCTTGAGACATATGGACATACCGTGGATGGATTCAAATATTTGCCCTCTTTTGGCAATAAATACTGCCTTGACGAGAGAAGCCTCCGTAACGTAGCCTATGCCCTCCTTTTCCATGACATCGGTAAAGCCCACACCTTTTCCCACGACAATGTGAAAAAAGTTGTACACTTTTTTTACCACGAGCAATTTTCCTGTGACCTTGCAACCCACATCATGGAAAGGCTGCGGTTCAGTTCCCTTGATATCAAGATTATTATTAAGCTCATTGAAAACCATATGCGCATCTTCCTTATCAGCAACAACGAATCCACGGACAAGGCAATACGCAGGCTTGTTTATAAGGTAGGCGACCTCACGCCTGCCCTTATCGTTCTCACGTTGTGCGATATGTATGGAAGTTCCGGCGGAACAGAGAATGACTCAACCTTAATGGTACAAAAAAGGTGCGATGATGTGCTAAGGGCACACGATGAATGGAAGCAGAAACCTCTCCCCAGGCTGGTAACTGGCCATGACCTCCTTGCTATGGGATTTAAAGAAAGTCCCCTGATGGGAAAAGTTCTCAACGATATACGGGAGAAACAGCTAGGTGGTGAGTTTATCCAAAAGGAAGAGGCAATAAACTTCGCCCGGGACCAACTGAAAAGCCTCAGCACAGAACTCATCAATGCACCGTAAAGCTTCTCTTGACAAAATGAATAAAATACTTACAATTTTTGTACTTTCTGTTTTCAGTAAATGCCCTTTTGCGGGTAAGAGAAAAACTTGGAAATATTGAAAAGAGGTTCGTAGTGAATAGAAGAAATTTTTTAAAAATTATCACAACTTCCGTCGTGACGATGGGATTAAGCGGAGGCATGACTCACCTCTTAGCGGATGAACCTCCAGTGCTTTCCCTTGCAGAGGGGAGTGATTATGGCGCTATAACAAGAAATGCACTCAATGCCCTGGGAGGGATACAGAAGTTTGTAAAGCCGGGAAATGTTGTCGTGGTAAAACCCAACCTGGGGTGGGACAGAAAACCTGAGTACGCCGCCAATACCCATCCCCTCGTTGTGAAGGCGATTGCAGAAGAATGCCTGAAGGCAGGCGCAAAAAAGGTGAAAATTTTTGACAACCCCTGCAATGATCCCAGAAGATGTTATGAAAATAGCGGCGTATCTGCCGCTCTCAAGGGTGTTAAAAACATTGAGCTTAAATATATGGAAGATGAGCGTTACAAAAATACGAAGCTTAACGGCGTCTTTCTGAAAGAATGGGAGCTTTATGATGAAGCCCTCTTGGCAGACGTGTTTATCAATGTGCCTGTGGCAAAACACCACGGCCTCACGAGAGTTTCCTTGGGCCTGAAAAACATAATGGGAATTATGGGAGGAAACAGAGGCTATATTCACCGGGGAATTGAAGATGCCCTTGTTGATGTGAACAAGGTGGTCAAAAGTCACCTCACCATAATCGACGCAACCCGGATACTTCTTAACCATGGCCCTCAGGGGGGGAACCTGAAAGACGTAAAGGTCCTTAACAAGGTGATTGCCTGCCAAGACATCGTAGCTGCCGATGCATACGCAACAACATTCTTTGGTCTTAATCCCCAGGATATATCAACAACCGTTACCGCTTATAAAAGAGGCATGGGGGAGATGAATCTGGGCAAGGTGAAGGTCATCAAGGCGTAAGATGAAGTTCGCCTGGTCAAGGGTTTCGCAACTCCTGTTTCTTATAATTTTCTTCGTCCTTTTCGTTAATACTGAATATCGCGGAAAAGACGAGATTTCTGCCGCCATTAACAGCTTTTTCAGGGCTGACCCCCTTGTCGTGATAAGCTATCTCCTCTCCCAGAAAGCCTTTTCTCTTCTCCTGTTACCGGGCGCTCTCATGGCCGGTTTTTCCTTGATCCTGGGCAGGTTCTTTTGTGGCTGGATATGCCCCCTTGGTACTATTATTGACCTGGTTACCAAATATATACCTAAGAAAGTCCCCTTGCGTTTTCTTAAGTCCCGGTTCAAATATTATCTCTTGTTTTGCTTACTCTTTGCGGCTCTATTCAATGTTAACCTGGTGGGCATCCTCGATCCAATAGCCATCCTCGTCAGGGCAATGACGTTTTTCTTTTATCCCCTCTTCGGTTATTCTATTCGCTCGGCCTGGGCCAGTCTCTATGGCCTCATTGGAGAAAACAGGGATTATGTTGGTTTTGTTTTTAACTTTTTGCGTGATTTTGTTCTTCCCTTCAGGGAGACCTTTTATCCCCTGGCCTTTGTTTCCCTTCTCCTCTTTGCCGCCATTATCTTTTTGGAGCGTTATGAACGGAGAAACTGGTGTAGGAATCTCTGCCCCCTGGGAACCCTACTCGGCCTTCTTGGGAGGTTCTCCATCTTCAAACGTCTGCCTTCAAAGCTTTGTGCAGATTGTAAAAGTTGTAAAGAGACATGTCCGACTGGATTTGATGAAGAGATTTTGCAGAAAGAAGACTGTATCCTCTGTATGGAATGCAAACTCAAGTGCGCATCCAAGAGGGTAAAGTTTTTACCGTTCCGTTGGGCCAGAGACAAGGCTGGTGCTTCTCCGGTCATGGAGAGGAGGATTCTTCTTGGCGGCCTGTTGTCTGGTTTCTTTGTTTCAAAGGTTTTTTCCTTTCAGGCCCCGGGCGGCCAGGAAAGGCTCTTACGGCCCCCGGGTGTAAATAACGAGGTAGAGTTTCTCAAGAAATGTGTGCGGTGCGGGGAGTGCATGAAGGTTTGTCTCCGGAGCGCCCTATACCCGGCACTCTCTCAAGGCGGCCTCTATGGACTCTTTATGCCTTTGCTCATCCCGCGCCTGGGCTATTGCGAATACAACTGTAATCTTTGTGGCCAGGTTTGCCCCACAGAGGCAATACCAAATCTTCCCCTGGAAGAGAAGAAAAAAAGCATCATCGGTCTTGCAGCAATTGACAAGAACCACTGCCTACCCTTTGCAAAGAAGATCAATTGTATCGTCTGCGAGGAACATTGTCCGATTCCCGGCAAGGCAATACGATTTGAGACTGTGACAGATGCGGATTACACCGGCAAGAAAGTGATTCTAAAGAGACCATATATGGTCGATGAGCTGTGCAATGGCTGCGGGATATGCGAGAATAAATGTCCTTTGGAAGGAAAATCCGCCATTGAGGTCTTCTCCCACAGAAAGAGGAAGATATCCAAGGGTTAACATAGGCTAAAAATTACTTATATATAGACAAAACAGCCGAAATATAGTATAATTCGGGCGTTAATTCCTAAGAGGAGGTGGTGCTGTTATGGTATGCGAAACCTTAAAGCACGGAGTTGAGTGTCTTTTTATGAAGAAAACCGGCTGCTCTTATAATGGTGGCAAATGTTACGCCGTCGTTGAGAGCTGCGAAGGTTGTTCAAGAATCATTGAGTTTGAAACCGGAAAATATTGCTCCAGTTTTCCATATCCTGCTCAGAAATGGCAAAAGGGTTCATGCTCCATGTCGTCCCATGTAAAAAAGGCCCCGCAGGCGGTTGCGCAGAAGGTTAACCCCCTGAAGGCTTCAAAACGGGCGGCTGGCAAGAAGTAATCCCTTTGCTGTCGTAGTAACTCTGGAATAAAGGGCCGATACATATACAAATTGGATGTTTCATAGGGGGTATCACGGGATGCTCATTATGTGATAGCCTTCTCAAGGGGTTTTTGACCTCGATGGATTGGGCCCTTCATCCAAGTTCCTCAATAGATTCGTTTAACGTTTTGGGTTGTGTTGGGAATGGAGTTCAACAATATATTTACGCCATGCCTCCATGCCATCACCTGTTTTTGCGGAGACTTCAAATAACTGCGCCTTCGGGTTGACAAGGTGAATATTGTCCAGGGCTGTTTTGCGGTCAAACTCGCAGACTGCTGACAGATCAACCTTGGTCACCACCACGATGTCTGCGAATCGAAAGAGGGGTGGGTATTTCAGGGGTTTGTCCTCTCCCTCAGTAACCGACAGGAGAGCAACACGGAGATCCTCGCCGAGATCAAAACCTGAAGGACAAACCAGATTTCCCACATTTTCAATGAAGAGCACATCAAGGGTCTTGGGGCCGACCTCTTCAACCGCCCTGGCGACCATCTCAGCGTCAAGATGGCAGAGGGTTCCCGTCGATATCTGCACCACTGGCGCCCCGGTCGTCCGAAGCCGGCGGGCATCATTATCCGTCTCCAGGTCGCCCACGATAACACCGCATCGGGCAGAATCTCCCATCAGCTCGATCGTCTTCTGGAGAAATGTTGTTTTACCTGATCCCGGAGATGAGAGGACATTCAGGACCAGGAGATCAAGGGCCCTAAAAAAACCCCGGTTGCGCTCAGCAAGACGGTCATTGGCCGTAAGAATTGATTGTTGTACTTCAACGTGGCGGTGGGGATGGTCGTGTTCATCTTCATGGCTGTGGGTGTAGGTATGAGAACGTTGAGGGGCTAAAGGCAAATTTACTCCATCCTCCTGGTTACCATTGATTTTCGTTGGGCCGGGCAGGCCGCATCCGCATTCTAAGCACATTATTCATCTACCTCCAATGAAACAATCTCCAGTTCCCTGCCCCTACGCACATCGCCACTCGGGGCCTTGCAGTCAGGGCATATACAAAATATTCCTGTTGATTCAAATTCCCTCTGGCACGCAGAACACCAGCAGACGGCCGGCACATAATCCACTATCAAGCTGGCATCCTCTGCCATGGTCCCATCCTTGAGAACCGTAAAGGCATGCTCAAGGGCTTCAGGCACAACCCCACTCATCTGGCCGACGCGGAGACGAATCTCGTGGATCTTAGTTGCCCCGGCAGCTTGGGCCTGTTGTTCTGCTATTTCAAGTGCAGACAGCATAA
>Ga0209253_10004557_pt1 | contig 12064 bp, 15 predicted proteins | sample FrelakmetBRP12BR_FD_187145 | JGI IMG/M metagenome (GOLD analysis project Ga0209253, IMG submission 187145) | Freshwater lake sediment microbial communities from the University of Notre Dame, USA, for methane emissions studies - BRP12 BR (SPAdes)... | ecosystem: Environmental > Aquatic >...
CAGCGAAACTCCAACAGAACAACAGCGGCATCACGACGACTGTGCCGAGCGGCGGGAAGAAGGGTCTGGTCCTCCTCACCGTCACCACCGCCTCGGGAGAAAGCTCAATGCCGTTTCTCGTGACATAGAGATGGGAGGGCGGACTAGATGATCTCCTGTGCTCGTGCAACGCGCGGTCTCAGAAGACCCTCGTTGGACACGCGCAGGGGGAGATCATACTAGCCCGCCCTCAAGGAGAAGGTAGAGGAAAACGAAGAGAGGACCTGAGGGAACCCGTCAAACATGAAGCGTAAACCTGGCGAACCGATTTATCTCCGACGTCATATGGTAGGCCTCGCTTTAGCCCTGCTCTCCTCCATTCTGCTGCCACTCCTCTACCACCGCTACGTCGGCCCGCTGAGCTTTGCCACCCGATTTGTCGCAGGCCTGCTCATCGCTCTGATAGGAAGCATCGTGCTCTATTTCACCTACCGGGCCTCAGCACAGAACCAGCCATAGGAGGCCCACTTGAGTCACGCCTTCTTTCGAGGTTCCTGCTGCACTCGCATCGCATCTCTCGTATCGCGTTAATCCTCGAAGACACTTCACGGATTCTCAATCCCCCCTCTTGCCCCTAGCCACTAGCCTCGTACCTTTTCCATTGAGGCCGAGTGAATTATCATCGCAAAAAGAGTATCCTGTAAGCATGAAAGAAGTGTGAACGCCAACCACCAGCACCAGGAGAAGCGGGAGGTGGTCAAGTCGGCTGAAGAAAGTGGAGCCGCACGCAGTCGCTTAAAACAACGCGCCAATGCGACATTACGAAAAAGGGGGACAGCACATGAAGAACACATGGATCGCACTGGGACTGTGCTTGTCGGTAGTAGTTGCAGGCTGTGGCGGCGAGAAAGCCGAAATCAAAGAGGACCGGCTGACCGTCGGGAAGGTGCAGGGAGAGATCAAAACCGGCATGGCGGCGTCCCAGGTGGCGGAGCTACTCGGTAGCCCGAACATCGTCACGACAGATGAAAAGCGTCGTGAAGTCTGGATCTATGACAAAGTCTCGACCGATCGGGTGGATGTGGCCAATTCGTCCTTTGCTGGCATCATCCTCGTGATGGGTACCAAATCGAGCGAGAGCTCTAGCTCCACAAGGCAGCGCACCCTCACCATCATCATTAAGTACGACGAAGAGAAGAAGGTCCGAGACTTTGCCTACAACTACACACAGTTCTAATACGCCTGACAGTCCCGGGATGCGGCGAGCGATCCTGGTTGGGGCCTGTCTCCTCCTCTGGAGCCAGCTCGCCGGGTGTGTCACGCATACCCAGCCGGTAGAACTCTTTCAGCTCACGGAGGAGAGTCCGCGTCACAAGGCCATGCAGACCCGCTTCTTCGAGACCAAGGATGAAGCGGAGTTGCTATCCGCCTCGGCCGCCGTCCTGCAGGACCTCGGCTTTCAGGTGGAGGAAAGTGTGCAGGACGTGGGATTCCTGCGAGCCACCAAGGAGCGGAGCGCCAGGGAATATGGGCAGGACATCGGCCGATTCTTCGCCTTCGTGCTCTCCTTGGGAAAACTCATCATGCCCGTGGATCTCCATCAGAAAATCGCCGCCACACTGATCGCGCGGCCGATCAATCCGGAAGCCACACGACAGGAAGTCAGAATCATGTTCTATCGGGTCGTCTGGAAGGGGGACGGCCAAGCCGATCGACAATACATCCCGCCCGGCCAGCAAAAGATGGAAATGCTCCGCGACCCGGTGATGTACCAGCAGTTCTTTGCCAAACTCTCAAAGGCAGTATTCCTGGAGCCCTTCGCGCTCTGATCGAGAGACCATGAGGAACACCATGCGAGCCATCTCAGGCATCATCCTCATCGCGGGGACCTTGGTCCTACAGGGGTGCGCGGCTCCGGAGCCGAGCCAGGACTTACTCGCGCCGACCGAAGCACAGATGAAGATCCGGAGCGTTCAGACCCGTACCTTCGATGTGAAGGACCGGCAGTTGGCCATGCGCGGGGTCATCGCCGCGCTACAGGACTTGGGCTTCATCATCGAACGAGCGAACGAACCCTTGGGCCTTGTCACAGCTGCGCGATTCGCCGAGCCCAACTATTACGACGTCGTCGGCGTCACCGTCACCGTGCGACAGGAGACGGAAGGCCGCATGATGATCCGGGCCAACGCCATCTACAACAACAAGCCAATCGAAGACCCCAAGGTCTATCAGAACTTTTTTGCCACCCTCGAACGGTCACTCTTCATCACCAGGGAGTAAGACACGTGGGGCGCGTCGAGCCGGACAAGGGAAAGCACGCCGACCGGACCGCACAGGTACGTGGCATCACCACCACATTAGTCGTCGGTCTCTGCCTGCTGTTGCAAGGCTGCCCCACGCCCTACGAATGGCGTCATCAAGACCAATGGGACTCGCGGGAGCAGATTTGGTTGTCGGAGGAGAGCCAGGTCAAATTACGCGCGGCCCAATCACGCCTGTTCGAGACCACTGACCGCCGACGGACGCTCGAAGCCATCGTCGACACCATGCAGGACCTCGGGTTTATGGTGGAAGTGCTGGACGAAGAACTGGGCATCATCTCGGGCAAGAGGTTCGAGCCACTTGAACGGCCCAGTCTCGGCACGGATCCCTACTACCAACTCTACGACGATCAAAGCCTCCTGATCTTCACCAAGTCCTACCACACGTGGGGACCCTTCTGGCACCGCAGTGATTTGGTGCGCCTGACCGTGACCGTGCGCAAGCGGAACGACACACAGTTTGTCGTGCGCGCCAGCGCCCAGTACTACCTCCGCGCCGTCGAAGATCCGGCCCCCTATCAGAAGTTCTTCCGCACCCTGGAACAGGCCCTCTTCCTCCAGAGCCAGCTGGTCGAATAACACCCACTACGCCTCCTGCATACGCACGAACGCGCGCGCTGAAATCAGGTCCTGTCTGGTGCAGAGCTGCTTTTCACGCAACAGATGCTCCAGCGCGGCAATCCTAGCCGTCATCTCCGGCATCACAATATCAACCTGCTCTCGCAGATCCTCCAACTGTCGGCTCAGCTCCGAATCCTCTCGCTTCGCAGCGGATTTCTTCTTCGCCCCACCAACCGCTCGACCTTGTACCCGCTTTCGTGAAACAGTTCTCTTGATTGACATGATTCCCTCCAGGTTGAAGGTCCGCCTCTACCAGGATATGCAAGGCCGGTCACTTGCGACTTCAAGGCCCTATCCACCATCCATGATACAGCGGAGCAACAGCATGCCACTGCGACACAGGCTCATCCGATCAACCGGGCAATACCAAACGCCGCCGCGGCCGCCAAGCCTCCGACAAAGACGGTTTGCCCTCCCCCGCGCCATGGCGAGATCCCGGTGAATCCGCTCTTCACGTAGCCGAAGAGGAACAAGGCCACCGGCGTCACGGCCACCGATCCCCAAAGCGCCGTGAGAAGGTCATCAAACACCATATAGGGCAGGAGCGGAATGAGGCCACCCAGCATGTAGGACAGGGCAATCGTCCAGGCACTGATGCGCGCGCGCGTCGGATCCGGCACCTCAAGCCCCAACTCAAATCGCATCATGAAATCCACCCACTGAGAAGGGTTGGCCTGGAGCGCCGCAACCACTGGCGCAATCTGCTCATCACGCAATCCATAGCTTCGAAAAATGTCCGCCACCTCCTCCGCCTCACGCTCAGGAATGTGCTCGGTCTCACGCAATTCCCGCAGCCGTTCCGAGGCATAATGTTCGATATCGGTCTTTGCCGCAAGATATCCGCCCAGCCCCATCGCAATCGAGCCAGCCGCAATCTCAGCCAGCCCGGCGGTCACGATAATACTCGACGATGCCACTGCGCCGGATAACCCGGCAGCGAGCGCGAATGGCACGGTCAACCCGTCCGACATCCCGATCACAATATCGCGAACCGTGGCCGTCGCCGTGAAATGCTTCTCGATATGTGGGGTCAGTGGCATAGGACACTCCTTGTCAGAATAAGGCGGCGAGACTGCCGCGTCACGCGATCAGCTTAGAAGAAACCACCAAAGTCGTCCACAGGGAGAATGCGCATGAGAACCTTCTGCACTCAATGGAAGATGCGCAGGATAGCCACGTGAGACAGGCGGGAGGAGCGAGACGAGCCAAACGAAGTAGGACCCAACCTGTCCACGTCGCACCATTCTCTCATATCCCGCGCTTCACGCGTCATGGCCCATGGACGCTGGCGAACTTTTTCAGCATCCTGCTACGCTGCTCCGAAACGGACATATGAAAAGATACTCCTCCCTCTGAGGTATAGAAACCAGGATCTCACACCTGTATATTAAGCACATAAATTCGTCGACCGATGAACCATCTGCCAGGAGTTCCCCTATGAAACCTGCCGTAATCTTGGCAAAACACTTCGCGCTTCTGTTGCTGATCTCATTGCCAGTGAGCGCTGGCTGTGCGACACCCTCAAAGCCGGCACCCACAACCGTAGGACCGCAGTGCAACATCGCGTGGGATAAGACGAACGACCCGAAGGTCACCGGGTACCAGCTCACAGTGACCGACCAGAGCAAGCAGCCGAAGAAGGTAGTGCGTTTCATTCCCGCAGATACCACGAAGGTGTCCTGCAAGGATGCCGGCGCCAGCCATGAAGGACTGTGGGACGTGACCGTACAATCCTGTTATGACAAAACAACGTGCGGCCCCCCCACCGAGGTCGCACGCATGCGCATCACAGCCAAGTAACCGACACACGCGTCCTCGTCCTCGCCCCACCAATGCAGCATTTGGAACCAGCGCCGTAATCCGTTGCTGGGTCTGTTTGTTTGGTTTTTCTGGCAAGTCTAGTTCGAACCACAAACGAAACAACACAAACCCATAGATCAGACAAACTGGCCCCGCCCCGCAAGTCCCGCACATCTCTCCCTCTTCCCTGCCAACCAGATACACCAGACAGACCACATGAACCACATAGACCATCCCCACCACCCGATACATGGGCAAAACAGCATAAACCTTGCGAATCTTTCCTATTGACTCCTGAGGAATATTCACCAAGGCTGTGCATAAGTATGCATTTCGCCTGGGCACCCCACATTCGAAGAACGGCTTCAAGCATGAAATCAACCGCTCCTCAAAATAATCCCACGGCTTGTAGCAAAGCCCACGAAATGCCCGTCAAGCCACAAAATGTTGTGGGTCTATTCTGCGGGCCACAATGCCTATTTTCTAGGCAATCAGCTCGCAGGTCTCTCAATATCGGTCATTGCTCAATTCAGAGGGCGCTTGTCCACAGAGTTATCCACAGAAGTTGGGGAACCGCATATTAGGACCATTTGCACACAACCGGTAGGGGTACAGGATGCATTTCTAGCGAGATAGCCGCACCGAGACCGCCTGAACGAACGAGACAGCAAGACCCATCCGCAATACGCGCCCACCTCCTGATCTCCTACGTTTTACCTTTCACGCCTTACGTTTCACGTCCCCTAAACGCAGGGTGATTTCTCCGGGGGAAAACGGTATTCTTCCCAGCAGATGGGAGCGCCACAGTGGCGCCCCTCTCAAAGAGTTTTGGCGGGAAAAAGGAAGGGAATCCATGAGTTCGGCACCAGGAATTACCGCAGCACGTCAATTTAGAAAGCTCCTCTTGTCGGAGCAGCTTGAATTTATCTGCGAAGCCCACAATGGCCTCAGCGCTAAGATTGTCCAAGAAGCCGGATTTCAAGGCATTTGGGCCAGCGGTCTCTCCATCTCCGCCCAATTCGGCGTCCGTGATAACAACGAAGCCAGCTGGACCCAGGTGCTTGAGGTGCTGGAATTCATGTCCGACGCGACCACGATTCCGATTCTTCTCGATGGCGACACGGGATACGGCAACTTCAACAACATGCAGCGGCTCGTCCGCAAACTGGAGCAACGCAAAATCGCCGCTGTCTGCATTGAAGACAAACTTTTCCCCAAGACGAATAGTTTCATCAAGGGCGGCGCCCAACCCATGGCGGACATGCAGGAGTTTTGCGGCAAGATCAAAGCCGGCAAAGACGCGCAGACCGATCCGGACTTTTGCATTATCGCCAGAGTGGAGGCCTTCATCTGCGGCTGGGGGCTGGCGGAAGCCTTACGACGTGCCGAGGCCTATCATCAGGCAGGAGCGGACGGCATCCTCATTCACAGCGCCCTCTCGGTGCCGGATGAAATCCTGGCATTCAAACAGGAATGGGGCAATCGCTGCCCCGTCGTGATTGTGCCCACCAAATATTACGCGACACCCACCGACGTGTTTCGACAGCATGGGTTTTCGATGGTGATTTGGGCCAATCACATGCTCCGGTCCTCCGTCACCGCCATGCAAAAAACCGCGCGGACCCTCAAGGAGCAGGAACACCTACTCACGATCGAAGATAAAGTCGCACCGGTCTCCGAAATCTTCCGCCTGCAAAACGCCGCAGAGCTGCAAGAGGCGGAAGACCGCTATCTTCCCAAAGGTGCCGAAGACACCTGCGCCATTGTGCTCGCAGCCTCCCGAGGGAAGGAACTGGGAGAGCTCACCGAGCACCAGCCCAAAACGATGGTCAAAATCCAGGGCGCGCCCATCCTCTCCCACATCGTCGACGCCTACAATGCGGTGGGCATCAAGGACATCGTGGTGGTCCGGGGCTATAAGAAAGAAGCCGTCAATCTACCCAACCTGACCTATGTCGATAACAACAACTTTGATGAAACCGGCGAACTGGATTCCCTCTTGAAAGCCCTCCAATCCAGGAAAGGACCGGCTCAAAGCACGATCATTTCCTACGGCGACGTGCTGTTCAATAAATACATTCCCCAGACGCTCTGTCAGGAGAATGAAGACTGTGTCATTTTCGTTGATAGCAACTGGCAGGAGCAGAGCAGTTATGCTCGCCTCGGTGGGTTCACCGAATGCACCATTCCCAATTCGAGAAAAGCCTTTAACGCCAAGATCTATCTCAAGCAATTGGGAGACAACCTCCCCAAGGAATCCATCCACGGAGTCTGGATGGGCTTCCTCAAAGTCTCCCCCAGCGCCGCCACACTCATCACCGAGATCATCGTGGAACTCCTGGCCAAGCCGACCAACCGCAAAGCAGCCATTCCCCAGCTACTCCAAGAACTGTTGAAACGAAACTATCCAATCCGCGTACTCTACACCGCCGGGCATTGGCTCGACATCAACAGCCTCGATGATGTGCTTCAAGCAGGGAATTTCTAACCTACCTGGCCTGTTTGGTTTCTTTGGTTTGCCTAGCGTGCGTTGGCAATACGACAGGCGCGGCACTCCCCTTCGCCTACATGAATGTTGGGAACGTTCACCCTCACCGCTCGATTCTTCCAGCCCTCACGACGAACGGTGATTTTCTTGAGCCGCATCCATAACGTTGTATAGTACGGCTTTGTCGCGAGGGTATCCCTGTGAACAACCAGCAGACCGCCTCCACGATTCTGGCGCTTGAAGAATGTATCGAGCAGTACATCGCGGACTGCCGCAGCCGCGTGGACGGCTTTGTGGATCGGCACTTCTCGCTTCAGGAAACCATCGCGCTGCAAAAACAGTCGCTCGTGAGCGATCTGCTCTGTCACCCGATCAATGCCCTCTGGTCGATCCCGTCTCTCTTTGTGAAAAAGCTCATCGAGATCCCGGTGAAAATCGGCTGGCGCTCCGGCGCCGACCTGATCACGATGCTGCCCACAGGCCTCAAGACACGGTATCAGAGAGAGATTGAACGGTTGATTGCGATGGAGTTACTGGAATGGCCTCGCACGATGGGTGATCGGCAGGCCTCGGCGAATGGATTGCTCGAACGCATCAAACACCACGAGCAGCTAGGCCCCCTGCTCGCCTCAGGCACACTGTCTTATGATGTGCTGAAGGAACTGTCCGACATCCCCCACCTCATGGCCGAACATGTAGCCAGCCGCGCATTGGTGTTCGATGCCACGGCGACAGTGCTCACATTGTTGACCGGGTGGCTCTTCTTCGGCGATCACTCACTCGGCATTCCAGGAATCGGCGATCAGATCGCCAGAAACAGGGCCAAGGACCGGGCGGCTTCTACGTTCATGTTCGGATCCAGTCTCGGATCGGCCTTCTATTCCGTGTTTCCCCCGAAGCCATCCTTCTGGCAAATCGTGGGCGCCACAGTCACCGTGGGGCTTTTCGTGACGGCGATGAGCCTACTTGTCGGCATGCTGAGCGATCCCTGGCTGAAACGGATGGGGTTCCAACACACACAACTGAATATGCTGATCGACGCCGTGGAAGACCACTTGCACCGACAATTACGAAAGCACCTCAAGCCCGCCCTCAGACAACTCGCAGCATGAGCGCAGAGCGTCTCAGACAACCGCCTCATGGCGTACTGTCACCGAATGGGATAGCACCGGCATGCGATCCGTCCACACCCTCCTACGCATGACGATTTTCTGAGATACACTGAGCCGCTCAACGTCACAGACTTCGGGCGGGACCTTTCCCCAACGCCCGATCCTCTCGCCTGGCTCAGGGTTGATCACAGTCTACGCGCCTTCTATTCAGGGGCCACCTCAACCTGGCCCCATGTCATTTCGGAAGATAGAAAATTCTATCCTTCACAGACAACAAGTGATTCACTGAATTCAGCGGGTACATTTCCAGTAAGGTAACCTTGGGGTCATTGATGAGCACAGACAAACCACAGAGCTTATATCAGGCCCTCGGGGGCAAACCCACGCTCGAGAAAGTACATAAAATATTTTACGATAAGATCTACACACACCCCTGGATCAAACAGTATTTCGAGGGCACCCCACAAAACATCATCGAGTCCCAACAAACGGATTTCATGACCACGTCAATGGGAGGCCCTGAAGTCTATCAGGGGAAATTTCCAAATCCTGCCCATAAACACATGAATATCACCGAAGAACTATTTGACCTGAGGCAAGCCTTACTGAAGAAGTCGCTCGAAGAAGCGAACGTGCCTAGGGAGCTGGCGATCAAATGGCTGAAAATCGATGGAGCATTTCGCAAAGGGCTGGTCAAAGAATCGTTAGCCGATTGTGAGAAGCGATATGCCACAGATCATATTCTGAACTTTCACAATCCAGTGGCTTCGTGACCGATGCAGATCGGTGTGGGGCGCAGATTGGCGAGGAACGGTATCAGCATGGTATCGAGAGCACTGACCAATGGCGCCATGCCGAGCCGCAGATGCGGAGTCAGACATGACGATTCACATATTGAAGCCGGCCCCCTCAATTGAAGTGATTGATGGATCAGCAGTCTTTCCTCCGAGGTAGCCCTCCGCCCCTTCCGTCATGAACAGCTGAGATAGCTGATGGGCGCTCTCGACACTCCTGAAGCGGCATTTTGGTCTGTCTCGTTGTCGCCCGGTCTCTCTGTTCTGTCTGGTGCCAAACGAGATAGACGAAACAGTCTAAAGAGACCAGCCAGACGAACGACGAGTTAGGACTGTCGGAGCAATTTTCGCACGTCCGCGATCGGGATCTCGCGCCAGGCACCGGGTGGGAGTTCTTCCAATTTAAAGGGACCGTATTGAATGCGCCTGAGCCTGGTCACTTCATGCCCTAACGCCATAAAGAGTCTTCTGATTTCACGGTTCTTCCCCTGGACCAGGACCACTTCCAGATGGGATTCGCGGCCGGAACTCTTCTGGATCTTCACGCTGTGGCATTGGAGGCGCTCGCCATCCTCGACGACTCCGACGGTGGCCGCTTTTGCTTGCTCTTCAGTAAATTCTCCCCGCACGGAGACCAGGTAGGTCCTCATCACTTTATGGCCGGGATCGGTGAGATAGCTCGACAGGGCCGAATCGTTGGTGAGCAGGAGGAGACCACTAGTCGCCTGATCGAGCCTCCCGACGGCATGCAGATAGCCCAGATCCACCGGCAAGACATCGAAAATCGTCTGACGATCCTTTTCATCACTGTGCGTGGTGATGACCCCTTTGGGTTTATGAAAGAGGATAAATCGTTTCGCCGAGTCTTGAATCGGCTTGTTGTCGACCGAGAGCGCATCTTTCGGCCACAGGACCCAGGTGGCTGGATCTTGTATGACTCGTCCGTTGACCTGGACTCGCCCTGCACGGACCCAGTCCTGGCTCGTGCTACGAGACGCGATCCCGAGCTTCGAGAGCAGTCGATCCACCGTGAACCGTTTAGATGAGAGGGAGGGCTTCTGTGCCATCGTGAACCATTTCCAGCCGTCGAGCCCGAGCACTACAGGCTGACAGCCTATCGATCATGAATTAACAGGCTACGTGTCTGAATAATCTTTATTGAGGATTTAGCGAGGAAATGAGCGCACCATCGCTAGCTGTTCCGTCAGGCCACGTGCTCCTGGATATGCTTCTCGATTTCCGGCCCGACCAGGCGACTGGCCACTCTGAGATCGAACTCCCCCTGAAGCCCGACCCACAGTTCCGGGGACGTTCCCAAGTATTTCCCCAAACGAAGTGCGGTGTCGGCGGTAATCGCACGCTTCCCATTCACAATGGCACTAATCCGGCCAGGCGACACCCCGATGTTGCGGGCAAGCCGGTTGATGCTGATATCCATGGGCACCATGAATTCCTCGAACAGAATCTCTCCAGGATGGATGGGATCAAGCAACTTTTTCCGCGCCATGCCACACCTCAATGATAATCCACAATCTCAACATCGTATGCATCACCTTGCACCCAGGCAAAGCAGATCCGCCACTGATCATTGATACGGATACTGAGCTGTCCCTTCCGATCACCCTTCAGTGCCTCGAGCCGATTTCCCGGTGGCATCCGCAAATCACCGAGCGAAAAGGCGCGGTGGAGAACCAGCAGCTTCCTTCTCGCAATCCGTTCTATGCGACGGAACCGCAGGACGTCCTCGTCGAGGAACAGCCTTTCCGTTTCTTTGGAGCGAAAGGAACGAATCATCGACAGTCAGTCTATTCCGCCTCACGTCATAGGTCAAGCGACACAGACTGCGACGTGCTACAATTTCACGGCCCTGCAGCCAGGAGACAACGGGAGAACGGCGCACAGGATGTTCAAAATGTTCGTCCAGCAAAGCCATAACGAGCTACCACGAAATACGGGGTGGCTGGGATGATCCCAACTGCGCGCGTCCAACGAGGGTCTTCTGAGGCCGCGCGTTGCGCGAGCACGGGGATCGTCCCAGCTACCCTGCTCCATTTTTCAGCTTCCTGTTAGAGGAGTCCGCGTTTCTGGAGGTAGTCTTTGTCGATGACGGGAGTGGGCTTGGCCGGAAGCTGTGCCCTTTCTTGTAATAATCGTTCGACGTATTTCCCGATCAAGTCCGATTCGAGATTGACCTGGTCGCCGACTTGCTTGAGGCCCAGAGTGGTGACCTTCGCCGTGTGCGGAATAATCGCGACGGAAAAACCACGCTCGGTCACCTGGTTGATCGTCAGGCTGATGCCGTCAACGGTGACAGACCCTTTCAGGATGCAGTGGCGCAGAATCTCCGATGGGGCTTCAATCGTGAAGAGAATCGCGTTCCCATCCTGTTGGCGGCTGCGAACCGTGCCGATACCGTCCACGTGACCAGCCACGAGATGCCCGCCGAGCCGTTCGTTGAGTTTCATCGCCCGTTCCAGATTCAGCGGCGCGCCGGCCGTGAACTGTCCGAGGGTAGTGACGGACAATGTTTCGGGAGAGACCTCCACGGAAAAGTTGTGCTCACTCTTGCTCACCACAGTCAGACAGGTGCCGTTGACGCTGACGCTGTCCCCGATTTTGAGATCGCCCATCACGACTGAGGCCAGAATCGTCATCGTCGTTCCGACGAGGGTCTTCTCGATCGAGATGATGGCGCCAAGTTCTTCCACGATACCTGTGAACATTACTCGTCCCTCATAATCCGTTTTACGACATAGACAAACAGCACGAGCAACACTACTAAACCGATGCCAGCCAGCGTGCCGATCACAATGTTTTCCGTCGCAATGGTTTTCATCATCGGCCCATTATATAGGACTAGCCCGCATTATTCATGACGGTTCATGGCCAAATGGCAGGGTAGCGCGGGACAAGCGCGAAAGGCGGGACTCTCCTGAGGTGTGATCCTGT
>Ga0209253_10004558_pt1 | contig 12063 bp, 11 predicted proteins | sample FrelakmetBRP12BR_FD_187145 | JGI IMG/M metagenome (GOLD analysis project Ga0209253, IMG submission 187145) | Freshwater lake sediment microbial communities from the University of Notre Dame, USA, for methane emissions studies - BRP12 BR (SPAdes)... | ecosystem: Environmental > Aquatic >...
TGCCGGGCTGATCCAACTGTCCGGCACGCTCCTCGCCGCACAGGAATGGGGTCCGCTACTGCAGAAACGAAAAGGGCTACCGGTGTTTCAAAGCCACGGCATGCAGGATGAGGTGCTGCCCTACGTCGGGGCAGAAAAGCTGCGAGACACGTTGATTCACGGGGGGCTTGCGGTTGATTGGCACAGTTTCCGTGGTGGGCACGAGATTCCGAGAGCGGTCCTGCAGCGACTGGGGCTGTTCATTACCAAGGCGGTTCTTCACGCATGAGTGGCCTGCACTCGTTCGAACTCGCGGGCGCCGATGGCAAGCTGATCCGCGGGGATCGCTCGATCGGGACGGATCGCCAGATCCTCTTCATCACCGGCTTTCTCTCGAAACGCTGGGGTAACAAGAGTAAAGCGCTCGCGCAATGGTGTGAGGAGAAGGGCTGGGGATTCTGTTGTTACGACGTGCGGGGCTTTGGCGATTCGGAAGGACGGTTCATCGACTACATGCTTTCCGATTGGATCGCCGATGCGCGGCTCGTTCTGAATATGCTCAAAGACGGACCGCCGATCACCATTGTCGGCAATTCACTCGGAGGCTGGATCGCCTGGCTGATGGCGCAGGAATGTGCTGAAATCGAGCGGCTGGTGCTCATCGCACCGGCGTTCAACATGATGGGACTGCGGGCGCAATCGATTGCACCCGAGCGATGCCATGATTGGCATACCGCTGGCTGGATGCCCTGGGATGACGAGCTGGCGCATCGGGACTATCCTCTCGCCTGGAAGTGGGTGGAAGAGAGCAAGGCCTATTGGGGCAAGAGTTTCGACCGGCTGCGGCCAGTCAGCACAGCCATCCTCCATGGCCAGCAAGACAGCGTGATTCTGCCGCAAGGCAGCAGTCAGTTCGTCGAGCAGTTGCGAGGCCTCGCTCCCTCGTTTCCCGTCGACCTCCATCTCGTTCCGGGCGACCATCGCCTGAGTGGCCCTGAACATCTGGACATGTTTCGGCGTCTTGTACTCGACTCACGCGAGAGGCGAGACTAGCGTGAAAAGCGCGACAGGGGAAATCAGATTCTGCAAGTCTCGCTCGTCCCGCGTTTCCCGCACGTTCGCGCAGCTAATAAAGAGGGGAGGCATATGCTTGTCTTAATTCATCGAGAATGCGGTGGACCGGCGATAGACGATTCGTCCATCGGCGAATCCTGTGCGATCCCCATCGACCGGTTTCCCTTTACCTGCTTCAGTTGCCTGGAGGAAATCGACGACGAATCGGAAGTCCGGGTATCGCAAGAAATTGGAATGTAGCCGCTCTCACATATGGCTGACGATGACAGAGATGGTCACGTCATTTCTTCCAGCGCCGCCGGTATTGAGCCTGTCGGCCTACGTTCAACTGAACCCTCCGGCACGACCCCGTCCTCAGTGGAAATGTTCGACAGATCCAGGGTAAGGTGTCACCCGGTTCATTGCAGGGAGTATGAGATAAGATATGTCTTCATCAGGACAACATAGCAGCGGGCCGGATTCAGAGGGTCCTGACGTTCCTGAACCATCCCATGCCGAGCGGGCCAAGACGCTTGTGTATTTACAGTCATCGGGTAGTCTCTCGACGCTCTCGCGCAAGCAGCCTGGCTGGCCCTTCGGATCGGTGATGCCCTACGGGTTAGACGAGGAGGGGCAACCGGTCTTTCTGATCAGCACGATGGCGATGCATACGCAAAATCTCCTGGGCGATCCAAGGGCCAGCTTGCTTGTGACACCGCCTGAGAGCCGCAGCGATCCGCAGGGTGCGGCCAGGGTGACATTGATGGGGTCGGTCACCAGGGTGCCGAAGGAGGAAGCCGTGCAGGTTCGCGAACGCTACCTGGCACGGCATGCCAATGCCTCCTATTGGGTGGACTTCGAGGACTTTAGTTTTTTCCGCATGGCATTGGCGGATATCTATTTTGTCGGAGGGTTTGGGTCGATGGGTTGGGTGATGCCGGACGACTATGCGGGGGCGGCCGTGGACCCGCTTGCCGATGAGGCCTCGAACCTCATCCGTGAATTTAATACCGAGCAGGCGGAGACGTTGCTGCTACTGGCCCGTGTATTCGGCAATGCCAAGGCGCAGCAGGCGACGGTGACGGCATTAGACCGGTTGGGTTTTCACCTTCGGCTCACCACTCCAGGCCGAATGCAGGGTGGACGGGTGGCCTTTGCTAACCCCGTACGCAACGCGTCGGAGGTCAGGGCCGGCCTTGCCGGCTTGGCCGTTCAGGCAAACGCGGGCCACCAGGCTCTGCATTCGCTGTAGTCGGTGCTGGCACAAGTTCCTGTGAGCATCCCGCAAGATGGTTCTTTTCAACTCACCAGTTCATCACTAGGTAGGGGAATGCATGGCGACCACAAACGATAAACAAGTTATTTTCTCACTCGTCAATGTCGGCAAGATTTATCCGCCGAAGAAGCAGGTGCTGCGCGAGATCTATCTCGGGTTTTACTACGGCGCGAAGATCGGTGTGTTGGGACTCAACGGATCGGGCAAGAGTTCGCTGCTCAGGATCATCGCCGGGACCGACCCGAACTATACCGGCGAGATCACCCGCTCGAAGGGGTACAGCGTCGGCCTGCTCGAACAGGAGCCGCAGCTCGATCCGGAGAAGACGGTGAAAGAGGTTGTCGAAGAGGGGAAGAAAGAACTCGTGGCCATGTTGCGCGAGTATGACGCGGTCAGCAACAAGATGGGCGAGGCCACGCCCGATGAGATGGAAAAACTGCTGGAAAAGCAGGCACAGCTCCAAGAGAAAATCGAAGCGGCGAACGGGTGGGAGCTGGACAATGTGCTTGAACTCGCCATGGACGCGCTACGGTGTCCCCCGCCTGATGCGAAGATCGGCGTGCTTTCGGGCGGCGAGAAACGCCGGGTGGCTCTCTGCCGCTTGATGATCCAGGAGCCGGATATCCTCTTGCTCGACGAACCGACCAACCATTTGGATGCCGAGTCCGTGCAATGGCTCGAACAGCACCTTCAGCAATATAAAGGCACGGTCATCGCCGTCACGCACGATCGCTACTTCCTCGACAACGTGGCCGGCTGGATCCTCGAACTCGATCGCGGCCATGGCATTCCATTCCAGGGGAACTATACCTCCTGGTTGGAACAGAAGCAGGTGCGGCTGGAAAAAGAAGAAAAAACAGAATCGAAGCGCCGCAAGTCGTTGGAACATGAGTTGGAATGGATCCGCATGTCGCCGAAAGGCCGTCAGTCGAAGGGCAAAGCGCGGCTCAACCGCTATGAAGAATTGGTCAATCAGAAACAGGAAGAGCAGGCTGCAGATCTGGAAATCTACATTCCACCGGGCCCTCGGCTGGGCGATGTGGTCGTCGAAGCCCAAGGCGTCAGCAAAGCTTACGGGGACAAGGTCCTCTATGAGAATGTGAACTTCAGTCTCCCTAAGGGTGGCATTGTCGGTGTGATCGGTCCAAACGGAGCCGGCAAAACGACGATGTTCCGCATGATTATCGGGAAAGAGAAACCGGATGCGGGCACGATCAAGATCGGTGAGACGGTTAAGTTGGGCTACGTGGACCAGGATCGCAGCCTCGATCCGGAAAAATCCGTCTACGACATCATCTCTGAGGGCCACGATACCATCATGCTCGGCAAGGCCGAAGTCAACGCCAGGGCCTACTGTGCCCGGTTCAACTTTGCCGGCACCGATCAGCAGAAGAAGGTGAAGGACATCTCTGGAGGCGAACGTAATCGAGTCCACTTGGCTCGTATGTTGAAAGAGGGAGCAAACCTCATCATCCTCGACGAACCGACCAACGATCTCGATATCAACACCTTGCGTGCGCTGGAAGAAGGATTGGAAAGTTTCGCCGGCTGCGCCGTCATCAGCAGTCACGATCGCTGGTTTTTAGACCGGGTCGCGACCCACATCATGGCGTTCGAAGGCGACAGCAAGGTGGTCTGGTTCGAAGGGAACTACAGCGAGTACGACGCGGATCGGAAGAAGCGCATGGGCAAGGAGGCCGATCAGCCTCATCGTATTCGCTATCGCAAGCTGACGCGGTAACCAGCGTCTTTTGTATGGCACCGCTCGCCCTCATTACCGGTGCGGCAGGGCTCATCGGCCACTATCTCCTCAAGACGGCGCCACGCTGGGCGCCGCGGTGGGAGGTGCGTGGCATCACCAGGCAGGATGTCGATCTGACCGATGCCGGGGCCCTGCGCCGTTTCTGGAGCGGTCTCCATCCCCAAGCTGTCATTCACTGTGCTGCACAGAGTCGGACGGGGCCCTGTCAGCAGGAACCGATGCTGGCACGCCGCATCAACGTGGAGGCCACCTCGCTCCTCGCCGAACTCGCGTCGGAAACTCCATTTCTGTTCTTGTCCAGCGATCAGGTATTTGATGGTGCCAAGGGCTGGTACATCGAAACCGATCCGGTGAATCCACTGAACGTGTACGGAGAGACCAAGGCGGAAGCCGAGCGCCTCGTGCTGCAGAACCCATGGCATAGCGTGATTCGTGTGGGGCTGAACGCCGGTACCTCGCCGACTGGCAATCGTAGCTTTGTCGAGGATATGAGCAACTCGGTGAAGGATGGAAAATCACTCACTCTGTTCACAGATGAATTCCGTTGTCCGCTGCCGGCCGGTATGACCGCGCGAGCCATCTGGGAGCTGATCGAGCAGGATCGTCCTGGCCTCTACCACCTCGGAGGAGCGGAACGGCTGTCGCGTTGGGAGATCGGGCAAGCCCTGACCTCCTGGTATCCTGAACTGATGGGGCATATCCTCCCTGGTTCCGTGGGGGCCTATGTTGGTGCGCCACGGCCTCCTGACTTGTCGATGAAATGCGACAAGCTTCAAGGTCTCCTGTCGTTCCCCTTATCCGGATTGCGGTCGTGGCTCGCGGAACGGGCCAGTGCCGGAGCAGATTTGTGGGACTACCCAGACGAAGCTCCGTGAGGCGTCACACGTGACACGCGAAACGTGGGAACGGAAACCTCGGAGAACGAGATGTTGAGATCGGATCCTCTATCCCTTGTCCTTACTGCGTATCTAGCCATGGCCGTGGTTATGGCAGGGCTCTGGGTCTTGCAACTGCGCATGCGCAATGCCTCGATCGCAGACGTCGGCTGGTGCATGGGTCTCATTACCGTCGTGTTGTGGTATGCGACGCAGGCCACCGGAGAGATTGAGCGGAAGATTGTTGTGGCTATCTTGGTCGCGCTCTATGCCGGACGGCTGGGATTCTACATCTTTCTTAATCGTGTGATCGGTAAGCAGGAGGATGCTCGCTATCGTCGCCTGCGCGAGTTATGGGGTGAGTCAGAGGGGCTCAAGATGTTCGCCTATTTTCAACTGCAAGCGTTGGCCGTGGCGGGCTTCTCCCTCCCCTTTCTGGTGCTGATCCAAAATCCACGACCTCCCTTCGCGCTGATCGAACTCGCCGGATTGCTGATCTGGATTGTCGCGATCACGGGTGAAGCCGTGGCCGATTGGCAACTTGCGCAGTTTCGTTCCAAATCATGGAATCGCGATCGGGTCTGTCGTGACGGACTCTGGTACTGCTCACGCCATCCGAATTATTTTTTCGAATGGCTACACTGGTGGGCCTATGTTGTCATGGCCATCGGGACACCGGGTTGGCTGCTCACATGGATCGGCCCGGTGGCGATGGGATGGGCGTTAGTCAAAGTGACAGGAATTCCGTTGGCAGAAGCGCAGGCGCTGGCCAGTCGTGGCGAGGAATATCGCATCTATCAGCAAACGACGAACGCGTTCTTGCCCTGGTGGCCGAAACGCCAGCCTATTGAGCGGGGGTAAGAGCAGCGAGCCGTGCCCGGGCCGTCTCGGATTCTTTGCTGGTTGGGTAAAGCCGAATCACATCTTCGTAGAGTTGTCTGGCATGGGGCAGGTTCATCTGCCGTTCTTCGAACTCCGCGGTCTCGAGCAGTTCTTTGGGCTTGTCCCCGCTGCAGGCGCTAACGGCCAGCAGGCAGGCGAACAGTATCATGGCGAGGGATCGTGTCATGCGGCCTCCGGTTACTCCAACCACTTCTGCCACCACGTGGCATTCCGCGAATCTTTTCTCACATGATACGTGATCCCGTGCAACTTGTTCCAATCCAGATGCACCAGACCTCCTGTCGCTTCATGGCCTTTTTGCCAGGACTCCAGGAGATTTAGACAGGCATGGTCGATGTGACGGAGGGACGCAAATTGAATCTGCAGATCCGAGCGGGGAGGGACTCCTTCGAGAGCGGTGGCTAGTCGGGGAAGGCTGACAAAGGTACCGATCCCCATCAGGTCCAGCGTCAACGTTCCGGTTGCGGGGTCAAGCTCAAGAGAGGTCTCGAGGTTCTGGGTGGTATAGAGCAGCTTCGCTATGGCCAGCCCGATGCCAATTAGCACGCCGGTGAGCAGATTTGTCGCGACGATGGTACAGAGCGTGGCCCCGTAGATCAGCACCTCACTCTTCCCATACCGCTTCAGTTCCTTCACGACCCCCACATTCATGAGCTTGTAGCCGGTAAAGACGAGCACGGCGCCAAGGCAAGCCGTGGGAATCATCCTCAAGATGGAGGGAAGGAAAAACACAAAGAGCAGCAGCCATCCACCGTGAAGCAGGGTCGCGACGCGAGAACGCGCGCCGGCCTCCACATTAGCGGCGCTGCGCACGATGACGCCGGTCACGGGTAAGGCGCCAAGCAATCCGCAGAGCACGTTGCCCGCTCCTTGTGCGAAGAGTTCCTTGTTGTAGCGGGTGCGGGGGCCCGTGTGGAGTTGGTCCACCGCGGTGGCAGAGAGCAGTGTTTCGACACTGGCGACCAATGCGAGTGCCAGCGCTTCGCCGATGATAGCCGGGTCCATCAGATATCGCAGTGAGTGGAGAGAGGGCCATTGCACGATCGAGAGTAAGTCGTCACGCACCTTCACATGGGCAATGTCGAGATTGAGAGACATGGTCGCCACGGTCGCGAGAGACACTCCGATGAGGACCGAGGGAATGGCCTTGAGCATTCGTGGGGCATAAAGGTTCCACAGGACAATAGCGACGATCGTGAGTAGGCCGATCCTCCCGGCCAGGTGATGATTCAGCGGAGTGCCGTCGTCCGCCACCAACCCCTTCCAGAATGCGGAAGGAAGGGTGAGGAGGTTAGCGAGCCCGGATCCTTGGGGGGCATCATCGATCATAATATGGAATTGGCTGGCGAAGATGAGGACGCCGATCCCGGCCAACATGCCATGCACCACAGCAGGGGAAACGGCCCTGAACCATTGCCCTAGCTGGAGCCAGGCCCATTTCATCTGGATGATCCCGGCCAGCATGACCACGATGGCCAGCTTCTCCATGCCGTGTTCTTGGATGATCTCGTAGACGATGACGGTCAAGCCTGCGGCTGGTCCACTGACTTGGAGCGGTGACCCGGCGAGTGCGCCGACGATCAGCCCCCCGATAATTCCCGTGATAATGCCGGCGGCAGGTGGCGCACCGGAGGCGACGGCGATACCCATGCAGAGGGGGAGGGCGACCAGGAAGACCACGACAGAAGCAAAGGCGTCGTGGCGGAGGTCACACCAGCGGCTGAAAGATGTAGGCGTTTCCGGTCCCATGGTATTGGGCTCTAGATGAATACGACTACTCTAGATGAGGAGGGCTAAGTGCCAAAGAGAAATATGAGAAGCGACAGACCCTGTGCGTGAGGGCTAGATCGGTTCAATGCCGTAGCGGGGGGCCGCGATGCCCTCGCTGCGGCACGATGGGCAGCGACCTGGCCTGGTCAGCTTCGTTCGATCACGAAAGAGGAAGCCACAATCCTGACAGACAGAGGGTTCAAGGATGAACCGGCGGGAAGGGTCACGGGCCACTGTTTTCACGATGTGAGGGAGGTGCTCCTCGACCTGGCGTTCAGGGATGCCGAGCATTTGGGCCAGCTGATACGATGACAGCCTGGTGCTGGTGATCAGTTCGATGATCCGCTGGCGTGGTGTCTGTTCGGAAGGCAACATGACTCGATATCGTAGGAGATTCGACTCACCGAAGCCAAGTGGCTCGGGCTCGCACTCTCGCTAGATTTGGCCCAAGCATCGAGGCTTGACAGGGAGAGAAAAAAGGTAGAAGAGAACCCCCATGATCTATTGGTTCAAAGTGCTCCTCATGACAGTAGCCGCTGTGGCGGTGTTGGTGACCAGCCTGTTGATTGTCTCCAGGCTCATCAGTGAGCCGTCGCTCGGCAAGAAACTCGTCCAGTCGTTAGGGATTGCTCGCCCCGCTGTCATCGCCCACCGCGGCGCCTCCTTTCTCGCGCCTGAAGAGACGAGGCCCGCGTATCTGTTGGCTCGTGACCTGGGCGCGGACTACCTTGAATTTGACATTCAGCGCACTAAAGACGGTGTGCTCATTGCCTTGCATGATGACGATCTCTCTCGCACCACCAATGTGGCCGAGGTGTTCCCCGGTCGCGAGAGGAACACGATCGACACATTTACCTTTGCCGAGTTGCAGCAGTTGGATGCCGGGTCCTGGTTTAATCGGCATGCTCCCGATCGGGCTCGCGATTCGTTTCGCGGTCTCCGGATTCTTCGCCTCGAAGATCTGATCGATATTGCCGAGACCGGCTCGCATCGGCCAGGTCTCTATATTGAGACGAAGGCTGCGCTCAGGTTTCCGGGAATCGAGCAGCAGCTCGTGACCGCACTGACGGCACGCGGATGGATCGGTCATGTGGAGTCAGGCCGCCCAGCGCGGGTCATTTTCCAATCCTTTGAGCCGGAGAGTCTGGCCCGCTTGAAAATATTGGCGCCGGAGGTTCCCAGGCTTCTCCTCGTTGACGAAGTGATGATGAGCAAAACAGGCTGGGAGTCACTCCTGAAGACGGCCACCGAGATCGGAATGGGGATCGGGCCATGGGGATACCATTGGGCCTTTGGCCCGAATTGGTCGGTTAAAGATGTGCCCACGCGGCATATCATGACCTGGCCCTGGTACACAGGCCAAGCGCATCGTGCGGGGTTGTTCGTGCATTCCTGGACGATCGACGATTGTTGGGAAATGTGGATGGTCACGCTAAGCGGCTCCGACGGCATCTTCACAAATCGGGCCGAGCTAGCCCGGGCCGTGTATAGCAGATCAGAGTCTATCGATCTCGACAAGCTGTGGAACACGATCGGTTATTAGGGAAGCCCTTCCGACCAACCTGGATGGCCCCGGTCACTCAGTGATGAGTAACAAGGATAGCTGAGACGGGCAATCGACGATTCCATCGAGCCATCATTCGAACCCCTGGCGGGACACGACCTGCTAGATGTTCTCGTCCGCCCTTCGCCCAGCGTGTGAACTTCTTGTTATACTACCGCCATCGGCCGCACTAACCCTTTCCGTTCTTCAACATGAGCCAACTCGATTGGAATGAGCTCGCCGAACTCGCCCTGAAACGCGTGATGGCTTCCGGAGCCGAGTACGGGGATATCCGTCTTCTCGACAGCACGACCCAGACCATTCGCGGCGAAGACCGCCGCATCGCGTCCATTCGAGACCAGCAGGATAGAGGGTTTGGGATCCGCGTTCTCTATCACGGCGCCTGGGGATTTGCTGCCAGTTCGGTGATTTCGCTGGAAGAAGTTCCGCGTGTGGCTGAGTTGGCGATCGAGATCGCCAAAGGCTCCGCGTCTCTGGCGATCGAAAAAGTGAAGCTTGCCGATGAGCCGGTCCATCGAGACCGGATCGTGACGGCGCATCGGATCGACCCCTTTGCCGTCGCGCTCGAACACAAAACCACGCTGCTCCTTGAGACGATGGAGTACGTCCATCGTCAGGAGGGCATCGTGCGGAGCAGCGCGAGCCTCTGGGCCCGTCGGGACTGCAAGCTTTTTATGTCGACCGAAGGGTCGCGCCTGGAATTCGACCTCCTGGCCGTGAGCGGCGATTTCGATGCCACGGCAGTTCATGACGGGCGGTTCGCCTCGCGGACGTTCAATACGCCGCATCTTCGGACGGGCTATGAATTGATCGAGGAGGCCAATTTCCTGGCCGAGGCCCCACGCATCTCGTCTCAGGCCGTCGAGAAAGTCAAGGCGCCCACTACCGAGCCCGGTCTGTACGATCTCGTCCTTGATCCTGAACATCTGTCGCTCACCATGCACGAATCTTGTGGTCACCCCAGCGAGCTCGACCGTGCACTCGGGTACGAGGCCAACTATGCCGGCACCAGCTTTCTCACGACCGAGAAACGAGGAACATTTCGATACGGCTCTCGGCACGTAAATCTCGTAGCCGATAACTGCGAACCGGAGACTCTCGCCGCAACCGGCTACGACGACGATGGCGTGGCCTGCCAGCAATGGGACATTGTGCGTAACGGTCTTTTCGTCGGGTATTGCACGAACCGCGAGGTGGCGCCGACAATCGGCGAGGCGCGCTCTCGCGGGTCAAATCGGGCAGACAGCTGGGGCAGCGTCCCGATCGTTCGCATTGCCAACATCGGCCTCGAACCCGGCACCGCCACCCTCGATGAGCTGCTCGCCGATGTGAAGAGGGGCATCTACATTGAAGGCCACGGGTCCTATAGCATCGATCAACGACGATATAACTTCCAGTTCGGCGGCGACGCATTCTGGCTGATCGAGAACGGGAAGCGAACCCACATGGTTCGTGATGTCGTCTACCATGGGATCACGCCGGAGTTCTGGGGCAGTTGTGACGGGGTCGCGGATTGGTCGCATCGCCGTCGGTATGGGTTCATTACGTGTGGCAAAGGCCAGCCGGGCCAGTCCGGTTGGATGACCCATCCGGCCTCCCACGCTCGGTTCCGGAACGTGAACGTCATCGGAGGGCAGGCAGGCTCATGAGTATGACAGTCCGCAATATCTGGCCGAAGCTGACGAGCCGGGACGAGTTCCGGTTTCTCACGGAGCTGGTCATGAAACGTTCGACCGGCGACCACACACTTGTCGCGCTGCACGATCAGCATAGCGGGACGACGCGGTTTGCGAATAATCAGATTGTCCAGAACGTCGATACGAGGCGCGGCTCTTTGAGCGTGACGGTGGCGTTCGGGCGGCGTCATGGCACTGCCAGCACGACGGACTTTACCGCGGGATCAGTACAAGAAACGGTGACCAGAGCCACACACATTGCGCAGCTGTCGCCAGACGATCCGGAATACCTCCCACCTGTGGAGCCACAGCAATATCTGACGCCTCCTACGATGCGAGTCGAAACAGCGTTGGCTGGTCCGGCGCGGCGACTGGAATATGCGAATGAGGCGATCGGGCAATGCCGGATGGAAAATCTTGGCGCAGCCGGGATCGTGTCCTCATCGATGGCGACGGTTGGAGTAGCGGCAAGTACGGGACTTTTTGCCCATGAGGAACGAACCGACGCACGATTCAGCCTCACGGTTCAGGCCGGCGAGGCCACCGGCTGGGGTGCCTCGGCCCATCGGTCCATCGATCATTTGAAGGTGCAGGAGCGGACACTTACCGCGATCAATAAAGCCAAGCGGGGCCTGGAGGTGCGCGAGCTGCCGCCAGGGCGTTATACCGTGATTCTTGAGCCGGCTGCCGTCGCGGGGCTGTGGTCCTCACTACTCTGGACGCTCGATGCGAAGTCCTACGAGAAAGGCACGAGTGCCTTGTCAGGCAAACTGAGCCAGCCGATCGTCGACCAGCGCCTGACGCTGCGTAATCTCCCGGCGCACGTGGATCTGTTGGGCATCGGGTTCACCGGTGATGGGCTACCGACTGTGGAATCCGATTGGATTGCAGAGGGGGCGCTCACACAGCTTTCGTACGATCGGTTTACAGCGAAGATGCAAGGGATCGACAAGATCCCCACGCTCGACGGCCCCTGCCTCTCCGGAACGGGACCGTCCCTGCCGACGCTACAGGAATTAATCAAACAGACGGAGCGCGCCATTCTTGTGACGAACTTCTGGTACATCCGGACGGTGAATCCGACCAATCTCACTCTGACCGGTATGACGAGAGACGGCACGTTTCTGGTCGAGAACGGTCAGATCGTCTCGGCGGTGAAGAACTTTCGGTTTCACGAGAGCCCTCTGCGAGTGTTCAACCGGGTC
>Ga0209253_10004559_pt1 | contig 12063 bp, 7 predicted proteins | sample FrelakmetBRP12BR_FD_187145 | JGI IMG/M metagenome (GOLD analysis project Ga0209253, IMG submission 187145) | Freshwater lake sediment microbial communities from the University of Notre Dame, USA, for methane emissions studies - BRP12 BR (SPAdes)... | ecosystem: Environmental > Aquatic >...
CGCCTTGCCGGCAAAGAAAAATGTCCGCGGGGCCATCTTGAGGTTCGGATTCTCCCGCAACCGGTTGTACAGCACGACGATGCGCAGCGCGTTGAGCAGTTGCCGCTTGTATTCATGGATGCGTTTTACCTGGCAATCGAAAATGGTGTCCGGATCGACCGTCTGCCCGGATGTCGTCTTGAGCCACTGGGCAAACTGCGATTTCGCGTCACGCTTCGCCTTGCGGACCGTGTCGCGAAAGCTCTTGTCGCTGGACAGTTTTTTGAGCTTGCTCAGTTGGCTGAGATCGGTAATCCATCCGTCTCCGATAGCTTCGGTGATGGCGTGCGAGAGCGCGGGATTCGCCAGCAGCAACCAGCGTCGTGGTGTCACGCCGTTGGTCTTGTTATTGAACCGCTCGGGAAACATCTCGGCCAGGTCCTTGACCGTCATCGTGCGCAGCAATTCGGAGTGAATGGCGGCCACGCCGTTCGTGCTATGCGTTCCGACGATGGCGAGGTTGGCCATACGGACTTTACGCGTCGCACCCTCCTCGATGAGACTCACGCTGGCAATACGGCCTTCATCGCCGCCGAAGCGGACGCGCGCCTGGTCAAGATGCCGGCGGTTGATCTCGTGGATAATTTCCAAATGACGCGGCAGCACAATTGCGAACCATTCCAGCGGCCATTTTTCCAAGGCTTCGGGCAGCAGCGTATGGTTGGTATAGGCAAGCGATCGTTGCGTCAGATCCCAGGCCCGGTCCCAACCGAGATGCGCGTCGTCCAGCAGAATCCGCATCAGCTCGGGAACGGCCATCGTCGGATGCGTGTCGTTCATCTGGATGGCGACTTTCTCGGGCAGGGTGTTCCAGTCGGTGTTGCCGCGCCGGAAGCGCCGCACGAGGTCGCCCAGCGAGCAAGCGACGAGGAAATACTCCTGCAAAAACCGCAATCCCTGGCCTCGAACCGTGGAGTCGTCGGGATAGAGCACACGCGTCAGCGACTCGGCCGCAAGCGTTCCGGCCAACGCGGCCACGAAATCCCCGCTGCTGAATCGCTGGAAGTCGAAGTAATCCGGTACCGCCGCAGCCCAGAGCCGGAGTGTATTGATGTTCTTTCCGCCGTACCCGACGACGGGACGGTCGAACGGGATGCCGATGATGCTGCTCGGCTGCCCGGGTACCATGCGCAGTATCCCGTCGTGCAGCTCGAACGAACAGTTCAATTTCACCTCAACCGATTCCTCGAGCCGTGCCACTTCCCAGGGATCGGGACGGCGCAGCCAATTATCCGGCTGTTCGCATTGCCAGCCATCCTTGATCGTTTGCTTGAAGATTCCGTATTCATAACGGAGTCCATAGCCCATCCCGGGAATCTGCATCGTCGCCATCGAATCAATGAAACAAGCCGCCAGCCTGCCAAGCCCTCCGTTTCCCAATCCTGCATCCGGCTCCATCTCGGCCACTGCCAACGCATCGAGCCCCTTCTTTTTCATGGCCTCATCCGCCAATGGTCCCAGCAACGTATTGGTAATATTGTTGGCGAGCGACCGCCCCAGCAGGAACTCCATCGACAGGTAATACACCCGCTTGGCATTCTTCTGCTCATAGGTCTTTTCTGTCTTCAACCAGCGCTGTGACACGATGTCGCGGACTGCATGGGCCGCCGCCTCAAACTGTTCGCGCGGATCAGCCTTCTTGGGATCGATCACATGGTCGAAGATCAGATGCCGTTCATAGAGCGCGTCGTTTGTGCCGGTAAACTGGATGGGCCCGCATCCATATTGTTCAAGAAGTTCGTTCTGACGGTTCTTTTCCATAACACCTCCAACTGGTCTGTCTGGTCTGTTCGGTCTATCTGGTCAGTCTGGTCTGTCTGGTCTGTCTGGTCTGTCTGGTCTGTCTGGTTTGTTTGGTTAAACAAGACCAACCAGATGAACCAAAGCAAACAGATAAACAAAACAAACCAGATCAACCAGATAGACCAGATGAACCAGACAAACCAACAAAGCTTTTCCGCAGCCTCTTAAACGTTGTCTCCCTCCGTCGTGGTCCTCTTCCTCGTTGCCGCTTTCACCTTACCCCATTGCCAGTCGGTGATTTCCGGCATATCTTCGCCGTACTTCGCGATGTATTCTTTGTGCTCGATCAGCTTGTCGCGAATCGCCTGCTTGAAATACGCGGCGCGGGACCCGAGTTGCGGCAGCCGATCGATCACGTCGGCAGCGAGGTGAAACCGGTCGAGATCGTTCATCACCACCATGTCGAACGGCGTGCTCGTCGTGCCTTCTTCCTTGTAGCCGCGCACGTGCATGTTCTTATGGTTCGTCCGCCGGTAGGTGAGCCGATGGATGAGCCAGGGGTAGCCGTGGAAGGCAAATACGATCGGCTTGTCCTTGGTGAACAGCGCATCGAAGTCCAGGTCGGACAGGCCATGCGGGTGCTCGCTCTGCGGCTGCAGTTTCATCAAATTGACGACGTTGATGACGCGGATCTTCAGCGCCGGGAGATGCTGACGAAACAGATCCACGGCGGCCAGCGTCTCCAGCGTCGGCACGTCTCCGCAACAGGCCATGACGACATCGGGTTCTCCCTCCTTGTCGTTGCTGGCCCATTCCCAGATTCCGATGCCCGCCGTGCAGTGCTTGATCGCCTGGTCCATCGTCAACCATTGCGGAGCAGGCTGCTTGCCCGCGACGATGACGTTCACATAATTACGGCTGCGCAGACAGTGATCGGTGACCGACAGCAGCGTGTTGGCATCCGGCGGCAGATAGACGCGCACAACATCCGCTTTCTTGTTCACGACGTGATCGATGAAGCCGGGATCCTGATGGCTGAATCCATTGTGATCCTGCCGCCAGACGTGGGAGGACAAGAGATAATTGAGCGAGGCAATGGGCCGCCGCCAGGGAATTTCGTTGCAGACCTTCAGCCACTTGGCATGCTGGTTGAACATCGAGTCGATGATGTGAATGAACGCCTCGTAGCAGGAAAAAAACCCGTGCCGGCCGCTCAAGAGATACCCTTCCAGCCACCCCTGGCACTGGTGCTCACTGAGCATTTCCATCACGCGTCCGTCAGGGGCCAAATGGTCATCGTATGGATAGCGATCCGCCATCCAGGTGCGGTTGGTGACCTCCATCGCATCTTGCCAGCGGTTTGAGTTGTTCTCGTCCGGACTGAACAGACGGAAATTGCGGCTCTCCATGTTCAGCTTCATCGTGTCGGCCAGGAACTTTCCCATGTGGCGGGTGGATTCGGCCTCAATGCCGCCGGGTGTCGTGACCTTGACGGCATAGTTGCGGAAGTCCGGCAGACGCAAGTCCCTCAGCAGGAGGCCGCCGTTGGCGTGCGGATTGGCGCTCATGCGGCGCGTACCCTTCGGCGGAAGATCAGCGAGCTCGGGCACCAGCCGGCCGGTTTTGTCGAACAGCTCCTCCGGCTTGTAGCTCTTCATCCACTTCTCGAGAATTTTCACGTGCTCGGGCTTCTCGTGCATTTCACCCATCGGCACCTGGTGGCTGCGCCAGTAGTCCTCGCACCGTTTGCCGTCGATTTCCTTCGGGCAGGTCCACCCCTTGGGCGAACGGAGGATGATCATCGGCCAGCGCGGCCGATCCTTTACACCTTTCGTCCGAGCCTGGGTCTGGATACTGCGGATTTCATCCATGCAGGTGTCGATGGTGTCAGCCATGAGCTGGTGCATCTTGGCCGGATCACTGCCCTCGACAAAATGGGGCGTGTAGCCATAACCGCGGAAGAGCTGATCCAATTCTTCGTGGCTGATACGAGCCAACACGCAAGGATTGGCGATCTTGTACCCGTTCAGGTGCAGGATCGGCAGCACGGCTCCGTCGGTCGCCGGGTTGAGGAACTTGTTGGAGTGCCAGGAGGTCGCCAATGGTCCGGTTTCAGCCTCGCCGTCGCCGACGACGCAGGCGACGATCAGGTCGGGATTGTCATACGCAGCCCCGTACGCGTGAGAGACCGCATATCCCAATTCGCCGCCTTCGTGGATGGAGCCGGGGGTCTCGGGCGCCACGTGGCTGGGAATGCCTCCGGGGAACGAGAACTGCTTGAACAGCCGCTGCATGCCCTCTTCATCCTGTGCGATGTTCGGATAGACCTCCGAGTAGGTGCCTTCCATGTAGGTATTGGCGACGATGCCGGGACCGCCGTGGCCCGGACCGATAATGTAGATCATGCTGAGGTCGCGTGCCTTGATCGCTCGATTCAGATGGGCATAGATGAAATTCAGGCCCGGGGTGGTGCCCCAGTGACCCAGCAACCGCGCCTTCACATGCTCCTTACTCAGCGGCTTCTTCAGCAGCGGGTTATCGTGCAGATAAATCTGTCCCACCGAGAGATAGTTCGCCGCCCTCCAATAGGCATCGATCAATTTCAGTTCCTTCTGCGATATCGGATTTCCCATGACTTCTCCTTTCCCTCTGTTATAGCCGGCTCTGTTGACTTATGACTGTCCGCCTCGCACGCACTGAACCGTCTCCCTGGCAATCCAGGTTTCCTCATCCGCCGCGACCACGTAGGCCGCCAACCTCGATCCATCCTCACTGATTTTTGCTGCGCGACCCGGCGCAAGCCCAACCGCCGCTCGATTAAAGTCGGGGTCGAGCCTCAGGCCGCACCATTCCATCTTCTTGCAAATCCGGTCCCGAATCTCCGGTGCGTTTTCTCCGATCCCGCCTCCGAAGACGATGGCATCGGCGCCGCCTAACACGGCAAGGTAGGAACCGAGATACTTGCGCACCCGATAGCAGAACAGATCAATGGCGAACTCCGCCCGTGTGTCCTGCTCCTGCTCGGCCGCGCGGAGCAGCTCCCGCATGTCGTTTGACCGGCCTGAGAGCCCCAGGAGGCCGGACCGCTCGTTGAGCCACCGCTCGACTTCTGCTGCTTCGACCTTCTCCCGGTCGGACAAGTAGCCGACAATGGAGGCATCGACATCGCCCGAGCGTGTCCCCATCACCAACCCCTCCAACGGGGTGAACCCCATCGAGGTTTCGACCGACCGGCCTTGTGCGATCGCGGCGACGGAGCAGCCATTGCCCAACTGCAGAGTGATCAGACGCACTTCCTCCACCGGGTTCCCCGTGTAGGCCGCGTATCCATCCGCGAGCGAAGCGTGAGCTATCCCATGGAACCCGTAGCGGCGAATCCGGTGCCGCTCGGCCAGCTCAACAGGGATCGCATACTGCCTGGCAACTTCCGGCATGGTCTGGTGAAAGGCCGTGTCGAACACGGCCACCATCGGTAGCGTCGGGCCAAAAGCCGCCCGCGCTCCGCGGATCCCTGCGAGGCACGAGGGATTATGCAGGGGCGCCAACTCGGACAGCGCATCAATTCCGGCCTCAACCCGTTCAGTAATCATTGTGGACTTCACGAACTGATCTCCTCCGTGCACCACCCGATGCCCGACCGCTTCAACCTTACCCAGAGATCCGGCCAGTCGATCGAGCAGAACGCGCAACGCATGCGCATGGTCCCGAATCTCCAACGTCGTCGTCGAACGGTCTACAGCCAGCCCCGTCACCTCAAAGCTTGCGACGCTCCCGATGCCCTTCACGGCGCCTTGGATCAATGCCGGACGAGTTGTCAGTACGCCCATCGGCTCTTCGACCACCTCCAGGAGCCGAAACTTGATCGACGAACTCCCGCTGTTGATCACCAGAATGAGCATGTTACTGCTGTAGCCCCACAGCACGTGCCCGGAAGATATCAGTCATCGTGCCAGTCCGAGCGATGCGCCGGCTCACTCGCACCGACCGGTTCGTGTTCCAGCTTGTCGGTATAGCGGCCCCTTGCCGCCTCGCTGTTGCACTTGGCCCGATGATGGAAGGCCTGTTGGGCCGCCTTCAAGTTTTCCTTTTTTCCATGCCAGGCCTCCAGCGCCACGTCCTGCAGAGCGCGACCGTATGAAAAACTGATCGACCAGGGTTTCGATCCGTCCAGGCGATTGATGGCATCGAGATGCGCGGTCGCCGTCACGCTCGGCTGTCCGCCGGACAAGAACACGATGCCGGGAACCGCCGCCGGCACATGACGGCGCAAGCAGCGCAACGTGGCCGTTGCGACCTCCTGCACGGAGGCCTGCTTGGGACACACTTTTCCAGCAATCACCATGCTGGGTTTCAGGAGCATGCCTTCCAGCCGGACGCACTGCTCGAAGAGCGCGTCGAAGACCGTATGGAGCACCCAACTCGTGACCTCCTCGCAGCGTTCGATGGTGTGAGGCCCGTCCATCAGAACCTCCGGCTCCACGATCGGCACAATGCCTTGTTCCTGGCACAAGGCGGCATACCGGGCCAGCGCATGGGCGTTGACGTTCACGCACATCGGGCTGGGTAGCTTGTCGGTGATGCGAATGACTGCCCGCCACTTGGCGAATCGCGCGCCCATGGCCGCGTATTCCTTCAGACGGTCCCGGAGCCCATCGAGTCCTTCGGTCATTTTTTCTTCCGGTGAACCGGTAAGCACCTTTGCGCCGGTATCCACTTTGATCCCAGGAATGATTCCCTGCTTGGACAACACCTCGGCCAACGATATACCCGCATCGTTCTTCTGGCGGAGGGTCTCGTCATACATGATGACGCCGCTGATAAAAGCGGCCGCTCCCGGCGTCGTAAAAAACATTTCGCGATAGGTACGGCGGCTGTCCTCGGTGGAGGTAATCTTCAAGGCGTCGAACCGCTTGGTGATTGTGGAAACCGTTTCATCTGCTGCCAGAATGCCCTTGCCTTCGGCTATCAACTCTCTTGCCGTCTGTTCCAGCTCTTGTCGTCCCATAATGGATATCTCCCTCAACTACTGGACTCGTTACTCCCTACGATGTAATTTTCCCTTCCCGACCCTGTCCCTCTTCTTTCCGGCAGATCCGTCTGCAATATCTCAAGACGGGAGGAAATATACATAGCCTACAAGTCAACTCAACGATCTCTCTTTGTCCAGAGCATCCAGCAATAACAATGCCGATAATACGTAGTGGGAACGAGTGCGCTCTTTTCCTCAGAAACATTAACTTTTCAGAAGTTCAGCGGGAGCAGGCTTCAGATGTAAGTGGGTCACGTGAGGAGCAATGCAACAATAGCCGCAAGCGGAGTTGTCCCGATTCGCCTCACTCGTGAAAGATTTCCTTCTGTGGTCGCGCATGAACGGGATCTATCACTTCGCTCAGCGACCTAACTCCCGCATCGGATGCGATTGACGGAATCCAGCAAACTTGACGCACCTTGACTGCTGATGGTAGTTTCCGTCTCCTATTGGCACTGAGTCCCCGTAAAGACTCAGTTTTAATGAACAAGTAGGTATAGCCGACATGCCCAGCCTTCAATCCGTCAGACGGAAGATCGACTCCGTTAAGAAAACCCAGAAAATCACGAAAGCCATGAAAATGGTCGCGGCGGCGAAACTCAAACGCACGCAGGGCCGCATTCTCGCGGCACGGCCCTACGCCCTGAAGATGCGGGAAGCGATCCGCAACCTCAGTCGGCGTGTCAATCGAGAGGCTCACCCGTTGCTCCGTAAACGGGAAGGCGCCCACCGTAACGTGATCGTGACGGTCGTGACGAGCGACCGCGGATTATGCGGGGCATTTAACGCGAACATTCTCCGCACGGCGGTCAATGCACTGAAGGAATTGGAGTCCCGCGGTGTGAAGGCTGAGGTGGCTGTGGTCGGTCGGAAAGGCCGCGACTTTTTTCGGCGACGCGACTGGAAGGTGCGTCGGGAAGTGGTGGACATCTTCGACAAATTATCCTTCGAGCACGGGATGGTGATGGGAGAAGAATTCCCGGCCATCGTCGAATACACAGAGGGGCGTATCGATGCGGTGTATATCATCTACAATGAGTTCAAATCCGCCATCCAGCAACGGGTGGTTGTCGAACAGCTCCTTCCATTCGACTGGATCGTTGAAATCACCGGTGTGAAGGATCTTGACCAAGCCACCGATGTCGTCCCCGGAGGCTATCAATACGAACCGAGTGAGGACGAACTGCTTAGGCACCTTCTGCACCGTAACTTACACGTCCAGGCGTATCGCGTGCTGCTGGAATCTTCGGCCGCCGAGCAGGGTGCCCGCATGGCGGCAATGGACGGCGCCACGCGCAACGCGGGTGAACTCATCAAAAAGCTGACGACCTACTATAACAAGACCAGGCAATCCGTCATCACCAAGGAACTCATGGATATTGTCGGTGGCGCCGAAGCCCTGAAATAACCCTGTTGGTTCATTTGGTCTGTCTGGTCTATCTCGTCTAGCTGGTTGGTCTTGTTTAACCAAACAAACGAAACAAACCAAATAAACAAAATTAGGAGAAGACTGATGGACCAACACAAGACAGCAACCCATTCCCCTTCCGTTAGCCTCCACCACTGGTTCACGACCCGCCGAATCGTCACCTGCGTCGCCCTCAGCATCTGGATCGGCTTGACGTTCTGCGGGCCCATCCCTGAGGCAGCCGCACTCCCGACGGCCGATGAAGTCCTGAAAGAATTGCATCTATCGGACAGCGACCGGGCCAGCATCATGCAGGGCAAGATCGTCGATTGGACGGCCAGTGAAGGATCGGATCGGGAACTGGCGCTCGGCATGGCCTTCCTGGTGAAAACCAAACCAGAAGATCTGTTCGAGATGTATCGAGAGGCCCTCGTGCTGAAAGAAGTCTCGGTAATCACGGCAAATGGCACGCTTACGGCGGAAGGCACCATGGCGGAATTGGCCGGGGTGAAGCTGCAACCGAATGGAGAGAAGGAAGCCAAGCGCTATCTGAACGTGGAGCCGGGCAGCGAACTGAATCTGGACGCGAAGGAGATGGCGGCGTTTCAAGCGCTGAAGGCAGGAGGCGATGCGGACGCCGTGCCTGTAGAAAAAGTCGAGATCCTTATCCGCCAGGAGTTGCTCGCCCGCTACCAGGCCTATCGGAGCAAGGGGCTGCCAGGGATCGCGCCCTACGAGCGTGGCCGCGGACAGCAGCGACTGGCAGGCGATGAGCTACTCCTGTCTACCAAACAGATGACCGGCGTGGCCAAGCATCTCCCGGCCTTCCATAAATTCTTGCTCAACTATCCACAGGGCCTTGCTAAGGATGAGGCCAAGAACCTGGAGGAATTCTTCTACTGGCTCAACATCAACGTGTTTGGCCGCCCGATGTTCGTCCTGGTTCACCGCATGTTGTACCATGTGGGCGATGCCGCATTCGCCGTCGAGCGTCACTACTACACGAGCCACGATTACAACAGCATGCTGCAAGGCATCGCTGTGCTTCCAACCAAGGACGGCACGTTCTTGTTCTACATCGGCCGGGTCTCGACTGACCAAGTCGCGGGGTTCGGGAGTTCCGCACTACATCCCGTCTCGCGAGCGATCACTGCGCCCTATATCAAGGACATGTTCCAGCAAATCCAAACCAAAGCGGGAAAGAGGTAGCCTGTGAAAATCACGAACGCCTTGAAAATGATTGCGGTTGCGAAATTCACAGGTACGCAGAACTGCACTCTCACGGCAGGGCCCTGCTTCATGACCCGCCGAATCGTCACCTGCGTCGCCCTCAGCCTCTGGATCGGCCTGACGTTCAACGGATCCTTTCTTGAAGCAGCAACCCTCCCGACGGCTGACGAAATCCTTCAAGAATTAGCTCTCTCGGCCAGCGACAGGGCAGACATCCGGCAGGGTAAGATCGTTAAATGGTCGGCCACTGAAGGGTCTGATCGGGAACTGGCGGTCGGCATGGTCTTGCTGGCCAAGACAAAAGCCACGAATTTTGTCGAGCTCTTTCGTGAGGCCAGTGCCTATAGAGAGGAAAAAGCGGTCACGGCGTATGGCGAGATTGCGGGTGACGGGACACTGGCCGACTTCGCGGGTGTGAGGCTGAAACCGAAGGGAGAGAAGGAAGCCCTCCGCTACTTCTCGGCGGCACCGGGCGGGGACTTGAATCTGGACGCGAAGGAGATCGCCGCCTTTCGAGCGCTGAAACCAGCCGACGGGAAGATCGTCGTGTCGGAAGAGCAGGTCGAGGCACTAGTGCGCCAGAACTTACTGTCGCGGTACCAGGCCTACCGGGCGAATGGACTTGCAGGCATCGCACCCTATGAGCGTAAAAACGGGAATCGCCTGCGCGCGGGCGATGAATTATCCCTCTCAATCATGCAGATGAAACTCCTGGCCAAATATGTCCCGTCCGTGCATACCACATTGCTCAATTATCCGGCTGCCACGGATGGCCAGAAGGCTCTTGAAGAACATTTCTACTGGCTGAATTTAGACCTCTTTGGCCGTCCGACATACGCCCTGTCTCACCGCATGCTCTTCCAGGTCGGCGAAGTCTACTTCGCCTCGGATCGCCACTATTACACCAGCCACGATTACAACAGCCTGCAGCAGGGAGTGACAGCGCTCCCAACCAAGGACGGCACGCTCGTGATCACCCTGGTCCGTGTGTCAACCGATCAGGTGGGCGGCTTTGGATCCTCGGCAAAACATTCCATCTCTCGTGCTCTTATGGGGCCCTACTTTGACAGCCTGTACGAAACCCTTCGAGCCCAGGCGGAGAAGAAACAGTAGCCGGTTCGCCGCAGGGGTGTTTCGCGCCCAAGCAGGAGGCTGAAAAGTCCGCCAACCCGAAAAAGGTTGAGGCTCAGGCTAAGGTTGAGATAAAGAGAGTCCGATCTTCGCTCAACCTTGACCTCGACCTCAGCCTGTCTCGCGTACCAACAGAGTTTTTCCGCAGTCTGCTAAGTGACAGGCATGAGGCCTCTGTCGATGAATGCTAGAAGCCGGTCACCATGGGGGCACCAGGTAGCACGCGTGGTTGTGAACGCAGGCTTCTTGCTCATGGCACTCGTGACTCTTTCGCTAGCTGTGGCAGAAGGCGGTACAACACCGGCATCTGCCGCAGTAGCTGAACGTAGCGAAGAAGCCGAACCTGACGCGAAGCCGGCGGAGGGTAAACGCCGCCCGCTGAAAACACTGCTGCAGGGTGCCAACCCCGAAGAACACGCGCGGCTCGAGGAAGAACGAATACGGATTTCGGCGGCAGCCAAAGCCTTCGGCACAGACCCCACCGCCATCAACGGGTACTATGAACTGAACTACGGGAACACCACCTTCTCCAACAATAATTTGCGCAACAACACCGCGACCGCCGAGGTCCGACTACCCATGACACCCAACTGGATCGTGCGAGTGACCGCGCCCTATGTGTGGGCCGACCTGGACCAGCCCAGCGGATTCACGACGAACGGCGCAAGCGACATGACTGTCCGCAGCGGCCACCGAGTCTATGCCAGCCCGGATGTGGCCCTGTTCATCGGTGCTGACATGACGTTTCCGACCGGCTCGAACGATCGACTGAGCACAGGAAAATATCTCTTCGGACCAGCAGGCGCGGTGGCAGTCCCGTTACCCAGGCTGCGCTCGTTGTTCCTTACAACTGTCCAGGACTTCACCTCTGTCGGGGGCGATCCCAGCCGTCGCGACATCCACTTCATGAAAACCGTGGCAGCGGTCAACACCATCTTGTCTGAGCGATGGTGGACCTTGGCGTCCATGACCTATTTTGTGGATTGGAACAATAACAACAAGACCACGATGAACCTGCTGGGCGAGGTCGGTCACCGGCTTGATAACCATTGGAACGTGTATGTCGGGTCCGGCGCGGGAGTGGCGGGAAAGGAGTCGTCCTTCGGGATAGACTGGACGGTGCTCGCCGGCGTGCGTTGGGTGTTCCAGACCCCGCTCTTTTCCGAGAAACTCGTGGAAGGCCTCCCGATAGACTGACGTTAGCCCGCATCCGAAGATCGTTTTTTGGTCTATCTGGTTCGTTTGGTCTGTCTGGTTTGTTTTGTTTATCTGGTTAGTTTCATTCAACCAAAAAACCAGACAAACTAAACAGACCAACCAAACAGACCAGCTACGTTCTTACTTCATCCCGGCCAGCAGATCGATGAGCGCTTTGTCGGCGAAATCGAGCTGAATGAGACCGAACCGCGGGTAGTCGAGATCGAAGATCACATAGATGGTGAGTGTCACAACGACCGCGAACGCGAATACGTGGAGCCTGACG
>Ga0209253_10004560_pt1 | contig 12063 bp, 10 predicted proteins | sample FrelakmetBRP12BR_FD_187145 | JGI IMG/M metagenome (GOLD analysis project Ga0209253, IMG submission 187145) | Freshwater lake sediment microbial communities from the University of Notre Dame, USA, for methane emissions studies - BRP12 BR (SPAdes)... | ecosystem: Environmental > Aquatic >...
AGATCCAGTTCGCCAAGAAGACCGTGGGCGGAACAGAGAACCTGCTCATGGCCGCCACCCTGGCCCAGGGCGAGACCATCCTCCGCAACTGCGCCCAGGAACCGGAGGTCATCAGCCTGGCCGAGCTTCTGGTCAAAATGGGCGCGCAGATCGACGGCATCGGCGAGGAGGTCATTCGTATCCGCGGAGTGAAAGAACTGGGCGGCGCTACGCACCAGATCATCCCCGACCGGATCGAGGCCGGGACATTCCTCGTGGCCGGAGCCCTCGCCCAGGGCGATATCACCCTGGAGGGCGTCTGCCCAGCCCATCTGACCGCCATCGCCGAAAAGATCGGCGTCTCGGGCGCGACGATCGAGGGGGTTGACGACCGCACCCTCCGGGTCATCGGCAGCTCCGATATCAAGCCTCAGGATATCACCACTTCGCCCTATCCCGGGTTTCCGACTGATATGCAGGCCCAGTTTATGGTGCTGATGACCCAGGCTTCGGGGACATCCATCATCACCGAAACCATCTTCGACCGCCGCTTCTCCCACGTCAACGAGCTTCTCCGCCTTGGCGCCAACATCGAGGTCCGCGGCGACAAGGCCATCGTCAAAGGGAAAACCCCGCTCTCCGGCGCCGAGGTTATGGCCACCGACCTGAGGGCTTCAGCCTCGCTCATCCTGGCGGGCCTGATTGCCGGGGGCGAAACCGTCATCAACGACGTGGAGCATCTCGACCGCGGCTACGAGAGGATCGAGAACAAGCTCAAGCGCCTCGGCGCTTCCATCGAGAGATTGAAAAAGTAAGCCGAAACAAGCGGCAAAGGAGCGCAAAATGGAGATCACCTGGCTCGGCCATTCCGCGGTCAAAATCAAGGGTTCGAGGACGGTCTTCATCGATCCCTTTATGACCGGCAACCCGGCCTGTCCGACCTGCCCCGACGAGATCCGGGAAGCCGATGTGATCATCGTCACTCACCATCACGCCGACCATCTGGGCGATGCCTTCGCCCTGGCCAAGAAGACGGGAGCCGTCCTCGTCGGCATCCACGAGATCGCCGTCGAGGCGCAGGCTCACGGGATCGCAGCCGAAGGCATGAACATCGGCGGCACGGTTGAAGTGAAGGGCGTCAAAGTCCACATGGTCGTCGCCCATCACTCCGCGGAAAAGGGCAATGCCACGGGGGTGGTCGTGGAGCTCGACGGCAAGCGCCTCTACCATGCCGGCGACACCGGACTGACCTATGACATGAAGCTCGTGGCCGAGTTTTTCAAGCCCGACCTGAGCTTCATCCCCATCGGCGACCGCTATACGATGGGCATCGCGTCGGCGGCCAAGGCTGTTGAGTTTGTTCAGACCAAGCGCGTCATCCCCATCCACTTCGACACTTTCCCTATCGTCGAGGCGGACACGCAGGAGTTTAAGCGGAAGGTCGGTCCGCTGGCCGAGGTCATCGTCCTCAAGCCCGGGGGGATATACACTCTCTGAGGGCATGGCAGAAATCGTCATTATCGGAGCGGGGCGCTTAGGCACTTCCCTGGGCCGCGCACTCGCCAGAAAAGGTCACGTCATCCGGGCTTTGACCTGCCGCCGGAAAGGGTCCGCCGCGGAAAGCCGGGCGATTATCGGCCAAGGGAAAGCGATGACCGATAACGGCGCCGCCGCCCGGAAAGGGGCGGTCATATTTCTCTGCCTTCCGGATGAAGAGATTCACCGGGTGGCCTCCCGGCTGGCCCGAAGCCGGGTCGATTGGAAAGGAAAAACCGTTTTCCACACCAGCGGCTTGCTTTCGTCTCGGGTGCTCGACCCGCTCAAAAAAAAGGGCGCCCTCGTCGCCTCTCTCCATCCCGGTCAAAGCTTTCCGAGCAAAAAAACAGGACCGTCCCATTTCCGCGGGACAGCGTTCGCCTTGCAAGGAGACAAGGAAGCCCTGGTCCTGGCGAGAGGCCTGGTCCGTCAGCTCGGCGGCCGGGCCATGGTAATCCCTGAGGACGCCAAGCCGCTCTACCATGCAGCCCTCAGCTTTGCCAGCAATTTCCTCGTTGTCATCGTGGACGCCGCGGCCGGGCTGCTCAAGGAGGCAAAAATCCCTCGAGACAGGGCGGCTCGGATGCTTATACCCCTCCTTCAAGGAACTTTACGCAATGTCAAGAAACTTGACACGGCCGGATCTCTGACCGGCCCTCTTGTCAGGGGTGACACGGCTACGGTCGGGGCCCATCTGGAGGCTCTCAAACGCCTGCCCCGACTCGCGGAGCTGTACCGGAACCTGAGCCTTATGGGGTTGGAAATCGCCGGGAAGTCGGGCCTTACTTCAAGACAGGTCAGGGCATTGAGAAGCCGGCTGGGAGGTAGATGACCTCCTCTTCAAGCTCGATCCCGTACTCCCGCTTTACGCGCGCTTTCATGATCCGGGCGAGGGCCCGGATGTCCTCGGCCGTGGCTCCGCCGCAGTTGAGAATAAAATTGGCGTGTCCTCCATAGACGCTTGCGCCCCCTTTTCTGAGCTCTTTAGCGCCCACCTTCTCAAGCAGACGGCCGGCCGCTATCCTCGTGCCGTCCGGAAGGACGGGGTTTTTGAAGAAACTCCCGGCATAAGCCATCTTCGGCGATGGACAGGGAGACTTTCTCTTGGCCAGGTTCTCGTCAATCCTGTCCCTGATCAGGCCCTTGTCGCCCTTCCGAAGCTTGAAGGCGGCCTCGACGACCGGCAGATGTCTGCGCTTCAGGCTGGAGTCCCTGTACCCGAATTCGAAAAAGTCCTTACCCACTCTAGTCTCATTTCCCTGCGGGTCGAGGACCACCGCTTCTTCGAGCTGCTGACCGATGGACAAGCCCCAGGCGCCGGCGTTTCCGAAGACCGCTCCCCCGACTGTGCCCGGGATCCCGGCGGCGAACTCGATCCCCTCGAGGCCTTCCTCCAGGGCAAAAGAGACGAGGTCGGAGAGGGAGGTCCCGGAGAGGACCGTGACTATGCCTTCACCTCTATTGTGGTTGATGCCCCGGACCTCGTTCTTGAGGATAAGGCCGCGGAAGCCGGCATCGTCGAAGAGCATGTTCGTACCGGAGCCAATGACATAGTAGGGTAGAGAGCGTTCACGGACGAACCGCAGGCAGGACTTCAATTCCTGCGAAGATTGGGCTGCGAAAAAATAATCGGCCGGGCCGCCGATCCGGAAGCTGGAATGACGGCGCAGGCTGACCCGGCGCCGCAGCGGGCGCTCCAAGGATTCCCTAAACAGGCGGGGGACTGAGACTTCCGCGCGTTTCATTTTTCCTATTCTATCAGAAAGGGGGACGTTCCCCAAAGTACCACCCTTCCTGGCATGGACTGCCTCCCGGAGCAAGGTGGCACCTTGGGGAACGTCCCCTTTTTTCGACCTTTTCTTCTCCTTTTTTCAAATTACCGACCTGGGTAGCCTGGTTTTTCTCCAGATAAAGGGTGGTACTTTGGGGAACGTCCCCTTTTGGCATAGTTTTTGCTATAATCTATGTTCTGCTGTATTGACAGGGTTCGCCTGTCCTGTTATTATGCTAAAAATTTTTGTGAGGTTAGCAATGAGGAAAAGATTCCTGCTATTAATCGCCATAGTCCCTTTCCTGTTGGCACCTCTCTTCGCTCAGAATGAGTGCGAGGAGGTCTACATCAAGGCGATGACCGAGAAGAATCCGGCCCAACAAGCCCAGCTCCTCAAAAACTTCCTGGCGACGTGCGCCGGCAAGGGCAGCCAGTACGAGAACTTCGCCAATGCCAACCTGTCCCTTCTCAATTACCCCGGAAAGACACCCGCCGAAGCCATCAGCTATGGAGAGAAAGCCCTATCGCTGGGCGGGCTGGACGACCTGACCAGATGCCAGCTCCTGCTCCAGCTTTCCGCCCTCTACAGCCAGTCCGGCCAGAACCTGGATAAAGCCAAGCAGTACGGCCACCAGGTGACCGAGGTTGCCAAGGCGGCGAAAGCCAAGGAGACCGAGGGATCCGCGACCAGCGCCGATCAGTGGAACATGATGATCGGGGCGGGATACTTCACCATGGGCCAGGCCCAGGAGAAGGCCAAGGACTACAAGGGAGCCGTCGATTCCTATGCCAATTCCTACAGCCTGCTGAAAAACCCCCAGATCATGGCCAGCATCAAAAAGCTCGGCAAGGCGCTCTACGACGCCAAGGCCTATGACGACGCTGAAAAAGCTTTCAGAGCGGCCTACACCGCCACCAAAGACAACGAGATCGCGGTGGTCTACGCCCAGTCCCTCTACCGCAACAACAAAGACGCCGAAGCCCTGGCACTGTTCAAGGAGATTTACGGCCGGCAGAAAAGCGGAGAGATCGCCTATAACATCGGAATCATCCTGGCCAAGGAGGCCAAGACCAACCCGGCTGTGACGAACGAGGCCATCCGTTACCTTCTCGAGGCCAGCTTCACCTACGCTGCCAAGTCCCAGGAGGCGATGAAACTGTCCGAGACCCTCTTTTTCCTGAATAACAAGGAGCTGAGGTACAACGAGACCGTGACCGAGATTCTGGCCAAAAACAAGAAGATCGAAGAGCTGACCAACGCCTACAATGCCAAGTTTGGAAACAAGGACGAAGAAGACCTCTCGGACAGCGAAAAGGCCGAGATGAAGACCATGCTGGCGAACATCGAGACCGAGAAAAAAGCCCTGGAGAAGCTGCAGTCAGAGCAGAACATGGCCATCGCCAAGTTCAACAAGCTCCTCGATGACACGAAGTCGAGACTCGGGATCAAGTAACTCCTGAAATAAAACTTTCGCGCGGGGGATCGAACAATGCCCCAGTCTCTTTCCCGGGCCCGGGCGGCGGGGCGCATTTCCAAACTTCGCCAAGAAATCGCCTACCACGAAAGAAAATATTACGTCGACAGCGACCCTCAGATCTCCGATTTCGAGTTCGACAAGCTGGTCAAAGAACTCCAGGGCCTCGAAAGCCGCTTCCCCGACCTCATCACTCCTGAATCGCCCACCCAAAGAGTCGGAGAGAAGCCGATCGAGGGTTTTCCGACCGTCAATCACAGGCGGCCGATGCTCAGCCTGGATAACTGCTATTCCGTGGAAGAACTGCGGGACTTTGAAGGGCGCATCCGAAAGCTCCTTCCCGAAAAGACCATCGAATACGTCACCGAGCTCAAGATCGACGGCCTGAGCATCTCTATCCTCTACCGCGACGGGAAATACGTCCAGGCTCTGACCCGGGGCGACGGGCTGCGCGGGGACGATGTCAGCGCGAACGTCAAGACTATCCGCAGTCTGCCGCTCGTCATCAGCGACCGGCGGGAGGTCGAGGTTCGCGGAGAAGTTTTTCTGCCCTTTGAATCATTCCGCCAGATCAACCGGGAACAGGAGAACCAGGGCAAGCCGCCGTTCGCCAACCCCCGCAACGCCGCCTCCGGGTCCATCCGCCTGCTCGATTCCAAGGAAGTCGGGCGCCGCAGGCTCGATGCGTTCTTCTACTACCTCTACATTATCAACCGGGAACCGCCGACCCAATGGGAAGGCCTCCACAAGCTCAGGCAGGAAGGTTTCAAGACCAACCTTCATTCCCGGCGCTGCCGGACCCTCCAGGAGGTGATCGATTACTGGGAAGAGTGGAGGGAGAAGCGGGACGGCCTTGATTATGACGTCGACGGGATCGTCGTCAAGGTCAACTCGGCTGAGCAGCGGGAAGCGTTGGGGACGACCGCTAAATCACCCCGATGGGCGATCTCGTTCAAGTTCCCGGCCCGCCAGGCGACAACCAGGATTCTGGATATCCGGGTCCAGGTCGGCCGGACCGGAGCTCTGACTCCGGTGGCTGATCTCGAGCCCGTGCGTCTTTCCGGCACGACCATCACCCGGTCGACTCTCCACAACGAAGACGAAGTCAAACGCTTGGATATCCGAATCGGCGACTGGGTGCTCATCGAACGCAGCGGGGACGTCATCCCCAAGGTCGTGGCGGTGATGAAGGAGAGGCGCACCGGGAAAGAGAAAAAGTTCGCCTTCCCGGACCATTGTCCCGTCTGCGGGTCCGCCGCTTTCCGGCCCGAAGGCGAGGTCATCTCACGCTGCACCAACCCATCCTGCCCGGCCAAGCTCCGGGAATCGCTCCTCCATTTCGCCTCCCGCCGGGCCATGAACATCGAGGGACTGGGGGATTCGCTCGTCGACCAACTCCTCGAAAAAGGGCTCGTCCGGACTATCCCGGACATCTACTCGCTTGGATATGACAGCCTCGTGAGCCTGGAGCGCATGGGACCAAAGAGTTCCCAGAACCTGCTCGCCGAGGTCGAGAAATCAAAAAAACAGGACCTCTCGGCTCTCGTCTTCGCTCTGGGCATCCGGCACGTGGGCGAACGGCTGGCCCAGACCCTGGCCGGGCACTTCCGGACTCTCGAGGCGCTGGCCGGAGCCTCGGCGGAGGCGCTCACCGAGGTCGAGGACGTCGGACCTAAAGTCGCCGAGAGTATCGTCTTTTTCTTCCGTCAACCGGAGAACATCGCCCTCATCCGCAAGCTCAAGGAGGCCGGACTCAACTTCGAATCGCGGGCGGTCCGGCGCGGCGACCGGCCGCTTGCCGGCAAGACATTCGTCCTGACCGGAACCCTTGCCGGCATGGCCAGAGATGAGGCCCGAGAGATCATCGAGGTCCTGGGGGGGAAAGTGACGTCGTCCGTTTCGAGCAAAACAGATTATCTGGTGGCCGGAGAGTCTCCCGGCTCCAAACTGGACAAGGCCCGTAAGCTGAAAGTCACGGTATTAAACGAACAGGAATTCCTGAAGCTGATCGGGAAGGGGTAGGGCCGGATTATTTCTTTTTCGAGCCGAAGATTTTCGTCGAAAACAGGCCCTTAAGCCCGGTCTTCTTTTTTTCGCCGGAGAGGGCTTCCAACTCCCGGAGGGCCGCTTCGTGATCGGAATCGTATTCCAGCGCCTTCTGGAATTGTTTGGTCGCCTTCAAATTCATCCCTTCCAGCCTGTAAAGTATCCCCAAGCCGACATAGCTTTCCGGATTCCAGGGTTCCAGCTCGATAGACTTTAAGAAATGCTCTTCCGCCCTCCTCCGGAAACCCGCAACCTTCATCTCGGTGAGCGCCAGCAGAAGGAAATGGGCGCCTTTCATCCTGTTCAGCCTGATCGCTTCCTCCAGCAGGACGATAGCGTCCTCGAACCGGTTCTGGCCGTAGAGCGTCTTGGCCTGGCGGAACTTGGTGTCCGCCCGCTTGAGCACGTCCTTCCCCTTATCGTCAGCGCCCGCCACCGGCGTTTTGATATCGTATACCTTGCGGAGTTCCCGATTGGTCAGAGTGTGGTAAGCCTTGGTGATTTTGTCAAAGGCATCCTCGATCTTCACCCGGTCTGCGGCGGGCGTGGAGCGATCGAAGCGGTCCGGATGGAACTTCCGGGCCAACTGGAAATAGGCCTTCTTGATGTCCTCCTCAGAGGCCTGCTTGCTGATCCCCAGGATCTGGTAGTAGCTCATAGATCCAATCTTTTCCTGGAACTCCAGCACTTCCATCAGCTGCTCCCGGGAGGAACCTGGGCTGGCCTCATCCACTCTGCCCGCCCCGCTCCCATTCCCGGCGGAAATCTGGTCCTCGTCCCTGAAGTCGATCAGGTTCAGGCAGTAGGACAGGTAGAGCGTCTTCCAGAAAAAATCGGGGTTGTATTTGAGCGACCGCCAGATGACACGCGATTCTTCCCCGCCCTTTATTTTGCCCAGCACTTCCTTTTCTTCCTCAGTCAGGAGATGGGCAAGGGTTTTATCTTTGGGATAAGGGGACTTGCCTTCCAAGTATTGCTGCAGCACGGGCTCGAACTTCATCCGCCGGATCCCGTCTTCTATAAGGTAGGGAATGTTGATGCGGGTGACCAGCCCTTGACCGGCGAGCGGAGCCTTCTCCTGGAAGCTGATCTCCGCATCGAAGTGCGGAAAGAGACTCAGGGTGATCTCGCGCATTTGGTAGGCGAGACCGTCATCGATATTCCGCTGGGAGGTGAGGCCTTTCTGGCTGAGGGCCTGGCCGATGGTCTGACTCGGCTCGAGGTATCGCCCAAGCTCGGAGTGGGCTTCGTCGGAGATCTTGCCCAGTTTGAACAGAACTTCTCCCAGTCTCTCCTCGGGAACGTTGGTCTTGGCTTGCACAAGATCGCCTTCCATGAAAAAGAGCTGCTTCATGACGGCCTTGCGTCTGAAGATGAGCATCCCGCCGAGCTTCAGGAAGTATATCCGCCGCAGGTGCAGGCCAATATGTTCCATGCCGAATCTCGCCTTCTCTATTATATATACCTCAACCCCGATAAATTTTCAAAGTCTATTCCCGGGCGGCCCTTTTATTTACCCTGAGTTTGTGCTAATTTTTTATCGTGAAAATCGCCCTGGCACAGATTTCCCCTCATCTCGGAGACACCGGAAAAAACCTGGACCTCCACCTCCGGACGATCGAGAAAGCCCGCCGGAGAAAAGCCGGCCTCATTGTCTTCCCGGAGCTGAGCCTCACCGGCTACACCCTGATGGACCTCGTGCCGGAGGTGGCCCTTAAGCCGGGCAAGGCCCCCCTATTCCGGAAGCTCGCCGCCTGGAGCCGCACGATCGATATCGTGCTCGGGTTCGTGGAGGAACGGGGAACGGGTCTTTTCTATAACTCGGCCGCCTATCTTTCCGGGGGCCGGATTGTCCACATCCACCGCAAAGCCTTCTTGCCGACGGGTGGGATGTTCGAGGAAGCCAAGTTTTTCGCGCCGGGCAAATCCTTCCGGACATTTGGGACCTCCTTCGGGAGAGTGGGGCTGCTTGTCTGCCGCGACTTCCTGAGCTATGGCGCCGCCTATGCTCTCTTCGCCGGTGGAGCCGACTTCGTCATCATCATCAGCGCCGCTCCCGGGAGGGGCACGATAGCGGATGACGCCTTCGTCACCAGCCATATGTGGGAGCTCATGGGCGAGGCGATCTCCTATTTTTCGACCGCTTTCGTCGTCTATTGCAACCGCGCGGGGTTCGAGGACGGCAAGGTCTTCGCCGGCGGTTCCTTCATCTTCGGCCCGGACGGCCGGCGCCTGGTCAAGGCCCCGGAGGCCGAAGAGGACCTGCTTATAACGGATCTCCGGCTCGACGGCATCCGCGCCGCCCGCAAGAAATGGACTTTCCGGCGAGACGACCGGCCCGAGGTTATCCTCCACTCCCTGCAAAGGATCGTTGGGAATGATGAAGATTAGCCCTGCCTTCGTAGCAAAGGTGCTCTGTGCTTTCATCCGGGAAGAACTCCACAAATTCGGTTTCAGCAAGGGGATCGTCGGCCTCTCGGGCGGCCTGGATTCCTCGGTCTGCGCCGCCCTGGCGGCTCGGGCCCTGGGAGGGAAGAACGTCCTCGGAATGATCCTGCCCTACAGGGATACCTTTGGCCGCGACGTCGAAGACGCCCGGGCCCTGGCCCGGAAGCTGGGCATCCGGACCCGCCTCATCGACATCGCTCCGATGGTGGACGCCTATTTCTCCCGTACCCCGACCGATAACCGCGTGCGCATCGGGAACAAGATGGCCCGCGAGCGCATGTCGATCCTCTACGATCACTCCGTCCTGGAAAAAGCGCTTATCCTGGGGACGAGCAACAAGACCGAGCTCCTCATCGGCTACGGGACGATCCACGGCGACATGGCCTGTGCCATCAATCCCCTGGGAGACCTCTACAAAACTCAAGTCCGTGCCCTGGGAGCGCATCTCCGTCTTCCAGCCCGTATCCTCAGGAAAACGCCCACGGCCGGACTCTGGCTCGGTCAAACCGACGAAGGCGAGATCGGAATCGGCTATCCTGAGATCGATGCCATCCTCTATGAACTCGTCGACGAGAGGCGGTCCGTGCAGGAAGTCATCGCCTCGGGTTTCAAGAAGGAGGCGGTCAAGAAGCTCGAGAGGATGATTGTGAGTTCGGAGTTCAAGAGGAAGATGCCGCCGATCGCCAAGATCTCGTCCCGGACAGTGGGCCACGATTTTCTCTATTCGTACGACCGGAACAGATAGACGATGGAGGACAGGGGGTCCATCCGCAGGAAGAAGGGGAATCTTTTTGTCATCGCCACACCCATCGGGAACCTTGAGGACCTCACCTTCCGGGCGCTTCGGGTCCTGCGAGAAGTCTCGGCCATCGCCTGCGAGGACACCCGCCGGACACTCAAACTCCTCACCCGGTACGGCGTCCAGAAAAGGCTGATCAGCTACTTTCAACCGAGAGAGGGGCAGCGCATTCCCCAGATTCTTGCCTTCCTGGACGAGGGAAAAGATATCGCCCTGGTTTCGGACTCGGGAACTCCGGCAGTCTCAGACCCGGGCTACCGGCTCATCAGGGAGGCTGTTAAGGCCGGAATCAGGATCATTCCGGTCCCCGGCCCGTCGGCGGCTATCGCGGCTCTTTCCGCATCCGGGCTCCCCACGCATCGTTTCCTGTTTCTCGGCTTCCCGCCCCCAAAAAACGAAAAAACACGCCGGTTCCTTCTCTCCCTCCAAGATGAAGAGGCAACCCTCATCTTCTATCTTCCTACCAGGAGAATGGCTGATTTTATTGCTCTTGCCCGGGAGACGCTCGGGGACAGGGAAGCCGTGATCGCCAGGGAGTTGACCAAGGTCCATGAGGAGCTTCTGAGGGGTCCCTTAAGTCGGATTCTGCAGGGGGTCGAGGCGAAGACGCTCAAGGGGGAAGCGACTGTCTTGATTCAAGGGCGGCAGAGATTAAAGCCTCATTCAGCCGGCACCGAGAAACTGCCAGAACCACCGGAGACCTAATTTTCTAAATAATATTATTTAAAAATATTTGACAATATCGTGCTAAGATATTATATTATTGTTGAGCCGAATTTTTTTCAGGAGGTTACAAAATGGCGATAATCAGATGGGATCCCTTCAGGGATATAGTGACTCTGAGGGAGAAGATGAACCGGCTGTTCGAGGACGCGGTGACCCACCGCGGCGAGGAAAAGGACCTTATTTCGAGCTCCTGGGCACCGGCCGTTGACATTTACGAGGACGAGAACCAGCTCGTTCTTTCGGCCGAAGTCCCGGGCATCGAGGAGAAGGACGTCGAGATCAAAATCGAAGACAGCACCCTGATCATCCAGGGCGAAAGAAAGATGGAAAAGGAAACCAAGGAAGAAAATTACCACCGGGTCGAGCGGGCCTACGGTTCCTTTTACAGGTCCTTCACTCTTCCCAACTATATCGATCAGGAGAAAATCCACGCCGAGCACGAGAACGGCGTCTTGAAGATCACCATGCCCAAGAAGCCCGAGCTCAAACCGCGCAAGGTCAAGATCCTTAAGGCCTCGACCGAAGAGAAACCCAAGAAATAGGGGCTATTATGCCTGAGCCACTGTCACGGCCCGGACTTCCCTGACCCCCGCCTTTTTAAGGGCCGCACTGCATTCGCGGATTGTCGAGCCAGTCGTATAGACATCGTCAACGAGCAGCACGGTTTTCCCCTTGATCCCGGCGCTCTTCCTGACCCGGAATGCTCCTTTGAGGTTTGTCTCCCTTGCCCTCGCGTCAAGGGACGTCTGGGTCTCTGTCTGCCTCACCTTCACCAGCCGCCCCGCCAGAAACGAGAAATCCCTGCGCTTGGCCAATCCCTTGGCCAGGAGCCGCGCCTGGTTGAAACCCCGGCTTTTCTCCTTGGCGGGATGGAGGGGAACCGGGATCACGGCCTCCACGCCGGACCAGACATCCTCATCCCAGGCCAGGCTGCGGATGACGAATTCCGCCAGGACACCCGAGAGCACCGCAAACCCCCGATACTTATAAAGCAGGATGATGTCCTTGACAATCCCTTCATACCTGGCCGCGGACCGATGCCTTGTAAACGAAGGCCTGCTCCCCAGGCAATCCGCGCACAGGTGGGGCTCTCCGGCCCCATCGAAAAAGCGCCCGCAACAGAGGCAGAATGGGGAATTCGTCCCTTCGAGCTTCTCGAGGCAGCCCCGGCAGACAACCCTCTCCCCGGACTTCTCGAGAAGCATTTCACAGACTTGGCAGGAGGAAGGAAAGAGGAGGAGCTCCCCGAGCTTTCCCCATGAGGAAAGCCGCCGGGCCAGGAG
>Ga0209253_10004561_pt1 | contig 12062 bp, 11 predicted proteins | sample FrelakmetBRP12BR_FD_187145 | JGI IMG/M metagenome (GOLD analysis project Ga0209253, IMG submission 187145) | Freshwater lake sediment microbial communities from the University of Notre Dame, USA, for methane emissions studies - BRP12 BR (SPAdes)... | ecosystem: Environmental > Aquatic >...
TCCCAGATCTTCTCCCCGAGCGAATTCGGATTCAGCCGCTTTAAATGCGGCCTCTTCGCTCAGGCCCTGACCGACGAGATCCTCGATCTTTTCACGCAGATATCCTTCGAGTTCGGCGAGATCGCCGTCCTGGATGGCCGGCTTGCTCCGCAGGAGCTTGAGCCACCGGCCGATGGCCTGTTCCAGGTCGAATGCGGCGTTATTCTTTTCTTTAGAAGAGTCTCTCATCTTGGCCTGCCTCTTTGCCCATCAACCCTACAAGCTGGAGCTCATCGACGAGCTCGCGGACGAGGAGGTGAGCACCTTCCGCCACGGCGAGTTCGTGGACATGTGCGCGGGGCCCCATGCTGCCAGCACGGGTCAGGTGCAGGCGTTCAAGCTCACGAGCGTCGCCGGCGCCTACTGGCGGGGCGATGAGCGCCGGCCCATGCTGCAGCGAATCTACGGCGCCCTATTCGAGACAGAAGAGGAGCTGGCCGACTACCTCCGCAACCTGGAGGAGGCCCAGCGGCGGGATCACCGGCGCCTGGGTCGCGAGCTCGACCTGTTCTCGTTCCACGAGGAGTTCGGGCCGGGGCTGGTCTACTGGCATCCCAAGGGAGGTCGAGTGCGCACCATCGCCGAGGACGTATGGCGGCAGGAGCACCTCAAGGCCGGCTACGAGCTCGTCTACACGCCGCACGTGGGCAAGGCCGCTCTCTGGGAGACCAGCGGCCACCTGGACTTCTACCGGGAGAACATGTTCCCGTCCATGGACGCAGAAGGGCAGGAGTACTTCGTTAAGCCCATGAACTGCCCCTTCCACATTCAGATCTATCGCTCCTCCACGCGGAGCTATCGCGAGCTGCCCCTGCGCCTGGCCGAGCTGGGCACCGTCTACCGCTACGAGCGCTCGGGCGTCCTTCACGGCCTGATGCGCGTGCGCGGCTTCACCCAGGACGATGCCCACATCTTTTGCCGCCCTGACCAGCTGGAGGACGAGATCGTGCGGGCGGTTGACTTCGGCACCTATTTCCTGCGCCTGTTCGGCTTCCAGGACTACCAGGTGTATCTGTCCACCCGGCCCGAGAAGTACGTGGGCGATCTCGAGCAGTGGGACCGGGCGACCGAGGCGCTGCGGGAGGCGGTGAAGTCGAGGGGTCTGCCCTACGAGATAGACGAAGGGGGCGGCGTCTTCTACGGGCCCAAGATCGACATCCACGTCCGCGACGCCATCGGCCGCGCCTGGCAGCTGACGACCATCCAGTTCGACTTCAACCTGCCGGAGCGGTTCGGCCTGGCTTTCATCGGCCAGGACGGCCGCGAGCACCAGCCGTACATGGTGCATCGCGCCCTGTTGGGATCCATGGAGCGCTTTCTGGGCGTGCTGCTGGAGCACTATGCCGGTGCCTTCCCCCTTTGGCTGGCCCCGGTGCAGGCCGTGGTGATCCCCATATCTGACCGCCACCTGGAGTATGCCTCGTGGGTCGCGGGAGAGCTCGAGGCCGCCGGTCTGCGGGTGGAGGTGGACGAGCGCTCGGAGCGGATGCAGGCCAAGATCCGCGACGCCCAGCTCCAGAAGGTTCCCTACATGCTGGTGGTGGGTGACAAGGAGGCGGAGGCGAAGTCGGTGGCGGTGCGCCTGCGGAGCGGCGAGGACCTGGGGCCCCTGCACATCGAGGAGTTCCTGCTGCGCGCCGTGGACGAGGTGCGAGAGCGGCGGTAGGGTTGGTGAGCCGCAGGGTCGACGTCGACGGCGTGAGTTGTTGCTATACTGTACCTGCCATTCGATCCATTGGAGGCTCCTAGGATCTAATAGTGTTCAAGAAGCTTCTCGTCGCCAACCGGGGCGAGATCGCCCTGCGGGTGCTGCGGGCCTGTCGCGAGCTGGGCATCACCGGCGTGGCCGTCTACTCGGACGTGGACCGCGACTCCCTGCACGTCCGCTACGCCGACGAGGCCTACCTCCTGGGTCCAGCGCCGGCCAAAGACAGCTACCTCAACGCGGCCAAGATCCTGCGGATCGCCAAGAGGGCGAAGGTGGACGCCCTCCACCCCGGCTACGGCTTCCTGGCCGAAAACGCCGACTTTGCCCAGGCCTGTCGCGACAAGGGCATCACGTTCGTCGGGCCCACGCCCGAATCGATACGCCTGCTGGGCGATAAGATCCAGGCCCGCCGCCTGATGCGCGAGGCGGGCATACCGGTGGTGCCCGGCACCGACGAGCTGCCGTCAGCCGACACCGCGCACCTGGCCGCCACCCGCATGGGCTTCCCGATTCTGGTGAAGGCAGCGGGCGGAGGTGGCGGCAAGGGTATCCGCGCTGTCTACCGCGCGGACGAGCTGCATACTGCCCTCGAGGCCGCCAGCCGCGAGGCGGGGGCCGCCTTCGGCTACGGCGCTCTCTATTTAGAGAAGTTCCTGGAGCCGGTGCGCCATGTGGAGGTACAGGTCATCGTTGACCACCACGGGACAGTGGTGACCCTGGGCGAAAGGGAGTGCTCTATCCAGCGTCGCTACCAGAAGATGATCGAGGAGGCACCGTCCACGGCCATCGACCCCGGCCTCCGTTTGCGCCTGATGGAGAAGGCCCGTATCGCCGTCCAGGCTGCCAACTACACCAACGTAGGGACGGTGGAGTTCCTGCTCGACCAAGAGGGCCACGCGAGCTTCCTGGAGATGAACACCAGGCTCCAGGTGGAACACCCGGTGACCGAACTGGTGACGGGCGTGGACCTTGTGGCTGATCAGATTCGGGTGGCCGCCGGAGAGCCCTTACCTTATCGGCAAGGGCACATCCAGGTCCGCGGTTGGGCCATCGAGTGCCGCATCGCCGCCGAGGACCCCTTCAACGACTTCCTTCCTTCCACGGGAAAGGTCAGCTTCGTCAGCGAGCCCGGCGGCCCGGGCGTGCGAGTCGACAGCGCCCTCTACAACGGTGTGGACATTCCCTATCACTATGATCCTCTCATCGCCAAGCTCTGTACCTGGGGACGTAATCGGGAGGAGGCTATCCAGCGCATGCGGCGTGCGCTGCTGGAGTTCAAGATAGTGGGCGTCAGCACGAACATCCCCTTCCATCTTCAGGTTATGAACAACCCGCATTTCACGGCCGGCCGCCTGGACACGGCGTTCGTGGAAAAACACTTCCGCCTTGATCGGGACGATCCCCTTAAGGACGAAAAGATCGCTCTGGTGGCCGCGGCTGCTCTAACCTACCACCGCCGGCGAGAGGCGCCGAAGGCAGCGCCGGCAGCGACACCGGGCAACCCCGGCGCCTGGCGTTCTCAGGGCCGACCCAACGGCGCCTGGGGAAGGGTGGCATGGCGGAAAGATACTTGATGCGGCTTGGCGACTCCCTTACCGAGGTGGAGGTTGAGGAAGGCCCGAAGGGCGTCCGCATCCGCATCAACGACCAGTGGCACTCGATAAGCCTGGAGCAAATCGGGGGCTCGGCTCTTTTCTCCCTCATCGTGGACGACCGGCCGCATGAGTTCTTCGTCGAAGAGCGCAGCGGCGGCCTCGATATCGTGATCGGCTCTTTGCGCTACACGATTCTCCGAGAGAGGCCGGGGCGGCCGGGGGCGCCTGCTTCGCCGCCCGCGCCTCAGGGACTGCACGAGAGGCCGGGTGAGGCCGGTGGCTGGGTTCTGCTCTCCCCCATGACTGGCCTGCTGCAGGAAGTGTATGTCTCGCGCGGAAACGCGGTTCAGGCAGGGGACGTCCTGATGGTCATCGAGGCCATGAAGATGAGCAACGAGCTGAGAGCGCTGCGCTCGGGACGGGTGCAGGAGGTGTACGTCTCCCGAGGGCAGCGGGTGGAGCAGGGCAGCGCCCTTCTTCTCCTCGCTGAGGATTGAAAGGCGTTGACACGTGTGGTATAGTTTAGCCTACTGTTAGCGGATAGAGAGTTCTCTTCGCGGGGACGCTGGTATACTTCGCGACTTTCGTATAAACGAGCGGATCAGGGCAAGAGAGGTTCGGGTAATCGGGGACGGGGGCGAGAACCTCGGCGTACTGCCCATCGCCCAAGCCCTGGCCGTCGCTAAGGAACGCGACCTCGACCTGGTAGAGGTCGATCCCCACGGGTCTCCTCCTGTCTGCCGCCTGCTGGACTTCGGCACGTGGAGATACCAGCAGGCCAAGAAGGAGCGCGAGGGTCGTAAGCACCAGAAGGGGCTCATCGTTCATGAGGTGCGCATGCGGCCTCACATCAGTGGACACGATATGGAGCGCAAAGTGCGCCTGGCTGAGCGCTTTCTACAGGAAGGCGACCGAGTGAAGGTAACGGTGATGTTCCGTGGCCGCGAGATGGCCCACCCGGAGACGGGGAGGGCGGTCTTGGACCGCGTGTTGGACCACCTGAAGGATCTGTCGGCCGTGGACAGGCCGACCAATATGGAGGGGCGCTTCCTGAGCATTATCCTGGCGCCGACCAACAAGAAGGTGCCCAAGCCCGCTCAGGTAGCGGGGGAGCAACAAGTTGCCCAAACTTAAGACCCATTCCGGCGCCAAGGATCGTCTCCAGCTCACCGGCACCGGCCGCGTCATGCGGCGGAAGTCCCACGTCAACAATGCGCGGCGCAAGAAGCGGCGGGCGGTGAAGGGCGAGTTCGATACCGTAATGCCCGTGCACGAGAGCTACCGTCGCCGGCTGCGTCGTCTGCTCCCCTACGGCGCCAAGTAGCGCTGCAATTCCCTGGAGGGAGACGCGTTGAGCAGGATTAAGAGAGGCACCGTCAAGCGGCGAAGACACAAGAAGGTCATCGCCCAGACCAGGGGCCACCGCGGTGTGCGCAATCGCCTGTTCAAGCGGGCCCAAGAGTCGCTCATTCACGGTCTCTACTACACGTATGAGCACCGACGGGACCGCAAGGGACAGTTCCGGCGGCTCTGGATCGCGCGCATCAACGCCGCTGTCCGGCTGCACGGACTCTCGTATAACCGATTCATCGACGGCCTGCACAAGGCGGGGGTGGAGATGGACCGCAAGGTGCTGGCCGATCTCGCGGTCCGCGATGACGCCGCTTTCGTCCGTTTGGTCGACGCTGCAAAGACTGCCTTGACCGCCGGGTAGCGGCGGAGTCCCTCAGACAAAGCACGCGCGGCCCGAAGGGTACCCTTCGGGCCGTTTTCGTGCTCAGGGGCTGGTGCGCTCACCCAAATCGCGCGGGCGTGAGAGGTTGGCCTTTCACGGGTTTTTCACACCGCGCCCTTCCGTCTTCATGGCGTTTTCACTCGTGGCATGTAGAGTGTCTATAGGTCGAGAGGCCGCACACTCTCGACCACAAGGTCACAAGAAGGTGCGGCCGGCGGACAGGTTAGGGGCCGCACCACGGGAGGGGGGTATTCCTGCGAGGCTCTCCCTCCCGCTCCTCCCCCTTCGCACCTCGCGGACCATTCGCGGGCGGCATCGGCGGGTTCCGGCGGACGGACGCCTGACCGATGCCGCCTAACCCCTGAGCTCTGCCCCCACCTGGCGCGAGAGGCGCTCCAGAATGCGGCGTCGCTCGCGTTGCACCTCGGCGTCAGTCAGCGTGTGCTCGAAGGACTGGTAGGCCACCGAGAAGGCCAGCGATTTCTTGCCCGACGGCACCGGTGGTCCGGTGTACACGTCGAACAAGGTGGCCCGCTGCACCAGGGAGGAGCTTTCGATGATTGCCCCCACCTGGGTGGCGGTGACGCCGTCGTCCACCACGACGGCGATGTCCTCTTCTACCGCCGGGAAGCGGGAGAGCGGTTGGTGGCGGCGGGGCTTGCCGGTGTGGGGAAGCAAGGCCTCGAGGTCCAGCTCGAACAAGAAAACGTCCTGCTGAATGTCGAAGGCGGCGGCTACCCGCGGGTGCACCTGCCCCAAGACGCCCAGACGCTGGCCGTTCTGGCGCACCTCGGCCGAGCGGCCGGGCAGGAGCGCGAAGTCGTCGGCCTCCTCGTATGTAGGGGCTAGGCTCAGGCGTTCGAGGAGGAAGTCCATGTAGGCCTTGGCGTCGAAGAGATCGATGGGCGCCTCGCTGGGGTGACCCCAGCGATCGGGCCGGGCCCCGCTCACCACGCCGACTAGGCGCTCTGCCTCTAGCGGCAAGTCATCGGGGCGCGGCAGGTAGGTGCGCGCCGTCTCGAACAACGCGACCATCCGGGCCTGGCGATGGTGGAGGTTGGCGGCCAGCGTCTCCAGCAACGACGCTCGCAGGGTGGTGCGCAGGTACTCCTGCTGGCGGCTCATGGGGTTCGCCACTCGAAGAGGAGGATGAGCCGCCAGTTCGTCGGGCGAAAGCACCTTGGCCAGACTCTCCGTATCGGTGAGCGAGTAGGTGATGACCTCCTGCATGCCGGCGGTGGCCAAGATGTCGCGGACCCGCTCCCGCAGCTGGCGGGCAGGCTGAGGGGTGGCGGCTGGGATAACGCCGGCCAGGGTAGTGGTGGGCAGTTCGTCGTAGCCGATGATGCGGGCCAGTTCCTCGGCTACGTCGTCCGGGATGCGGATGTCGGTGCGCCAGTAGGGTACCCGCACTACGTAGCGGTCGGGAGGTAGCCAGCGGCAGCCGAAGCCCAAGGAGACGAGGGCGTGGCGGACCTGGGAGACAGGCAGCCGCACCCCCAACACCTTCCGCAGGCGCTCCTGGGTGACCGTGATGCGGGTCACGCGCTGCTTGCCGGGATAGACGTCGATGACGCCAGGCGCTGCGCGGCCGCCGGCCAGTTCCAGGATTAGGCGCGTCGCCCGCCGCACGCCCACCATCGCCAGCTCAGGGCTTAGGCCCTTATCGAAGCGCAGGGAGGCGTCGGTGCGCAGCTTCAGCGCGGCGCTGGTGCGGCGCAGGCTGGTCGGGTTGAAGTTGGCCGCCTCCAGGAGAATGGTGGTCGTTCCCTCGCTCACCTCGCTGGCGGCGCCGCCCATGACGCCGCCCACGGCGACGGCCTCCTCGGCGTCGGCAATGACGAGCATGTCCGGCGCTAGGGGCCGGACGGAGCCGTCCAGGGTGGTGATGGTCTCGCCCGGACGCGTCCGCCGTACGATAATTTTCCGCCCGCCGATGCGCGAGAAGTCGAAGGCGTGCAGCGGCTGGCCTACGTCCAGCATCGCGTAGTTGGTGGCGTCTACCACGTTGCTGATGGGCCGGAGGCCCGCCGCCAGGAGGCGCTCCTGCAACCACGGCGGCGAGGGGCCAATGCGCACGCCATCGATGAGGGTCGCGCAGTAGCGAGGACAGAGGTCGCGGTCGGCGATCTCGATCTTCACCCGCTCCTTGGCCGGCCGGCCCTCCTCGGCGTAGTCCAGGGGCGGCTCGCGGACGGTCTGGCCGGTGAGGGCGGCCACCTCGCGAGCGATACCCAGCATCGACAGACAGTCGGGGCGGTTGGGCGTGATGTCGAGATCGAGGACGGTATCGCCTAGATAATCGCCCAGTGGTGTGCCCATGGGGGCGTCTTCGGGAAGGACGAGGATGCCCTCGTGGTAGTCGGAGAGCCCCAGTTCCTTTTCGGAACAGATCATTCCCGCCGACTCTACCCCGCGGATGCGGGCCGCCTTCAGAATGGTGGGCTGCCCGCTGTGGCCGTCGATGAGCTCGGCGCCCAGGCGAGCGAACGCCACCTTCTGCCCCGGGGCGACGTTGGGGGCACCACAGACCACCGTGATGCGTTCGCCGTCAAGATCCACGGTCGCCAGGTGGAGGCGGTCGGCGTTGGGGTGAGGCGACACGTCCACCACCTGGGCGACGCTGATCTTGTCCCATTCGCGAGATGTGGAGAGGATCTCGCTTACCTCGCTGCCGGCCATTGTGAGGCGGTGGGCGAGATCGCGTGGCGGCAGAGTTATGTCAACATAATCGTGCAGCCACTTGAGGGGTACTTTCACCGGCTCACCTCAGAACTGCTCGAGGAAACGCAAGTCGTTGGCGTAGAAGAGGCGAATGTCGTCGATCGCGTGGCGGAGCATGGCGATGCGCTCGACGCCGAGGCCGAAGGCGAAGCCAGTGTAGCGTTCGGCGTCGTAGCCGACCTTGGCCAGAACTTCGGGGTGGACCATGCCGCATCCCAGGATCTCCAGCCAGCCGGTGTTGGCGCAGGAGCGACAGCCCTGGCCGCCGCAGAGGAAACAGTCGATGGACATCTCGGCGCCGGGCTCGACGAAGGGGAAGTAGTCGCAGCGAAAGCGCACCCGGCGCTCCGGGCCGAAGATGCGCTTGGCAAACTCGAACAGCGTGCCCTTCAAGCTGGCCATGGAGATGCCTTCGTCCACGGCCAGGCCCTCCACCTGGGTCAGCATCCACTCGTGAGTGGGGTCGGTGGCCTCGTGGCGGTAGCACTTCCCCGGCGAGACGATGCGCACCGGTGGTTGGCTTTGCTCCATCACCCGGATCTGCATGGGCGACGTGTGGGTGCGCAGGAGCATGGGGTACTCCCCGTCCTTGCGATAGTCGACCCAGAGGGTGTCCCACATATCGCGCGCTGGGTGGTCTTTCGGGATGCGGACCGCCTCGAAGTTGTAGTAGTCCCACTCCACCTCCGGCCCTTCGACCACCTGGAAGCCCATGGCCTCGAAGGCGCCCAGTATGTCCCGCATGGTCTGGGTAACGGGATGCAGGCGCCCGACAGCGATAGGCCGGCCGGGCAGTGTGACGTCCAGGCGGCCCGTCTCGATGGTGGTGGTCACCGCCTCCTCGTGCAGGGCCACCTCGCGTTGGGTGAGAGCCTCCTCCAGCTGTTGGTGCAGGCGATTGGCAGCGGCGCCGACCGGTCGCCTTTCGTCCAAGGGGAGGGAGGCCAGGCCGCGGAGGATGAGATTCAAGCGGCTGCGGCGGCCCAGATGGGCGACCCGCCAACTCTCCAGGGCGGCCTCGTCGTCGGCGGCGGCCAGGTCGGCGTTCGCCTTGGCCTGGATATCGTCTAGCTCTTGCAGTAAGGGAAGGTCCATATGCTCTCCGGGGTCGGCGGTGGCTATTATACTATCAGCGGCTCGTTTACGGTCAACGGCGAGCCGTGAAGGAAGGGTGGGACTTGCGGGTCAGTCTTGACAAGGTTCGTGGCCGCGATATGATTTGCAGGCAACGCCGGTGATCACTGAAGGAAGGAGATATCGCATGTCAACGCGAGCGTACATCCTGATCGAGGCGGCGGTGGGTAAGGCGAAGCCCGTGGCCGAGGGCATCTCCGGGCTCGGCTTCGAGAACGCCCGGATCATGACCGTCGATGCAGTCACCGGCCCCTACGACGTCATCGCTCTCCTGGAGGCCGACGACCTGGACCACCTGGGGACCGCCATCACCGATGGCATCCAGCAGGTGGACGGAGTCCAGCGCACCACCACCTGTCTCGTCGTACGGTTAAGCTAGCGCCTGTCGGCCGCCGCCCTGGTGACGCATCGGGGCGGGGATGACCGAGGACAAGCTCGAATCGATCGCAAGGGCCGCCATCAACGACGGCGCTATACCATTCAGCCCCGTCGAGGGCACCTTATGACGAAGCGCTAGAAGTGCGGTTGGCGTTATGATAACTTCGAGCAAAGGTGAAATGAGCGGTCAAGGAGGCATGACATGGACACACAGACTTCAAGCGCGGTGACGGTCTCCACCAATCCCGCGACGGGCGAGGTGTTCGCCGAATACCCGCTCAACACTGTCGAAGACGTGATGACCGCGGTGAAGAACGCCTGCCTCGCTCAGCCCGCATGGCAGGCGCTGCCTCTCAAGACCAGAAGAGAATACGTGATGAAATTCGCCGAATACATCCAGAAACATTCGACGGAGCTGGCGGAGATCATATCGAAGGACAACGGCAAGACCGTCGGCGACGCCATGTTCACGGAGGTGATGCCGGCGGCGCTGGCGACCGGATACTACTGCAAGAACGCCGCGAGGTTCCTGAAGGACAGAAAGCTCAAGTCCGGCAACGTAATGATGATGTACAAGCGGAGCCGCATCGTACGGGTACCGTACGGCGTGGTCGCCATCATTTCGCCCTGGAACTACCCCTTCTCAATTCCCTTCTCCGAAGTGGTCATGGCACTCTTGGCAGGCAATGCGGTAATTCTGAAGACCGCATCGGAGACCCAAGCGGTGGGACACGCGCTCAAGGCGTGCGTCGAGTACGCCGGCCTTCCCGAGCACGTCTTCACCTACGTTAACCTGCCGGGGAGTAAGGCCGGGGACGCCATCATCGACGCCGGCGTCGACAAGTTGTTCTTTACGGGCTCCGTTGCTGTCGGGAAATACCTGATGAAGAAGGCATCGGAGCGGTTGACTCCCCTGGTGCTGGAACTGGGCGGCAACGACGCGATGATCGTGTGCGAGGACGCCGACCTGTATCGCGCCGCCTGCGGCGCCGTCTGGGCGGGCATGCAGAACGCGGGCCAGTCGTGCGGCGGCGTCGAGCGCATCTACGTAGACAGGAGAGTCTACGACCAGTTCCTGGCGATACTAAAGGAACGGGTCGAGGCGCTCCGCGTCGGCGAAGGATCGCTCCCGACCTCGGACATCGGCGCCATGACCACCAACAAGCAGATGAGGACTGTCCGGGAGCATCTCGACGACGCCCTGGCCAAGGGCGCAAAGATCTTCGCGCAATCCAAGGCTCCGGAGAACGGAAAGGGGCAGTTCCTGCCCTGCATGGTGCTAACCGATGTGAACCACACTATGCTCACCATGCGGGACGAGACCTTCGGGCCGATTGTCGGCGTCATGCCCTTCGACACCGTTGACGAAGCGATTGCGCTCGCTAACGATTCCAATCTCGGTCTCACCGGCTCGGTCTGGTCCAAAGACAGGAAGAAGGCCGTGCGGATTGGCCGCAGGATTATGGCGGGCGCCATTGCCATCAACGATCATTTGATGACCCACGGTCTTGCTGAGACGCCCTGGGGCGGATTCAAAGAGAGCGGTATCGGGAGGACGCACGGCGACATCGGCTTCGCCGAAATGACGCAGCCCCAGGTTGTCGTGGACGACATGCTATCCACAATGCCTTTCGTTCGCAGGAACTTCTGGTGGCAGCCCTTTGAGAAGACTCAGTACGACGGCGCGAAGGGCCTGATCGACGCCTTCCAAGGCAAGGGGTTCCGACAGCGTTTTGTCGGTCTCAACAGACTGACCCGTGCCTTCTTGGGAACGTTTGTAAAGAAATAGAATAGCATCTGTCAGCGGGTAGAAGACGGATAAGCAGATGCAATGGGCATCTGTTTATCCGTTTCGCCATCCCCGCGGCGGTTGAGAGGCGGTAGCTGCCATGATCAGCGTCGACGAAGCGCTCGAGCGTATCCTGGGGTACGTCAGCGTCCTGGAGTCGGAGGATAAGCCCATCCTCCAGGCCTTGGGCCAGGTGCTGGCCGAGGACGTGGTCTCCCCCTTCAGCATCCCGCCTCTGGACAACACCGCTATGGACGGCTACGCCGTGCAGGCGTCCAGCACCGCCGGCGCCTCACCGTCCTCGCCGATGGAACTCGAGGTCGTGGGCGAGCTGGCGGCCGGCTATCTCTTCGAAGGGCGGGTGGGCTCGGGCCAGGCGGTGCGCATCATGACCGGCGCGCCCGTCCCGCCGGGAGCCGACGCCATCGTCCCCTTCGAGGAGACGGAGGAAGCGGCCCACCGGGCTCCCAGTGAGGCGCGTCGCCTCCAGGAGACTGTGCGCGTCCTCAAGGAAGCCCGGCCGGGGGCCAACATCCGCCGCGCCGGCGAGGACATTCGCCAGGGGGAGACGGTGCTGCGGCGGGGGGCCGTCCTGCGGCCGGCGGAGATGGGAGCGCTGGCCTCGCTGGGCCGGGCGACGGTGCGCGTCATCCGCCGGCCCTCGCTCGCGGTGCTTTCCACCGGCGACGAGCTTGTGGAGGTGGGCCAGCCCCTGCCCGCGGGCTGCATCTACGACAGCAATGCCTACAGCCTGGCGTCGCTCATCCAACGCGAGGGCGCTGTGCCCCTGCTCCTCGGTATCGCCCGCGATACCGTTGAGGACCTGACGGCCAAGATCCGGCGTGGCCTGGATGCCGACATGCTCCTCACGTCGGCGGGCGTGTCGCGGGGCGACTACGACGTCGTGAAGGACGTGCTGGCCCGCGAGGGCGAAATCGCATTCTGGACGGTGGCCATGAA
>Ga0209253_10004562_pt1 | contig 12062 bp, 10 predicted proteins | sample FrelakmetBRP12BR_FD_187145 | JGI IMG/M metagenome (GOLD analysis project Ga0209253, IMG submission 187145) | Freshwater lake sediment microbial communities from the University of Notre Dame, USA, for methane emissions studies - BRP12 BR (SPAdes)... | ecosystem: Environmental > Aquatic >...
CCAATCGGTATCCATTATCCAGATCCAATACTATGCGATGATGTTCAGGTATGGGAATATTCTCAGGCTCTACCCTGAGATCTCCACTCATCCTTAGATGTAGTAATAGAGTATCCTGAGTCATGGAGAAGAGCAAGAACTTCCCGCGCCGTGCGACATCATTAATAACTTGACCGATTACTCGCTCCTGAAATTCTTCTCGATCTGGCATCACGAGGGTGCGTGGCCAGAACAGCCTTGCGCCCAGGATCATCCGCCCGATTATGGGAGGATAGTCAGATGTGCCTTGGCGTAAGAGTTTACAAATCGTCTCAACTTCTGGTAGCTCAGGCATTCCAAGATCTTTGAGCCAAACTCATCAGGTCTGGTTCTGCCATTCAGAGCGAAGTATGCTCATCAACAGGATATCCACAAATTTCCCGTCCTTATACATTCCCTGGCGTCTGCATCCTTCATGGACAAAGCCGACTTTTTCATAGCAGCGGATTGCTCGTGGATTATTTTCATAAACCTGTAAGTGAACGCGGTTAAGATTGAGGGTTAAAAAACAATGGTTGACAAGCAAACGCATCGCAGTCGTGCCGATGCTTTGATTCCAAAACGATTTTTCGCCGATGACAATTCCCAACTCTGCTGAACGACAGCGCCAATCTATCTCGGCTATACCACAATTGCCAACCATTTTCCAAGAATCATCATGCTGAATTTCAATCACCATTGGGTGTTCTGCTGTCGGTCGTTTTAGCATATTTTCAAACCAAACTTCCTCTTCCGCCACAGAAAATGGTAAGTACAACAACAATCCAGCGCGCACTTCGGGGTCATTAAGCCAGGCAGCAAAACACGGAATATCTTCCCGCTCTGGAGCCCGGAGTCGTATCTTATCGCCATAAATCATCTGTTGCCTCCATTGATCAACACCTCGACCGCCTGCCAGGGAGATAATTGCCGCGCCAAAACCTCACTTAAAACCGAGCCATAATGAGCCTCTTGCATAGAAGTTCGGAAGCGACTCATTAAAGCTTCAAGTAACAGATTATTAAGCTCATTTTCCAGGCGGGCAGCTTCACGACGTTGCCACTCACCCGATTCTCGTAAATATTGAGAGTGGCGGTCAATGGAATCCATGAGGTCGGGAATACCAATCCCCTCTGTCGCGACTGTACGTAAGATTGGGGGAATCCAATCACACTGATCGATTTGCCCAACAGGCGGAGTACCCACGCGTTCGAGCTTACCGTGATGGTGGAATATATGTGGAACAGGATGGGCAAGTTGAAGCATACCACGTAGAGCTCGCTCAGTGGCTTCCACCCCTGGATGATCTGCTTTGTTGACTACCAGAATATCTGCAACTTCAAGGAGGCCGGCTTTTATTGCCTGGATTTCATCACCCAATCCGGGGGCTTCGATGACTAGTGTGGTGTGTGCCAAGCGTGCAATATCTACCTCTGCCTGACCAGCCCCTACTGTTTCAATCAGGATAACATCAAAGCCGGCGGCATCCAGTATTTGTACCACCGCAGCTGTAGCGCTCGCCAGACCGCCTAAAGAACCACGAGTGGCCATCGAGCGGATGAACACACCAGGATCACCTGCAAGATCGCGCATGCGCACCCTGTCTCCAAGAATAGCTCCACCTGTGAAAGGGCTGGTAGGATCTACAGCCACAATAGCAACCCGCAGTGGATCTTTACGCCGTCCTGATGTTTCTTTCATAGGTTGGCGGTAGGCAAGCGTCAGTTGGTTAACCAGTGATGATTTGCCTGTTCCAGGTGCGCCCGTTACTCCAATCAGGTGAGCACGACCTGTTGAGGGAAAGAGTTCGCTCAGGGCAGCGAGGCCTTCGGAAGTGCGGTTTTCGACTTGCGTGATCAAACGAGCGAGAGACAGTCGGTTGCCTTCCAGGAGCGAAGCGACCAGATCCATATCTAGTTTAACCAATTAATTCGCTTGATATTTTATTCTTAAGATCATGGACAATAACTTCAGTTAGGGTCCCCGGACCATATACCCCGCTGACACCCATTTCGATCAACTTTGGGATATCGTCATCAGGGACAATGCCGCCTAGGAAAATCCTAACATGCCCCTGCCCATTGGCACGTAGTAACTCAAAGATGCGTGGCACCAACGCCATGTGAGCGCCGGATAGGATTGAGAGCCCAACTGCGTCGACATCTTCTTGCAGGGCAGCCTCGGCAATCATTTCGGGCGTCTGGCGTAGGCCTGTATAGATGACCTCCATTCCAGCATCACGCAAAGCTCTCGCCACAACTTTTGCGCCTCGGTCGTGTCCATCCAATCCAGGTTTTGCAATCAAAATGCGGATTTTCCGTTCGCTCATATAAACCTTTCAGGGATTAAGTCAAATATAATATTGGATTTTATTAGAATAATTATTCCAACGCTTTACCTGATAAGCGATTATACCGCGGTTCAAAATACTAGTTTTTGGTTGATATAGTTTGAGAAAATAAATTTGTCAGAACATGCACAGGTCAGCTTTTCTGCGCCGCGACGAAGGGTAAAGCTGGGAGTTATTGGCAGATTACATACCACCAATTCCTCCCGTCGCCGTGGTAGTAATTGACTGAGAAGAAAGCATAATAAAAGTGGTCTTGGCGATACTCGATTTCCTCAAACCCACTTTTTTTGTTCTCAACGGGCACAAACCTTGCACCAAGAGAAAAGAGAGATTTTCTGAGCTACTTATCCCGTAGCCAAGGAGACGCCTGCGTGTGAATAAGTTAACAACCAGATTATTGATAATTATCATCATCCTAGCTCTAGCGGCAATGGCATGCGTTGGAGGGGGTGGAGGCGACAAAGATAGCAGTAGCCGGAATAAAAATCACTCTTCTAATAGCCAGACCACTATTCATTCCCCCGAAGCCACAGCAACCTATGGCGCTGAACAGTTACAGATTCAGCTCACCGCAATTGCACGCGAAAACAAGTAGCACAGACCAGCTGCAAGCAACCTTCTTTCTCGAGTCCCTTATCATTGGTTTGAATATAATTTACCAATTTTCTTTGCCAGTAATGTATTTTTTTCTTCCTGGGAAATAAAAGCGGTTTCAAGCGCATTGAGCTGAGCCTGGCAGATCTGATGGGGTAATAATCCAGCCAGGGATGCGGCCACTTCGTATTCGTATACAAGATTTATACCACTGATTCCCGGGTCATCTGTGTTTAATGTGGCTAGCAATCCAAGTTCTAAGAATCGCTTTATTGGATGATCCAAATAGTCGTTTACGGTACTCGTTTGCACATTGCTGGTGAGGTTGGATTCTATACCTATCTTGTGATCTCTAAGATAATCAATCAAAAAAGGATCTTCCAGGGCGCGCACGCCGTGACCAATACGGTTAGCCTTCAACTCGATAAGAGCCTGCCAGATACTCTCCGGTCCATCGATTTCTCCAGCATGGACTGTCGCATACCATCCAGCCTGACGGGCGCGCTTGAAATGATCGACGAACAACTCCCCTGGCCATTGAGCCTCGTCCCCAGCCAGGTCTAATGCGACAATCTGGTTCCGTTGAGAAAGAAGGGCGTCAAGCTCCGATAAAGCTGCCTTTAGACCAAAAGTTCTGCTGATTATTCCGATCAGGTTGACTGGCATATCATAGTCGCGCTTCGCCGTCTTCACACCGTCACACACTGCTTCGACAACACCTACTGGATTTAAATGGTGCGGCTGCGACATGAACCACGGACTAAAACGCAATTCGACATAATCCAAGCCTTCCCGCTTAGCATCCTCAACATTTTCATAGGCCACGCGTTGACAAGCGTCATAATTTACTAATACTTCGATCATCCACTTGAACTTTGTAATGAAGGCCATTACACCTGGCTGCCGGTCAGTGATCTGCACATATGGACGCAACCTCTCGATATCCCAGGCAGGCAGTGAAATGTTATGTTTCTCACCCAGATCAAGTATCGTTTCCAGGCGCACATTTCCATCCAGGTGACGGTGAAGGTCAATAAAAGGTAGTTTAGGATCTATCATCAAACATTACCAAATAAAGAATTGTTTAATGATAATTATAAACTCATAAGGAAGAACTTGCAGATCACTCAGTCTGTCCATCGGTATGCAACAACTCAATATCCCCAATGGTATAATCCTCGCGATGACTTCCATTGTCGCCTTGGATATTGAAACAACCGGCCTTGACGCAGAAAATGACGCCATTATTGAAATTGGTGCAGTTCGTTTCAACGGCAAGCGGCTTGAAAATGAGTGGTCAAGCCTGATCAATCCCGGACGACGTATTCCGCCTTTCATTACCCAACTGACTGGTATCAGCGACCAGATGGTGCTCAAAGCGCCTCCCTTGAAGGCTGTACTTGCCGACCTGGTTGCCTTTGTAGGTAATTCACCGATCCTGGGTCATTCCATTCGCTTCGATCTTAGCTTTCTACGCAAGTATAAAATTCTATCTATCAACGACATTCTGGATACCTACGAGTTGGCTTCGGTGCTCCTACCGTCTGCCGGGCGCTACAATTTAGGTGCCCTGGCATTAGCTTTGGGAACTCTATCCTCAGCCAACCATCGTGCCCTGGATGACGCTCGTGCTACCCGTTTAGTGTACCTCCGCCTGATTGATGAAATCATGGAGATGCCGCTTGGCTTATTAGCAGAAATCGTAAGGTTGAGTGAGCAAATAGATTGGGGCGCTTCCATACCATTCCGCCAAGTATTGCGTGATCGCTCTCGGGAAGCTGTTCCGGCGCAATCAATCGATCGCATTTACCAGGGACCATTATTCAGCGGGATACAACATTACTCACCCACTCCGCTGGTACCAAATGATGAATCTATCCCTCTGGATATTGAAGAAACAGTATCCCTTCTAGAACAGGGAGGAGCATTCTCGCGTCATTTCCCAAATTATGAACACCGCACCCAACAAGTCGCTATGTTGCGTGCTGTCGCCGAAGCTTTGTCTAACAATCACCATTTGATGGTCGAGGCCGGTACTGGTACTGGCAAGAGCATGGCATACCTGATCCCAGCCGTAATTTGGGCTATTCAAAATAATCGTCGATTGGTGATATCAACCAACACTATTAACCTTCAGGATCAATTAATCAATAAAGATATCCCAGACTTGAAAGCCGCACTAGGGTTAAACCTTCGTGCGGCAGTTTTAAAAGGGCGTACTAATTATCTCTGCCCTAGGCGCCTGGAAAGCTTGCGTCGTCGGGGGCCAGAAAACTCGGATGAAATGCGTGTATTAGGAAAAACGCTGTTATGGCTGCGAGGCACACAAACCGGCGACCGAGGCGAGCTAAATCTGAATGGGCCAATTGAACGGCAGGTTTGGAACCGCATTTCAGCCGATGATGAAGGTTGTACGACAGACGCCTGCCTAAATCATTTTGACGGCGCCTGTCCTTTCCATCAGGCACATATGGCTGCTCAGAGCGCCCACATTCTGATCGTCAATCACGCCTTGCTGCTGGCTGATGTTGCCACAGGTAACAGGGTCCTACCAGAGTATGAGCACTTGATCGTAGACGAGGCACATCACATGGAGGATGCCACTACGAATGCGCTCAGTTTCCATGTATCACAAGTGGATTTTGAGCGGATATTACGCGAACTTGGCGGTCCAACCAGCGGTGCATTAGGATGGACGTTAAGCGCCACCATGAACACCCTTGCGCCGGATGAATATGCAGCACTTAATTATTTAGTACAACGCGCCACTGACTTGGCATTTCGACTCGAGTCACTCGTACGCCGATTCTTCCAAGGTATGGACCAGTTCCTATTTGAACAACGCGAAGGTCAAGAAGTAGGAATGTACGCCCACCAGGAACGTATCATTCCTGCCACAAGGGCTCAACCATCATGGGGAGAGGTCGAGCTTTGCTGGGATGATGTACAGCAGATAATGCTCCCATTACTGGAAATGATTGGTAAACTGGTGCAAGGCGTTGCCGAAATAAATAGTTCGCTGTCGGATAACGACGAAGAACTCTACAGCTCTCTGAGCGGATTGTTCCGACAAATCAAGGAATTGTATGACGAAATAAACGCTCTGGTCTTCTCGCCATCACCAGAAAAGCTCTATTGGGTAGAAATTCAACCCAATGGCTACAGACTCTCTTTACACTCTGCGCCATTGCACATAGGACAGTTGATGGAACGCTTTCTATGGAATGAAAAATCATCGGTCATTATGACCTCTGCCACACTTACGACGGGCGGCGAATTCGATTATCTACGAGGCCGCTTGAGCGCCCAAGATGCGGAGGAGTTGGCACTTGGATCTCCCTTTGATTTCGAAACCTCTGCACTTCTTTACCTGGTTAATGACATCCCAGAACCGGGCGATCGTCATGGTCACCAGCGGGCAATCGAGAGTGGGTTGATAAACTTGTGTAAGGCAACCGGTGGGCGTGCATTGATTCTGTTCACTTCATACGATCAGCTGAAGCGCACTTCCCAGGCAATCGCCCCCATCCTGTCACGTGATGATATTGCGGTTTACGAGCAGGGTGACGGCGCTTCAGCTAATACTCTGCTAGAAACCTTCCGCGCCTCTGACCGTGCGATCTTGTTAGGTACGCGTGCTTTTTGGGAAGGTGTGGATGTTCCTGGTGAAGCACTCTCAGTACTAGTGATTGTTAAGTTACCATTTGACGTTCCATCGGACCCCATCGTCGCAGCACGTGCAGAGACTTATGAGGACCCGTTCTATCAATACTCACTGCCGGAAGCTATTTTACGCTTCAGGCAGGGTTTTGGTAGGCTAATACGCACCCAATATGATCGTGGTGTTGTTGCAGTTCTCGACCGTCGAATTCTATCGAAGAAATACGGACGGTTTTTCATTGACTCATTGCCCCCCTGTTCTGTTAAAGTCGGAGCATTAGTAGACTTGCCCCAGGCTGCCGTTCGATGGCTAAATTATTAATAACTACAAATTATCTCTGAATCACAGTGAACTGATCAATTGCCAATGCAATAACCAAGGTGATCCGGTTCTCGGACTGCTCAAAACCAGGAGAAGTAAATTAATCCCCCTGGCGAATATTACTAGCTGGTAATCTCGGACTGACCAGAGCAATATTCGGATCGAATTTTACAGCCATTCCAGACGGGATATAAATGGTCAATTTCCCCAAGCCACTATTAATTGTGGCATCGAAAATGCCTTCTGTCGGTAGATAGACCGTCCCCTGTCCTGCTCCCATCGTAAATGTAAGCCGGCTGAGGATTAATTCGTTGAGATCCAGTGTGGCCATACCAGCACTGAGTTCAATCGTCAGATCAACCAGGACCTGTGAAGGCAAAGCCAGGTCCCATTTTTTTCTATGCGGAGTTGGTGAAATATGACATTGAAGGACCTGTATCCCAGAGTTACAGCATTGCTTCTCCACTGCTCGAAACGTCGTAAGTTTCCGTAACTATATAACTGCCCGTGTCGAAAGGGACTGTTCCAGAGAGGAGAGTGCCTTTTTCCGGAAGAGCTCTTAGCTTGAGACCACTTGCTCCAGGTTTGATTTTCACACTGGCAAGTGTGGCTCCTACAAGATCAAACGATACTTGTTCTCCATGGATCGGCGAGCTCTTTGAGATACTAACACCAGCCAGCAATACTGTGCCAACCAGTAAGACCATAATTAGCAAACATCCTAATAGTAAATTCCAAGGGTTGCATTTCCTGTTTATCAGAATATCGATTCCGGCTGTTACTAGCTAGAGAGGCCAGGATAAAAGGAATACCTGGATGATCCCCATGTCTAGGTAGCCATAATTACTCATCAAGAAGAGGCTACCCAGACTAATTGCCATCATCGATCCGGCAATTCCCTCCCTTCGGTAGATCGAATCCAAACCGCCAGCAATAAGCAGAAATAGCTACAATGATCTACGCCCTTCTGGCTGAACGCTACCGAATGGTATTATAGACAAATAAGGATTTGAGAGAGATCAATACTAACGGATAGATGACGAATACTATCAATCCAGAGGCTACAATCAGGATCAATATACCAGCAGGTATCTATGGCCACGACATCCGACCTTGTGATGTCAGGACAACTCCAACAATGGTAAAAGTCAGACCCAATCCGACCAGAAACAAGCCGCTAATTATTAATCCTGGAACTAACTCGCCAATAGCAACTATCTATGTAAGGGATAATATGACTTCCGCTGGGATGAGCGCCCACCAGTTGCCGGTTTGGGAAAAAATACAATCTAAAAAATCCCACCTAATAAAATCGATGCTCTCCATCCTTCCGTCATGCCCGGTATTAGCTCGCTGAGGACAACCATCAATACCAGGCTTATCAAAGAAATACCTGGGACAAGCGACCACCAATTATCATTATTTGAGAAGTAGATTGATATCACGAATAATCCGCCTAGGGTGAGTAAAAGCGCCCAGAAAAACCATCCAGCCTGGATGAGACCGAGATTATCGAATAGTAGAAATAAACATCCCAAGATTATCAGACCACCCTAAAAGAAACGCGATCCATACCAATGGATCATCCTGAAGCTCCAATAAATGATTGTCTATCTTCTTTAGGATATGTATCCCCGGCTGCTTCCAAGATTTGTTGTTGCTTTAGATCCCATAAGCGTTTAGTGAGCGATACATGGTATACGTGGGGATTCATAATACGGCGAACTCCAGCATCTAATCGATCTATATCCGCGATACGGTTTTCGCGCAGAGCATAAATATCTTGTAAGTCATATACCAACTTGCCTTCATGCAGGATTTCTACGAGCAAAGGTTCGATTTCCGAGACTTCGGTTCGCGCCAGAGCACGATATTTCGTGTGATCGCTCGGATGACGAAGAATGATGTTCTCTAAATGCGACAGGTTTTCATCCTCAAGCCCAACCAGGTCTGCAGTTGCTTTCCCACGCTGGTCATACAACCGCCACACACGTTTATTGCCCGGAATGGGCGTCTTGGAAGGGGATTCAGAAACCTTTATGGCGGGCTTCCAGACGTGATCGTCAAAAACCGCAACCAGCTTGTAAACACCTCCTAAAGCTGGCTCTCCCCAAGATGTGATCAGACGCGTGCCAACTCCGTAGATCAATCGTTTTAATAAAACGTCGGCATCAATTCCATATCGCGGTGCTTCCTGCTGGATCTGGGTGATGATCTGCCAGATAACCATCTCGTCGAGATTATTAGACAACACAATGGATACGTCGGAAAAACCAGCCGCATTTAGTTGACATGCTGCCTGTATACTTAAGTAAGCCATATCCCCCGAATCGAGCCGTACTCCAACTGGCTGGTGTCCATTACGGCGTAGCTCATCAAATACTCTAATCGCATTAGGTATCCCGCTTTCAAGTGTGTTCAGAGTATCCACCAATAGTAGACAATCATCCGGATAGATTTGCGCGTAGGCGCGGAAGGAATCCAGTTCACTCATCCCCAAGGCAATGAAAAGTTGCACCATGCTGTGAGCATGAGTTCCTTTAGGAGGGAAGCCAAGGACAGCGGAAGCGCCAACATTGGAAGTAAAATCTGCTCCTCCAATCATTGCAGCCCGTGTGCCAGCATTGGCCCCACGATCGTGGGCGCGACGCAATCCAAACTCCATAAGCATCTGAGCCCTTCCGATCTCGCGAATGCGAGCCGCTTTAGTAGCAATCATTATCGGATAATTCAATTTATTAAGCAGGGCTGTCTCAAGGATTTGCGCCATCGCCAAAGGTCCTTGTATCACGGTCAATGGTTCGTTCGGATGTACAACACGCCCCTCAGGGATAGCAGATAGGCTCAAGCAGTTAAAATTACCATTGTTGTGCAACCATTTAAGAAAATCGTCGCTAAAAAGACATTTACCCCCGCGAGACTTCAAGCTTCTCAGGTAATCCAGATCCTGCTGTTCAAAACGAGTTGATGCCATCCAGTCCAGAAGCCATTCCAGCCCAGCATTTATGCAGAAACCAGCCTGGTGAGAACCATAATTGGGATACTCGCGGAAAAAATGGTCGAATTGAACCACCTTCTCATGCAATCCAAACCGATAGTATAGTTGCGCCATTGTAAGCTGATACATGTCGGTAAATAAAACCCCCTCTGCTATCTGACGATTGATTGATTTCACAGTCTGTCTTTCATAGGATATTTATTACTCGCGCTCTCTTTTCCACTTTCAACTCGTTTTATTCAGCCTGTTCTTATTCTTTTGGTTGATATTTTATGCTTTGTTGTGTAACCTTCGTCGCAATCCATGAAAAAATGTAATTATTGCGGTCAGTCCCAGAGATAATGGGATAATATTCGCACTAATCCAGAGCAATGATCGCAGTAGAGAGCGCCAGGCATTCACACGCTCCAGGTTTTTCTGTGGCATCAAGAACGGGACATCCCAGACGAATGTTTTTAACCAGGGTAAGAAACCGTGCCTGACACATCCTTCCAGACTAAAGATATAGATGTCTTCGCTCCAATTCCAGGCCAGACGCAGATCTCGAGCTAGCTCATCCCAGCTTAACGGCCCAGGTAGGGGGAATTCAATCTCAACCCCTCCACCCGTACTTCCGAGTCCAATCGCTTGAGCGCTCGGTGCATAGCTTGCGATCACACCAGCACCATTCGGCCGGAACATGCTGCTGTACAACATCCAGATTTCTTTATCAACCCGGATGTCCACAATTCCCATCAAACGCTGGAGCAGTGATGAATGCGCCTTGCGTTCATCCTCAATAAATGGGAGTTGGTAGCATTCTACCTGAAAGCCATCCAAGTGAATCTGATCGACAAGTCCTTGATAAGCAGCCCGAGCTTGGCGTAATCCTTTTCGATTCATAATCCGTCGCACAATATGGGGGAGATATCGCCATCGTTCTCTAGCAAGGCGATTCAACTCGCGCATATCCGGCTCAATATCCAGACCGACACCTACCCAGCTTAGGTCATATTCCGCGGTCCAGGTTTTAAATGCCGCGTATCGGGCAATGGCTTGGGATGAATTATCCAAGCAGAACCAGTAACCTTCTTCTTCAGGAAGGAGCAGCCATGCGATTACCGGGATACCTGCCTGGTTCAGATTTCGTACAGCGAAGGCGCGAGTTTCGCTTAAGTCGAGTATTCCCAGGCTGATGCTGGCTTTAAGCGACTTTAGATCTGGGATCATTTGCTGATTCGTAAATAATATATGCAAGTCATCAGCATTTAACTCACAGAAAAAAGTCAATCGTGGGATTGACAATTCGGTCTCTCCTTTAGGTTTCTTCAGAACTGATCACTTATTGATTCTTCTTGATCGCCTTCCGATGCCTTTTAACGAGTGCTCCTCGACAAAATTATCGGCTGCTTGCTCAATAGGTACTTCAGTACCCCATAACTCGTGCAGGTACCAACGGTGCTTTACAATCCAAAGGTAAAGGTCTGTCTCTGTGCGTCCTGGAAAATTGTCTATAATGCCATGTTGGTGTATGATCTCAATGATTGGTAGATATACGCTATCGTACCAGGATATCACAGCATCTTCATGAGGGACTTCGGCTTTATGTTGCTCTCCCAAGTACCAATGATGGACTGAAATATGATCTACCAGGCGATTGTATTGTCCAGGCAAGGTAGTTTCGATATGCGCATTCGGTCGCAAATCCTGGATGTGTGTTTGCTCAAAGAAGTTAGCACGTTCTTGGTTCAGGATCAAATCATCCAACCAGTGAGTGCGATTAATCACAAGGATTAATTTACTGACCGCTGGCTGGGGAAAATTATCCACAAGCTGTTGTGCAGCAACTGCTTTTACTTGATCTTCACTACCTTCTTCAGCTGAGTAAGCCTGACGAAGAAATGCCTGGTATGCCATGATCCATATATAGAGATCTGCTTCACTATATCCTGCAAATGGTTTTAACAAATCTTGTTCATGGATCACTTCTACAACTGGTAAATATACCTTATCAAACCATGAAGCTACAGCCTCTGCATAAGGCACTTCTGACTTTCGCTCGACTCCGAGGTACCAACGATGTGTGGAGATATGCTCCAGTAATTGATCATAAAGTTCAGGAACACGTGGTTCTACACTCG
>Ga0209253_10004564_pt1 | contig 12060 bp, 15 predicted proteins | sample FrelakmetBRP12BR_FD_187145 | JGI IMG/M metagenome (GOLD analysis project Ga0209253, IMG submission 187145) | Freshwater lake sediment microbial communities from the University of Notre Dame, USA, for methane emissions studies - BRP12 BR (SPAdes)... | ecosystem: Environmental > Aquatic >...
TGTTGGAATACCAGACAGGAGCTCTCTCTCAGCCATTACCACCAAGCGACAGCTATCCACTCGGCGAAGCCAATCCTAACTATGCCGGCCTGTACATGCAGTTACTATGGGCGGCAAATATATTGAACGCAGGTTATTATGGCTGGCGTACTGGACAGCTGACTGAGTTCCATCAGCTTGACAGCACCCTCGAACGCCCTGATCCATGGCAGACAGCTGCTACAGTAGCCTTCCAATACTATATTTCGCGAACCTCATCACAAGAAGCATATACACTCGCTGTCAATGCGCAGGGTTTAGCGCGCACATATCGCGATTTATTCGGCGATCCGTGGTTAACTGAGCAATCTGCAGAACCATTTATCCAGGTCAGTCTCCAACAACCGAACCTGGCTTTACCATTTATTTCTGGAGAAACATGGAGCTTTACAGGAGGCCCCCATTCAGGATGGGGGATTGCAGAATTGCAGCCTTGGGCGGCAGTAGATTTTGCCCCACCGTCGACGCGAAAAGGCTGTGATCCTTCCGATCGACCGGTTACGGCAGTGGCTGACGGGAAGGTCGTCAGGTCACAGACGGGTGTTATCGTGGAAGATCTTGACGGAGATGGAAATGAACGCACCGGTTGGAATATTCTCTATTTACACATTGCTACGCCCGGTCGCGCCTCGGTTGGCCGGATATTGAAGAAAGGTGACGTAATCGGCTATCCCTCCTGTGAGGGTGGCGAGGCAACCGGCCGGCACGTCCACATTGCCCGAAAATTCAACGGCGAGTGGATCCCTGCCGATAGTGCCATCCCATTCAACCTGGAAGGATGGATTGCCCATGATGGCAGTGCAGCCTATCAAGGCACCTTAACGCGCGGTAACCAAACTGTCACCGCTTGTGACTGTGCTGATGCGCCCAGCCATATTCAGGCAGGCAGATAAAAAATCTATTGTGGAATGAATCGCCCAGTTTTTATCAGCTTCCGCTCTTGATTGCCATCCCCTTCATAAATCTCATAACATAATTCCATTGGCACCACCTTCCCAAGCATCGCCTGGGCTGGACAGTATTTCGTAAAAGAGAGTTCAATAGACCGACGGAGTGCGGATTCGTCCAGGTTATGACCGGTGATGAAATAGGTGGTGAGCGTGTTCGTGAAGACTTTTGGGAATTCTTTCGCCTGATCCGCATGAACACTCACCTCGAAGGCGGTGATTTCCTGTTGCTTTTTCTTCATTATGGAGATCACATCCATAGCAGTACAGCCTGCCAGGCTGACTACCATCAACTCCAGCGGGCGGAACCCATCGTTGGCGCCGCCGACATTCGGGTCCGCATCGATTGGTACATCGAAGCCGGTTTCGGCGGTGCCGGAAAAACTCATATCTCTTTGCCAGGTGACCTTCGCATCCATTTTAATTTCTCCAAGGGTGGGGTAAAGCATTCTTTATGGGTCTTTAAATTGATAGGATTCAACATAATCCAATCTGCCTTTGCCGCAGTTTGGGCATAGCATCTTGGGTCGGAATGGTTCCACTTGGGCTGTCTCATTGTCCACCGGCTGGGAGAATTGCATAATAGTGGTGTTCGGATGTTCTTCCATGATTTATCATTTCAGGAATTCTTCCAGATTTAAGGTTTTACTGCTTCTTGCATAAAGAAACGAATTTTCCTATACCGAAGTTCTCGAAAATAACAGAATTTTGATTCGGTTTTTTACGCAGTACTCTGTAGATGATTTCCATATGGAAAAGTTGCGGTTGAGTATACACGATAGCGATGATTCCATGACAAAACACACGGACAAATGTCCTGCCTTTTAGGATGTTTGCCACTATGAAGGATGAACAGGTTTCGCTAATATCGTATATAACTATGAATCTTGAGAAGTATAGTCAACTTGCTTTCTTCAATGGCATGCAAAGCACGGATATCCAGCTGCTGGAACCTTATTTTGCGCCCCAGACATGGGTTGCTGGAACAATCATTTTCGAGCAGGATGACTATGCCGAATACCTCTATCTCGTGGTACGCGGGGAAGTCACCATCCACTTTAAACCGCATGATGGGCCGATCATGACCGTGACGCGAGTACAACCAGGTGGCATCTTCGGCTGGTCAGCCGCGATGAATAACCCAGCCTATACCTCTGGCGCGGTTTGTTCCTTGGATAGTGAAATCCTGCGGATTCGTGGAATTGACCTGCGGGCAATCTGTGAAAAACACCCGGAGTTGGGATCGATAATACTGAATCGATTGGCGGCTGTTATTGCTGAGCGTAAGCAGAGCCGGCAGGGTCAAGTGAGTACCATCCTGGCGAACGGCATGCGCCAGCCGTCCAAGAATTGAGGTGGAGTGATGTCTGAAAGTAAACCGGATCCAAAAACCGAACTGCAGATGAAGGCGCTAGTCGAACAACTAAGCGCTTACATCGAGACATTTCACGGCGGTGAAGCTGAATATGTTTCGTTCGACGGAAAGGTACTGAAGGTTCGCCTGGGTGGAGCCTGCCTGGGTTGCCCGCTATCCCCTTCCACATTGCATGGCTGGGTGGAGGGAACGGTAAGACAATTTTTCCCAGATATCGAAAGGGTGGAGGAAGTTAAATAACAGACGCTTCCTGAAATTTAAATATAGATTCCTCAAGTTGAAAATAATGGGATTTGCATGTGAGACCCGCAAATCCCATTTCGTTTTTCCATCAACAAATAAACGGAGGTCAAGCTACTTTGACCTGAAAGCTGATAGCACCAGGATGGCGCCTGCCACCAGCAGTACACCGATCCATACATATTCCATTAAACCCACGAAGGGGGTGCCAAGGAAAAAGCCCAACAGGAGAAGAACCGCGGCGGGGATGAAGGCCCATTTCATTTTTGCCAGCAGGGCAACCAGGACAAAGGTGATGCCGAGTCCAACGAAGAATACCCCGCCGGAATCCATCACACCATATGCATCGGTCATCACAGAAGTAATACCAAGAGTGACAAGGACACCACCGGGGATGATCGCCCACCAACGCTCACGGTTGGCAAAATAAATGGCCCAAAAACCCAGGCCAATTCCGCCCAGGAAAGCCAACCCTCCCCAACCGATCCGGTCGAGCAGGAGTGACGAAGCAGCCATGCCTGCCAGGGTAAAGCCCGGGATGGCAGCCCACCATTTGGAACGGTCGCTGAAGAACCAGAACAGGAAAATGGCTGCAGCAACAGCCAGAATACCTGCCCAGAAGAGATCGGTTGCGCCTTTCAGGATGCCGGTCCGGTCAAGCAACATCAGGATGCCCCCCAGGATCAGTGCCGCGCCAATCAGGATACGGTAATCAAAGCGTTTCATTACATTCTCCAGGAATCAATTTATTTCAATCGAGCCAACGCCCGTGTCAATGGTGATATCAGCCCGGTTGGCAGCGGCCGCGTAATCCGCGGATTGATAGAGATCACCATCCTGGCGAGGGAAGCGGTTCGAGTCGATATTAACTGAAGTAAGGCCGCCCTTGACCCTGATGCGGGCAGCCACTGCTGTTGGCAGGTGGATCTTAAGAGAAGCAGCGCCCGAATGGATATTCACAAGGGTATTGCCGGCATTGGCAGGCAGGCTGACTTCGGTATTGCTTGCTCCGGTGTCGAGGTTGAGCTCAACCACTTTCAAATCAGTCAGGTTGAAGATTGAAGAACTTGCGCCGCTGTTGATTTTCAAGTTCAGCGGTACCTCGCCATTGAGGCGGATATCCCAGTCCAGGTTTTCGCCTGGAAACCAAGCCCAGAATTGCGGAGAATTGCGTATCTTGACCTGGAGTTGATCGGCCTCAACCTGCGATTTGTAGTCCACTTCAGCTCCGAAATTGCCATTAAGTATCTCCGTGGAAGAAGCACCTGACTGTAAGTTCAAGCGGCCTGCTCCATGATCCAGCTTGATGCGGGCGCTATGGGCGTTTTCAAGAGGAATGGATAATGTTTGTGTTGGACCAGAACGGCCCCGGCCCAGCGCACCAATCAGCAACCAGATTCCGAACAGGATGATAATCACTGGCCAGAAATAGCCAAAGATATCACCTTTGAGCCAGCCCATTTGGTTAAGGAGCAGCAAGGCTGCCAGGACGATGAGGACAATGCCCCAGAAAAGACTACTGCGTAGACGCATAGGATTCTCCTTATTGCATGTTTACTTTCGGCGTAACACACCGCGTACGATCAACCAAATGCCGGCCAAGAAGAGCAACGTGATCGGAACATACGCGCTGTAAGCCCCGAAGATGGTCCAGGCTTTGAAGAAAGTGCCAAAAATGGCAAACAGGATCACACTGACCATCAAAGTGTTCAACCCATCCCGTACCGATTTCTTGAGATTATCCCCCAGGAGGCCGGCCAAGATGCTGCCAATTCCGACGAAGCCGGGGATGAGCGTCCACATGTAAGACCAGGAATCCCACCTCCCGGTGGCATTTTGATAATACAGGATACCGCCAATCCCGGCGACGATGCAGGCAGGAACGGCCATGCCAGGCGCACCGACCAGCAAACCAATCACCAGCAATACCAACCCAGCAAATATCACCCACATCGGCCAGGCAAAGGCAGGCAGGGCTATGATCCTGGCCAGGTCCGGGTTGATGCGGGTGGCAATCAGCCATCCAGCCACCAGAATGAGGATCACCCCCAGGACCAATTGCGTACGGTTTCTCTTTCCCATATGAACTCTCCTTTTTGTATGAAGTAGCTTTACATTATTTACGCTGTAAGAGCGAAAAAGGTTCTTGCTGAAGTTTCACCATGCTTATTTTCCATATCATTATAGGTCAAAACACTTTCTGTGACCATGCATTTTTATGGGTTTTTCGATGCCAAATTTGTTGTGGTACGTTATGGCATTGGATGGGATAGAAAGAATTCCCACAGGATGGGCGTGGCGGAAATCTGCATGGTTGGTTCGCCCATCCTGGCACTGACAGCCTCTCCACCGGGCCAGGCATGTTTGCCGCCTTCGATGGTATAAAGCTCCATTGTTGCGCCAGATTCGCAGGGAGCATAAATATCATGGAGGATGGATCCCTGCCTGGTCTGCTGAGGAGTTGCCGGGCAGCCGTCTTTCTCCACCCAAAACTTTATTGCATCTGCAACAGATGTGAATTGAAAACCTGCCGCGGCTACTCCTCCATTGTAGGGATTGGCATCATCATCTGTTCCATGAAAGTGAATGATCGGGACCGGCCGCCCAGGCTGACAAGCCGGTAAATCTTCAACTGCCTGGGTTGCGCTGACGGGAGCGATTGCGGCAATTTGGTCGGACAACTCACAGGCCAACCGATAAACCATAAAGGCGCCATTGGAAAAACCGGTGGCATACACCCGTTTTGAGTCTATGTTGACCAGTGAGGATAGTTCTTCGATCAAAGCGCGTACGAAACCTACATCATCAACATTTCTCAAGGCAGCCTCCCCACAGCAATGACCGCCGTTCCAAGATTTCTTATCCCCGGTCCCGTCCGGGTAAACAACGACGAAACCGGAGCTGTCGGATTGCGCATTGAATCCGGTGATGCGAATCATCTCATTTCCATCCAGGGTAAGGCCGTGAAAGACCAATACCAGCGGAACCGCCTGGGAATTATTGAAGCCTGTCGGGATATGAATGATATAGGAGCGCTCTAGGCCTTCGAAGATCATGGACCGGCTGGAATCCCCCGGCAGAAGGAGCATGCCTACGGGTGGTTCGCTGACTGGGGGAGTTTCGATAGCAGGAAGAGGTTCGTTGTCCTTGAGAGATGTTTCTGTTGCTGGAGAGGCAGGTGCTGTAACTGCGGGGGGTGTTACAGTCGGAGATGAGACAGTGGTGCACGCCACCATTAAGATCACCACCAGACCGGCAAATACCGCCGGTTTATGAGCCCTTGATAAGATGTGAATAAGATATGTGTACATGACATCTCCATCCATTACTCCGGATGACTTTATCAGGTCATTTCTGATACAGGCCTGTTATTCAATTTCATGGAGAATCCAACCCAATTAGAACGGCCCGTACCCAGTCGCTACCGCGATTGCCAGGAAAACCACTGTTACCAGGAAGATCCATAACCAGAGCGGCAGCAGCCACCTTACCCATTTGTGATAAGGGACTACTGTCAGGCTCAGCGTAATGAGAAGGGCGGCGTTGGTCGGGTAGACCAGGTTGGAGAAGCCGTCCCCGAAGCAGTACGCGCTGACAGCAATCTGGCGATTCACATGCACCAGGTCAGCCAGCGGCATGATGATCGGGATGAGCAGCAAGGCCTTGGCTGATCCGGATGTGATGAAGAGTTCCATCACAAGAGTCAGGCCGTAGACCATAAGCGTGGCCGGGAAGGGGCTGACATTTGTGAAGGCGCTGGAGGCCCAATGCAGGAGGGTGTCGAGTATGCCGCCCATCTGGACAATATAACGCACGCTGGCAGCCATCATCAAGAGGGGCACCGCCGGGGCGATCCCCAAGAAACCATCCCAGACGGCTTTCCAGACGGCCTTGCCCACTCCGGCAATCAGGCCGGCTCCGATCCCGCCGATGACAAAAAGCAGGCCGGTGATCGGCAGGGCATAATCCGAGAGGAAAGCAATAAAGGGAGAAGCTACCAGAACGGCCAGGATCAAGGCGAAGAAAATCGCCAGGAATATGATGGCCGAGCGCATGCGCGGGTCGTCGGTTTCATCCACTTCAAAATTCCCCAAGCGAAGTCGCTCTTTTTGGTCCTCTTGATAGACGGTGGAGGATTCGGGACGGCGGTCGATCTTGCGGGCATAGGCCCGCAGAAACACAGCCAGGAGGGCGTATCCAATCACAAAAAGCACCACACGTGGCAATGCTCCTGAGAAGAGCGGCAAAGTGGCCAGTTTTTGCGAGACACCGATGGTGAACGGATTAAAGACCGCCATTGAGAAACCGACATTGGTGGCCAATATGGACATACCCAACCCGACCAGCGAGTCCCAGCCAAGCGAAAAGGATAGGGCTATGATGATCGGCACCAGCGGGATGACTTCCTCGAAGATGCCAAAGAAGGCGCCCAGTGCCATGAAGAAAAAGGCGATCACCAATAGGAGTGTGTACTTGCGCCCGCCAAAGGTCTTGATGATGCGCGAGATAAACGACTTTAGTATGCCGCTCTTATCCATCACTGCAAATGCAACCCCAACCAGCAGGATGAAAAGGATGATGGCGATGACAGTGAGGTTGCCGGAAGCCCCGAGCACTTCAAAAGGTGCCGTGAACCAGCGCCAAATAGGGTAATCCGGCCGTTCGGTCAGTTTGAATGAGGTCGCAGTGATGATTTGACGCCCGTCCTGTTCCACCCGGGCATATTGCCCGGCCGGGACCACCCGGGTGAGAATTCCAGCAACAACCATCAGAAAGAAGATGATCGCGACAGCCTGGATGAATGCTTTCTTGCTGATCTGCGCTCCGGATTTATGCTCAGCCATGGGGACCTCCGTAAATGGGTTGATGGAGATAGTTTATGGTATTGTAGGATATTTGTCAAAGGAGTAGAAATGGAAGCAAAATTGTGCTACAGTAGAAATGATGAGTTCTTCGAAGGTCGTTTCTTCCTGACAAAGGAGGTGGAAGATGATAGATCAAACTAAAAGCTGTGTAAGGATCCTGCTGGCGGATGACGGTTCCCAACACGCCCATGCCGCGGCTGTGCTGGTGAGAAATCTAGCGCTAGCGCCTGAGTGCCGGGTGACGGTATTACGAGTATTCGGCTCCCAACAGGCGTCCGACCTCGGATTGCTCGAAAAAGCCCTGGCGCAGACATGCAGCATCTTGAAAGAGAAAGGTCTGCAGGTGGATTCGGAGTTGCTGCTCGGCTCTCCAGCGCAGATGATCACGGAATACGCGCAAGCGCATAAGATTGACCTGATCGTGCTAGGCGCAAAAGGATTGCGGGCAACCCTGGGCATCCTGTTGGGAGGCGTGGCGCAGCAGGTGGTCGAATACTCTGCCTGCCCGGTACTGGTCGTGCGGACACCATATACTGAGATCGAACGGCTCCTGCTTGTTACGGATGGCTCGGCCAGCAGCCAATTGGCTGTCCAATACCTGGGGAAATTCCCGATCCCCAAGAAATTGGACGTGCGCGTGATGCACGTGCTGCCGCCTGCCCCCATCCCACCGATTGATTTCACGATTTCCAGCCAACCCGCCATATTTGAAAGCCCATCCCTATCGGAAGCACTTGCAGCGGAGCAGGAGAGACAGGAAACAGCCGGGCAGGAAATGTTGGAATCCGTCCTGAAAACGCTGAAAGGATACGGGATCACGGCCATTCCGGTTTTACAACGCGGCGATGCTGCCACGGAAATCATCGAGTATATCCAAAAAGAAAAGATCGATCTGACCGTGTGCGGTTCACGCGGGTTGAGTGAGATCCGTTCCTGGCTGATGGGCAGCGTCTCCCGGAAATTGATCCATTATTCGGGTGGATCGGTGCTGGTGGTGCGCGGTACGTCTTCAGGCTGATCCTGGCAGGAGGCGTGTTGCAGACAGGATTGACAAATGTTTTGGAGGTACTTCTGACGAATCCGGAATAGAGGGTGGCGACAAATGTATTCCATTTGTCCCAGACCACCGAGGGGTCTGTAAAGTGTGCCTCGCGTAGAGCACCTAACAAAAGCTCGCTTTCGGCGGCGTCCTCGCCGCCGAGGACGGCGGCTGGAGCAGTTTTGATAGGGGTTCTTAGAATGTTCAGGTTTGGTTGGCGGGTGAGGTATACCCTACGGGTAGGATGTTCGTTCCTCGGAACGAAGAAGAAACGAATATGCCCTCGAAAAAAGGATAGATGAGAAGAATGTAAAAATCCAGTACGAATAAAAGTCACTTTTTTTGAATTAATCGCGGAACGAATAGCGACGGAAGAACATAGGAAGATCTTTACGCTCATTACTGCTTCTTGCATAAAGAAACGAATTTTCCTGTACCAAAGTTCTCGAAAATAACAGAATTTTGGTTCGGTTTTTTACGCAGTACTCTGTAATATGATCAGAGAACCGGCGTAAAGGAAAACTTGTCTCACTATGATTCCTGAAAGGGTCAAGAGAGGAGATGGTACCAGTATTTCGCAGTAAAGCATGACAGGATAGGGCATTTTCATCAAGATCATCATAGCACAAATGTTCTGGTCAAGCAAGAGGGCAATGAATTTTAATGACGAAGGAAAAACCCTAGACGAATGCCCTCCCGGCGTGGTAAAATCCGCCCGCTTGAAATTGAGGGCTCGTCCAACGGCAGGACAACTGACTCTGGATCAGTCGATAGAGGTTCGAATCCTTTGCCCTCAGCTCCCTTAAACCCTCTCCAGAGAGAGGGTTTTTTTGTTAATGTCTGAACCACAGATTATGCTGATTACGCGGATGACGCGGATGAAATAGTTTGTGCTGGTGAGACGGATTGCTTCTTGCTGTTGATAACGCGGCGATATTGCAGACTCTTCGCACCAAAATTAACCAGCAAACCGACTTCCAGGTTATAGGCTTCTAGATAATTAATAGCCTGTGCCAGATGGACATCTTCCAATACGGTCAACGCTTTTAACTCAACCATCACCTTATCTTCCACCAGAAAATCAACCCGTCAAGTACCGATTTATTGTTTATCGTAGTAAATCTGCATTTCGAGTTCGCGCTGAAATAATAAGCCCTGCTTTGTCATTTCAATTGCCAATGCCCTTTGATAGATGACTTCCTGAAAGCCGTTGCCGAGTGTGGAATGGACTTTCATAGCCGCGCCGATGATTTTGTGGGTTACGTTGGAATATTTGGATTCTTTATCGTTCACAGTTTACCCTTGTCTGAACCACAGATGACGCTGGTTACGCAGATGACACAGATTATAATCTGCGGAATCCATAAATCTGCGCTAATCTGCGGTTCTGATATTCTTTGTTAATATCGGGATATGTCCGAGCGAATTTTCGGGATGTCGTCAGATGACCTGATGGATGTTGTACACAAGGCGAATTTATTTGCCACCGGACGGAGGAAGGTATTCAGATGATTATGAATCTGAGCCGCCGGCGCGATTGTATCCTGGAAGCGCCCATGCTGGAGCTGGAGGCGCTGGGAGTGCTGGCCGCCGATTACAAAGCTGCGCATATGTCTTGCATGCCAGCGGAACTAAAAAAAAAGCTGATATGTGATCAAGGCAGATCAGGAGGCGCCGGAGATGTGCCTCGCGTCAGCTGATTGCGTTTGTTGAGCAGGTCGCGATTTTTACGCAAAACACGACTGAATTCATCGGAATTGTTAAAATAAATAGCCGCCTCGACTGTTGCCCACCTGTGCCTGCACCTGGCGGTTTGTCACAGGTGCAGGCAGGCGGCTAAGGGTGTGGTATTTGATTGTAATTACTTTGCCAGTCCGATCACCTTGCGCCCCTTCGGGGTGTAAACGGGGGCCTTTCTCTCCCATGAGGGCGAGCATGTGCAGGTTAATCGGGTTGGGGCCTGGCTTGCCTGCGCCACTGACGCCGCCCTGGTCTGGCCGCCACCTGTGCCTGCCTGCGCCACTGACGCCGCAGGTGCAGGCAGGGCAGGCAGGTACAGGTGAAACGCTGCAAGGTTGGGTAGTAACCAACTTTAAAAAGCGTCAATACTCTGATTCTTATGAAAGGATGAAGCGATACAGGGAGCGTTACAAAGAGCGTCACAGTGACGGCACTTGTGACGGCAATGTGACAGAAGATGATTCTATATATTATTCGTGCTCTTCTTCTGTTTCTGATTCTGAAGAGGAGGGTTTGGGGGGAGAAACACCTGTACCTGCGGTACAGGTGCAGGCAAAACCGCCACCTGGCAACGCGGTTGAAGAGGAATTCAGCGCGCATTTTGGCAGTTTTTACAGCAAGCGGGAGCGGGAACGCTGGCAAACCTTGTACGAGGCTATTGGCTTTGCGCGCCTGTCTGAGATCGCAGCCTGGGCGGAGAAACGAGAAATAGCCATGATCAACCGAGGCGCATTACTGGACAGCCTGGAAACGGCGGCGAAGAAGTGGATTGACAACAACCCAAAGCCGAAAGGCGACAATACTGAATTTTTCAAGAACCTGGCAATTGCAGCAGAGGGTAAAGTATGAGCACTCGCAAGGATATTGCAGAGATCATAGGGTACATGAAGTTGGCATTCCCAAATTATTCTCCGGATGTCACTTCCCCGATAAACACTGTGGACGTGCTGCTTGACTTGCTTGGTGATATTCCAGCCGAAACACTCAAACTGGCAGTCAGGGCAGCCTGTGCCGAAGCGGGGCGGGCATTCGCGCCAGCGGTGGGCGAGATGCGTGAGGCAGTCCTTAAATTATCCGTCAGCGCGCTTGGGATCCCGAACGAGTTTGAAGCATGGGCGGAAGTATGCAAGATGCCGAAGTACATGATACGCAGCCGTATCGAGGTTGACGAAGACGGGAAGGAGGTCACCAACGAAAACGGAGCGGTGGTCATCCTGGAAGAGCAGCTGAAATGGTCGTACGCGCTGATAGAAAGAACAGCTTTGCTGATGGGCTGGCCGGAGTTCCCGAGTGAGGACGAGAGCCTGCCTGCGCCACTGACGCCGCAGGTACAGGTGGACCGGGCACATTTTTTCCAGGCATACCGAGCCGAGGTCAGCCGGATGATGGAAAGCGAAGGGGAGCTGCCTGTGGTAAGGGATTATGTTCTGGCACGGCGCGGAAACGCGACGCTGCCCCCTCCGCTGCGCTCCGGGGATGCTGCGCGACCGTTAGGGCAGGAGTTGAAAAAGTTGGTGGAGAGGATGAAGAAATGAAATATTTTATGATCCTTGGAAGCTGGACTGCCGGACGGAGGAACGCGTCCGGAGGATCGTGGACCTGAGTCGCCGGCGCGACCGAATCCTGGAAGCGCCCAGGCTGGATCTGGAAGAGCTGAGGATCCTGGCCACCGATTACGAGACGGCAAATATGCCATGTGCGGCAGCGGACCTGCGGAGGAGGCTGGAATCCTACCGAGAAAGAGAGTTGTTAAAAGTCTGTGAATAAAATAAAAAGCTCTGCTGAAAAGCAGGGATAACGGGTGCGTCAGCGGCG
>Ga0209253_10004565_pt1 | contig 12058 bp, 10 predicted proteins | sample FrelakmetBRP12BR_FD_187145 | JGI IMG/M metagenome (GOLD analysis project Ga0209253, IMG submission 187145) | Freshwater lake sediment microbial communities from the University of Notre Dame, USA, for methane emissions studies - BRP12 BR (SPAdes)... | ecosystem: Environmental > Aquatic >...
ACGAGCCGTCCGTATCCACGCGCGCCGGCGCTGCCGGTTAAGATCGGACACGGTTTTCGCGCCCCAGGTTCGCATCCCATGCCGCAGTCCTGCCTCCGATCGAGCTGTCGAGCCGCGCCCGTGGCGAACGCATGGGTCATCGGCCTGTGCGCGGCGTTGCTCGCGCTCGCGGGATGCGGCGGCGGCAACGGCGGCGCGGACCAGGCGGGTGACGCGGCGAAGACGGGGAGCACGGTTCCTTCCGACTTCAATCCCGCCGTCCTGCGGCGGGGCAATGGCCCCGAACCGGAGACGCTCGATCCGCAACTCGCGCGGACCGATGGCGCATTCAACATCCTGCGCGACGTGTTCGAGGGCCTGACCGCGATCGGTCCCGATGGCTCACCCGTGCCTGCCGCGGCTGCAAGCTGGACCGTGACCCCGGATGGCCTCGAATACCGCTTCACGCTGCGCGACGGATTACGCTGGTCGAACGGCGACGTGCTCAGGGCCGCTGACTTTGTTGCCGGCATGCGCCGGCTCGTCGATCCGCGGACAGCCTCGCCCTACGCGCAGTTCATCGATCCGGTGCTGAATGCCGGGGCCATCACGCGCGGTGAAAAGAAGCCGGAGGAACTTGGCGTCACCGCACCCGACGACCGCACCGTGCTGATCCGGCTCGCGACGCCCGCGCCGTACCTGCTCGGCCTGCTGTCGCAGCCGGGGACATTCCCCGTTCACGGTCCGTCGTTGGCTGCGCACGGAGCGGAGTACGCGCGACCCGGCAAGCTCGTGTCGAACGGCGCCTTCGTACTGGCGGACTGGGTCATTGGCTCGCACGTCGTGCTGCGCCGGAACCCCAGTTACTGGAACAACGCGGCGACGAAGCTCGAGGAAGTCCACTTCCTGCACATCGCCGACGCGAGCACTGAACTGCGGCAGTACCGCGCGGGGCAACTCGACGTCACGTACGTCGTGCCGGCGCCGCAGTTCCAGTGGATCAAGCAGAACCTGCCGGCGGAGCTGCACGTCGCGCCACAGCTCAGCGTCAATTACTACGGGTTCAACTTGACTCGGCCGCCGTTCAAGGACAACCCGAAGTTGCGCCGTGCCCTGTCGATGGTGATCGATCGTGACAAGCTCACCACTGCGGTGACGGGCGTGGGTGAGGCGCCCGCCTACGGTTGGGTGCCGCGTGGGGTCTGGAACTACACGCCGCAGCAGTTCGACTACGCGGCCAAGCCGTACGCCGAAAGGCTGGCGGAGGCCCGCCGCCTGTATGCAGAAGCCGGATACTCCGCCGCCAGGCCGCTGCAGGTCGAGCTGCGCTACAACTCGGGCGACCAGCACAACCGGTTGGCGGTCGCCGTGGCGGCCATGTGGAAGGAGGCGCTCGGCGTCGAAACGACGCTCTACGCCGAGGAATTCCGCGCGTTGCTGCAGAGCATCCAGGCCCGCAAGGACACGCAGGTGTTCCGGTCGAGCTGGGTCGGCGATTTCAATGACGCCTACACCTTCGCCCAGTTGCTGCAGAGCGATTTCGGCATCAACCTGAGCGGGTACTCGAGCCCCCGGTACGACGCCCTGTTGGCTGACGCGGTCAAGCAGGCCGACCCGGCACGGCGCCGGGCGCTGCTCGAAGAGGCCGAGCGGGTGATGCTGGCCGATCATCCGGTGCTGCCGCTGTACTTCTTCGTGAACAAGCATCTGGTGAAGCCGTGGGTTCGGGGCTGGACCGACAACGTCATGAACGTCGTCTACAGCAAGGACCTGCAGCTGGAGCCACCGTCTCCCTGAGGATCGCGTCACAGATTGCTCATGCCGGACCCCGCGGGAGTTGAGCCCGGCACCCTCGGCTTGCGACGATTCCGGCACTGGAAAAGCTGTCGCGGAACACCCATGACCTGGTTCGTCGTCTTCGCCCTGTCCGCGTTCGGTCTCTGGTACTGGCGGCACTACTCGGTGCAGCAGCGCGACCTCGATAGCGCCTTGTCGCCGCAGCGCATGGGCGAGCGCTTCATCGGCCAGATCGTGACCGTGCCGAAGGGTATCGAGAACGGTTCGGGTCGCGTGCAGCTGGGTTTGCAGCAGTGGTCGCTGCGCGGGCCTGACGTCCCGGCCGGTGGCCAGGTTCGCATCACGGGCGTCGACGGCCGCGTGCTGATCGTCGACCGGATGTCGAGCCGCTGATACCCGCCAAGCGCGAAAAACTTAACAATGGTTCTTGATTTCGATGAACAGGAACGCCTGTACATCAAAATACTGAATAATTAAAAGCACCACTCAGGGTTCCAGCAGTTCGAACTGCGCGCTGACGTTGGCCGTGAATTTCATTTCGGATGGCTGATAAGTCTGTTCGGCCTCATCGGCCATCGGCGCCGCAGCGACTGACATCGCCTTCTGGGCGTACATGGGCACCGGCATCGTTCCCGTGGTGCTCAGGCTCTGCACGGGACCCAGTTTTGCGCCTGCTGCACGGGCCAGGGCATCAGCGTTGAGGCGGGCGTCGTCGACTGCTTGCGTCAGTGCCGCGCGCTCCAGTTCCTTGCGCCGCGACGAGTCGAGCCGCGCCCCGCCCACCTGGTTCACACCGGCCGAGACCGACTTCTCGAGCAACGTGCCGAGGCGGTCGAGGTCATGCAGTTCCACGTCGACTTGCCGGCTGACGACGTATCCGAGCAGCACCTGCCTCGACTCCTTCTCGTCCCAGCGATAGTCGGGCTGTACCTGCAGCCGCGTCGAGTCCACGAACTTCGGTTCGATCTTCAACTCGCGGGTCAGGGCCAGGAGTCGCTCGACCGTCGCGTTGACCTCCGTCCGGGCTTCCGCCAGCGTCGGTCTGCGCGCCTCCACCCCCAGGGTCACGTAGGCCATGTCGGGCTGTGCCTTCACCTCGCCCGAGCCGGTCACGCTGACCGATCGCAGCGGGACGTCGGCCGCCGTCGCGACGCCTGCGGACGCCAGTATCGAAGCGACCATGAGAACAGCAAGCCACGGGGTCCGAACCAGCTGAGACATTGCGGGAATCCTTGCGCGGGGATCGAAAGGCGCAGTCTATGCCAGCGGCGACCGGGGACGGGGCTGGGCCGCCATTCGACTCGCCAGATCAATTTTATTAACATGCCCGACCCTTCAGCCGACCCCGGGGCTGCCCCCCGGCCGCCGAAGTTCGAACGACGATTCCGCAGGAGTGTTCCATGACCCCGAGATCGGCCTGGCTCGCACTGAGCCTGACCCTTGCGTTGCTTGCCCCGGGCTTCTCGCAGGCCGCTGACGCCGTCCGCGGCGGCAAGCTGGCCTATACGTGCCACGGCTGCCACGGCATCCCGGATTACAGGAACGCGTATCCGGTCTACAAGGTGCCGAAGCTGGGCGGCCAGCACGCCGCGTACATGGTTGCCGCACTCAAGGAGTACAAGTCCGGCGACCGCGCGCACCCGACGATGTACGCGCAAGCGACGACGCTCGCCGACGCGGACCTGGCCGACATCGCCGCGTACCTGTCGGGGACCGAGCTCAAGCCCACGGGTCGTGCGGTCGGCACGGCGCCGAAGGCCAGCCAGACATGCGTCGCCTGCCACGGCAACGACGGCGTGGGCATCCTGCCCGAGTATCCGAACCTCGCCGGACAGCACGAGGACTACATCGTGAACTCGCTGCGTTCATACAAGAGCGGCGTGCGCAAGAACGCGATCATGGCCGGCATGGCCGCCGCGCTGACGGAAAAAGATATCCAGGAACTGGCGCAGTACTACTCGTCGCAGAGTCCCGGACTGTGCGCCACGGACGAAATCCGCAAGGCGGGCAAGTGCGAAGGACAGTGATTCCTGCCCCTCGTCCCATGGCATGACCTCATGCGCAGCAGGCCGCGTTGCCCAGCCGCTGGGTGATGGCCTCTACCTGATCGATACGGAGTACGTGCGCCCGGGGCTCGCGGCCAGCCACCTGGTGGTGGACCGGGGACGGGCCGCTTTCATCGATACCGGGCCCGGCCCGGCGGCGCCCAGGTTGCTGGCGGCGCTCGACGAACTGGGCCTCGCGCGCGAGCAGGTCGATTACCTGTTCCTGACACACGTCCATCTCGATCACGCGGGCGGCGCCGGACAGATGATGCGGGCGCTGCCCAATGCGAAGGCGGTGCTGCATCCGCGTGGCGCACCTCACCTCGTCGATCCATCCAAGCTGATTGCCGGCACCATCGCCGTCTACGGCGACGCGGTGTACGCCCAGCTGTATGGCGAGCTGCTGCCGATCCCCGCCGACCGCGTGTTGTTGATGGCAGACGGCATGCGGCTGCAGCTCGGCGCACGCACGTTTGAATTCATCGATGCGCCGGGCCACGCCAGGCATCATCACTGCCCGATCGACCTCGACTATCGCGACGTCTATGCCGGCGACAACTTCGGCATCTGCTACCGCGAGTTCGACACGGCCGCCGGCCCGTTCATGTTGCCGACGACGACACCGGTGCATTTCGAACCCGACGTGCTGCACCGGACGATCGACCGGCTGCTGTCGTATTCCCCGCGGCGGATCGTGCAGACACACTTCGGCCCGGTCACCGACCTCGAACGCCTGGCGCGCGACCTGCACGCGGACCTGGACGCACTCGTCGCGATGGGCAGGCGTCATGCGGCCGCACCCGATCGCGCACAGCGCATCCGGGACGAGATGTTCGAGCACTTCAACGCGCGGCTCGATGCGCACGGCTACGCCGGCAGCCTCGCGCGCCGCCATGAATTTCTCGACGAAGACGTGAACCTGAACACGCAGGGCCTCGAAGTGTGGCTCAGTCGGCAATAAGCCCGCATTGCCGGCGATAAACTGCCACACCGCAGAGTCTGGGCAAGCACACCGATCACTGGCGCGGTAGCAATGACGTTTGACATAAAGTCCTTCGCGGCGTTTCGCATCCACCGGCAGGGCGGCCAGGTCTCCGCCCGGTTCGACGAGATCGGGCTGTCCGACCTGACGGCGGGCGACGTGGTCGTGCGGGTGACGTACTCGGACATCAACTACAAGGACGCCCTGGCCGCGACCGGCACTGCGCCGATCCTGCGGAAATATCCGCTGGCGGGAGGCATCGACCTGGCCGGCGAAGTCGTCGACTCGTCTGATCCGCGCTATACGCCGGGGCAACGGGTGCTGGTCACCGGTTGCGGCCTCAGCGAAACCCAGGACGGTGGTTACGCGGAATACGCCCGCGTGCAGGGTGACTGGGTCATTCCCGTCCCGCCCGGCATGACGGATGCGGACACGATGAAGCTCGGCACCGCGGGATTCACCGCGGCGCTCGCGATTCACCGCATGGAGCAGAACGGGCAGCAGCCGGAGCATGGCCCCGTCGTCGTCACCGGCGCGACCGGCGGGGTCGGCAGCCTCGCCATCAACATGCTGGCGGGCCGCGGCTACGAAGTGGTCGCCGTGAGCGGCAAGCCCGAGGCAGACGCCTACCTGCACGAAATCGGCGCTTCGCAGATCCTGCGACGCCAGTCGCTGGACCTCGGCTCGAAGCCGATGGAGGCCGCGCTGTGGGCCGGCGCCGTCGACAACGTCGGCGGCGAAGTGCTCACCTGGCTCACGCGCACCATGGGTTATGGTGGCAACATCGCCAGCGTCGGCCTGGCCGCCAGCCACGAACTGCACACCACGGTGATGCCGTTCATCCTGCGTGGCGTGAACCTGCTTGGCATCAATTCCGTGGCGACGCCCCGCGAGCTGCGCCTCACCGTCTGGCATCGCCTGGCGACGGACCTGCATCCGGCGCAACTCGACCGTATCGCCGGCAAGCACGCATCGTTTGCAGAACTGCCTGCGCAGTTCGATGACTACATCAAGGGCCGGGTCATCGGCCGCACCGTCGTAAGGATCGCAAAGAACTCATGACTACCAATATCGCTGCGACGAAAACCCTCGCTGCGGCCGCCAGGGACAAGCCGTTGGTGACCCCGGAGCGGCTGACGCACCTGCAGCGCCTGGAAGCCGAGAGCATCCAGATCATGCGCGAGGTGGTCGCCGAGTGCGACAAGCCCGTCATGCTGTATTCGATCGGCAAGGACAGCGCCGCGATGCTGCACGTCGCACTCAAGGCGTTCTACCCGTCCACGCTGCCGTTCCCCCTGCTGCACGTCGACACGCTGTGGAAGTTCAAGGCGATGTACGAGCTGCGCAGCCAGATCACGCAGAAATACAACCTGCAGCTGATCGTGCACACCAACCCGGACGGCATCGCGCAGGGCATCAACCCGTTCACGCACGGTTCGGCGATCCACACCGACATCATGAAGACGCAGGGGCTGAAGCAGGCCCTCGACCTGCACGGCTTCAACGCTGCCTTCGGCGGCGCGCGCCGCGACGAGGAAAAAAGCCGCGCCAAGGAGCGCGTGTTTTCGTTCCGCAGCGCGCAGCACCGCTGGGATCCAAAAAACCAGCGACCAGAGCTCTGGTCGCTCTTCAACACGCGCATGCACAGGAACGAAAGCCTGCGCGTGTTCCCGATGTCGAACTGGACCGAACTCGACATCTGGCAGTACATCTACCTGCACGACATCCCGATCGTGCCGCTGTACTTCGCGGCCGTGCGGCCGGTGGTGGATCGCAACGGCACGCTGATCATGGTCGACGACGACCGCATGCCGCTGCATCCGGGCGAGAAGCCGATGCTGAAGAAGGTGCGCTTCCGCACGCTAGGCTGCTATCCGCTGACGGGTGCAATCGAGTCCGAGGCCGACACGCTCACCGCCATCATCCAGGAAATGCTGCTCACCACGACCTCGGAGCGTCAGGGCCGCATGATCGACCACGACCAGTCGGCGTCGATGGAGAAGAAGAAGCAGGAGGGGTACTTCTAATGGCACACATCAGCGACCTGATCGCCAGCGACATCCACGCTTACCTGCACGCGCACGAGCACAAGAGCCTGCTGCGGTTCATCACCTGCGGCAGCGTCGACGACGGCAAGAGCACGCTGATCGGACGCCTGCTCTACGACTCCAAGATGATCTTCGAGGACCAGCTCGCGGCCCTCGAAGCGGACTCGAAGAAAGTCGGCACGCAGGGCGGCGAGCTCGACTTCGCGCTGCTGGTCGATGGCCTCGCCGCGGAACGCGAGCAGGGCATCACGATCGACGTGGCTTACCGCTTCTTCTCGACGGACAAGCGCAAGTTCATCGTCGCCGACACGCCGGGACACGAGCAGTACACGCGCAACATGGTGACGGGCGCGTCCAGCGCCGATCTCGCCGTGATCCTGATCGACGCGCGCAAGGGCGTGCTGACGCAGACGCGCCGGCACAGCTACCTGGTTTCGCTGATCGGGATCCGCAAGGTCGTGCTCGCGATCAACAAGATGGACCTGATCGGGTACAGCGAGGCGACCTTCAACAAGATCGTCGAGGATTACACCGCGTTCGCGAAGCAGATAGGGATCGACGAATTCGTCGCGATCCCGGTGTCGGGCCTGCGCGGCGACAACATCAAGGACCCGAGCGTGCACACGGACTGGTACCACGGTCCGACGCTGATGGGTTACCTCGAGACCGTCGAGATCGAGGACAGTGCGCAGCAGCGCCCCCTGCGCCTGCCGGTGCAGTGGGTCAACCGCCCGAACCTCGATTTCCGCGGTTTCGCCGGCACGATCGCCAGCGGCATGGTGAAGCAGGGTGAGCGGATTCGCGTACTGCCCTCGGGCCGCGAAAGCACCGTCACGCGCATCGTGACGATGGACGGCGATCTCGACCACGCGATCGCCGGCCAGGCGATCACCCTGACGCTCGCCGACGAGATCGACATCAGTCGCGGTGACGTCATCGCCCGGCCGGACGACCTGCCGGGAGTCGCCGACCAGTTCGAGGCGGTCGTGGTGTGGATGTCGGACGAACCGATGCTGCCCGGCCGTCCCTACTGGTTGAAGATCGGCACCAAGCAGGTCTCCGCGACGATCACGGAGCCGAAGTACAAGGTCAACGTCAACACGCTCGAGCACCTTGCGGCGAAGAAGCTCGAGTTGAACGAGATCGGCATCTGCAACGTGTCGCTCGACCAGGCGATCGCGTTCGATCCGTACACGCAGTGCCGCGAGACCGGCTCGTTCATCCTGATCGACCGGCTGACGAATGCCACGGTCGGCGCGGGCATGATTCACTTCGCGCTGCGCCGTTCGCAGAACATTCACTGGCAGGCGCTCGACGTCAACAAGAAGTCGCGTGCGGCGCTGAAGGGCCAGCAACCCGCGGTGTTGTGGCTGACCGGCCTGTCGGGCGCCGGCAAGTCGACGATCGCCAACCTGGTCGAGAAGCGCCTGCTGGCCCTCGGCAAGCACACCTACCTGCTCGACGGCGACAACGTCCGCCACGGCTTGAACCGTGACCTGGGTTTCACCGATACCGACCGCGTCGAGAACATCCGGCGCGTCGCCGAAGTCAGCAAGCTGATGTCCGATGCGGGCCTGATCGTGATGGTGTCGTTCATCTCGCCGTTCCGGGCCGAGCGTCGCATGGCGCGCGCGCTGTTCCAGGCGGGCGAGTTCCACGAGGTGCACGTCGACACGCCGCTCAGCGTGGCGGAAGACCGTGACGTGAAGGGCCTGTACAAGAAGGCCCGTCGCGGCGAGCTCAAGAACTTCACCGGCATCGATTCGCCGTACGAAGCGCCGGAGAATCCCGAGATCTACATCGACACGACGAAGAACACCTCCGAGCAATCGGCCGAGGCGATCGTCGAGTACCTGCAGCAGGCTGGAGTGCTCAGTCCGGCCCAGTAAGCGAACCACGTTGCAGGCGGTCGATCCCGTGCCTTTCCAAGCTTGGGGAAAGGCACGGGATCGGCCGCCTGGGAGACCTCACTCGATCGAGAACGGCACGATGCGCCGTTCGTTCGTCCGCACGGTCAGCTTGCGGCCGAGCGGCGGGAATGCGCGCTGGTGGCAATCGGGTCGTTCGCAGATGCGGCAGCTGACGCCGACGGGCACGGCCGTGCCATCGAGGCTGAGCCCTTCCGAGTAGACCACCTTGTCCGCGTGGGCGACTTCACAGCCGATGCCGATCGCGTACTGGCGGTTGGGACGCAGGAAGTTGCCCGAGCGCTTGACGATGCTGCGGCCCACGCACAGGTAGCGCACGCCGTCCGGCATCTCTGCGACCTGCACCAGGATGCGACCTGGATGACCGAAGGCTTCGTGCACGTTCCACAGCGGGCATGCACCACCGAATCGGGCGAACTGGAAGCGTGTCGAGCTGTGCCGCTTGGTGATGTTGCCGGCCTGGTCCACGCGCACGAAATAGAACGGCACGCCGCGCGCGCCGGGACGTTGCAGCGTGCTCAGGCGATGCGACACCTGCTCGAAGCTCGCGTTGTAACGGTGCTGCAGCTGCTCGATGTCATGGCGCAATTCCGTGGCCGACGCGGCAAAGCGCCGGTACGGCATCACCAGTGCGCCGGCCGCGTAGTTGAGCAGGCCGATGCGGGCAATGTCGCGCGCGGTCGCCGACTCGAGCCCGGCGGACGCCAGCACGTCGTTGCAGAGGTCGGTAAAGAGCAGGTCGGCCAGCTGCGTTGCAAGCTGAAATGCACGCGTCGGCTCCGCCAGGTCGCGGTCGAGCGTCAGCACCTTCGTGGCGGGATCGTAGTGGCGGATCAGTCCGGCATCTGCCAGGGCTCGCACGACGCGGATGCCGAACCGCTCCGCGAGCGCGCGCTCGAGCGTGGCCACCGCGTTGCCGTCGCCGTCGATGCCGATGTCCGCAGCGAGCGCCTCGGCTGCGACGTCCAGTTCGTCGACATAGTTATCGCGGTAGTGAAAGAAGTCGCGCACCTCCTGGTACGGCACCAGCGAGTCGGGTGCGTCCTCGGTCCGCATCTTCACCGTCTCGTCGAAGCGCAGGATCCGTTCATCGAGCGCGCGGTAGGCGCGGTGCAGGGCGAGGTACTGGCGAGCCAGGGTCGGAGTCGTCGCGGCCGCCAGCTTGAGTTCGGACAGTGCGGGCGACGGCAGGCCGAGACCGAGGTCGGCGCTGGCCTCGCGCAGGTCGGCGATCAGCCGGGTTTCCTCGTCGCTGTCGAACTCACCCGGCCCGACGACAAAAATCCGCGAGAGCGCGATCAGGACCCGGGCCGTCACCGGCCGTTGGTTCGTCTCGATCTGCGACAGGTAGCTGGTCGACAGACCCAGCAGTCTGGCGCACGCATCGAGGGTGAGGTTCTGGCGCTCACGCAGGGCCCGGACCTTGGGTCCGACAAAGAGCTTGTCTCGCATTTGCAGTTTTGCAATTTCGCAGAACTTCGCAAGTTTATACGCCCTTTTTTGCATGCCTCGCAATGGCGAGTTGGAGCAAACTAGTGGTTCTTCCGCCCGTGTACCCGCCGGAGCACCCGCAACTCATGCCAACGGCCAAGAATCCTGCATCCGCCGGCGCCAGGTTTCGCGCGGCCCTCGCCGCTGAGAAGCCCCTCCAGGTCGCTGGCACCGTCAACGCCTACTCGGCACTGCTCGCCGAGCGTGCCGGGTTCAAGGCGATCTATCTTTCGGGTGCCGGAGTGGCCAACGCGTCGTTCGGCCTGCCGGATCTCGGCATCACCAGCCTGAACGACGTCTGCGAAGACGTGCGTCGCATCACCTCGGCCACCGACGTGCCGCTGCTCGTCGATGCGGACACGGGTTGGGGCGCCGCTTTCAACATTTCGCGCACGATCTCGGACCTGATCAAGTCGGGCGCCGGCGCCTGCCACCTCGAAGACCAGGTGCAGGCCAAGCGCTGCGGTCACCGCCCCGGCAAGGCGCTGGTTTCGGCGGACGAGATGGTCGACCGCATCAAGGCTGCCGTCGACGGCCGCACCGATGAACTGTTCGTGATCATGGCGCGCACCGACGCACATGCCGTCGAGGGCCAGCAGGCCGCGATCGATCGCGCGCTGAAATACGTCGAGGCCGGCGCGGACATGATTTTTGCCGAAGCGCTCACTACGCTCGACGAATACCGCCAGTTCACCTCCGTCGTCAAGGTGCCGGTGCTCGCCAACATCACCGAATTCGGCAAGACACCATTGTTCACGGTGCAGGAACTTGCAGGTGCGGGCGCCCAGCTGGTGCTGTATCCACTGTCGGCATTTCGCGCAATGTCGAAGGCCGCCGAGATCGTCTACGGTGCCTTGCGCCAGGAAGGCACGCAGCAGAGCGTGCTCGACCGCATGCAGACTCGCGCCGAGCTGTATGAAGTGCTCGGCTACCACGAATACGAGCAGAAGCTCGACGAGCTCTTCGTGCGCGAAGGCGCCGTCAAATAGTCCATTACGAGAGCACAGCCATGAGCAGCAACGAGACGACTCCCGCCGCCGGCTTCAAGCCGAAGAAATCCGTCGCACTGTCCGGCGTGACCGCGGGCAACACGGCGCTCTGCACCGTGGGCCGCAGCGGCAACGACCTGCACTACCGCGGCTACGACATCCTCGATCTCGCGGACAAGTGCGAGTTCGAAGAGGTCGCGTACCTGCTCGTGCACGGCAAGCTGCCGAACATGGCGGAGCTCGCCGGCTACCAGGCGAAGCTGCGGCGGCTGCGTGGCCTGCCAGTGCCGGTGTTGCTCGCGTTGCAGGCGCTGCCGGCCTCGAGTCATCCGATGGACGTGCTGCGCACGGGCGTCTCGGTGCTCGGTTGCACGCTGCCGGAGAAGGACGACCACAACGTCGCCGGCGCGCGTGACATCGCCGACCGGCTGCTGGCGAGCCTCGGCTCGATGCTCTGCTACTGGTACCATTTCAGCCACTCGGGCCGGGAAATCGAAGTCGAAACCGACGACGAATCGATCGGCGGACACTTCCTGCACCTGCTGCACGGCGCGCCGCCGCCGGAGCCCTGGGTGAAAGCCATGCACGTGTCGCTGAACCTGTACGCCGAACACGAGTTCAACGCGTCGACGTTCACCGGCCGCGTCATCGCCGGCACCGGTTCCGATCTCTACTCGTGCATCACCGGTGCGATCGGCGCGTTGCGCGGTCCCAAGCACGGCGGCGCCAACGAAGTAGCGTTCGAAGTGCAGAAGCGCTACGACACGCCCGATGAAGCGGAAGCGGACATCAGGGCACG
>Ga0209253_10004566_pt1 | contig 12057 bp, 8 predicted proteins | sample FrelakmetBRP12BR_FD_187145 | JGI IMG/M metagenome (GOLD analysis project Ga0209253, IMG submission 187145) | Freshwater lake sediment microbial communities from the University of Notre Dame, USA, for methane emissions studies - BRP12 BR (SPAdes)... | ecosystem: Environmental > Aquatic >...
GCATGGTGTTTCCGAACGGAGGGCCAGCCTGCCGCCATCCGTCACAGCTATACGAAGCTGGCCTTGAGGGTGTCTTCTTGTTCACCCTGTTATGGGTCATCGCGAAAACCCTGCCGCCGCCGGGAACGATTTTTTGGAGCTTTATCGGGGGCTACGGTCTCTGTCGGATGGTCGTAGAATTCTTTCGCGAACCGGATGCCCACCTTGGGTTCATCCTCGGATCCTTCTCTATGGGGCAACTCCTGTCCTTCCCCATGATCCTGGTGGGAGTCTTCATGCTCTCCCTCGGCTATCAGCGTCGAGCGTCACGACAAGCCTAGCAGGCTACAAAAAACTCGGCTAAATATTCCGTATAGTGTGGATTTGGCTAGCCTCAGGGTGCTCAAACAGGCCGTCCAGCAAGACCGCAGCAGGCTAAGAGGCGAGGCGTGCCCTTGTGGTACGTTGAGCCTCTTGGTGAAGCGAGAACGAAGCTGGCGGACTTTTTCAGCACCCTGTTAGTAAGGCATCTCTTCGTCATCAAGCCCGACATGGTGTCCGAGTTCATGAACCACTGTGTCACGGACCTCGTGAATGACCTCGGCCTTTGACCGACAGAGACGCAGGATGGGACCTCGATAGATGGCGATACGGGCCGGTAACTCGCCAGCGGGCTGGAAGAACGATGCCTCATCAATCGGAACGCCTTGATACAGCCCCAGCAGATCACCTTCTGATTCCAATTCAAGATCCTGCAGAATTTCGATAGAAGGCTCTTCTTCGACCACGATGGAGATCTCGTCGGCGAGCGTGGCAAATGGAGCCGGCAACCCAGCAAGTGCTTCTTGTATCCAACCGTCAAATTCTTCAGGCGAGACAGTCAATGGGCGTCGAGATTGTGGCATCGCACTGGTTCCTCGCGATGGCTAATACGGCTTGGGGTCTAAATACGATTTCTTGCTGAGATCATCGTCGAAGGTACGCGCACGAAGTGGCGGTGCATCCCAGATCACCTTGTTCCCCGGAGCCAGATTCGCTGCTTCCATGTAATGTTTTTTGGCTTCGGCGGTTTTGCCTTCACGATGCAGCGTAGAGGCTAAGTTATAGTGTGCTTCGGCCAAGGTTGGTTCGACTGCAATCGTTTGACGATAGACCTGCTCGGCTTCCGCCCACTTCTGCGCTGCGTACAGGGCATTACCTCGATCCAATTGCGCAGCCACGACAGGAGAGACTCCCGCTGGAGCCTGCAATACATTGATCGGCTTCGATATTGGGCTCGCGCAAGCCGCGAGGAACGATATTCCAATCACCCCTAAGAACGTTGCGTTCATCGACAGCCTCCTCCTAGAGATCAATGGCGACACCTGGCCGTAAAAAGATCAACTGAAACGAACGAGACAACAATCCTAACGAACTCGCCACGGCCCGAGAATAACTCTCCGCTTGGGATCGGTAACGATCCGCTCGGGTCTGCACGTCCTCAGCCGCTACATCATCCGTCTTATAGTCGGCAATCCAGATCCGATCGTCAAGCCGGTAAATGATGTCTATCACCCCTTCCATCATCTGACCCTCGCCCGAGGGCATGACGAACGGGACTTCTCGCCCGAGCACCGTCGCACGTTGCAGTCTTGTGTACGGCTCAGAGGAGAGAAAGCTCTCAAAAAGCACGGTGAGATCCTCCATGACGTCGGCCATCAATTGGGGATGATCCTGTGCCACATAGCGACGACAGGCCTGCTCAATGGCCGTACTGATTTCAGAGAGAGGCCCGGTAAAGTCCCACTGTTCCAATACCGCATGAGCACAGACTCCGATCAGCCGAGCCAGATCGGGATCACGCTCTGTGACAATACGATGCAACAGGGCATCGGGCTTGCTTCCTGTCAGGCTCGACGGGGTCAGCCGTCGTGGCATCGTTCGACGCTGCTCCCATTCAACCTGCCGTGCGTGGCGACGAATCAAAATCGGACCAAGGGCCGGAGCAGGAGCGACCGTCAACAGTGGCTCCACCCTGCGCCGTCTCGCTGCCAGCGTGGCCTGCGTGATGACACGAGTGAGGCGGCTTGTTCCGATGCAGATCTGGCCATCTGTCGATGGAGTCGTCTCGTCTGACATCGCCTCTCCGAGCAGAGAGAGGACGGTGTCATGTCCAGGCTTGGTGGTCTGTCCGCCTGACAACACCAGCAGATCGCGTGCCCTTGTCATGCCGACGTACAGGAGTCGCCGTTGCTCCGCCTCTTCCCGCGCAGCCATCTTCATGTCCACGAGCACGGCTCCAAGATTCGAGCGGCCTCCCATCTGCAGGCTATAACAGCGGCTCGACCAATCATGATGGATCGACGGTCCCTTGCGAGCATTCTTTGACCCCTGGTGCAGGCCGGGAAGAATGACCACAGGAAATTCCAATCCTTTGGCCTTATGGATAGTCAACACACGAATGGCATCGAGTGATTCCTCCGCCAGGGCGCTTTCTGCCTCATCCGGCTGGTCCGACACCCTGGTCATCATCAGGTCAACGAACCCGGTCAACGTGAGATGGGGGCGATCGGCCAGTGCTTCGGCCATATCTCTTGTCTTACGCAGATTGGCCACGGCTTGCTCGCCATGAAGCGATGCCGCTGCCAACTCGAGAATTGGCAAACGATCGAAGATTAGATCAATGGCATCAGGCACAGGTCGTAAGGGGGCGAGCTGATGCAGTTCAGCCAATCGTTCATAGAGTCGTCCCACCAGTTCTGCCTGAGGATGGTTCCAGGCAGACAGCCGCTCCCGTTGCTGGTAGTCCAACCCTTCTATCTGTTGGAGGGCCAAAAGATCACGGTCCGCCATGCCGCCCAGGGGTGAGCGCAAAATTCCGACCAGCGCAATCGTGTCGTGCGGGTTGTCGATGACCCGGAGAAGGTTCACCAAATCGATGATTTCCTGCCGCCGATAAAAATGTTTTTCCCCGTCAGTGATATAGGCGATGTCGTAGCGGCGCAGGGCATCGAGATAGATCTGTGCCTGGGTCAACTTTCTGAAGATCAGCGCGATGTGGCCTGGTTGGAGCGGGCCTTCGCGACGATCACGATCCGTGACCGTTGTGCCTGCGAGTAGCTCCTCCTTCAGCCAACGCGCTAGCGCTTCCGCTTCCGCCCTGGTCGCAGCCTGCACATCGAACTCCTCATCATCCTCTCCCTGTGTGACAAGACGGAGCTGCGCCCCGGAAACTGAGACTTCTGGTTTTCGTTGAGGTCTGACTATAAGCCGTTCATTGGGCGGCTGCACATGTTCGGTCGGTTGGAAGAGACAGTCGAAGACATTGTTGACCACATCGAGCACGGCCCCGTCGCTGCGAAAGTTCGTCACCAGGGAATAGACGCCTCCCCCACCCACTCGAATTTTCTCCACCACTCGATCGAAGGCTTCAATGTCGGCTCGGCGGAAGGCATAGATCGATTGCTTGGGATCCCCCACGATAAACAATTTCCCCGGCTCCAAGTCCACATCCTGCCAGGCAGTCTGGTGGCTACCCGCCCGTTCACCGAGGTAGAGGATGATCTCGTACTGGACCGGATCCGTGTCCTGAAACTCATCGACCAGGATCGCCCGATAGGTCTGCTTGATCCTGGCGCGGACGGCTGGATGGTCGCGCAAGAGGGTTTTGGCCCTGGCCAGCAACCCGTCAAATGCAATCCACCCGGATGTGAGAAACCCGTGATGAATCTGATTGAGGAAAGGACGTACGAGTGTCAACACCTCTTGAAAGTAGGACTGGTCGACCGTGAGAAGTTGCTGTGCGAGTGCAATGATGGAGGCCACCTCCTGGAACGCATCGTCATCCCATCCGGCAGGGGCCTTTCCCAAATCTTTCTCAAGAACGGCCCGTTCATCCTGAGGCAGATGAACGAGCCCTAGCGGCCCTTCCTCCAACAGGAGTGTCAGCGACTGCACGGTTGCTGCGAGCATCTGTTCCGCCTTACGCCGTTTCGGTCGATCCTGCGCGGCAAGGATTGTGGTCGCTCGGCCATGGATTGCGACGGCCCAATCACGCAAGGCACCCTCCAGGGAGTTAGATCGGCACTGACGCTCCAGCTCATCCAGGTCCACAAAGTCCCCGGCGAGGGCAGCGGTAAACTGCTGGAGATCATCGAGAGAGGCCCCGGCTAGAACCAGTCGCCAGCGGTCATGCTGTGGTCCAGCTGATCCGAGCTCATCATCCAACCAACGGTCCCAACTTGAGTGAAATAGTTCCTTGAAGCGTGATCCGTCATCTTCTTGAAATGATGGATCAATTTCGGACTCCATCGGATGAAGCCGCAAGAGGTGGGCGGCAAAGCTATGCAACGTGCCGATCTGGGATTTTTCCATCTGCTCAAGCGCCGCCCTGGCCCGTTCGATCACTTGTTCAGCTGAGAGATGGTACCGGGTCCGGAAGGTAGCGATCAGATCATCGGTCTGCTCAGTCAGGCGTAGAAGCTGCGAGCGAAGCCGTTGCTTCATTTCAGTGGCGGCTTTGTTCGTGAAGGTGAGGGCCACGACCTCCGTGATGGCTAGGGGATCTGGCTCTCTCAGGAGGAGGTTGAGGATGCGATTGACGAGGATCGTGGTCTTGCCGGTTCCGGCTCCTGCCACCACCACGACATTGCGATCCCAGGTGGTCTCAGCCAGCAACCGATCCTGGGAGTCCGTGAGTGTCGATACATCACTCATCCTGTACCTTTTGCTTTCTCAATCTGCGTAACACTCGTGCTTGGGGGGATCGATATGAACGCCACCAAGCCATCGCATCGTAGCGGCGGCAAGCGCCGGAAAATTCGCAGTAGTCACAATAGCCATCTGGAAGAATAAAAAACTCTCTGTTCGCGATGCCTTGGATCAATGTAGAGAGAGTCTGTCGGATCATGTCACCGGTGTGGCCGGTCCAGAGACCCGCGTCAAACGTTGAGCGAGAGATCGTCTGCTTCCACTGCGGAGCTAGAAAGAGCAATTGGACATCGGTTACTGCAGGCAGCGACGGCAAAGTCATGCGGGCATAGAGCGGTGGTTGCAGTCGAAATCCGCGCACCGCCGAGAGGGCGAGGTTGCGATCCACGGCGGTGATCTCATTCCCCTGCTTAAATTTATAGTCCACGATACGGAGTGCCGGAGGCTCAGCCCGGTAATCGACACGATCCAAGGTGCCATGGATCTTCAGGGAAACCGAGAACGTACCGGACTCTAGCGGGACGATTCCGTGGGCAGTAGCCTCAAAGGCAACAGGGCGGAATCCAGTTGCCAGATACTCCGCCTGGTCGGCAGCGACGGCGGCCATAACCAACTCTGTCACCTGTTCACGAGCCAACGTCCAGAGCAAGGCATGCCCCGTTCCCTGGCTTGCAGCATGGGCGGAAAACCTATCGATCACTGCTGAATGCACCGTGGATTGGATCGTGAACTCGGTCAGCGAATCATCTGGCCACTGGAGTAGCACTAACCGTTCGTAGCTTAACCGAAGCGATTCATGAACCAAGGTCCCGAGTGTTAAGGGAGGCAGATGGTCCGGCTGGAGTCGTCGTACGGGCTCCAGCCGAAGAACTTTTTCTGCAAAATACTGAAAGGGACAAGTCGCATACCGTTCCAATGCAGTTGGCGAGAAGCTCCGCTCCTTGGCCGCCGATGTCGCAGGCGTCTGTGCGCCGACCATGCCATCGAACGGACCGAGCTCAGGAGATTCCCGCTCAATGGTCTTTAGTGTCGCGAGGCCCTGCTCAACAATCGGCTGGTCCCGTCCCATCGCCTCGAGTACTGGTCGTGCATCGTGGCCTTGCAACAGGCAGCCCAAGGTCAATTCCTCTGCCGGCAAGAGGTCTCGGATTGACGGCTGCTCGTTAATCCGCTGGGTCAGCCGTCGGGGGACCGTTTCTTCCGGCTTCCCGATGAATCGTGGATCGCGCATCGCCATGGCAATGAAACCGGATGGCGCCATGACTCGTCCGGCTTCATCGGCTCGCTGGTACGACAGATAGAGCCGATTGGTTGCCGAGCGGCTGAGGAGTTCAAATAAGAGTAATTCCTCCTCATGCCCGGCCAACTTCTCATCGATCTTGTAGCCCAATGTCGATTCCAGGACTACGCGTTGGCGATCACGCAGAAAGGGGTCTTCACGAACGTATCGCGGAAAGAGTTTTTCGTTCATACCAAGAACAAACAGCGCTCGAACGGTCCTACCACGGGCCGTCATGGCATCCAGCACCTGAACCCCCTGGTGGCGCTCCTCTTCGATGGGAATGCTGGTCTCGTCCAATACCCGCCGGAATAATTCGACCCATTCCTCCCATAAGAGATCCCCTCCCAGCGGGTCTAATTCCCGCAGACGGTCCAGAGCGGATCGGACCAGCGAGCCAATCTTGATGAGATCATTCGGCTCGGGTGACTCACGCGACAATACGTCGAACAAGCCAGGCACATGCACGTGAGATTGCACCAGTAAGAAGAATGCATGGGTCAGTGTGCCGATCGATCCTTGCGCTGGGAGCGCCTGGCAATCCTGGATCACTCGCGACACGAGTTCCCACAAGTAGGTCAGCTGAGTAGTCTGGCGCGTGCCGACCATTGTCTGGTCATCTTCGTCAAGTTCTGCCTCTGCATCGCGAAGAATCGACGAACTAGCTGGCTCTGCCAAGCGCCTCCATTCCGCTTCCCCTTTTGTAATACCCAAGGTGTAGACGAGGGAACGCCAGATGTCAGGCCGAAGACTCGCTGTAGCGGAGACAGAGCCCTGTGTGCGGTAGAAGGGCGTCGTGACCACATCCAACATGGCGGCACGGTCGAAGTCATTCAGCGGGAGCGAGGCGAGGCGCAAGAGGGTTTTGATCAATGGTTCACGCGACAGCGGTTTTACCGCCGTTGTCGTGAAGGGCACCAGATGATGGTCGAATACCGATTGCAGCCGGGCCTGGTAGGGCTCCAGCGTACGGGCCACCACGCCGATCTCGTCGAAACGATAGCCGTTCACCTCAACCAAGGTCAGGATCTCACGACAGACCGTCGCCACCTCCTCCTCGACCCCGATCACATTTGTGACGGAGAGTTCGACCCGTTCCGATGAGGCGGTGCGGTTCCCCTCCCCACTCCGATCCTCATGGCTGTCAGCCAGTGGGAGGAGATGACGTTCGAAAAATTGTCGCGCAAAGAAAAAGGCTGGGGAATGCTGTAGCGGAAAGTACAACGTGGTCGGCGTCGCACGGATCACCGATTCGAAAAACGAGAGTTGGACCTGCGAGAGGTCGTAGAAACCATAGTAGAACAGACGTTGCATCCCGCTAAGGAACAAGGAACCTGAGAGATCCCGTCCGAGTGAAGCCGCCAGGTCATCAGAAGAACCAACCGCGAGCGACCGGCTGGCTTCCAGCATCGCCGCATGCAGGGTGAACAGGGCACGGAGCCAGGTCCGGTCATCTTCCTCAAATACCCCTTCCGTGAGCGCCTTCAACGCCGTCGTCGGCTCGACCACCGCGTCTCTCAGGTCGCGCACCGTCGCCCACAGGCCTTTCCAGCTTCCTGGTGAGGCAGGCAAACGCGTGAGCGCCTCGAGCCCTGGAAGCTTGCGCCGAACCACCTGCCGCACCAATTGTTCGAAGAAGAAATCGTCGACCAGTTGCAGGGACGGCTTCGTACCGGCCTCAGCGACCGCCGCGAGATCATCACGCAGACGAAGGGCCAGTTGGTGAAACGTCAGAAAATGAATATTGAGGAACGCGTGCGGAGCGTGACGCGTAAGGTATTGCTTCAGGTGTTCGACTAGAGAGGCCGAGGGAACAATAATGGCGAGCGGAGCAAAGGGATCGGCTGCCTTACAGGACCGAATGTCCTCGACGAGGGCACGCTCAAGTGTTGGATGAAAAGGCCCGGTGACGATGCGAAGCATCAGGAACCGTGGCGAGTGATCGGTGATGGGTCACGAGGGGAAACCGGACAGAGAGCCATGATGTTCTTTTTGTGGCTAGAGGCACCCGTCTCATGATCACGACCTACTAGACTAGCCTGTTTCCGGCCCCAACAGCTCGCCGTTACAGTCCACACAGCACCAGCCACCATCGATGAATCCCATCGATTCACCGCACATGGGGCATTCGGGCGGAGGTCCCTTGTCGAGGACAGGGAGCACGGGTAATTCAAAATCGTCGTCATCATCATCAACCATCGAGCGGTCCTTCCCCTACTCGCGCGGCTTCATTTTCAGCAACAGGGCCTTCTCGGCACTCTCGCGACTCGGCACGCCGACGAATGTCAGTCGCCCATCGATAATGGTGGCCGGCACAGCCCTGACCGAATGCCGGTCAGCGAGGCTCCGACCATCCTCGGTGGTGATATCCACCTCTCGATAGCCAAAGCTATATTTTACTCGAAGTTGCTTCCAGAGACTCTTCGCCGACGGGCAGGCTCCACAGCTCGGCGAGATTAAGAGCACAATGTTCGGCATCAATTCCCTCCAACAACTATGCGATCTTAACATCGGGTCGAACGGGGGAGCAAGCAAACCGATAGTGGCTCTTCGCTAGTTTGACTTCTCGCGGTGGAAGGAGCATCATGCATGCGCCTAATCCATGATGCACAGAGGTGCACGGTGACATCTTGTTAGCCTTTGCCAATCCAACCTCACAGAATCGTTCGGAATCAGAGTTCCCCCCTCCTGGTGCCCTTCGCCATGAGGGCGTTGTTGTCTGTGCAGCAGTAGCCACCATCGACATGACATCATGGGCCTTAACCTCATCGAGAAGGAGACTGAGATGAAACGACTGGCAGCCCTTTCGGCCGCACTGATCCTGGGATCGCCCACACTCGCGCTGGCGGTGGAGCATAATGCGGGGTATCGAGGAATCGGACAGCTCTACTTCGGCCTCATGGCCGCAATCTTAATCTATGGCATCTACGATAGCTTCGGCAAAAAGGCGATGTATGTGGCTACGCCGATCATTCTGATCGGGCTCTATATGATGTTGCCCGAGAACTAAATCCTGACATCGGGATACGACTGGCTGGCCTAGTCCAGCCAGTCCTTCTCTTTCAGTTTCCGTGGAAGATATTTCTTCGTGAGATACTGAAAGTCTTTGTTGGCGAGGGCGTCCAGTTCGTACTTCAGTCCGCTTGCGAGCATCCGCTTAATTTCCGCCTGCCAAGCCGGTTTCTGGAACCACTGATAGTTAAGTAGCTCTTTCGCTCGGGCGATGTCCTTTTCATTCAGCTTGATCCCGACGTTTCGCGGAAGTTCATACCGTTCGGGATCGGCGCTGGAGAGACCGATGAATTTGGCTTTGGGAATCGCCATCCGCTCACTCTCAAAGGCCAAATTGATCGAACCCTGCTTGACGACTGAATAGATGTAGTACCCCCAGGGGTCATTGTCGACCAAAACATAGACCGGCAACCGATACTCTTCGTGCAGTCGCCGCGCCAAGCGGCGGACGCCACGTGGCGGTTGCCCGTTCCCCGTCAGCAACACACAGTTATACCGCCTCCAGAATTTGTCTTCCGAGAGGCGGTTCCACTGCGTGCCCTTTTCAACCAGCAGCACGAAGTCTGCCGTGCAACGACGGATCTCCACATACTCCGGCTCGACAATCGACGGGACCGAGTAGCCACCTTTCCCCAGCTTGGCACAATCGACGCGATCGCCGTCGTCGCCAAGCACAAGCGGGCCGACGACACTCCCGCCGTTCTCCGCGCGGACATGCAACTCTTCACGGAGCGCCGCGAGTGACACTTCCAGATCCTCGATGATCGGATCCGATTCGTCCTGGGTATCGAACGTATTCTCATTCGAGTCCTGAATGGTATGTTTGGTCCGGTAATAGATCTCTCTGAGTGAGGTCGTCAGTTCCGCGCGCTGCAGTTCGGAGAGGGCGTCTGCCACTAACATGGTCTGCATGAACTTTTTGGCCATGCCCACGTTGAAGAATGAACGCGCCTGTTTCTTCTTTCCCATCTCGAGCAGACCTTTGCGCTCGTTAAACGTCACGTTCGAGAGGGCGCGAATCGGGATCGCCATCGTCGGATCTTTGGCCTGCTGGGCGGCGGCGATCACCAGATCGGCCAGCCCGATCAATTTCTTCTCAACCGCCCCATTCCTTGTCAGCTTCGTTTTCGCCATACGTTGTCCTATATGCGCTTTCGTGTTCTGTGAACCGTGCGACCTGCGTGGATTGAGTCCGCTGACTTCTTTGCAGACGCGCTCTTCTTCGGAGCCGATGGGAAAGTTGCGGCCGTCTTCGGTCTTTTCTCGTCAGACCTCGGCTTCGCGGAGCGCATCCGTTTCGAATTCGTGGAGCACGGCTGCTCTTCGATACCCACTCCCTCGGCACTGGTTGCCACAGAAGGCACCTCTCCTTCGATGCCTTCCGCTGTGACAATAATCGAGTGCGGCAGACCTTCCGGTCCAGCGCCTGTCTTGCCGAGCGTTTCATCCGTCTTGATACCGCCGGTCCGCGAGGAGGCAATTTTCTGCAACTGCGCCTTCAACTTCTCAGTGGGAAGCTTCCCACCCTTCAACCGGTTACAGGCTTCGACGACTTCCTCGATATACAGCTCGAAAATATTGCGCCGCCGGAACTCACTGGCTGCCCGCTCCCGCCGTCGTAGGAACAGTCCGAGTCGCCGCCCGCATTCGCGGAGCGCCAAGGTGATCTCCTTGTGAATCTCGTCGTACTCGGCAATCGCTTCCTTGGACTCGCTCGTAAAAGGAACCCACACGGAAGCCATATGCACAAAGATCACCATCGGCCCTGCCGGCATAGCCCCGCGCGACTGAGAGATCCCATAGTTACGCCAGGTCGTAGCCAGCACCGCTTTAACGGTCGCACAGGACGATTGTTGATAGAGCAGCGGGACCCGGTTCGCGTAGCGAATCACTCGCGCCAGCTCCGAATCTCCCTCCTCCTCCTCCCCTTCGGCCAACGGCATCGCCTGCTTCTCCGGTTTTGTCGCGCTATCAGGCGCTTTACCAAAGGCCAAGCCTGCTTCGATGATAAAGGGATTGCCACGATAGACGGCGGGAGGACGGCTCACAGCCGTGTAAAATTCCCCTTTAATCTGTTTGTAGAGGCCCGAGAGAATCGCTTTCTCGCCGATAGGCGACAGACAATTGGTCGGGGGAGCCATGATCTTCGTCGCTTGAATGGTGTGATAGAGCGTTTCAGCGATCGCGCCGCGAACGTCCCTGGGCTTCGCCTTGGGCGAGACCTTCGCCGCTTTGCACATCTCATCTGCGAGCGCAGGCGGCACCCGGCAAAACTCGCTCTCCAGAAAGCTCGAAAGGGTCGCGCTCTTACTCTCCTGAAGCATCTTGAGGAGCATCCCGAATTCGATGCCGTAGGGGTGCGGCTTGATCTCCTTCGGCGAGGGCGGCAACTCGTGATAGGCGCGCGGGTAGTCCTTCGTCTCGCCTTCCGGCGTGCGATAGATCAGTCTCACGTGCGGATTGGCAATCGACGTCTGTTCGAGATATTCGTCTACCGACGCGCGGCCCTTCTGATAACGGCCTTCGACTTCGATCGCCACCTGCGTGCCTTGCGGCCGGTCCCACTCGATCTGCTTGTTCTCATGGACCAACGGCTCGTTCTTCTTTGTATCAATCTGCACTTCGAAGTAATGCGCCGAAGCTTTCGGGCCGGTACGTGAGATGATCTTCACCGGCTTACCTGTCGTCAGCTGTCCGTACATGCCTGCCGCTGAAATACCGATTCCCTGCTGACCTCGGCTCATCCGTAGGCGATGGAATTTTGAGCCGTACAATAGCTTGGCGAAGACTCGTGGAATCTGCTGACGAACGATACCAGGGCCGTTGTCCGTCACCGTAATCCTGAACCGGGTGGCCTGACTCGCGGGCGGTATAGCAGACGTTCCGATGGCCACGACTTCCAGTTGCACCGTGACTTCAGGAAGAATTCCAGCCTCCTCACAGGCATCCAACGCGTTGTCGACCGCTTCCTTAACGCAGGTCAGCAGCGCTTTGCGTGGATTGTCGAACCCGAGCAAGTGCCGGTTCTTGGTGAAGAACTCGGAAACGGAAATCTCCCGTTGCCGCGCGCCCATTTCAACCGCCGTGACGGCCGGGGC
>Ga0209253_10004567_pt1 | contig 12054 bp, 9 predicted proteins | sample FrelakmetBRP12BR_FD_187145 | JGI IMG/M metagenome (GOLD analysis project Ga0209253, IMG submission 187145) | Freshwater lake sediment microbial communities from the University of Notre Dame, USA, for methane emissions studies - BRP12 BR (SPAdes)... | ecosystem: Environmental > Aquatic >...
GACGAACCCAAACCCGAGCCCCGACGGGGGGAACCGACGGGACTGGTTCCCCGGGGTGCGGGAGCCAAGGGCGGCCTCCTGCGCCACATCGAATCACACAAAAGGAGATGCTTGTCATTGTTCGAGACCGATTGAAGACCATCGTAATGAAGCATTATAATGTTAAACCCATGGGAGTTGAAGAGCATGCCTAAGAAAAGAATCCATCTCGTCTCAAATGCTCACCTCGACCCGGTCTGGCTCTGGGACTGGGAGGAAGGGGCCGGCGAGGCCCTGTCTACGTTCCGTGCCGCGGCCTCGCTTTGTGATGAATTCAAGACCTTTGTCTTCAACCACAATGAGGCCATCCTCTACCGTTGGGTCGAAGCCTTCGAGCCCTCTCTTTTCAGAAAAATCGAGCGGCTGGTCAAACAGAAGAGGTGGCATATCCTGGGCGGATGGCACCTTCAGCCTGACTGCAACATGCCCAGCGGCGAATCGTTCGTCCGCCAGATCCTGTTGGGAAAAACGTATTTCAAGCAGAAATTCGGGGTTGACGTCACCACCGCCTCGAACCTAGATCCCTTTGGACATACCCAAGGCTTGGTCCAGATCATGGCCAAGGCCGGCTATGATTCTTACATCTTCTGCCGGCCGGGCCAAACAGAATGCCCTCTCCCCGCTGACGATTTTCTCTGGGTGGGCTTCGACGGCTCAGAGGTCATGGCGACACGCATTTCTGCCCATTACAATTCCCCGGGCGGCGGGGCCCGGAAAAAGGTCCTGGATTGGATCGCCGCCAACCCGGACAGAGAAACGAGCCTTTTGCTCTGGGGCGTGGGAAATCATGGCGGCGGGGCTTCGCGTGCCGACCTCATCCAGCTCGAAGAACTGATAAAGAAAAGGGAGGATTTCGAGGTTCTCCATTCTCATCCCCGAGCGTATTTCCGGGAACTGCGCGAAAAAAGGTCATCCCTCCCAAAGTATCGAAAGGACATGAACCCTTGGGCGGTGGGATGCTACACGACGATGGCGCGCATCAAGCAGAAATACCGGCGCCTCGAGAATGAATATTTTTCGACGGAAAAAATGGCCTCGGCCGCTCACTACCAGGGACTCATGGCCTATCCACGCAAAGAGCTTGAGGAAGCGCTCCTCGACCTCGCGTTCACACAGTTCCACGATATCCTTCCCGGCTCGTCCATCCAGCCGGCCGAGGAGTCGTCCTTGCAGCGGCTTGACCACGGGCTTGAAATCCTCTCCCGGCTCAAAGCGAGAGCCTTCTTTGCCTTCGCCGCCGGCGAGCCGCCGGCGGAAAGCGGAGAAATCCCCGTCCTCGTTTATAATTATCATCCCTTCAAGACAAAAACTCTTGTCGAGTGTGAATTCGAGCCCTCCGAGATCAACCGGTCGGGCGGATATCTCTTCCCCCAAGTTTATAAGGATGGCCGGCCTCTCCACTCTCAGCCGGAAAAGGAAGCCAGCAACCTCAATGTCGAGTGGCGGAAGAAAGTTGTCTTTGCCGCAGAACTCGGTCCCAGCCGGATCAATCGGTTCTCTTGCCGGCTGATCAGGACCGCGGCAAAATCCATCCCAAAGCTTAAGGAAAAAGACGGAAGGATCTTTTTTAAAACGAAAGAACTGGAGGTTGTCATCAATGCCCAAACTGGTCTTATGGATGCCTACAACGCCAACGGTTTTGATTTCCTGGAGAAAAATGCCTTCCAGCCTCTCGTTATGAACGACTCCGCTGACCCATGGGCGATGACGGTGAAGAGTTTCCGCGGCCTCGCCGGCAGGTTTGAGCTCGCCTCTCCGGAAAACGCAAGCCTTGCCTCCGGCATCACCGCGGCTCCAGCAAAGTCCGTGCGCGTTGTCGAAGACGGGGCTGTCAGAGCCATCGTTGAGGCGGTCCTGGTCTTCGGCAACTCTACGATTTTTCAGAGATACAAACTGCCCAAAAATGGCACTGAAGTCGAAATCGAGTTGTGCGTTCACTGGAACGAAAAAGACAAGATGCTCAAGTTGTCGATCCCAAGCCGCCTCAAGAACGGCCGATACATCGGACAGACAGCTTACGGCGTGGCCGAACTGCCGGCAAACGGGAATGAAGCAGTTGCTCAGAAATGGGTTGCCGTCGTTTCCGAAAGTGAATCCTCGGCGTTCACGTGCATTAATGAAGGCACATACGGTTCTGATTTCCTTGAGGGGGAGTTGCGGATTTCGCTCCTCCGCTCGGCCGCGTATTCTGCAGACCCTGTGCCTTCCGGCCCCATGGTCGCTCAGGACCGGTATGTGGCTCGCATCGACCAGGGAGAAAGATTGTTCCACTTTTGGATTAACGGCAGCAGCGATTCATCACGGCTGGCGCTCATAGACCGCGAAGCCCTGGTGAAAAACGAAAAGCCTTTTGCCCTGGCCTATTTTCCGCCCGGTGGGAACAAAAAAACCAAGCCTTTCGTCGTCCTCAGCGATAAGACTGCCCAGATCGCAACACTTAAAAAGGCCGAAAACGGCGGAAACCTCATCATCCGTCTTTTTGAGCCCGCGGGAGCGAATCGGACAACCATGCTATCGCTGCCCTGGGCCCCGGCCAGGAAGAAAGTCAGGCTCTCTCCGTTCGAGATCAAGACTTTGAGGTTCAGCCCGAAAACGCGCCGGTTCAGGGAAGTCAACCTCCTCGAAGAGCCCGTTCAAAAAAAGCGATGAATTCCAAAGAGCGAGTCCGGCGAACGTTAGAGGGGCTTATTCCCGACCGCGTTCCCTGGGCCGAATTCGCCATCGATTTCGACACCGTGGAAAAGGTCGTCGGCCACAAGACCTTTCTCCGGGCCAAAGCCGGGTCCCGGATGGCCTTCTGGGAAGGACGCCACGCGGAAGTCGCCGAAAGCTATCTCAAGGACCACATCGAACTCCATCGCCGGCTCGAGCTCGATATCGTCACCTTCCCGATGGCCACATGGGAGATTCCGCCGGAAACAGACGACCCTCCGCCGCGGAAAACCGATGACTCCACATGGGAGGACAAGTACGGACGGATCTATAAGTATTCTCCCCAGGCCGAAGACATCATCTGCGTCAAGGACCCTGTCAAAGAGGCCCGGAAATATTCAATCCAGGATTTCAGGCGACAGCCGCCCCAACCGCAGCGCGACCCCCGCTCCTGGAACGTTCTCGATACCGTCATCCAGGAGCTCAAGCGGGATAAATTTATCTGCGGGCCGTCCGGCGGGATCGTCGGCATCGTTTTTTTGGGAGACTTCGAGCAGGGGGCAATGGCCATCGTGCAGAATCCCGGGCTCGTGAAAGCGGCGACAGCCTATTTCCTCAAGGAGCAAAACCTCGCCGACGAGGTCATAGTCCATCCTGATTCGGACGCCGTTTTGCTGTCCCATGATTTCGGCCATAAAACGGGGCCGTTCATCAGCCCGGCCATGTTCAGAGAATTGTTTCTGGAGGCGAACACAGCCAGGGTAAGAAATCTCCGCCAGAGATACGGAAAAAAGGTCATCCTTCATAGCTGCGGTAATGTGAGCGCTTTTGTGGATTTTTTCATCGACATCGGTTTTGATGCCTACCAGTCCATCCAGGGCTCGGCGGGAATGGATATTTGCGCTCTGAAAAAGAGCCACGGTGACAAGATCACCCTCTGGGGCGGAGTTGCCCTCGAAAACCTCATCGCCGGAACACCTGCAGATGTCCGGCGGGATGTCCGCCGGGCCATGGAATGCGCCAAGCACGGCGGCCGGTTCATCCTCGGCACAAGCCACAGTGTGGCCGTGGGAAGCCGGTACGATAATTTCATGGCCATGCTGGATGAATATCATCGCTGGGCCAGCTATTGAAGAGGAAATGAAAAAACGCGTCTCCATCGTTCTGGCCGGGATCGGAGGCATGGGCAGCGTCTATCTGGCTTCGCTTATCGAGCCTAAGTCGAGCGGATTATTCCGTCTGGAAGGAGCGGTGGATCCGTGTCCGCAAATGAGCCCTTCTTTTGAGGCGCTCCGGTCCTTGAACATTCCAGTCTTCGAGTCGCTCGAAGATTTCTATTCCCGGCATCGGGCAGATTTGGCGATCATCTCCTCGCCCATCCAGTTTCATGGCTCGCAGACCTGCCTAGCGCTCTCCCAGGGAAGCCATGTCCTCTGCGAAAAGCCGGCGGCAGCTACGGTTCAAGAAGTGAGACAGATGATCGGGGTGAGCAAGAAGGCCGGGAGATGGGTCGCCGTCGGGTACCAATGGTCGTTCAGCACGGCGATCAAGAATTTGAAGGAAGATATCCGGAAAGGATTGTTCGGCAAACCCAGGCGGTTGCGGTGCCTGTATCTCTGGCCCCGGGACGAGGCCTATTACCGCCGCAACGCCTGGGCGGGGAAGCAGAAAGATGAGCGCGGCCGCTGGGTGCTCGACAGCCCGGCAAACAATGCCATGGCCCACGATCTTCACAACATGTTCTTTGTCCTCGGAAAAAAAAGGGAGTTAAGCGCAGAGCCCTGGCGGGTGGAGGCGGAGCTTTACCGCGCCTACGACATTCCGAATTTTGATACCGCCGCCATACGCTGCTTTACGCAGGAAAATGTCGAAATCCTATTCTATGTTTCGCATGCCGCAGCTGTTGACACAGGCCCGGTTTTTTCGTATGAATTTGAGAAGGGAACAATAAGCTCAAGCGGGAGAAACTCAGATATCGAGGGTCGTCTGTCCGACGGCGGCGCAAAAAACTACGGTTCGGCGGACAGCGAGCCGCTTCAAAAATTGTGGGAAGCGATCGGCCTGGCCGGAAGCGCCGGGCTGCCGGCCTGCGGTCTTGAGGCAGCCATGAGCCAGACATTATGCCTGAACGCAGCGCAGGATTCGATGCCCCGGATCAAGAATTTTCCGCGCTCGCTCCTTGTGGAGCGGGGCGATCCGCAAAATCGGTCGATATCAGTCAAGGGACTGGCCAAGGTCCTGAAGGAATGCTATGACATGTGCGTTCTACCGTCGGAGCTCGGAGTCTCCTGGAGCAAGAAAGGCCAGGTCATTGATTTAACGTCCTACGGTGATTTTCCGGGCGGAAAAATTGGGGGACATAAACTCAATTTCTGAATTGAGTATTGTGTCCCCCAATTTTTTTCGTGATATTGAGGCGGCGGTTTAGAGAGGGTGACGCGGCTGGGGGGCCCCCCGACCACCGGAGCGTTAAGCCCTCAGACTTGCTATCTTGGCAGACCAACAGCCTGGTCCGCGAGGATGTCGGGGGGATGCCGTGGCAGGACCCTATTCCGGACTAAGATTATCACGAAAACGGAGATGCTTCCTTAGTTGAGTATACGCCCTTGGTTTTTCTGTCTGCCGGCCAGCTGGCCGCAGGCGGCTTGGATATCCCCGCCTTTTGACCGCCGCAGAGTTGCGCTCGTGCCTTTCACTTCGAGCCATCTCAAGAAGAGTTCCATTTTCTCCGGCGGGGGCGCTTCAAGATCCAGGCAGCGGACCGGACTGCACGGAATCAAGTTCACCTTGGCCCGGAGTCTCTTGGCGATAGCCGCGAGCTGGCGCGCGTCATCGGCGGAATCGTTAATATCGCGGAGCAAAATGTATTCGAGGGTCATCATCCGGCCCGTTCTCTCCACATGCTTCTCGCAGGCCCGGAGAAGCTCTTTTAAGGGATATTTTTTGTTTATGGGCATGAGCCTGGAGCGGACCTCGTCCTTGGCCGAATGAAGAGAGAGGGACAGGTTCACCTGCAGCCCAAGTTCTTTGAGGCGCTCGAGCTCCGGCGTTATCCCGGAAGTCGAGATGGTGATCCGTCGCGCCGCAATCCCGAGCCCCTTGGGGTCGTTCATGATCCGCACGGCCTTAATAACATTTTCGGGGTTGTCCAGGGGCTCGCCCATGCCCATAAAGACAAAGTTGGTCAGGCTCAGGTTGAACTTGTCCCGGAGAAAGAGGACCTGGCCGAGGATCTCAGACGGAAGGAGGTTTCTCTTGAACCCCGCCATCCCGCTGGCGCAGAAGACGCACGCGAACTTGCAGCCCACCTGAGTCGAAAGACAGAGCGTTTTCCTCTTTGCGGCTGGGATAAGCACGGTCTCAATAAAATGGCCATCCGCGAGTTCGAAAAGGAACTTTTCCGTCCCATCATGGGAGGTCAGATGTCCAGCGAGCACAGGTGACCGCAGGGCAAAGCTGCGCTCGAGCTTCCCCCTCAAGCCTTGGGGAAGGTCCGTCATGGAATCAAATGATATCGCCCCTTTTCTGTATACCCAGTCAAAAATCTGGGACGCCCGGTAAGGCGGCTCTCCCCACTCTTTGAGCTCTTCTGCCAGCTCTTCAAGGCTTAAGTCTTTAATATCCTTATTGTCCATATACCTTTTTGCTATGCCAACCAACAAATAAAGATGCGATTCACGGCTGTGCCTCTCCCGGCCGAAGCTAATGGGGCGGGTGGGGGGGTCTTTAGCGAGGACGGGAGGGACGCAGCCGTGATATGACGCATCTTTGTATTACCTTATCGTCACCATCAGCCAGAGCAGAAATATGATCACGCCGACAAGAACCCAGGTCCCGGCGAACCCGAGGATATCGGCTTTCTGAGGCTTCATAATTTCCCATTTCGAATTAGGCCAGAGCTTTTTTCTCTCCCACTTTTCCGGTTGCGCCATCGCTTCTTTGACCGCGCGCTGGTCCTGCTCAGCCGTTGGCTGGACAGGCGTATGCATCTTGCCAAAAAAGTTGTCCAGGTCGACCCTGGACACCGGCCGCGTCAGGAAGCTCAGCCCAAAGAGGAGGACGAACGGGAAAAGCGCATCGAAGAAAAAACGGGTCGCCACCAACTGGGCCTTGGAAAACCGGGTGAAGTCGACTCCCAAACAGCCCAGAACCCAGATTTCGGCCTCGAACCTTCCGATCCCGGTCTTGGGCGAGTCAATGTCCTCGGGCCGAATCCGCGCCACCTTCTCATAGAATATGGCCGCGGGCTCAACGACGTGCTCCCGGCTGATGATTTCCCCGACGGATTTTGCCCGCCCTGCCTCAACGTCGTACTGGAGAGCTTCTGTCTGGATCATCACAACTCTCGGCCGTGTCTCCTGGAGAAAACCGGGCCGGGTCCGCGCCCAGTCCAAGGTCTGAAAAACATTGGGAATTACGGCATAGATGGCGAAGCAGACAAAGACCTGGATAATGACCGCCCACTTCGTCAACCGGCGCCAGATGAACCCCAGCCAGATCGAGGCGCCAAAAACGGCGGGCATGGAGATAAAGTATTTGAACAAATCCAGGAGGTTCCCTACAAAAATGGCAGCGCCGATGCCGCCCGCCATTGTCAGAGCAATGACGACACGACCAACGTTTATGAGGTGGCGGTCGGATTTGGGTGGGACAAAGGGTTGGTAGAGGTTGCGGATGAAGAGAGCCGCGTAGGTCACAGATGTTGCGGAAAGGGTGGACATATTGGCGGCGAGGATCCCGGCCAGCATGAGTCCGATGGCGCCGGGAAAAAGCAGGTTGAGGGTCATATAGCCCCAGATGAGGTCCGGGTCATGGAGCTGGCCCCTGAACAGGCCCACGGCCAGAAGGCCCGCCAGAGCCCAGAAAATCATCAGGAAACGTTTGAAGAACATCCCTCCGATCATCCCGAACCGGGCCGTGTTCTCGTTCTTGGCCGAACCGGCGGTTTGCATCATCGGAGCAGAGGCGATGATGGACACCAGGTTGGCCAGGACCATGGCCAGGATGGTGTACCAGGCGTATTCGCTCGTCGTGACAGAGCCAAAGAGTTTGAACATATAATCGGGGACCTGGCTGTGGAGCCCGGCGAAACCGCCGATTCTGCTCAGCCCTAAAGGGATCAGCATGACCGAAAAGGTTACGATCAAAAATCCTTGGATGACATCCGTGAGGGCGGCGGCGATGAACCCGCCCAGCATGGTGTAGATACTTACAATCAGACCATAGACAAAATAAACCACAAGCGGGTTAATGTAGGAAATAAACGACCGGAGCTCTCCTTTCTTGGAACGGTTATCGAGTTCCTCGTAGCGGGCCCGCTCTTCAGCCGTCAGGCCGAGGTCGAGCTTTTGCTTGAGCGCCTGGTATTCCGCAAAAAGCCCGACGCTTTCTTTCTCCGCCGCTGTGTAATTCTCCACTGGCTTCGGAGTGAGAGCCTGGACGGTTTTCCCGGCCACCATGAAACCCACCCCGCCGCCGATCACGGCCAGGAACAGCGTAAAAACGGCAAAGGCCGCGCCGAGGAACTTGCTCTTGAATCTCTCCGTATAGAAATCTCCGATAGTGATTTGGCGGGCCCGGCGGTAGAAAGCGGTCGTGAACCAGTAGAAAGGAGTCAGGAAAAGCACGAGATATTGAATCCACATCCCGCCGATGCCTTGGCGGTAAACCTCCCGGGCAACCACCACGGCCTGGTCGGCATTCGTGGAATGGCCGAAATTGAGGAAGAATTGATAGAACTTGCCGAGACGCCGGCCGGCGATATAAAAATCTCCGGTCGTCTTGGTCCGGCGCTGAGCCCTCTTCCCAAGCCAGAGGATGATCACAAGGTAGAGCAGAACAATTCCGGCGTCTAAGGGATTGAGGCCAAGTATCTTCATGACTCCTCAGCTTCTTCCGGCGGCCACTAACGTCCCTGCTTCTCCCCCGATTTCTTGTAAGGCACAGGGATATATTGGACCGAAGGACGCTGAGGATTGGCCTGGGGGAAGAGGTCCATCAGCTTCTTTTGGAGTAAAGGAAGGAGGGAAACGAAAATGATGAAAATCCAGAAAATGTTCCAGACCTGGTTCATTGCCTCCTCCTCTTCGAGGTGTGTGCCTCTATTAAAAACACTTCCCGAAAAAAGAGTCAAGCCGGAACGAAATATTTAGGGACATGTAACGAATTTCCTAATTCGGTACGTGTCCCCTAAATTTTTCCAACACTTAACTTTGGCGAGTTTCTGTATATAATATCCATTTCCGATGAACGAACGAGACGCAAAGACGGTGAAACCCGAGAGATTGGCCTGCCTGGATGCCTTTCGAGGGTTTGACATTTTGGTCATGACTTTTGTGAACTACATCGCCGGGATGAAGGCGATCCCTTTTATCCTGAGGCACGCTCCGGAGGACATGGATGCCTTCACCCTGACCGATGTTGTTTTTCCGGGGTTCCTCTTTATCGTTGGCGTGGCCATCTCTCTCTCGCTCCAGAAAAGGATCGCCCAAGGCGATCCGCTTCAGCAAATCCTTGGGCGCATCTTCATCCGAACCGCCGGGCTCCTTTTCTTGGGGCTGATCATGGTCAACGAAGGGAATTACTCCGCCAGGGACACAGGACTCAGTCAGGGATTGTGGTACTTTCTGGCATACGTGGCCGTCATTGCAATCTGGACGGTCTATCCTAAAACGGAAAGCAGAGGGCGCCGGACCCTTTATCTCGCTCTTAGAATCGCGGCCGTAATCCTACTCCTTGTCCTCGTCGTTGTTTTCAGGGCCAGAGCACAAGACGGCCGAGTGACCTGGTTCGAGGTTCCCTGGTGGGGAATCCTTGGCATAATCGGCTGGTGCTATCTCACCTGCAGTCTTGTTTACCTCCTCACAAAAGGACGGGCGGCCGCTCTCATCGCAGCAATGAGCTTGATGATCGCACTCTATATCGGCAGCAGACACGGCGGCCTCGATTTTCTGGCGCCCGTTAATCGCATTCTCGATATCGGAAGGGATCTTGGCTCGCATGCGGCCATCGTCACTGCCGGCATGCTGATCGGGACTCTTTATGTGCCGGGGGCGGGAATGAAAAGGCCCAAAGAGCGGATCACCTCAATGGCTGCGTTCGGGATGGGCCTCTGCCTCGCTGGCTATCTGCTCAGGCCTCTCCACGGGTTCAGCAAAATCAAGGCAACAGAATCTTATGCTCTGGTAACGTCCGGGATTTGCTGCCTGCTGTTGTTGGCCTTTTTTGTGCTGATGGATGTCTTCAAGGTCAGGCGCTGGGCCGTGTTCCTTCAGCCGATCGGCAAGAATCCGCTTATGGCGTATATCCTTCCCAGCATCGTCGGCAGCCTGATCGGATTCGCGACTTTGTCCCTTCATGTCAATGCCGACCAGTTTTTCTGGCCGTTCAGGGAGCAGGGCGGCCTTCCCGGCATGCTCAATGCAGCAGTCATGACCGGCCTTATTCTGCTTATCACCTGGGCTGTAACCAGGGCCAAAATACTTTTAAAGATTTAACCTTACCATGGCTGAATTTTTCCAATCCCTCCAAAGCTATCCTTTCAGCGGCGAAATCCTCTCCGTGGGCGCCGCCTTCATCTGGGCTATTGCCATTCTCCTTTTCAGGATCAGCGGCAGGTCGGTTCATCCCCTCGGGCTGAATCTTTTCAAGAACACTTTGGCCATTGTCCTCTTCCTCCTGAGCATTTTTTTCCTCGGAGGCCCGCTTCTTCCGCAAGTTCCCTGGCAGGATTATGGGCTGCTGGCGCTGAGCGGGGCTATCGGCCTGGCCCTTTCCGATACGCTCTTTCTTTATTGCCTCAACCTTTTGGGCGCGGGTCTGACGGCCATCGTTGACTGCCTCTACAGTCCTTTCGTCATCCTCTTTTCCATCCTTTTCATCGGTGAACGGATGGGTCTTCGTCAGGGCTGCGGCGTCCTGCTCATCCTCTTGGCAATTCTTCTCATATCCTTGAAAAGAGAAGTTGGAATGCCCACCCGCCGCAACCTCATCCTGGGAATCGGGCTGGGAGCCCTGGCTATGGTGACGATGGCGGCAGGAATCGTGATGATCAAGCCGCTGCTCGCTCATACTCCAGTTCTCTGGGCCAGCTTCCTGAGGATGAGCGCGGCCACGCTCGTCTTAGGGGGCTTCGTGGGTTTTCATCCAAAACGGCGGATTTTCTGCGGTCCGCTGGCGGTGCTTTCCAACTGGCGGGTCCTGGTTCCTGCCTCCATCCTGGGCGCTTACTTTTCCAATCTCGCCTGGTTGGCCGGAATGAAGCTGACCCGGGCTTCTGTGGCGGCGCCGTTGAACCAGCTCAGCACGATCTTTATCTTCATCCTGGCCGCCATTTTCCTCAAAGAAAAAGTCACCAGGAGAAAGATGGCCGCCGTGGTCCTGGCCACGCTCGGAGCCTTTCTGGTTTCTTGGCCCTAATCGGGAAGCCTCTATCGGCCGAGCAGTTTCCCGACTTCCTCCACTGCGCTGGCAGCATCAGGAGCGTATCCCTGTGCCTTGATCTGGTCGGCATATTCCCGGGTCACAGGAGCGCCGCCGATGATGATGGGCATTTCGAGCCCCTGGGCCCGAAGGGTCGCCACGATGTTTTTCATCTGGATCATGGTCGTCGTCAGCAAGGCCGAAAGGGCCACGATATCCGCTTTGTGCTCCTTGGCCGTGGCCGCGAATTTTTCCGGGGACACATCGATGCCCAGGTCAATGATCTTGTATCCTGCTCCCCGGAGCATCATCGCCACCAGGTTTTTGCCGATATCATGCAGGTCGCCCCTGACCGTCCCGATGACGACCGACCCCTTGGGCTGGACACCATCCCGGACCAAAAAAGGCTCCAGCTTGGCCAGGCCGGCATTCATAGCGCGCGCGGCCACAAGCACCTCGGGAATAAAAACCTCGTTGTTCTTATACATGATGCCGAGCCTGTCCATCCCGGCAATCAGTCCTTGGTTGAGGATCTCAGCGGCCGACATCTTGGAGGCCAAGGCCTGGTCGACGAGCCTTTCCACTTCTTCCTTTTGGCCTTTCAGCAGGGCCTCTTGGATATCATTGACCATGAGCACCTCCTCAAGCGGCGAAGATATTGTCCCTGGAGCTAACAATATATTCAAAAAAAGCGCAGGATTGTCAAGAAAAAAGGAAGTAGCAAATCTCTAAGGGGTGCTGCGCGGTGATTCATGTTAACTCGGCAATCTAGGTTGCCTCCTCTGAGCGGGATGAAGCCGTCTCCTGCCCCCGCACCCCGGGGAACCAGTCCCGTCGGTTCCTTCCGTCAAGGCTCGGGTTTGGGTTCGTCAGCCCGCTCGTTTCCCCAGCGAGGAAACTCGCTCCGACTCATCCTTCGCTCTTCTCTCCCTTCGGTCGAGA
>Ga0209253_10004568_pt1 | contig 12053 bp, 8 predicted proteins | sample FrelakmetBRP12BR_FD_187145 | JGI IMG/M metagenome (GOLD analysis project Ga0209253, IMG submission 187145) | Freshwater lake sediment microbial communities from the University of Notre Dame, USA, for methane emissions studies - BRP12 BR (SPAdes)... | ecosystem: Environmental > Aquatic >...
ATGATCTCCTCGGTCGGTGACCTGCTCGCCGGAGCGACCTTGGGCTCGATGACGCAGACGTTGAGCGAGCTTGCTGGCCTGATGATACTCATCCCCCCGGCCATCGGCATGAGGGGAAACATCTTCGGGGCGCTGGGCTCGCGGCTGGGGACGGCCATGAACATCGGCACCTTCGAGCTCTCGTTGCAGAAAGGGAGCATGCTGCGCCAAAACTTCGAGGCCTCCCTCCTGCTGACCGTCATCATGTCCTTCCTCATGGGAGTGATGGCCTCGGCCATCGCCACCCTTCTGGGCGTGGAGGCGGAGCCGATGGAAGTCTTCGTCTTCATTTCGGTGGTAGGAGGGATTCTTGCCGGCATCGTCCTGGTCTTCATCAACATCCTGGTGGCCGATGTAGGGTTCAGGCGGGGCTGGGACATCGACAACTTCTCCGCGCCCATCATCACTGCGGCGGGGGATGTGGTCACCCTGCCCATGCTCTTCCTGGCGGCGTTCCTGGTCAAGGACGGGTTCACCTCCCAGACATTCCTGGAGGCTTTCGCCCTTGTCCTCCTCGTGATCGCCATCTACCTGACCTGGCGGGTCTGGCGCATGCAGACTGGAGAGACGCGCCGCATTGTGATGCAGACGGCCCCTGTCCTTGTTCTTTGCATCATCCTGGACATCGGGGCGGGGTTGGTCATAGATAACGAGATCGGCGCCCTGGTGGCTTCAGCGGCCCTGCTAGTGCTGATACCGCCCTTCCTGGAAGACGCGAACGCCTTGGGGGGGATACTCACCTCGCGCTTGGCTTCGCTCCTGCATATGGGTCTGCTCGAGCCGAGAAAGGTGCCGAGCAAGTTGGCCTTGGAGAACTTTGCGATAATCTACGTCTTCGCACTTTGGGTCTTCACCTTGGTGGGAGTGACCGCCTACATCGTGGCCTTGGCCCTGGGCCTTGGTTCCCCGAGCTTCTGGGGATTGGTCGGGATCTCGCTTTTAGCGGGCATGCTAACGGTCACCGTGCTCAACCTGATATCATACTACGTCGCGGTATACACCTTCAAGTACAACCTGGACCCCGATGATCATTCCATACCCATCACCTCCTCCGCCATAGATTTCGTCGGGGCCATCTTCTTCATCGCCGTGGTCGTGCTCATCGGAGGGCTCTAGGCCGACCTGCGACAAGATTTAAGGGCGCCAAGCGTTTCCTTGGCAGAGAGGGGAACGTATGATATCCAGAGACAGGGTCCTAGCCAACCTTGGCAAGTACTCCAAGAAACAGATCAAGATCGGTGTGCTGGCCTCGCACTCGGCCTTGGACGTGTGCGATGGAGCCGTGGACGAGGGATTCCGCACGGTGGCAGTGGCCCAGGAGGGTAGGGAGAGGACCTATGCCCACTATTTCAAGGCTCACCGCGACCCCCATGGCAAGGTCATAAGAGGGCTTGTTGACGAGGTCATCATGGTCAAGAAATTCAAGGAGGCCACCAGCATCGAGGTGCAGAGGAAGCTCATGGAGCGTCACGCCCTCTTCGTCCCCAACCGGTCCTTCACCTCCTACTGCGGCATGGATGCGGTGGAGAACGACTTCGAGGTGCCTCTGGTCGGGTCCAGGAACCTGCTGCGGAGCGAGGATCGGGGGGAACCACGGGACTATTACTGGATCCTGGAGGAAGCAGGGCTTCCCTTCCCGAAGAAGGTCAAGAGGCCGGAGGACATCGAGCGGCTCACCATCGTCAAGCTACATCATAAGGTCAAGAAGCTGGAGAGGGGCTTCTTCACCGCCTCCTCCTTCGAGGAGTATGAGAAGAAGTCCACCCAGCTGATCTCCCAGGGCGTGATCGACAAGGAATCGCTGGCGGAGGCAAGGATGGAGGAGTACGTCATCGGCCCGGTGTTCAACTTGGACTTCTTCTACTCGCCATTGGAAGAGAGGGCGGCCCGGGTCGAGCTCATCGGCATCGATTGGAGGTTCGAAAGCTCCTTGGATGGCCACGTGCGCCTTCCCGCCGAGCAGCAATTGGCATTGAATGACAAGCAGAGAGTGCCCGAGTACACGGTCTGCGGGCATAACTCTGCCACCCTGCGAGAGAGCCTGCTGGAGAACGCTTTCGAGCTGGCGGAGAAGTACGTCAAGGCCACGCAGCAGCACTTCGCGCCTGGCATAATCGGCCCCTTCTGCCTCCAGACCTGCGTCGACAAGGACCTGAACTTCTTCATCTACGACGTCGCGCCTCGGATCGGCGGGGGCACCAACGTGCACATGAGCGTGGGGCACGCCTACGGGAATGCGCTATGGAGGAGCCCAACGAGCACCGGGCGAAGGCTCGCGATGGAGGTCAGGCAGGCCATCGAGCACGAGCGGGTAGAAGAGATTGTGACCTGATAGAGAGGCGCCTCGCCAACCGTTCGAGAAGCGGCGCGGACTGCCCTGAACCTTAATGAATATTAGACCTAGCCAGCATGTTGCTGGTGCACAACAATCTTTATTAAGGTCGAAGTGATTCGGCATCCCAATCCTGATTTGGGGAACCTCTAGCATTAGCAAGCAATGAGGGAGGGTATTGATGCAGTATATGAAAGCTAAACAATTGGCAACGGGCATGCTGGTCGCAGTCCTGCTGCTGTCGGGCTTCGTGATTCTACCAAGCGCGACGGTGGAGGCGGCTAGCAGCGCTCCAATCTCGTTGAACGTAGTCGATAGCACGAATGCCCCGGTCGCAGGTGCTACCGTCACGCTAACGGAGACTCACACTTCCAAGATGTATTCCACCACCACTGTGGCCGGGGGCCTAGCAACATTCACGCAGGCTCTCCCTGGTTACTACATCCTGAGGATCTCCAAGAGCGCAGGTAGTGAGCCCATCACTGGGTACTATGACCTTGAATATCCTACGATAGTAAAGTACGATGGTATCAATCCGGTCCAGTTGGGTCTGATTGCAATCAGCAGCCTACCCACGAGCACTGGGACTCTGACCGTCACCGTCAACAGCGGCTTGACCGTCACTGTAAAGACCATAGACCTGAACTCGCCGACCGGGATGGAGGCTAGTTACACCGTCACCACCTCGAGGACTATAACGGTCTATGCCAGCACCTACAGGCTGGTCACCAGCGCGATCGGCTTTGAGACCGACGTGCAGGTCAAGACCGTCACAGCGGGCGGCAACGTCCCCGTGACCGTCAGCCTGAACGTGGCCAAGAAGCTCAGCGGATACGTCTATAAGGCAGGCGTCCCCCCGACGGGCATGACGGCGGTCCTGGTCTCGAGTAACCTTGCGCTGCCGGTTGAGAAGAGGATCATCTCTGGGCGCTTGTCCTCGAACTACTTCGAGTTCGATGCTTTCACCGATGCCAACCCCTTCTACCTGATGGTGGACGCGGTGGATGCCCAGGCGAGCATGATCTCTATCACGGTCGTCGGCAGCCAGTCCTTGACGGTCAACCTGACCGCCCAGAACGTGCAGACGGTCTCGAACGGCATGGTCTTCGCTGGCAGCGACTGGAACAACTTCAACCTGTACAACAACATAACCAAGGACTTCGATGCGTCCTGGCCCAACATTGCTTATAGCTTTATGCCCAACCTCAGGATGCAGATCGACTTCGCCTTCGGTGATGGGAACGGCGTCGTGAGCGGGACGGAGTATACGGCCTTCCTGAACCGGGTAAAGGCCTTTGGTCCGGTCAATGTCACCTCTGACTTCATGGTCAGGGTCAACTCGACCAAGTACACCGTGCTGACCGACTTCACCTCGGCCTCGTTCACCGCCCTATCTGGGAGCGCAGTGACCTCCACCGCCCAATACACGGGCGCGTTCGTCACCCCGTACCGCTCCCAGTTGACCATCGTGAACGGTGGCTCGAACTACAACGTGGTCGCTTTCGCCAACTACGACACCAACTCCATCGACAACAGGGTCTTCCTGACCTGGCCGAAGGGGAACGAGATGACCTCGAACTCCACCTCGACCGGTAATGCCAAGGTGAGCGGGTTCCTCACCGTCAACATCGACCCGGCCCTGAAGACCACCGGGACCATGGAACAGGTTACAATGACCGTCCAGAAGTCCATCGCGCCCAGCGCGACTGGGGGAGTGGGAGTCCCGTCCGAATGGGCATATGCCGTGACCTCCGGGACCAGCGTGTTGCACTACATCGTGAACTCCCAGAAGGCCATAGTCTTCACGGCCAACGGCTCTTCGGACCCGAACAGCAACCCGCTGAAGTTCACCTGGAACTTCGGCAATGGCGTGACGCAGGGACCGATCACCTCGTTCTGGACCACCAACACCTACAATGCAGCGGCCTACAACCTGACCGTGACTCTGACGGTAACAGACGTCGCGGGCCTGACCGCCGTCAAGAGCTTCTACGTGAAGAGCGACGGCATCAACCCGACCCCCGATTTCTCCGTCAAGAACCACACCCTCAGCGCGCAGACCCCTAACCTGGTGGTGAACCAGAACGAGGCGTTGGTGTTCAACGGCGCGACGTCCTTCGACCACATCGCCTCGACCTCCTCGAGCGACGTGGGCATCATCAAGGCCTGGCAGTATATCTGGGGCGATGGTAACAAGACCACGGTGGGCATCGGCGAGAACCAGAACGTGACCAAGACCTACGCCCGCGCTGGCACATTCACCATGCTGCTCAACACCACGGATGTCGCCGGACGCGTGTCCACCAAGAGCGTCGTCGTCCTGGTGAAGGATGCTGTAGCGCCGAATGTGGTGTTCAACGTCTACCTGAACGGCGTCCTGTTGAAGGGCACCGCGCAGGAGAACCAGACCCTGCTCTTCAGCGCCAATGGGACGACGGACAACGTGAACAGCTTCGACCAGCTCAACTTCACCTGGAGCTTCGGAGATGTCAGCCCCTCAAAGTATGGCCCAGTAGTCACCCACAAGTATTCGAACATCAAGACCTTCACCGTGAAGCTGGTGGTGACCGACGTGGCAGGCAACAAGGCCAACGCCACCAAGAGCCTGGTCATAACCTCCCAGCCCAGGCCTGACCTGAGGATCGTGTCGGTAAAGGCCGACCCGAACCCCATGACCGAGGGCAGCAGCGGCAAGTTCATCGTGAACGTGACCAACGTGGGCAACGCGAACGCCGTCCTGGCAAGCGTGACTGTCTCCATACTGAACTCCGATGGTTCCAAGAGCAAGATCGGCACCACCACCGATATGACGAACAGGCCGGGCAACGACACCTTGATGCCGGGCAAGTACGGCCTCTTCGAGGTCTCCTGGACGCCGAGCGGCAAGGGCAACTACACCATCGTCGCGGAGGCGAGCGCCACCGATGAGATCAACAAGGCGGACAACACCTACACCACCACCATTACGGTCAACGAGGCGACCTGGAAGGCCATCGCCCTCTACGGTGGGATATTCGCGGTGATCGTCGTGATCATCGTCCTCTACTACTACCGCAAGCGCCTGCCAAAGCTGGGCGGCGGCAAGAAGGAGAAGGAGAAGGCCCCCACGAAGGAAGAGTCGAAGAAGCAGACTGAGGAGAAGAAGAGCAAGAAGTAGGTCTTGCGGCTTCGCCGGAAACCATTTCCCTTATTCTTCATTTTTACAATCGAAGGAGCGCAGCTTTCGCCAGCCTGTCTTGATGCGCTCGCTTCCTAACATTTTTATCCACCGGCCTTCCTCTGGATACTCGATGCTCTGGCGTCTGGTCGACTCCGACCTGTCGAGCCCGCAGCGCTCCGCCGCCTGCGATGAGGCGATGCTCCTGGCGAGGCAGCACCGATTGGTCCCCAACACCCTGCACTTGTACAGGCGCGAGCGCCCTACCGTCTCCTTGGGCTACTTCGAGAACGTAGAAGAGGCGCTGGACCTGAAGGAAGTCAAGCGCCACGGGGTGGAGCTGGTCCGCCGGGTCTCGGGAGGGAGCGCCATCTACACCGACCCGGGGCAGATCATCTACGCCGTGGTCATCGACAGCGAGATGGCCCCGGAATCGCCCAACGAGACCTTCGCCCTGGTATGCGGTGGCATCATCAAGGCCCTGGACACCCTCGGGCTCAAGGCCGAGTTCAAGCCAATCAATGACGTGCTGGTCAACAAGCGCAAGATCTCGGGAAGCGCGCAGATAAGGAAGGCCGGGGTGGTGCTGCAGCACGGGACTTTGATGGTGGACACCAACTTCAACATCATGTTCGATGTGCTCAAGATGCGCAAGGCCGGGCGCTCCAGAGACACCGTGACCTCCCTCGCAAAGGAGCTGGGCGAAGCGCCGAGCATGGATAAGGTGAAGCGTGCCCTGATAGAGGGTTTCTCCAGTATCTTCGATGTCATAATAGAGAAAGGCGTGCTCACGCGCTTCGAGGAGAGGAAGATCGAGGAGCTGGTGAAAGAAAAGTACGGGCTTGAGGATTATACCCTGAAAAAGAGTCGCGCCCCCTCGACAGAAAATCGTTCCTGAGCACCTAACCTCGATGGGCGCTTATTTGAACTTGTCCAGGTCGAGGAAGGCTATCTTCCTCGCGTCCAGGAAGAACCCTATCTTCTTGTGCAGCATCATGGACTTGGCGTTCTCGGGCATGATGGTGCTCTGCACGGCCTTCGCGCCCATCTTCTTCCCCTCCAGGGAGACCTTCTTCATCAGCTGGTAGCCGATGCCCCTGCGCCTAAATGAGGGGTGGACGCCGATGTTCTCCACCCAGACGACCTTGGGGATGTTGGACATGTGGTCCGCCACCTGGGCGAAGATGAAGCCGACTATCTGGCCCTCCTCCCGGGCCACGAAGCTGAGCCCTGAGTCGAGGTAGGTCTTGAACGCCTTGTCGTTGGAGGCCCCGAGCTGGTCGATGAAGTCCTGGTCCAGCTCGTCCCACTTGCGCTTGAGGATGGATTCCAGGTACTCCTTGATGATGAATAGCTCCAATGCCCTGACATGGCCCTTGTCCTCTTTCTTCAGCTTCGCGATTTGTGCCATCACATCTCCTCCGGAGCGACTATCCCCAAGTTACCCAGCACCCCGCGCAGCACCCACATGGTCGATTCCACCAGGGTCAGCCTGGCGGCCTGCCGCTCGCCCGAGCGCAACACGGGCACGTAGGCGTAGAACTGGTTGAACGCGGAGGCCACCTCCTGACCATATGCTGGCATAAGGTGTATCCGCCTCTTCAACCCGCAGTCCCTCACTACCGTCGGGTATTGTGCAAGGATGCGAATAAGCTTTCTCTCATATGGGTCGTCCAACAGGCTCGGTTCGACGACCCTCTCGAACCCCCCCGCCTTGGCGAGGATGGAGGAGCAACGGGCGTGCGAGTATTGCACGAAGGGCGCCGAGTTCCCCTCGAAGTTGAGCGCCTCCTCCCACTTGAAGACTATCTGCTTCTCCGCCTGGACGCGAACGATGTTGAAGCGCAACGCCCCCCTGCCGATGTCCCGGGCGATCTGGCGCATCTTCTCCTCGCTCAGGTCGGTGCGCCTCTTCTTGACCTCTTCATAGGCGCGGTCCTCCGCCTCGTCGATCAGGTCATCGAGGCACACGACCAGACCCTTGCGCGTGGACATGCGCCCTTCGGGCAGAGAAACGAAGGCGTAGTACATGCACTCAGGCGCCTTGCTCTCCCCCAGGATCCTCAAGGCGGCGGCGAGCTGCTGTTGGCCCAGCTTCTGGTCCTCGCCCAGTACGTTGATGAGCTGGTCGGCGCGCTTGAACTTGTCCAGGTGATAGGCCATGTCCCGCGTGGTGTACAGGGTGGTGCCGTCGGCCCGGGTGAAGAAGAACTTGGTGTCCCGACCGTGGATGCCAAAAGCGCTGAGGTCCAGGTAGAACGCCCCGTCCTCCTCGTGGCATTCAGGGGTGGACTTGAGCCGCTCCACCACCCTCTTGGCCTCGCCGTTGATTATGAACTGCGATTCCCAGGTGTAGTTGTCTAGCTCGACGTTGATGCTCGACAGGCTCTCCTTGATCCCTTGCAGCATGCGCTCGGCCGTCTCCCTGACCATGGATATGACCTCCGGGTCGCCGGCCTCGAAGCCGCGGGTCAAGGATGCGATCTGGGATTCGACCTCGGGCTCGGACTCCAGGCGCTCGTTGGCCTTCTGGTAGAAGCCCACCAGCAGGTGGTCGTCCTTCTGGCGGTCCGATGCGGGGATCACGTCCTTCGACGGAATGTTGCGCACGCCCCACGACAAGAGGACGACCTGCCGGCCCACGTCGTTGACCAAGTACTCGGTCGTGACCTGATAGCCGCACTTGCGCAAGCATCTGGCGAGCGTGTCGCCGATGATCGGATTTCGCGCACGACCCACGTGGATCGGCCCGGTGGGGTTGACCGAGGTGTGCTCCAACAGCACCTTGGTCCCCTTGTCATCCCCCTTGCCGTAATCGGACCTGGTCCGGATGACCTCCTGGAGGGTGACCCGGATCAGCTCGACATGGTTGACCTTGAAGTTGAGATAGCCCTTGTCGGCCCAGACCCTCTCGAGCATGGGAGAGATCTTGACCTTGGAGGCCAGCTCCTCGGCGATGGCCGCGGGAGCCTTCCTTAGAACCTTGGCTAAGGAGAAACAGGGGAAGGCGAAGTCGGCGATGGCGGCATCGGGCATCTCCATCTGCAGCTCCTGCTTGGCCCCGAGCTCGTCCAGCGCGGCCTTGACGCTCCTCTCCACCTCATCGCGGAAGGATGCGAGCGGGTCCATATCATCCCCCGATCCTGTAGCGCATTAGGGCGGCGATGCCGCCGAAGGCCTTCATCAGCATCTCTCCCTCCTCGGAGTCCTCGGATATAAGCTCCACCTTGGTGCCCATCTGCTCCGAGATGTCGAAGAAGTCGTCCACCAGGTCCACGCCCTCGTTGCTGACGGTCACGGCCCCGCAGGTGGGGCACCTCCCCTGTGGCGGGCGCTGGTCCAAGGTAACGATGTCTTTCCAGCCGCAGCTGGGGCACTCGATGGTGAAGCGCTTCCTCCTCAGCCCCTCGGACAGGAGCAAGGTGGAGGCCGCCCCGATCTGGATGGCCTCGCGCACATGGCCCTCGCCATAGGTGGCCAGGCCCCCGTCCGGCTTGCGGATCTCCTCGAGGAGCTTGGTGATGAGCAGCTTCTCCCGCATCAGGTCCATGTCGGTGAGCTTGTCCTTGGCGCGCTCCACCAGCTCCTTGAGCCCGTACTCGTCCGTATAACCGGTATCGAAGGTGTCCAGGACCTTCTTCTGCAGCTCGTGGTGCAGGAAGCCCTGGTCCGCGAAGAAGTTCTTGGTGCCTCCCGGACCTCCCACCAATATCCCTTTCAGGTCGGGCTTGTTCAGGAAGGCGTCGGTGGCCGTGTCGGCGATCTTCTTGTAGAACTCGGCGGCGGCGATCTCGATCAAACGTTCGAACCTTTGCGCCGATTGCCCGCCCATGCGGTGCTTTGATGGCACCTGCGACTGGATGTTGCGTATCACGTTGATGCGCTTGCCGGTGAGGATGCCCAGGGTGGCCTCGGAACGGTCTATCACTATCAGCCCATAAGCCTTCTTCTCCAGCAGCATGTCCTGGAGCGGGTCGAGGTAGAAATCCGAATCGCAGCGGTAGAGGAAGGTGGTGATGGGCTCGGGCGGCTCCAAGGTATACTGGACCATGCGCGTTTGGTCGCCGACGGAGGAGATCTCGCCCACGAAGAAGATCAGCCCGTTGGCCGGCGGCTCCTTGAAGTACTTGAGCCTGGCAAGGATAGAGGAAATGGCCCCTTGAACGTTCTTCCGGGTGCCCTGGGACTTGATGTTCGACGATTGCGAGTACTCTCCCCTCAGGTAGTTGGAGACGTCAGATATCTGCTTCCCGGGCGGTATGTAGAGGGAGATGAGCTCGGTGCCTCGCCCGTGCAGGTTGCGTACCTCTTCCAACGAGCGCTTGAAGTCGTACTTCTGCTTGTCGGACAGGATTTCGCCGATTTGTGCCATTTGAACCAGCCATACTAGGTTTTTTATCAACCCAAAAGGATTGGTGTTATAAAGCTGTTGGTGCAAGCATGGATTGCGTCGTCGTTTCTTTGGGTGGTTCGATACTGGTTCCTGGGGAGAGGGATGTGGAGCACTTCTCGGCCCTTGCCGCTTTGATGCGCTCCCTGGCCCAGGACTTTCGGCTAGTGCTGGTCTGTGGCGGAGGGAGGGTGGCCAGGTACTACATCTCCACCGGTAGGGAGCTTGGGGCGTCCCAGGAGAAGCTGGACGAGATGGGCATCGAGGCGACCCGCCTGAACGCCCGGCTGCTGCGGATCGCCCTCGGGCACGATGCCTCCGATTCCCTGCCCCGCACGGTGGAGGAGGCGGTCAAGGAGGCCAGGAAAGGGAAGATACTGGTGATGGGCGGGACGGCACCGGGGCACACCACGGACGCGGTGGCGGCCATGGTGGCATTGAGGCTGGGGGCGGCGCGCATCGTCAACGCTACGTCGGTCGAAGCCGCCTATTCCACCGACCCGAGGAAGCACAAGGATGCGGAGCGCTACTCCCAGCTCACCCATAGACAGCTCTACCAGCTGGTGGACAAAGGCCTGCATTCGGCCGGTCCCTCGGACGTGTTCGACCGCGCCGGGGCGGAGGTGGCCATGCGGGCCAACATACCGATCTACATCGTGAACGGGCGTAACCTCGACGAGCTGCGGGCGGCCGTCCGAGGCGAAAACATAATGGGAACGGTGGTAGCTGACTGAGATTGTAGGCCAGGTGGGATGGGATGGTCGAAGGGGCGTCAAAGGGCAGGCCGATGGCCAAAGTCACGGGGAGCGGTGAGCTCATCATCAAGCGCAGGACGCATCTATCGGTGGTCCTGGGGATCACCTTCTGCGTCATCGGCGGGGCGGTGGTCGCATCCTCATTCATACTGGACTGGGTGCTGCTCACCTCCCAGAACCTTTCCATGTGGGACCTGTTCGAGCGGGGAGGGGTCTATCTCCTCGTGCCATTGGTGCCCATTGCCGGGGCGCTGGTGGCCATCATCTCCTCCCTCGACGTCCTGGCGGAGAAAGGAAGGAAGCGGTTCAAGGCCCCCGCCTCCCTCGGCGCTTTGGCCTGCTCGTTGCTGGCCGTCATCTCCTTGGTGATGGTCGCGTTGCAGATCGAGGTGGACTACGTCGAACCGGAGGGGGCGAACTTCGGGCCTGCGCTCTTCATGTCGGTCTTCGGCGGCGTCCTGGCGTTGTCAGGGGGCATCATATTGACCATAGATTACCTCGAGGCCAGGGCCAGGAGGGGGAGGTTCACCGCCTCGGGCGGCAGCGCCCAGCTCAAGTCCGCCCTGAAACCTGCCAGTGGCAAGAAGAAGGCCAAACCCGAGCCCATGGACAAGGAGGTCCGGGATGAGATGCTCGCCGCCAAGGAGGCGCGCGATGCGGAGCTCAACCGACCTGCGCCCTCAGGCCTGGAATGCCCGAACTGTTACTCTCCGGTCCAGCCCAATTGGCAGATCTGCCCCATATGCGGGCAGGAACTGCTCTGATCACAGGTCCTCGAGGTCGGATGACTCTATGGCCGTCACGCCCATGGACTCCACCAGATGGCGTAGGTGCGTCGCCCTCGACCTGGACATGGACTTCTTGTGGATGTAGACCAAGTTCGCGCCATCGCTCTTTTCCAAGGCCATGGTCACGGCTGACCTGAGAGCGTCGTCGTCGGCGTGGTCGGCGAAATGGTTGGGGATCATATGTCCGAAGGAGATGCGCTTGGTGGCCACCACCTCGCTGAACCGGGGTGCGTAGTGGCCTCCGCCGATGCCGATGGCCTTGGGCGCCACGACATGGTGCGAGGAAATGAGGGTGGTGGCGATGGCCCTCGCCGCCTCCTTGTTTCCCCAGTTATCCTCCGAGGAACCGATCTCGATGTACATGGTGGGCGCCTCGAGATAAGGGCCATGATGGGTCACCTCGAAGGATACCTGGAAGCCAAGTCCTGCTGCGTTGCTCAGCAGATCCCTGAGCGCAGAGGTCATCATGTCCGGGGCAGCCCTGACCAAGGTGGCCGGCCTCCCCCCTAGATCCGCCTTGGAGAAGTTACCGATGGGATGCACGGTGAGCGTCGGTATCCCCGATGCCGCCTTGTGACGGGAAAGGAAGACG
>Ga0209253_10004569_pt1 | contig 12051 bp, 7 predicted proteins | sample FrelakmetBRP12BR_FD_187145 | JGI IMG/M metagenome (GOLD analysis project Ga0209253, IMG submission 187145) | Freshwater lake sediment microbial communities from the University of Notre Dame, USA, for methane emissions studies - BRP12 BR (SPAdes)... | ecosystem: Environmental > Aquatic >...
CGGACGCGCTGTCGTCGACGGCCTACGCCAGCGAGGAGATCCTGCGCACCCTGCTGGCCGTGGGCGGGATCGGCGGCGTGGGGCTGCTGGCGTTCAACTACCTCACCCCGATCACCGTCGCCCTCGTGGCGGTGTTGGTGATCTTGATCTTCAGCTATCGCCAGACGATCAAGGCCTACCCGTCGGCGGGCGGCGCGTACATCGTCACCAAGGACAACCTCGGGCTGCTGCCGTCAACGGCGGGCTTGAACAAGGCTTTCGCCTTCATGCGCGAGGCACTGGCGGCGACTTCGGTCGAGGCGACGCAAGCGGTGCTGGACGAGCTGGCGGCGGATTTTTCCGCCATCTACCTCAACGGCAGTCTTGGCGCGTCTCCCTGCGAATCGGTCTGGCTCAGCGACGACCATCTGTCGTGCCAGGAACCGATGTTCGCGGTGCGCGAGATCTACCGCAACAACGGGTTGCGGACGGCGGACTGGCGGCTCTGGCCCGACGATCACATCACGCTCCAGATGCGCTTCATCGCTTTTTGCGTCGGACGCGCACGCGCCAAGGAAGATTGGCGCGAGATGGCCTGTTTCATGGACGAGCACTTGCTACGCTGGCTTGGCGATTTCGCCGCTCGCGTCGCATCGCGCTGTGATACGGCATTCTATGCGGCGCTGGCTACCCTGACGTCGGCGTATCTGGAAGCCTTGCGGGATATCGTCGCCAAGGAACTCGGTGAGGCGCGCCCGACGCGGGACGAGATTCAGGCGCTCCGCGCCTGAAGCCATTTCCACGACGGCGCGCCGCGGTATTGAAGGAGCGCCTTCAGGCGCGAACAACCTGAGATTGCAACCGCGGCCGCTCCTCTGGCGCGCGTGCTGGCCCGGAGCTGACGCGCGGTCCCAATCGGTACCGGAAACATGGTGAAGGACTGGATTCGCCGGTTGGCTTTCCTATCGGCCTGTGCGTGCGCGGGGAGCGTTCTTTCACAGGGGGTGATCGAACTCGCCGCCGGCATCCATCGGATCGAAGCCGAACTCGCCAGCACGTTCGAATCGCGGGCGCGGGGATTGATGCACCGCCGGGAAATGCCCGGCCAGCGCGGCATGCTGTTCGTCTTTCCGGAGACCGAGAAGCATTGCATGTGGATGCGCAACACCTACATCCCCTTGAGCGTCGCTTTCATGGACGACAAGGGAACGATCATCAACATCGCCGACATGCAGCCGCAGACGGAGGCCACGCATTGCGCGACAAGGCCGGCGCGTTACGCGCTGGAGATGAACCGCGGCTGGTTCGCCCAGCGCGGTATCAAGCCGGGCGCGCGCATCAGCGGCCTGGACGGGGCGCCAGAGCCTCGAATTCAGTGAGGATCGCGATTCCGAGTGCCACTCATGCACGCCTTCTCCCGACGGGCGCCCCCAGGACTTCTCCAAGGAATTCTTCTCTGCTACGAACATCGAGCTTGCGGTAGAGCTGTTCGATGTGTTCGCCTACCGTGTTGATGGAGATGCCACAGAGGGCGGCGATCTCCTTGGGTCTCCTTCCCAGAATCAGCAATACGGCTACCTCTTCCTGCCGCTCGGTGAATCCGAATCCGACGAGCTTTCCCCGCGCTTTGCCATGGGTCCCCAGTGGTTCGATGATCACGACGAATCGTTCGCGGCCCTCTTCCGGAACCATTCTGATCCTGCCCTCCATCGCGCTTCCGTCGGCGCACCACGAAATATTCGCGCCGTCGAGCTTGTCGAGCAGACTGTCGCGCGTCGGCGCGACGCTTCGCACGACGTAGGCTCTCAGGCCGGACACCCACACGCGCGGCCGATCGGCGGTCGAAGGCAGACTGAACACCTTGTCGCGCGGCAGGCTCTCCAGGATTTCTCGCGCTTCGTCGGTGGCCGAAAGGATGCGGCCTTCGCGCGAAACGACCAGGGCCGCCGTCGCATCGATCCGGTTAAGTCCCGCGATCAGGCGGCGATGGTCGATTGCCGCCGCGGCATGGCCGACGAACCTGCGGAACAGTTCCCGCTCGTCGTCGTCGAAATCGTGGTCCTGGCGACGGCGCTGAATGGAGAAGACCCCGAGCGGCATGCCTCGAACGAAAGGAGCCAACGCCAGGGCGTGGAAATAGGGGACACGGCCCATGAACGACCCGAATTCGCCATGCGCAAGCTCGGCAACATCGGTTACGTCGGAAAACCGCACGACCTGATTCGGGTTCTTGAGGCAGGGCAGATAGATGACGAGCGGATCGAGATGAATGTAGTACTGCAGATATTCGTGAATCAGCAAGGGGTCCAGGTCATGCGCATGACCTTCCTTGAGGAACCAGTCGCCGGGATCGATGCGGAAATATATCGCCGTCGAAAAGTTCAGAACCTTCGTCAGTGATTCAAAAAATGGCGGGATAATATCCGTCGCGTCGGCCGTTTGGTCCATGTTGTGGACCCGGTCCAGGAACTCGATGAGCTGTCCGCCGGACCTTGCATTTGTCATCGGTCCTCCCGCGCCTGTGGTTGTCCGACGTCCGGGCCGAGAGACGGACTACCCCCCAGTTTTTGAGGGTAGCGCCACACGACCGTTCATGTTATATAAAATCATTTTACCCCGATTTTGAAGAATATCCGGAACACGCGGGACACGCGTTTGGGAGAACGGAACATCCGGATTTGTCCAACAAGGCGGGCCGCACCCAGAAGTCATTGACCGACGCTCCTCCAACCGCCGAATCAACTTTGAAAGTAGGAAATAATCCATGCGTATTGCAATGTTTTCGTCCGAGTCCCTCCATTCCATTTCCAGTGGTGGTTTGGGGGTCCATGTAACCGAGCTGGCCGCCGGGTTGCAGCGGCGTGGCCATGAAATGTACGTCATCACCCGGCGCAAGGAAAATCAGAACCACTACGATTGCATCGACGGGGTGCATTACCACCGCGTCGATCACGGCCTCAGCGATAACCATGTGGAGTGCATGGATTACATGTGCAAGGCCATGGCGCATCGCTTCCATGAAGTGACTTCGATGATCGGCAAGTTCGAGCTGGTCCATGCGCACGACTGGCTGGCCGCCAACGCCATGAAGTATGCGATGGACGGCTTCGGTACGCCCGGTGTGCTGACGATGCACTCCACCGAATACGGGCGCGACGGCAATGTCTTCTTCGACGGCTTCGCTCGCTGGATCCGGGATGCCGAGGCCGCCGGCTGCCACAATGCGAACGTCGTCATCGCGGTCAGCCACTTCCTGGCCGACGAGCTGCGCCGGATCTACAACACCCCGAGCGACAAGATCCACGTGGTGTACAACGGAGTCAGCTATCACGCCTTTGACGGATATGTCGACCCGGCGGAGGTCAAGGGCCGTTACGGCATCGGGCCGATGGCCCCCACCATCTTCTCGCCCGGCCGCATGACCCTGCAGAAGGGCATGGAAATGCTGGTCGAGGCGGTGCCGATGGTGCTGGCCAGTTACCCGGAAACGCAGTTCATCATCGCCGGCGAGGGACCGGAGCGCGATAACGTCATCCGTCGCGCTCACGAAATCGGCGCGGCGGGCGCCATTGTATTTCTTGGCGCGATGCCGCGCTGGCAGTACATCGATGTCATGCGGGCCTGCGACATCGTGGCGGTGCCGAGCCGTAACGAACCGTTCGGGATTGTTGTGCTTGAGGCGTGGGCGGCGGGCAAGCCGGTAGTCGCCACCCTGGCCGGCGGGCCGCGGGAATTCATCTGGCACGACGTCAACGGCTTCCTCGTCAATACCGACCCCGACGGCCTCGCTCACGGCATCGGCTCGCTCCTCGCCGATCACAATCATTGCCGGGCGCTCGGCCGTAACGGTCGCGCGGCGGTCGAGGACCGTTTCAACTGGGACTGCATCGCGGCCGACACCGAGGGTGTCTACCACGTGGCGCTCAAGGGACGGTGACAGGAGGAAACGGGAATGTTGCGCTGAGAGCCCGTGAAAAACCTTTGTGGGAGCGGGGTTGCCCGAGACATAGCAACGGAATCATGTACTTATCGCGGCCAAGGCCGCTCCCGCAAACAAGGTTTTTTCTGGCTCCGGGGTGACTGCCCTTGCGCCGCATGGCGCCTGATTCAAACAAAGGAGAGGACGAGATGAGCGACGACATCAAGAACGTGACCGAGAATCTTCAGAACAGCATCCGCGAGGTGGCCTACTTGATGTGGGAGGCAGCCGGCCGCCAGCAAGGATTGGCGATGGACTATTGGCTGGCGGCGGAACGGATAGTCATGGAAACGTTGAACGCCGCGACAGCGGCCGCAACGGGCCAAATGCAACCGAAGCGAGGGCGCGGCGCCGGGCCCGCCGCGAAAGAGGGCAAATAGCGAAAACGAAGGAAGTTGAACAAGGCGAGCGATCGCGGCGGTGGCGCGCGCAGGATGAGGGCGAGCGCGGCCGCCATTGCCCTGATCATTTCGCCAACGGGTCGGCGCCGCAACAAGCGGCGACGCGGCTCGTTGTCTCGCGGAGGGGTGCCTCGCGACCAGGCCGTTGCGATGCCACGTGGCGGGGTACGAACGCTCGCCAGGCACACGGGGAGAAAGCCATAACGGCCGGGAAACGACGCGACCATTGCGGCTTTTGATTCCTTCCGGAGAAGCACTCCATGGCCGACACCCCACGCCGCAAGTCGAATTCGCGCAAGACCGTCGCCAAGCCGATCAAACTGTCCCACACGCGCCGGCCGGAGGGCGTGAGCACCGAGGCATGGCAGCGCGAACTGCGCCGCCAGTTCGGACGCGAGCAGGATTTCGGCCTGGAAAATCTCGGCGCCGATCCGGTGTTCTCCGAGTTCCGTGTCACGAACCCCGCCTCAGGGGGCGTTTACCGTGTCGCCATCCGCGGCGCCCAGCCGGGAGACAACCATTGCACCTGTCCGGACTTTACTACCAATGAGCTGGGGACGTGCAAGCACGTTGAATTCGTCCTCGGCCGGCTGGAACGTCTGCGTGGAGGCAGCGCGGCCTTGCGCCGCGGCAGCACGCCTCCTTACAGCGAGATCTACCTGCGCTATGGCGCACGTCGCGTCATTGCCTTTCGGCCGGGCGCGGATTGTCCGGCGGCCCTGCTGGCGGCCGCTCGCGAATCATTCGATGAAGGCGCGGGTTGGATGTTGCGCGACGCGGCGATCTCGGATCTGGATCGTCTGACGCGTATCGCCGCGGAGCACCACCACGCGTTGCGGATCAACGACGACGCGGTGGCTTTCGAAGCTCTCCAGCGCGACGCACTGCGCCGAAGTCATACCATTGATCGCGCCTTCCCCAAGGGCGCCGCCGATCCCGCGTTGCGCCGCCTGCTGCGCGAGCCCCTGCACCCCTATCAGGCCGACGGAGCGCTGTTCGCTGCCCGCTCCGGGCGCTGCCTCATCGGCGACGAGATGGGGCTAGGCAAGACCGTACAGGCCATCGCCGCGGCCGAAATCCTGCGCCGGCATTGGGGCATCGAGCGCGTGTTGGTGATCTGTCCGACTTCGTTGAAGCACCAGTGGAAGCGCGAAATCGAACGCTTCATCGGCGCCGAGGCGCAGGTCATCGCCGGACTGCGCACCATCCGAGCGAGGTTGTACGTACAAACGCCGCCCTGGCGTATCGTCAATTACGAAATGCTGCATCGCGACCTCGATCTGATCGCTGCTTACGCGCCGGATCTGCTGATCGTCGACGAAGCCCAGCGCGTGAAGAATTGGAACACCATCGCGGCCCGAGCACTGCGACGCATCGAATCGCCCCACGCCTTCGTGCTCACGGGAACGCCGCTGGAGAATCGTCTGGAGGAGCTGATCGCGATCGTCCAGCTGGTGGACCGACATCGGTTGGGCCCCACTTGGCGGCTGCTGGACCGCCACCAGGTCCGGGACGCGCACGGGCGGGTGGTCGGCTACAAGGAGCTCGACAAGATCGGTGAAACGCTCGCACCCGTCGTGATCCGCCGCCGCAAGGCCCAGGTGCTGGACCAGCTGCCCAAGCGCATGGATAGCGACCGGCTGGTGCCCATGACGGATGCGCAACGCCGGCATCATCAGGAAAACGCCGACGTCGTCGCCCAGATCGTGGCGCGCTGGCGGCGCACCGGCTTCCTGTCCGACGCCGATCAGAAGCGGCTGACCTGCTGCCTTCAGAACATGCGTATGTCCTGCAACAGCACCTACCTGCTCGACGGCGTTACGGACCACGGCGTCAAGGCCGACGAGCTGGCCGAGCTGTTCGACGAACTGTTCGCCGATCCGGACGAAAAAGCCGTGGTGTTCAGCCAGTGGGTGCGCACCCACGAGATCGTCGCGCGCCGGCTGGAGGCGCGCGGCATAGGGTACGTATCCTTCCATGGCGGTATTCCTGGTGAGCATCGCGGCGCGCTGATCGACCGTTTTCGCGACGATCCTTCCTGCCGCGTGTTCCTGTCCACCGATGCCGGCGGCGTAGGGCTTAACCTGCAACACGCGTCCAATGTCATCAACATGGATTTGCCCTGGAATCCGGCGGTGCTCGAGCAGCGCATCGGTCGCGTATACCGCATGGGCCAGCGTCGCCCGGTACGAGTCGTCAACTTCATCGCCGAAGGCACGATCGAAGAGGCCATGCTGTCGGTCCTGGCCTTCAAGAAAGCGCTGTTCGCCGGCGTGCTGGATGGCGAACAGTCGGAGGTGTTCCTCGACGGATCGCGGCTCAAGCGGTTCATGGAAACGGTGGAACGTGTGTCGGGATCGATCCGTCCGGGCGAGGCCGAAGCGGCTGCCGACATCGAACCGACGGTGGCGGCGCTGCCGGCACCCGCGGCGATCGCCGTCGAGGTAGCGTCAGAGAAGAAACCTGCTGGCCCGGCCCGCGCGGCCGCGCAAACTGTGTCCGAAGCCGGTCCGGCGCCCGACATTGAATCGGCCAAGACTCCCGCGGGCAGCGGCCGTGATCCGCTCGCGACCCTGCTCGAAATGGGTGCGCAGCTGCTCGGGTCTCTCGCACAGGCACGCAGCGGGGAAGAACCAGGTGGCAGCCCGCTGCGCGTCGAGCGCGATCCCGGTGACGGCCGCGCCTATGTGCGGTTTCCCATGCCCGAGCCAGAGACCCTCGAACGCGTCGCCCGCGCGCTGCGTGATCTGTTCGGCGATCGCCAAGCGTGAGAGCCTGTGAAAAAATCCGCCTGTGGGAGCGGGCTTGCCCGCGAAAAATCACCACAATCATGTAGTTATCGCGGCCAAGGCCGCTCCCCCCCAAAAACGAAAAATTCACAACGTCTGAGGTCAGAATCAAGAAAAGGGGCCAGGCTCGGATTATTCGCGCGTTGCACCGCCTGCTGCGCGAGCCCCTGCAACCCGGATTATTCGCCCGGATCGTTCGCCGACAGCATAATGTGAGCCTGGCCCCTTTATTTATTTATTTTTACTGATGCCGTATGCAGATCTTGCCGAAGTGCGTTCCGCTCTTGAGATGGTCGAATGCCGCTCGCAGCTCTTCGAAAGCGAACACGCGGTCGATTACCGGCCGCAGCTTGTGCTGGCCGATTGCGCGCGTCATGGCTTCGAAGCCGTCGCGGTGGCCGACGGTGATCCCCTGCAATCTCACGTAGCGCGTGACGACCATGCCGAGGCGCACGTCCATCATGGAACCGGACAGCACGCCGATGACGCTGATGGTGCCGCCAGGGCGGATCGCGCGAAGCGATTGGGACAGCGTCTTCTCGCCGCCCACTTCGACGATGTGGTCGATACCATCGCCGCCCGCCAGGTCGCGCACCGCTTTGCCCCATTCTCGATTCGTCCGGTAATTCAATCCCTCGTCGGCTCCGAGCGCGCGGGCTCGGGCGAGCTTCTCGTCGCTGCTGGAGATCACGATTGCCCGTGCGCCGAGCAGCTTGGCGAACTGTAATGCGAAGAGCGAAACCCCGCCGGTACCCTGGATCAAGACCGAAGCGCCGGCCTTGACGTCGCCGTCGGTCACGAGCGCGCTCCAGGCGGTGAGCGCCGCGCAGGGTAGCGTGGCGGCTTCCACATCGCTCAGGTGATCCGGCACCTTGGCCACGCTTTCCTGGCTGAATACGCGGTATTCGGCCATCACGCCGTCGATCGGGCCGCCCAGGGTGCTGGTGATGCGCTCCATGGTCGGCGCGCCGGCGGTCCATTTCTGGTGAAACATCGGGCAGACTCGATCGCCGCTGTTGACGCGGGTCACACCTTCACCTAGCGCCGCGACCTCGCCCACCCCGTCGGAGATCGGAATCAGCGGAAGCGTCCCTGTGAGGGCGCCGTAGCCACGCAGCGGTACCACCAAGTCACGATAGTTGAGCGAAGCGGCTTTCATCCGCACCAGGACTTCGCCCGGCCCGGGCCTGGGGTCCGGCCGCTCGGCCAAGCGGATGTTGTCCATCGACCAATCGTCCTGAATCTGGATCACCTTCATGGGGAATCTCCTTTCGAATCGCGCTTGTCCGCGCCTGATGGCATCAAGATCGTCTGCTTGCGCTTGCCTTCCAACCTTTCGAGCCGGCGCTGGTGAGCCGGGTCGGTGGCGGCAGCCGAGACCAGCATTCGGGCGTAACTCGCCGCGGTTTCGGGGTCGCGACGCGCGTGCTCGTGGAAGATCGCGAGCCGCTCCGCCGCCACCGCGCATCCCTTCGTCGCGAGCATGGACCATATGTCCTGTGCCTGGCGCCATTCGCCCCGGCGCCCGTGCATTCGCGCCAACTCAAGCAATCCGGACTCGTCAAGCTGTTGCCTCGCGGCCGCGAGATGCCGGTAGGCGAGGCGGTCGTCGCCGGCGCGGCGATGGGCGCGGGCGATCGCCAGTGCATCGGTGGAATCCGGACTGGGATCGGCGAAGGCGCGGGAAAGAACGGGCAGCAGGGCCGCCAATGAAATCAGATCCGTGCGGTTGTGCGACAGGACAGCCGGCAGAAGAGCCGTCGCTCCGCGTCGCAGGAAGTCCGACCAGACGCCAGGCATCGCCGCGCCGGGAAGATCGCCGCTACGCACCATTCCCAGCAACTGGCGTTCGGCGGTTGTCAGGCGGCAATCCGGCCAGCGCCGTCCGAATGCCGTTCGCATGGGATGAACCAGATCCAGATGTCCCATGCCGGAGAAAGGATCATCCAGGCGCGCCATGCGGAAGCGGGCGACCATCAGCGGCACGTCAAAGCATTTCCCGTTGTAGGTGACGAGATGACTGTCCGCACCGATATGTTCGGCGAGATCGCGAAGCATCACGTGCTCGCCGCGGAACGCCGTGAGAAAGTACTGTCGCACGCGCAGCACGGTATCGACGACGCGGGCGCAGCCGACGAGAAAGGGCAGGGTGCCGGTCCCGCCGGCAAGCCCCGTCGTTTCCGTGTCGAAAAAAAGGAGGCCCCGCGTGCTGGGCTGCGTCAACCACGGCGCCGTGACCGGGTCGGAGATCTCCGCGAGCGTTACGCATCCCCATCGCGATGATATGGATATGTCTCGTTCGACGATCACAACGCCGTCGGCCAATACGTTGCCGTCGAGGTGGGCGGCGATCTCCACGTCGGGTGGCGGGATGCCGACGCGGCCATGTGCGCCGGCCGAAAGCCGCTGCAAGCGCTCGACGAGCGGCGAGTTGCCAGCCGCGGCCGGTGTCGCGAATGCGGGAGACGCGTCGGCCGCGACGCTCGCCGCACCGCGTTGCTGCTGAAGCGCAGCCAGACGATCCTGCAAGCTCAAGCCATGCTCCCTTGGTCCTCCGGACCGTCGCCGCAGGCGATCAGCGCCAGCACTCGAAGGGCTGCCTGTCTCGGCGAGCCGCGCGTTTCATCGGACGACAGGATAGGTCCGACGCAGGCGGGGCAGCCTCGGCTGCACTCGCAGGCTGCCACCAGCGCGCCTGCGCGGGCGACCAGCTGCCGCTGCATGTCGTAGAGCGGCGCCGACAATCCGATGCCGCCGGGATAATTGTCGTAGAGGAAAACCGTGGGGACGAACTCCTGCTCGGGGTGATCGAGATCAACGTTTTCGCCGGAGAACGACCGCGGCGAGCCGCGCCCGTCCGGCCCGACCACCGCCGACCAGGTGGCGCTGCCGTCGCCCACCGCGCGCCCGATGTCGCGCCGCTCCGACATGGTGAGCAATGCCGCGACATGATGCAGCGCGTACGCCGCGCCGAGAAAGCCGTCCAACGCCTGCCAGCGGCTGGCGAAGGCCTTCAGCAACGCGTCGGGATTCACTTGCCACCACACCGCGGTGGTGTGCATTTCCTGATCCGGCAGGTGAATGGGACCATAACCGACGTTCTCGTGCGTGTAATAACGGATCTTCTTGTAACCGGCGGCGCGGCGCACCATGTGCACTTCGCCGCGCGCGCAGCGCGCCTTGTCATGCAGCGCCTGCTCGAACTCGTCGAGGATCTTGAGCTTGGTGTAGTCGATGGCGTCGGTGTAGTAGTCGGCGCGCGTGGCGGTGACAAAGGCCTTGCGGCCGGTCCAATCCAGTTTTTCCACCTGGTAGGGCCGCGCCTGGATCATGTAAATGGCGCCTTCATAAATCGTCAGGGCGGCGCTGGAAAAGTCCACCTCGGCAATGATTTCCTTCCGGCCGTCGCTGGTGTCGATGACGACGAAGTTTCCGTCCGCGACCGAACGCAGGCTGACCGAGCTGGCCGGGTAGCTGTCGGCGATCCAGTGCCATTGATCGCCTTCCCGGTGCAGCACGCCCTGTTCGCGCAGATAGCCGAGCATCTCGTCCAGATTCTCGTGGCCGAAGCGCTCGCCGTCGCGGAACGGCAGCTCGAACGCCGCGCAGCGCACATGGTCCATGAGGATGAGCAGCTGGTTCGAATCGACGCGCGCGTGCTCGGGAGACGCGCCCAGGAAAAATTCGGGATTGCGCACGATGAACTGGTCGAGCGGATCGCTCGTGCCGATCAACACGCCGAGCGCCGGCCGGTTGCGTCTCCCGGCGCGCCCCAGCCTCTGCCAGGTTCCCGCCACGGTGCCGGGATAACCGTTCAAGACGCATACGTCCAGCGCGCCGACATCGACGCCCAGCTCCAGCGCGTTGGTGGCGACCACGCAATCGATGTTGCCTTCGCGCAGGTCCTTTTCCGTGGCGCGCCGCTCGGTCGGCAGGTAACCGCCGCGATAGGCCGCCACGCGCGTCGGCTTGCGCGGGTCCGCGTCGAACACATCCTTCAAGTACTTCGTGAGCACCTCCACCATGAGGCGGCTGTTGGCGAACACGATGGTTTTCAGACCCTGCTTGACCGCCGCGCGGGCGATGCGCGTCGATTGCGAACGCGCCGAAGCGCGCAACCCCAGGTCTGGATTGATCACCGGCGGGTTCCACAGCAGCAGGTGGCGCTCGCCCCGCGGCGCGCCGGATTCGCTCACCACCGCTACTTCCTCGCCAAGCAGCGCGGCCGCCAACTCGCCCGGATTCGCGATGGTCGCGGAGCAGAACACGAATACCGGGTCGGTCTTGTAGAAGCGGCACACGCGCCGCAGCCGGCGGATGAGGTTGGCGACGTGGGAGCCGAACACGCCGCGGTAGGTGTGCATCTCGTCGATGACGACGTACTTGAGCGACTCGAAGAACTGGGCCCACTTGGTATGGTGCGGCAGGATGCCCTGGTGCAGCATGTCGGGATTCGACACCACGATGTCGCCGCGCGTGCGCACCGCCTTGCGCGCGTCGCCCGGCGTGTCGCCATCAAAGGTATAGGCACGCACCCCCAGGTCGCCGATCCGGTTCAGCTCCAGGATCTCGCTGACCTGATCCTGGGACAGCGCCTTGGTGGGAAAGAGATACAGAGCCTTGGCGCGATCGGCAAGTGCCGCGTGAAGCACCGGCAGGTTGTAGCAGAGAGTCTTGCCGGAAGCGGTGGGAGTTACGACAACGGTATGGCGGCCGGATGTGACAAGGTTCCACGCATCGCGCTGGTGGCTGTAGAGCTGGGTAAATCCGCGCCGCTGCAATACGTCGCGCAGGCGTGGATCGAGCGTCTCGGGGAAGGCCGCATAGCGCCCGGGCCGGGCTGGCACGAGCAGTTCGCCGGTAATTCTTCCAGCATACTTCCGCCGCAACTGGCGGGCCAGTT
>Ga0209253_10004570_pt1 | contig 12050 bp, 10 predicted proteins | sample FrelakmetBRP12BR_FD_187145 | JGI IMG/M metagenome (GOLD analysis project Ga0209253, IMG submission 187145) | Freshwater lake sediment microbial communities from the University of Notre Dame, USA, for methane emissions studies - BRP12 BR (SPAdes)... | ecosystem: Environmental > Aquatic >...
GGATTTGCAGGTTCCAGGCAGGTACTTCTCGATTGCCCGCTGTTACAGGCCCGATGTGCTGGATCAGACTCATCTGAGCGAATTCAATCAGGTTGAAGGAATTGTCATTGACGAGAACTTAAACCTCCGAGACTTGCTCGGAATTCTAGTAACTTTCGCTAAGGAAATAGCAGGAGCAGACAGGTTCAGACTGAAGCCTGACTATTACCCATTCACCGAGCCCAGCGTCGAGCTAAGCGCCTACAAAGACGGTTTGGGATGGATCGAGTTCGGAGGCTCCGGAATATTTCGACCAGAAGTGACCATGCCGTTAGGAATCAAAGTGCCAGTAATTGCTTGGGGACTAGGCATAGACCGACTGTTCATGATCAAAGCTGGAATCAACGACATACGCGAACTCTTCTCACATGATCTCCAGTGGCTAAGAAACAAGGAGTTGATGTAACATGCCGACGATAGATGTTGACTACGCTGAACTCCGAAAAATGCTAGGGATAGACCTGAAGAGAGATTCTGAAAAAATCGACGAAGTCCTAGCTTTCGCCAAGGGTGAAGTGAAACTATTCGACGAAAAGACAGGCATTATGAACGTAGAGATCAAAGACACAAACCGCCCTGATCTGTGGAATATCGAAGGGCTAGTAAGAACTTTGCGAGGCTTTCTTGGGATAGACAAGGGATTAAGACATTATTCCCTAGGCAAATCGTTGGTCGAGGTCTACGTTGACAAGAGACTCGAAAACATCAGACCCTACATTGGCTGTTCCATCGTCAAAAACATGAAAATGACTGATCCTGTTATTCGCGGCATAATGCAGTTGCAGGACAAGCTGGATCACACTTATGGCAGAAACAGGCGAAAAACGTCCATAGGACTCTACAACTTTGACCTTATGAAACCACCACTAAGCTACACCGTTGTCAAACCAACCGAAGCCAGCTTCGTCCCACTAGGTTTCGAGAAAAGAATGAATCTGAAGGAGATACTTGTCGAACATCCCAAGGGAATAGAATACGGTGAAATCGTAAGTCGACATCCCGTTTTCCCATTGCTTCTTGACAGTGAAAAGAAAATCCTCTCGTTCCCACCGATAATAAACTCGAATGACCTTGGAAAAATCACCGAGGAAACCCGAAATATCCTCGTCGAAGTCACCGGAACTGTACACGAGACCGTGCTCAACACCCTCAAGATAGTCACACTTTCGCTGATTGACAGAGGTGGAAGTGCATATTCAGCAACGGTGCACTATGAAGAAGACAATCTGACGGAAGTCACGCCATCATTTGACACAACAAGAATGAATCTTGAAATTGGATACACTAACAAGATACTTGACCTTGACTTGACGGCAAAGCAGATTGTAGGACTACTCGCCAAAGCGGGCTATGGTGTTGAAAAAGTTGAAAAAGGCAAATTGACAGTACAGATACCGTGCTACAGGATCGACATAATGCATCCCATAGACATAGTAGAAGACGTCGCAATAGCCTACGGATACAACAACATCAAACCTTTCTGGAGAAAACTACCCACAACTGGCGGAGCACGACCCGAACAAGCGTTCTTGGACACTGCGCGAGAGCTGATGATTGGACTCGGCTTCCAAGAAATACTCACGTACAACATGACGAACCCGCAAAGCCTGTATACAAAGATGAACCTGAAGAAACAAAAAACCGTCGAGTTAGCTAATCCGAAAGTTCAAACTCTCACGTGTCTCAGGAGTTGGCTGCTTCCGAGTCTGATGGAGTTCTTCAGTTGCAACCTTCACGTTGAGTGTCCGCAGAAAATCTTTGAACTTGGTCCAGTAACGGTTTTGGACGAAAAAGCTGAGACAAGGACTAGAGACGACGACACGCTTGCAGTAGCGGTTTCACATGGAAACGCAAATTTCACCGAGGCAAAGTCGATATTGGATGCTCTCTTGATGAACCTTGGCTTGCAATGGCAGATAAGAGAAGTGAAACATCCGACCTTCATAGAAGGAAGAGTAGGAACAGTGACGGTCGACAAGACAGAAGTCGGAATAATCGGCGAAGTACACCCACAAGTACTGCAAAACTGGACGCTTGAAAACCCAGTAGCGGCCTTCGAACTCAACCTGTACAAAACAAACAAGATCCGACGCAAGCATTGACTTGAGAACAGGAACGTTTAACTTCCTTCACCCCGCATTTGTCGCTTGGCGATGACTAGCACGAGCCTTTCCTAATCCCACCGACACAGCCACGAAGACGGACTCGACCGAAGCAGCAAGCTTCGACCGCTTGCCCACGCTTATGAGGGAGGGTTTACCCAAACGTGGGACACGGTGGGCGCGGGCTAAACTCCCCAACGGAGAGAGCTTAACTTAGAGGGGCGTGTCGCCCCACAATGAAGTCAAGTGTTAGGTTACTGGGGAAACAGGTGCCCGCGATAGACATGAGTTGCGAGGTTGTTTTTGAAAGATCGAGAAGAATCGTTGTCACAAACGAAACTACGCCAACTGTGTTTCCAGAGTAAGAAATCAGTACGAGATTGCGTAGAACTTCAACTACTGTTACAGAATGACGAAATGACCCGATGGGAACAGGATCGAGATACTTCGAGGTTAGGCAACTCTTAAGTTTCGCTCATGTATAGAAGCTAGGGTAAAACTCTGACAGGTACGATTGAAATTGGACCTCGAAAGCAAGATTGAGCTAATCTGCAGACCTCCAACAGAGGAGGTTCTAACACCCGAGGATCTGAGACAACTCTTGGAAACGGAGGAGCATCCCGTAGCCTACAACGGTTGGGAACCGTCTGGGCTCGTGCACCTTGGAACCGGCGTCATCTGCGCCTATAAAATGAAAGATTTCGTAGAAGCAGGGATACATTTCAAGGCTTATCTCTCCACGTGGCACGCTTGGCTGAACAATAAAATGAGCGGAAACTTGAAGCTGATCAGGAAGGCTGCTGACTTGTTCCGGCACTCATGGATAGCGCTTGGAGTTCCTGCTGACAAGGTTGAGTTCATCTATTCTGATGAGCTTTACAGGGACCTTGATTACTGGTCTAAGACCGTTTTGGTTGCGAAGAACCTGACGATTGCGCGCGCAAGACGCACGTTAGAGGTTGCTGGACGAAAAGAAACCGAGGCGCGGTACGTTTCAGACTTCTTGTACACGCCAATGCAGGTAGCGGACATATTTCATCTAGGTGCAAAGATTTGTCAGTTGGGAACCGACCAGCGGAAGGCTAATGTTGTAGGCCGCGAGCTAGGGGAGAAACTGGGCTTCTTCAAACCCGTGTGTGTGCACCATCATTTACTTCAAGGTTTGGAAAAACCAGCGATATGGCCTATCCCCAAAGGCGAGGAAAAAGAGGCAGTATCATCGGTGAAGATGTCTAAGAGCAAGCCTGAAACTTGCGTTTTCATCTATGACTCCCCGGAAGAGATCAAGCAAAAGTTGGCCAAGGCTTTCTGTCCTGAGAAATCAGTCGAGTTCAACCCGGTTCTAGAGTTTTGCAAGTACATAATCTTCAGAGAAAAAAACAGCTTCACGATAAACAGGCCTGCAAAGTACGGAGGAACCGTTGAATTCCAGAGCTACAAGGAATTGGAACGCACCTACGCAGAAGGGAAACTTCATCCTCAAGATCTCAAGAACTCAGTTGCCGAAGAGCTCGCAACCATTCTTGAACCTGTTAGAAGATACTTTGAAAACAATAAAGAAGCGAAAGAATGCCTAACCGTCGTGAGAAATGCTAAGGTAACCAGGTAGAAGTCTTGTCTGCTCACTTGAAAGAAAGAGAGGAGCGAATTCAACGCGTTCTGGAACGTTTGACACAGGAATCAGCGAAAGGAATCCCCATAATCGTCGAAGGAAAGAAAGACGTTGAAAGTCTGAGACAACTCGATATTCAAGGACAGATCATTTCTGCAAAGACTGGCGGCAAGTCCCGGTTGGACCTCATCTGCGACGTTGAAGAAAGCGGCGCAAGAGAAGTGATCTTGCTCTTTGATTTTGACAGACGCGGAAAAGAATGGACGAAAACGGTGAGACAAAGATTGGAAATCGCAAGGATCAAAGTCGATTTGACTTTTTGGGCAGAATTGCTGGGGCTTGCTGGCAAGGAGGTCAAGGACATCGAAGGTCTGGCTGCTTACCTGGAGACGCTCAAAAAGAAGTTGGGGGAAGCCTAGATGATCAAAGCTGACGTTGCAGCAATGTATCGTCTTCAGAAAAGCTTAAAGAGTGTGAGTTGCAATTCATAAATGTAATATAAATAGTAGATGTATAGTTTGACTCGTGATATGGGAATATGGATTCTCAATTCACGTGATCATATCTAACCCTTAACTCATCACTAGGAGGTGCACGATTACGGGTTCATCCCAGACGTTTACTATAAAGTATGTAATAAACGCGAAGTTTGAAATAGAAGGAGTAGTCGAAAAACCAGACGTTATAGGAGCTGTTTTCGGGCAGACGGAAGGTCTTTTTGGACCCGAGCTTGACCTTAGAGAGCTTCAGAAATCTGGAAGAATAGGAAGAATAGAGATCGAATTGCATTCTAAGCAGGACAAGACCACGGGCACAATAACGATTCCAACGAGTTTGGACAGGGTGTCCACGGCGCTGATTGCTTCAAGCATAGAGAGCATAAACAGAGTTGGACCTTGTGCTTCGAAAGTGACGCTTGACAAGATCGAAGACGTCAGGGAAGCTAGAAGAAAGATCATCATCGACAGAGCCAAAGAAATTCTTCACAAATGGACAATCGAGTCGATGCCGTCTGTTGACGAAGTCTTCAAAGAAGTCTCAGAAACATTGAAACTCGGCAAAGTTGAGAAGTACGGGCCTGAGGAACTGCCTGCTGGACCTGCACTTGAAAGCTCAAAAGAGATCATAGTTGTAGAAGGAAGAGCAGACATAATCAATCTGATGCGTTGTGGACTTCTGAACACAGTTGCTCTTGAAGGGGCTAAAGTTCCTGAATCAATAAAGACACTTTGCAAGGAAAAAGAAGCCACGGCTCTACTTGACGGAGACAGAGGCGGAGACTTGATACTGAAAGAACTCCAGCAGGTCACAGATGTCAAATTCATTTCACGAGCCCCAAGAGGGAAAGAAATCGAGGAATGTAACTGCAAAGAGATCTTTGCGGCCTTAGACGCTAAGGTTCCGATTCAGGAGCCGTTCAAAGAGCCCTATAAGCCGCCTAGAAAAGAGAAGCAGAAGATAGAAGTTCCAAAAGAGATCGCGGAAACAATGAAAGGTCTGGACGGGACTCTGGAAGCTATTCTTCTCAACGAGAAACTTGAGCAATTGGAACGTTTGCCAGTGAGTAAACTCGCAGAGAAACTTCAGCAAGCTGAAGGCATTGACACGGTCATATTTGACGGCATCATAACTCAGCGGATCGTTGACATAGCCAGTGAAAAGAACATAAAGAGAATCATTGCTTCCCGCTTATCAGACGCTGTGAAACCTTCCTTGACCGTTCAGCTTACTACTTTCCAGGAAATCACAGAAACCTAGGCGCCGAAGAAGTCTGTCAGTTTTCTGGTTTCTTTCTGCCCATTCCTAGCCTGCAACAGCTGCTCTTCTGTCACACCGAAGCTCTCGAGAATTCTTGCGGCTGCGGGAACCACCTGCTTTTCAACGTAGTATTCCAAGTCTACTTCGTCGTACGAAGCAAGCATGTATGGTTTCACCCTCTCATACAGTCGACCTTCACCTGCCACAACAACGTAACCTATCTTATCGCCGACAGCAAGTTCCCAGCCTTTCGCACGTAACATTTTGGCAGCTTCAACGTGAGATGCGTTAACCTCGTATGCCTCGGCAGGTTTGGTCAGGGTCTTCCATATGATGAGGTCTCGATAGGAAACGTGTTTCTGTCTGAGTTCGTATATGAACTCATGCACGAAATCCGTGGCCTTCTTTGGCGACTGTTCCTTCAATATTATTTCTAGTACTTTTTCTTGAACTTTTTTAGCTATGTTGGCCCAGTCGCCGCGAACGACCTCCATTCCGACGATGTCGAGTTTCCCGTTTGTCAGCAGTCCGGCATAACGTTTCTTGGCTTCGGTGAAAAAGATGCGAGTGTAAATCTCATCGGGTTTTATCTCCAACCCCATCTTCTCTTGGATGTCCTTTGACAGATGATTAATCTTCTGAGGCTGATTTTCGATGAATATGCTGTCTGTATCTCCGTAGACCACTTTCAGGTTTTCCTTTTTTGCCATGTCGATTGCCGTCATTATCGTGTGCCTTCCCCACGCAGCAGCTGCTTCAGCAACCGGCTTCACATACCATCTCGCGCCAACCCATCCGGCATATCCATAAGAAGCATTGGTAATGATCTTCACGGCCTTTTGCCGGGCATCCAACAATCGATACTCAGCTGTGCCCGCTTTCAGCTTGCTCATTCCCAGGCGAATCTGATCTCTCACCTGGATCAGATAGGATAAGACTTCTTTGTAGAAGCCCGGAGGTTCTTTCCTAAACATGTGCTTAACTTCAGGAGCTTCATTGACACCTCCTGGAGGCACTGGGTCCTTGGGAGACACGTAGGTGTCTGGTGACAGGTTATGGACAATCATTAGATTTGGGTACATTGACTTGAAGTCCAAAACTGCGATGTTTTCATGGAGTCCAGGTATTGGCTGCAATACGAGACCGCCTGCGTAGGGTCGGTAAGGTTGTTCAATTCTCCTTGGTACGAGTTCGCCGAGGGGGTGTGTTTTTTTTATGAGAAATGATTCGACGCGGAAGCCCGCTGCCGCGGTTCCAACGTGGTCTAACGGTAGGCTTACCAAGCTGGAAAGTTGTATCGCGAAATCAAGAATCGCTTCTGTTGCTCCCATTATGCATTGAGTGTTGTCTTTCGAAAATTGTTTCAGGATCTTGCGTTTTTCCTTGTTGTCCCAATGGTCTGGGATGTCAATGTCCTCTATTATCGTGCGGTTCTCAATTTTCATAACTCCAAGGTAGTCCGCAAGGTTGGCAAGAGTCTTTACTTTGACTTCAGGGAATTCTCCTGCATAATCTGCCAAGTCGAGGTTGGCTCTGCCCGCAAGCGAAACGTGTCCGTAAACGCTCGTGTGAGGCTCGGTTTGTGTGCGATCTACGCCGAGGCGTATTCCGTGTTTCTTGCATCTTGCCCGCAGGTAAGGCCAGTCCTGTCCGTTGTTGCCGTAGCCCACGATTATGTCAGGATCAATGTTATGAACATATTCGATGAATGATTCCAGAAGTGGTTTGTCGTTTCGATCGTCGCCTGCCAGTAACTGTTTTTGTTCGCCGCCGTTGGTTGCGGTCGAAATCATGACAACTGGGTTTCTTTCCGAATTGGGAGAACCTTCTTTGCTGTAGTATATTGTTGAAAAGCCTAAAATGCGCAGTGGTGGAAGTTGGGTCTTTTCAAGGACTCTTGGAGACGTCTTTGCCAAGTAGATCTTGTCAACGTGCGCATCTCTCTTGTCTGAGTCTTCTGTCACTTCTGCTTCGTGCCATGTTGACGGGACGACGTTGTTGTCTATTAGATATCGCATGGCGAATCGAATGTCGTCTTCGAGACAGTCTTTTACGCCTTCGAGCTTTCGAAGTGTTTTGGCGTACTCAGGCATTACGTTGGGCATTTTTACGCAGACCTTAACCGCCTTCACTGGTTTTCCGAAGAATTTGCGATCAACAATTTCTAGGCTTGATACACATTTCAAATGACACTTGTTGATTTCTTCAACAACCTTCGATGGATCAGTGTTCTCTTCAAGAACAGCGTAAAAATATGCAATAGGATGGTCGTCGATTATCAGCACACGTTCTCCTGAATCGGTCACGCCCCATATCCAGATCTCGGGAACATCATTATTGGACTCATAGTTCAAGTCTAGTAGCCAGAAAGTAACCTTCATGAAACATTCCGTACCTCGGATAGACAATAGTGAATTTGCGTCTGCTAATAAACGCTTCAGATTCTCTATTGAAGTCGCTGTATGCTTTAATATCGGCACAATGTATTGAATGCTGAACATTCACGATTGGAAGCTGATTGACCTTGAGGATTCTGGACGTAGACCGTAAGAAAGAATTCGTAAAGGTCATTCCGGAAACGCCAGATGATTTCTGGCACCTGTACAACGTTGTTCAAAAGAAGGATAGAGTTTATGCAAGGACGACTCGTGAAGTCAAATCCAACGAGAAATATGGTAGACCGAAACGTGGAGAAAGAATCCCTGTTTTCTTGGGTGTTGAGGTTGAGGAAGTTGATTGGGACAAGTTTCTGGGGAGGCTCAGGGTCCACGGAGTCATAAGAGACGGGCCGGAAGACGTTCCCGGAGGCGCACATCACACGTTGAATATTACGCTCAACACGCCGATCACGATCGTGAAGAAGAAATGGGCAGAAAGCGACATAGAACGGCTGCGAAGAGCAAGCAAGACCTCTGAGAAACCGATAATAATCCTCTCGATCGATGATGAAGGCTACGCAATAGCCACCACGGCGCAGTATGGAATTGAACAAAGGATCGAGGAGAGAGTGAAGCTTCCGGGAAAACTGGAGACGGACAAAAGAAACGCTGCGACAGGCGTGTATTTCAGAGGAGCGTTAGGTTGTCTTCGCCAGATTTGGACGCAGACTCGCAGTCCGATAGCAATTATAGGTGTGGGTTTCGTGAAGAATGATTTTGCGGCGTTCGTTGAAAACGAGGATCAGGAACTGGCAAAATCAGTCGTTGACGTGAAAAGCGTCAACAACGGCGGAGTTTCGGGGATATATGAAGCGTTACGGTCGGGTGTATTGCTAAAGACTGTGAGTCAACTGCGAGTCTCAGAAGAAGCGGCTGCTGTTGAAGAAGTCTTGAAGAGACTTGGAAAAAACGAAACAAACGTAGCGTACGGATTGGACGCAGTGGAAGCAGCAGCAAAGCTGGGTGCTGTGGAAAAACTGATGATTGCTGACACTGTTTTGCGAAATTCTGATGATGAGAAGCGTTTGCGAATCGAAGATATCATGAACATCGTGGAGCAGAAAGGCAGAGGAACGACCCTCATAGTCAGCACAGAACACGAAGCAGGTTCAAAACTTGTTAGCCTGAGCGGCATTGCCGCGCTTCTTCGTTTCTCGGTGAGCTAGGACGAATGTTAGTGCGCAGTCTTCTTACTTTTTCTTTTCCTTGATGACTCCTTCGTAGCTTCGAATGTTCTCCGCGCAAATATCGTGTTTCCATTCACATATGCCTTTGACTATCTCGCCGAGATAGTACTCAAATTCCTCGTTGGTGATTTTGCTGGAACATTCAACTTTGTACACGATGTCTCCTTTGCGCCTGCTCGCAGTTATCATGACCAAGACATCACTCTGACTCATATTCAGTCACTGCTTCCTTCTTGGACATGCAATGCATTTAAGGTCTTCGAGAACGCGCGTCAAACTGAAAGAAGAGGTCTTCTCTGGATAACTGGGACTAACTTTTCTATTGGTCTATGACTTTTTCAACTTCAAGAGAAAAGGGAGCGGCGTCCACTACCGGCCCTACATAGCGTATATGTCCCACGACGCTGACCGTTAGATCTCTTATTTGCGTGTAGTTGCTTCCGTCAAACAGAAAGCTAACATAAGACTCAAGATCAGCCTCATTCTCACTCCCACCTTTACCACCCAAAGCAATCTCTACGCCGTTATCAAAGTCCCTCAGAACATATCTCGGGCCGAAGATGTAACCACTGTTCTTCACAACGTATCCTTGCAGGCGCACGTGGGCGCCGTCAAAAGAATTCGGATTGAAGTTGATTTCCTTGATTGAAACAGTTTCGACAGCGCATAGTTGATAGAGAACTAGAAACAGCAGAAGCGTCGCAAGAACGGAAGAAAGAATTTGAAGGGTTATGAAAAAGCTCCTGCGGGTCATCACCATTCCACCTTTATCAAACTAGGAATCCACTGCTTATTATGCCACGCTTTGGTACGGACTAGACCAGAAGCTAGAACAAGGAAACTCGCCTTTCTTCATCCTGCTGAAAAGTTATCCTGAATCGGGTCGCGCGCGCCCAAGGAAACCTCTGTTTTTCAATATTACGCTCTCAAGATGTGCTCGGGCAATGACAATTGCATGCGTATTCCTTATGTGAAACAATTTTGTGGACCTAAACTGTATTATATAAAAGCCTTCTATATCCTCAAGCTAGCCTGAGATGAAAATAATGGCAAAAAGGAAACCCACGATACACATTCAAAACATCGTTGCGTCAGCAGCGCTTAACCAGAGAATCAGTCTTACCAAGATAGTTGAGAAGTTCCCTTTTGCAGAGTATAGTCCAAGAGTGTTTCCGGGACTTGTTTTTCGGCTTAAGAAACCTAAGACTGCGACGCTGATTTTTGAGACTGGCAAGATGGTTTGCACTGGAGCAAAATCTGAAAAGGAGGCTATTCAAGCAGTTAACAAGGTAACGCGTGAACTTAGAAGTCACGGGATACCTCTCGCAAACAAACCTGAGGTCAAGATTCAGAATGTCGTTGCCAGCGCTGAATTGAACGGTGAAATAGATTTGGAGAACGTTGTCTACAAGCTTAAGAGAGTGATGTATGAGCCTGAACAGTTTCCTGGAGCCGTTTTCAGGATGGACGAGCCCAAAGTGGTGTTTCTGATCTTCTCAGCTGGCAAGCTTGTTTGCGTGGGTGCGAAGAAAGAACAAGATATCTACGTGGCTGTTGACAAGCTTCAAGGAATGTTAGAGGAGCAAAATCTCATCTTCTACCCCTAGTAAGCAAAGATTACAGTTGGCTCGTCAATCGTCTGCGGACTGCAGGGTTCTTCTTGGCAAGTTCTTCTAAAAGCATTTCAAAGGTTTGGCCCTCAGGAAGTTCTTGCTTCATGAAGACTCCCGTTCTGCCAACATCGTCCCTTCTTAACAATGCGTGAACACGATCCAACACAGTTTCAACGCACACGTCCAGAACGTGGGCAACGTGTTCTTCTCGTCCCATGATCGTGCTTTCCACGTGTCCTTCTTCGGTAGGCTCAATGAGCATCAAACGTTTGTCCACTCCAGCCACTCGCAGGTTTTTCTGCAGGTCGTCTAGGTTGATTTCGCCGCCAAACTTGTAGAATTCTCTTTCAACTTTCCGCAGCTTCATCAGCGGAAAGGACACGGTTGTGCCTTCATCTATATTGATGTGGGCTTTCATAGCGTAGTTAGGAGTTGCTTGAACGACATAGAGCCTGGTCGGTGTGATGTTTGCTTTTTCTAAGGCGCTTTGAATGGTAAAAGATGAGGCTTGTGTCGGTACGAAGATGTCTATGTCGCTCTTAGGTGAGATGTCTCCTCTTGCGATGCTGCCGTGTACGACTGGTTCAAGATTGGACTTATCCAGAGGCTTCATTATCTGCTCTGCTTTTTCTCGAAGCCGATGGAGAATATCCAATCGTTTGCTTGAGTAGGCTACCACCAGAGACTCTGGACGTTTCAAGGGTTTTTTCGCCATTTCACATCATCTTTCAAAAATGCTGGACTTCGTCAGGTGATCAAGATTGAGGTATGTGCTCGCATAACAATCGACATATACCCGAGTCTTTCTTCTTATTCCTTTCAGTCCAAAACGATGGCGACAGATGGTAGTCAAGATGGCAGAGAGAAATGTCTGTGACGTATGCCGTCGTCGAGAAGTATTCTTTTTCAGACCATACTCTGGCGTCAGGCTTTGTAAAGGGTGTTTTGTGAAGTCAATCGAGGACAAAACAAGGGCGACAATCTCGAAGTACCGTATGTTCGAGTTCGACGACAGGATAGCGTTAGGGGTTTCAGGAGGCAAGGACAGTGTGAGCTTGTTGCACATTCTGGCGAAGATAGAACGCGAATACCCTAAGGCCAGTCTGGTAGCGATAACCGTTGATGAAGGAATCAAAGGGTACAGAGATGAGGCTTTGAAGATTGCGGCTGAGAACTGCCGCAAACTGAAGATAGAGCACGTTACGGTTTCTTTCAAGAAACTGTTTGGGTACACTTTTGATCAGATGGTCAATCGTTTGAAAAGAAAGGCGGATGTGAAACAGACTCCGTGCGCTTTTTGC
>Ga0209253_10004571_pt1 | contig 12050 bp, 10 predicted proteins | sample FrelakmetBRP12BR_FD_187145 | JGI IMG/M metagenome (GOLD analysis project Ga0209253, IMG submission 187145) | Freshwater lake sediment microbial communities from the University of Notre Dame, USA, for methane emissions studies - BRP12 BR (SPAdes)... | ecosystem: Environmental > Aquatic >...
GGCGGTGCCGGGCGGTCGGCCGGGCGCGGATGCGTACCTGCGCAGCGGCCTCGCCACCGCGAGCGCCGTGCCGATCTTTCTCGGCGCCGCCGCGATCCGGCTGCTGACCGGCGAGCGGCGCGAGTCTGCGAATTTCCTCGTCGCGACCCTGACCGAGGTGGCGCTCGCACTGGGCCGCGTGCAACTCGACGTGATCGGCGCCGAACACCTGTGGTCGCACCGGCCGGCAGTCTTCATCTGGAACCACCGCAACATCTTCGATGCACAGATCGTCGGTCACCTCGTGAATCGCGACTTCGGCGCCGTGGCCAAGCAGGAATTGAGCAAGGTGCCGCTCTTCGCCGCGGCCAGCCGGTTCTTCCCGATCGCCTTCGTCGACCGCAAGGACACGCGTGCCGCCATCGAATCACTCGCGCCGGCCACGCAGATGCTCCGCGAGGGGATCTCCATGCTCGTCGCACCCGAGGGCACCCGCATGGCGGGCGCGGGACTCGGTGAGTTCAAGAAGGGGGCCTTCCGCATGGCGATGGCCGCGGACGTCCCGATCGTCCCGATCGTCATCCGCAATGCGGAGGACATCGGGTCGCGCGCCTCCGGAACGGCGCGCCCCGGCACGGTGGACGTGGCTGTACTGCCGCCGGTGCCCGTGCGAGGCTGGAATGCGCGGAATCTGGAAGGCAAGATCCGCCAGGTTCGCCGGAGTTTCGAGCAGACGCTCGAGCACTGGCCAAGGAAACATGAATCGGACCCCGCGGCCAGGACGCGTCGATGAAACACCGTGAATTCAACTTCGAAGGGGCCGCCAGCGTCCCGCTCTTCGCCCAGGCCTGGTTGCCGGAGACTGCACCCAGCGCCGTCATCGTCATCGCGCACGGCCTCGGGGAACACAGCTCGCGTTATCGCGAACTCGCCGGGCGTCTCGTCGGCGACGGACGCGCGGTCTACGCCATCGACCATCGCGGTCACGGGCGCTCCGGCGGTCCGCGCGCCAACATCGAGCGATTCGCGTACGTCGTTTCCGATTTCTGTACCTTCGCAGGCCGCGCCTCGCGCCAGCACCTCGACACGCCGCTGTTCCTGTTCGGGCACAGCATGGGCGGGGCGATCGCCTTCGCGAGTGCCGCAAGACTGCAGGACACGTTGGGCGGCCTGGTGCTGTCCGGGCCGGCGCTGGCAGCCGGCGAAGCGGTGCCCTCGGTCAAGCTGGCGATGGCTCGCCTGCTCTCGCTCGTGACGCCGAATGTCGGCGCCCTGAAGCTGCCGGCGGCGGCAGTGAGCCGCGATCCCGCCGTGGTGCGCGCCTACGAGGACGATCCGCTCGTCATGCACGAGTCGATTCCCGCCCGCACGCTCGTCGAACTGCTGCAGGCCATGGCCGCGTTCCCTGCAATGGCGAAGCTGTTGCGCCTGCCGGTGCTGATCCAGCACGGCACGGCCGATTCGCTCGTGCCGCTTGCAGCGGCGCGTGACGTTCACCAGGCCATCGCCTCGAAGGACAGGACCTTCCGGCCCTACGAAGGGCTCTACCACGAGATCTACAACGAGCCGGAGCGCGAGCAGGTCACGGCGGACCTGCTCGGTTGGCTGGCCGTGCACGCCGCGCGCTAGTCGTTCAGCCGAGGCGAGTCTCCGCCGCGACGCGCTGCGCGCCCACCCGGTGCACGACGCTCATGCTCTTCAGCACGTCCTGCAAGGCTTGCATGAACGCCTCGCGTCGAGCGGGCAGGTCGTTGCCCGCGTCGAGGAGGCATCGATGCCGCGCCAGGGCAATGCCCGAGTGGATGAGGTGCCGGGACGCGGACTCGGGATTTCGCAGCCGGTTCTGCCGCTGGTACTGGCCCGCGAGGCCCATGCACCGATCGACGAACTCCGCCTCGCCGGGTGCGTTGCGATCGCCGAGCGCGACGAGCGCATCGGCGACCACGGCGTAGGCCTCGAAGAACGAGCGCAGCATCATGTCGGAGCTGAGGGTCGGCAGCCGCTGCAGCAATCGCAGCACACCGTCTGCACCGTCGGAAAGATCGGCCGGCCACCGGGGCGCAAGGCGAGCCGTCTCTGCTCGAAGCGCTGCGAGGAACTCGTCGCGCTCCCGGAAGAAGAAATCGAACTTGAGCAGGTCGCGCAATTCCAGGGCACGGACTTCGAATGCCAGGCCGCGCGATTCGGGGGGCGAGGCGGCCGCAGCGAGCAACGCGAGTTCCGCGATGGCGGGCACGACGAAGAAGTGCACGAGCGTGTTGCGGTAGTAAGCGGCGGCGAGGCGCATGTCCCCGTCGAGGCCGTACACCGGTTCCCGGCCGTCGCGGAACTCGTTCACGATGCCCTGGTCGCGCAGCGACGCGAGCGTGCGAGTGACGTCGTCGAGATGTTCGAGGCGCGCCGTGGGAGCCATGGGCAGTCCCCGCCGGTGCGCAAAGTCGACGTAGCCGGCGCACGCTGCCCGGATCTCCCGCGCCGTCAGCGAGCGGCCTCGAGCGCCGAGCAGCGCGATTGCGACGAGTGCGCTGCCGGTGATCGGCGTGGCGTCGTTGATGCGGGCGGCAACTTCGAAGGCTAGCTTCTGCAGGTCGAGTGGCGGGCGCTCAGGCCCTTCGGGCAGCCCGTCGCCCAGCGCGTCGCGGATGGACACCGGTTCGCCGAACCGGACGTAGATCGTGCCGAACCGGCCGCGCTGCGACCGGATGAAGCGCAGGAGCCAGCCCAGCGACTCCGCCTGCTTGGACGCGCCACGCGCTTCGCCCGCGTATTCCTCGACTTCGCGCAGCTGGTCGTAGGCGATCGACACGGGCACCAGCAACACGTCGTCCACGCGTCCTCCGGCATACGCCTCGGCCACGTACGACAGCAGGCCGAGCCGTGGCGGGCCGAGCTTGCCGGTGCGCGAGCGCGTGCCCTCGATGAACCATTGCAGGGGCTGGCGGTGCTCGATCAGCGAGCCGAGGTACTGGCGCAGCGTGTAGCGATAAAGCGGGTCTTCGCTGCCCCGCCGGATGAAGACCATTCCCGCGCGGCGCCAGAGGCTGCCGACCGGCCAGAACGCCATGTTGATCCCGCCGAAGACGGTGAGCGGTGGGAGGCCGTGATCCGCGAAACCGATGTTCAGCGCGCCGCCATCGAGGTAGGACTTGTGGCTTGCGAGCACGACGGTCGGCCATCGCGCGAACACCTCGCGCATTCGCTCGACCTGGGCGGGGTCGTAGTCGATGCGGGAATAGCCGCGACCGAGCAGGGCGCGCCCTCCACGCAGGAACCAGCGCTGCACGCGGGGATCGTGGCGGCTGCGCAATTCGTGCAGATAGCGTCGCGCCCGCCCGAGCAGCGCCGCTTCGGTCTCGCCGGACCCCTTCGCGAGCGCGGCGAGGCCCGCGCGAAAGCGCGGCGAGGAGGCGAGGTCCTGCCCGGTTCCCGCGGATGAGGGTTTCGGCTCGGGCCGTGTCACTTCGGGCTCGTCGTCTCGAGCAGCCTGCGGGTGCGCGCCTCCACTTTACGGGCGCCTTCGCTCAGCAGGTAGTCGCGGAAAGCCGTCGCCGCCGGCGGCAGCCAGCGCGTGCCGTGGTGCACGACGTACCAGGTGCGCTGGATCGGCGTGTGGTCGACGTCGAGACGCAGCAGGGCACCCGTCTCGAGCTCGAGGAACAGCGTGTGCATCGAGGTGAGGCTGATGCCGAGCTGCGACATCACCGCGTGCTTGGCCATCTCGTTGCCTGTGACCGTGATGCGCTCGCGCGGCACGATGCGGTGCAGGTCGAGGAACGCGTTCAGCATCGCGCGCGTGCCCGATCCCGGCTCGCGCTGCACCACGCTTTCGTGGCGCAATTCGATCGGCGCGATGCTTCTTTCGCGCGCCAGGGGATGCCCCGGCCAGGCGATGAACACGTGCGGGTTGGCCGCGAGCGGCTCGTGCACCAGCACGTCTATGGGCAGGATCACGCTGTCCTGCTTCGCTTCCGGGCCGCGGCCCATCAGCGCGAGATCGACTTCGCCTTCGAGCAGCCGGCGCGAGAGTTCCTCGCGGGACGACACGGCCATGTGCACGGACACGCCGGGCAGCCGCTGGCGAAAGTCCGCGAGCAGCGACGGGAGGATGTGCGTCCCCGTCGCGAGGATGCCGAGGTGCAGCGTGCCGTCGTCGGCCTTCTTGAGCGCGTCCATCTCCTTGGCGAGGTGCCCGATCCGCACGTGCACGTCGGTGGCGGCTGAGAGCACGCGCTCGCCGGCCACGGTCAGCTTCAGCTTCCGGCCGATGCGGTCGAACACGGGTGCGCCGACCACCCGCTCGAGCTGCTGGATCTGCTGCGTGACCCCCGGCCCGGTCATGTGCAGCAGCTGGGCCGCTCGTGCCATCGACCCGGCCCCGGCGACGGTGCGCAGGACCTCGAGCTGGCGGAGGCTGATATGGCGTGGATCCATAAGTAATACTTAGTACAGATGCAACAAATCCTAAGTATTTTTTATCTGAAACCGCACCTAGAGTCTACCTGCCGCGCATTTCGCGGCCCGGAGGGCGGACAGATGGTCAAGGCAGCAGATCGATACAAGGCCGGTGTGCTCAAGTACAGGGAAATGGGGTACTGGGTGCCGGGCTACGAGCCCAAGGAGACGGATGTCATTGCCGTCTTCCGCATCACGCCCCAGGAAGGCGTGGACCCCGAGGAAGCCGCTGCTGCCGTCGCGGGCGAGTCCTCGACTGCAACCTGGACGGTCGTGTGGACCGACCGCCTGACGGCCTGCGAGAACTACCGGGCCAAGGCCTATGAAGTGCAGCCCGTGCCGGGCATCGAGGGCCAGTACTTCGCCTGGATCGCCTACGACCTCGACCTGTTCGAGGAAGGCTCGATCGCCAACCTGACGGCCTCGATCATCGGCAACGTCTTCAGTTTCAAGCCGCTCAAGGCCGCGCGGCTCGAGGACATGCGCTTCCCGGCTGCCTATGTGAAGACCTACAAGGGCCCGCCCACGGGCATCGTCGTGGAGCGCGAGCGACTCGACAAGTACGGCCGCCCGCTGCTCGGCGCCACCATCAAGCCGAAGCTCGGCCTGTCCGGCAAGAACTATGGCCGCGTCGTGTACGAGGCGCTGGTCGGCGGCCTCGACTTCACCAAGGACGACGAAAACATCAATTCGCAGCCGTTCATGCACTGGCGCGACCGCTTCAGCTTCTGCATGGAAGCGGTGCAGAAGGCGCAGGCCGCGAGCGGCGAGGTGAAGGGCCACTACCTCAACATCACCGCCGGCACGATGGAAGAAATGTACCGGCGCGCGGAGTTCGCGAAGCAACTCGGCTCGTGCATCGTGATGGTGGACCTCGTGATCGGATGGACCGCGATCCAGTCGATGTCGAACTGGGCGCGCGACAACGACATGATCCTGCACATGCACCGCGCCGGCCACGGCACGTACACGCGGCAGAAGAACCACGGCGTGTCGTTCCGCGTCATCGCCAAGTGGCTGCGCCTCGCGGGCGTCGATCACCTGCACGCCGGCACGGCGGTTGGCAAGCTCGAGGGCGACCCGATGACCGTGCAGGGTTACTACAACGTGTGCCGCGACACGTACACGGTGAAGGACCTGCCGCGCGGCATCTTCTTCGACCAGGACTGGGTGGGGCTGCGCAAGGTGATGCCGGTCGCGTCGGGCGGCATCCACGCCGGCCAGATGCACCAGCTGCTCGACCTGTTCGGTGACGACGTCGTGCTGCAGTTCGGCGGCGGCACGATCGGCCACCCGATGGGCATCCAGGCAGGCGCCACGGCCAACCGCGTCGCGCTCGAAGCGATGGTGCTGGCGCGCAACGAAGGCCGCGACATCAAGAACGAGGGCCCGGAGATCCTCGCGACGGCGGCGAAGACCTGCAAGCCGCTCGAAGCCGCCCTGAAGACGTGGAAGGACGTCAGCTTCAACTACACCTCGACCGACACCTCGGACTTCGTGCCGCAGGTCAGCGTCGCCTGACGCAGGGAGAAACGACATGAAGATCACGCAAGGCACTTTCTCGTTCCTGCCGGACCTCACCGACGAGCAGATTGCGAAGCAGGTCGATTACGCGCTCGGGCAGCACTGGGCCATCTCGGTCGAGTACACGGACGACCCGCACCCCCGCAACACGTATTGGGAAATGTGGGGCATGCCCATGTTCGACCTGAAGGACGCCGCGGGCGTGCTGCAGGAAGTGCGCGCCTGCCGCAAGGCGAACCCGGACTGCTACATCAAGCTGAACGGCTTCGACTCGACGCGCGGCTTCGAGACCATGCGCATGTCGTTCATGGTGCACAGGCCGAAGGTCGAGGCGAAGTACAAGCTGCGCCGCGACGAGGACGCCGGGCGGCTCATCCGCTACACGCTAGAGCGCGCATGACCGAGACCTTCGACCTGCATGCTGAGTTGCGCGACTCCGGCGTCACGGAAGTGCTCGACGAGCTCGATCGCGACCTCGTCGGGCTCGCTCCCGTGAAGACGCGCATCCGCGAGATCGCCTCGCTGCTGGTCGTCGATCGGGCGCGCGCCGCGCTCGGCGTGGAGGGCAGCAAGCCGTCGCTGCACATGTGCTTCACCGGCAACCCCGGCACCGGCAAGACGACCGTGGCCATGCGCATGGCGACGATCCTGCACCGCCTCGGCCACGTCCGGAAGGGCCATCTCGTGGCCGTGACGCGCGACGACCTCGTCGGCCAGTACATCGGCCACACGGCGCCGAAGACCAAGGAGGTCCTCAAGCGCGCGATGGGCGGCGTGCTGTTCATCGACGAGGCGTACTACCTTTACCGCCCCGAGAACGAGCGCGACTACGGGCAGGAAGCCATCGAGATCCTCATGCAGGTGATGGAGAACCAGCGCGACGACCTCGTCGTGATCTTCGCCGGATACAAGGACCGGATGGATACGTTCTTCCGCAGCAACCCCGGCCTCGGCTCGCGCGTGGCGCACAACATCGATTTCCCCGACTACAGCGCGGAGGAACTCGAGGTAATCGCCGGCAAGATGGTGGCCGGCCTCGGTCTGCGGCTGTCCGAGGGCGGGCGCCAGGCGTTGTCCGAGTACCTGAAGCTGCGCATCCGGCAGCCGAATTTCTCCAACGCGCGTTCGGTGCGCAACGCGCTCGATCGTGCGCGCCTGCGACAGGCCCGGCGCCTGCTCGAGGCAGGGCGCGTCGACGCCGCCATGCTCGTCACGCTCGAAGCGGAAGATTTCCTGGCCAGCCGCGTGTTTGCGGCGGCGAGCGCCTGATCCGGATCCGAGGAGCCACCATGCTGAATCCCGGCTACACCACGGTCTCGAAGTTCCTGATCCAGAACGTGCCTGAGGGACCGCACGGACGTGAACTCGCGGCGCTGCTGGTCGACGTGGCGGCGGTCATCAAGGCGATTTCCGCCGCGGTCGGCAAGGGTCCGCTCACCGGGATGGCGGGGCTCGCCGGGTCGGAGAACACGCAGGGCGAGTCGCAGAAGAAGCTCGACGTCGTCAGCGACGAGCTGTTCGTGCGCGGCATCGAATGGAGCGGCCTCGTCGGGGCGCTCGCCTCCGAGGAAATGGAGGACGTGCACTTCGTCGAGGGCAGCGGCCGGCTCGCGCTCGTATTCGACCCTCTCGACGGTTCGAGCAACATCGACGTCAACGTCGCCGTCGGTTCGATCTTCTCGGTGCTCGCGTTGCCCGAGGGAGCGAGCACCGCAGCCGCAGTGCTGCAGCCCGGCGTGAAGCAGCTTGCGGCGGGCTATGCGATCTACGGGCCCTCGACGCAGCTCGTGCTCACCGTCGGCACGGGGACGCACGGGTTCACGCTCGATCGGGAGATCGGCAATTTCATCCTCACGCACCCGGACATACGCATCCCCGAGGAGACCTCGGAGTACTCCATCAACGCGTCGAACCGCCGTTTCTGGGAGCCGCCGGTGCTGCGCTACGTCGACGAATGCAAGGCCGGCAAGGAAGGTCCGCGCGGCCGCGACTTCAATACGCGCTGGGTCGCGTCCCTCGTCGCCGACATCCACCGGGTCCTGATGCGCGGCGGAATCTACCTCTATCCCCGCGACCAGAAGGAATCCAATCGGTACGGACGCCTGCGCCTGATGTACGAAGGCAACCCGATCGCCATGCTGATCGAGCAGGCGGGCGGCACGGCGTCGACGGGCCGCGGACGCATTCTCGAAGTCGTACCGGAGAAACTGCACCAGCGCGTACCGTTGGTCGTCGGCTCGAAAGCCGAGGTGGCGCGCGTCGAGCGGTATCACGCCGAGTACGACCGCGGCGAGGACAAGCCGTACAGCTCGCCCCTGTTCGGCGAACGCTCGCTGTTCTCGAACGTCTGACGCGACTTCCGGAGACCGCATCATGTCCGCACGCCATCCCATCATCGCCGTGACCGGTTCCTCGGGCGCGGGCACAACCACCGTCAAGACGACGTTCGAGTGGATCTTTCGCCGCGAGAAGATCGATGCCGCGATCGTCGAAGGCGATGCCTTCCATCGTTTCGACCGCATGGAGATGCGTCAGATGATGAAGGAGGCCGAAGCGGGCGGAAACAAGAACTTCAGCCATTTCGGCCCCGACTCGAACCTCTTTGGCGACCTCGAGGAACTGTTCAAGAGCTATGCGCTGAGCGGCAAGGGCCGCTCGCGGCGCTACATCCACGACGCGGACGAAGCCCAGAAGTACGGCGGCCAGCCCGGGACGTTCACGCCCTGGGAGGACATCGGTGAAGGCTCGGACATGCTCTTCTACGAGGGCCTGCACGGCGCCATCCAGACGCCGGAGCACGACGTCGCGCGCTACGCCGACCTGATGATCGGCGTGGTGCCGATCATCAACCTCGAGTGGATCCAGAAGCTGCACCGCGACCGGCGCACTCGCGGCTACTCGACCGAGGCGGTGGTCGACACGGTCCTGCGCCGCATGCCCGACTACGTGAACTACATCTGCCCGCAGTTCTCGCGTACGCACATCAACTTCCAGCGCGTGCCGACGGTGGACACCAGCAACCCGTTCATCGCCAACGACATCCCGTCCGCGGACGAAAGTTTTCTCATCATCCGCTTCGCCAACCCGAAGGGCATCGACTTCCCCTACCTGCTGTCGATGATCGACGATTCGTTCATGTCGCGCCCGAACACGCTCGTGGTGCCGGGCGGCAAGCTGCCGCTCGCAATGCAGATCATCCTCACGCCGCTGATCCTGCGGCTCATGGACACGAAGAAGAGGGCGTACTGAGCCGCCCTTTGCCCGCGCGATCCCGCGCTGCAATGCGCGACTGCCCCGGTGGATCCCGCGGGAACCCGCGCAACTTGACGTAACGCGGGGTCGCGCGGCCTCGCCGCATGCGGTCCATCACAGTTCTCCGGTCCACGGCGACCACGGGCGCCCGGCCGGCGTAGTTTCCGGCCATCGGAGGCACGTGCGCGATGGCCGACCGCAGTCGCAAATGGGTTCGCATGCTGGCAGGCGTCGCCGCCTGCGCGGTCCCGTGCCTTGCGCTCGCCGCCGAAGGCGCTCCGTCGGCCGCGCATGCCCTCGCGGAATTCATGACCGGCGCGCGCGCGATCCTGCAGGACGGCACGTCGCGACTCGAGTCGATGCTGCAGAGCCGCTTCCAGGCGATCTCCAGCGACAAGCCCGACTGGTTCCGTGAACAGAGTCCCTCCGGCCTCGATGACGATGCGCAGTCAACCGCAGATTCGCTGCAACTCGTGGTCCAGCAGGACCGGCGCGACGGCACGGACCTGCTCACGCTGCGCTATCCGATCGCTTCCATCGGGGATCTGCGGGCATACGCGGGCGCAGGACTCAACCAGACGGAGTACTTCGCCAGCGATACGGGCGGGTTCGAGCCCGACGTCATTTCCCGTCGTCTGCGCCACCGCTCGACGGGCGGCGCCGCCGAGCTCGGCGCCGCGTTGCGATTGAGCGAGCAGCTCATGGTCAACGCCGACCTGCGTTGGGTCGATCTCGACTCCGACGCCAGCCTGCTGCGCGCCAACGACGGGCTCGTCGGTGCCGCACCGGTGTCGGTCGGCATCTCGCTCGGCTGGCGCTTCCGCTGACTCTCGCCGGGCGGCACCGGGCCGGCCCTCGCGCATCAGGCTCCAGCCGTTACGTTCGTGTGATGATGCAATGGTCTAGGAGGCGGTCAATCTGCTTTGCGGTGAGCCTCAAGCGTGAACCTCTCGCCTGAGGAAAACATCGCCGGCTTCGATCGAGAGGAGGCGCGATCAGTCGGTGCCAGGTCTCAACCGTCCAACGGGAGGACTCCGTCACATTGGGCTTCCGGAAAGCGGACCTTCTAGGCGAAAGATCGACCCGAAGCGGCCATACAGACCTGGCAGCGCGTCCCGATTGCAATGCCGATATCGCCGGTAGCTGTCACAGAGAATATTGATAAAAATCGCACGCGACGCCGTGCGCGTTGTCCGTCTTGAAAAAACGCATGCCCGCTTTCTTCATGACATTGAGTGATGCCGAATGTGTACACGGGGCGTACGCGATTATTCGAGGTACTGTGAGATTCTCCTTCGCCCACTTCAAAAGTGCCCGGAGGCTCTCCTGAGCTAGTCCACGCCTCCAGAATTCTTTGAGAAAGACATATCCGACTTCGATTTCACCGTCGTCGATCGGGCCAAATCCTGCGCGTCCGGCGAACCGACCCGTTTCGAGCTCAATGACGGCGAACTCGGCGTACCCGTTCGCCTGGATAGATAGTCTGTTTCTCGCAATCCGAGCGTTGATTTGAGCAGGTGTCGCGATGCCGTCAGGGAAGTGGGCACGAACTTCCGGGTCCATGTCCAATCGTTGGAGGTCTGGAAAATCAGCGTCTTCAAATAGGCGGAAGCCAAGTCGTTCTGAGGTCAATAGGTATTCTGATCGAACCATGGTTGATGCGTGGGCTGAGATGAACGCGATGACGATCCGCAACAATAGTCGATACGCGCCAGCCAACAAACCAATGGCTCACCAGCGACAGCTTCTGGCCGATCTTACCGTTCCCGAAAGCGGTCGCTCAAAGGGAAAGATCGACCCGAGGCGGGCATCTGCGTTTGCGAAAAGCGGCCGTTCAACTCGCAGGTGGCCAAGGCTAACGCGCCAGAAACCGCTTTCACCAGTTACCGAGGATACCGGTGTCGTAGAAAGTTAGCCCATTGCTCCAAAGCAATATGACAAGTCCAAATGCCGTGTGAACGCTTCGACGAGTCGTGATCAGCCCAATTACGGCGGCCGCCGTCAGAGCAGTCCAATAGGTGACATAGCTCGTACGGAACCCCCATTCTGTGCCTTTCATGAACGTGTCGATCAAATCGATCACGTTTAGCACCAGGAGACCGCCGTAGAACCAGCTGCGGATCGAAAGAAAATAAACCCAGGAGTCATCAACAATTGCCAAGCGATAGGGAACGAGAATTACCGCAACTGAAAACAGTGCGATGGCGTACAGAGCAAGGAACATGAACAGACCTAACCCAAACTCAGAGGCAAGGTCGTTCCACTTGAACTCCCACCACCAGAAGTTGAGCAACCACGTAAAGATAAAGGCGACCCACGTGAGGTAGGTGACTTCCAGTCGTATCGCTGGTCCGTGATGTCGAAGCCGGTGGACAGCATTGCTGAGGCTCCCGAGGATATGGGTGATTCCGAGACCGACGATGATCGAAATCAGAACCATCGTGTACTCGAATGGACTCATAGCCTCGACTCCCCGAGTTTTTGTCTGAGCTTCCGGCGCTTGAAACTGTACGGACAATCCAAGGCCGACGTTGTATTGGAGGTCAAACGGCGGTGGTGGGGCTACGTTACCGGCACGGAGGTCCGCTACTGGCCGATTTCACCTCTACGCGAATGTCTCCTTATCCGTGTCGCGGACTGCTCCTTCGTGTCGCTCCAAGGTTCATTGTCCAGGCCTCGCCCCGGGTCGTTTCAGCGTGCCATGTGCGCGTTCCGGCCGGAACGTCCGGTGCTGAATTTCTCGCGGTCGTGACGCGCATTTCTGGTCAAATCCGCAGGTCATTATATGGCCTTAACCGGTTGACTTTATTGACGATTTAGATACGATAGCTGGATATCCGTAC
>Ga0209253_10004572_pt1 | contig 12049 bp, 10 predicted proteins | sample FrelakmetBRP12BR_FD_187145 | JGI IMG/M metagenome (GOLD analysis project Ga0209253, IMG submission 187145) | Freshwater lake sediment microbial communities from the University of Notre Dame, USA, for methane emissions studies - BRP12 BR (SPAdes)... | ecosystem: Environmental > Aquatic >...
CCGATCAAAGGCATGGTAATAGCCAGCCCAAGGTAGAAAGTGGCCAGGCCAACGCCGGTAAAAGTGACGATCAATGCCGCCCACAAGAACATGGGGCCTGGATTGGCTCGCACCGCTGTAATGCTGGTCAGCACCGCCGTGATGAAGTCGATCTTGCGATCCAGCAGCATGGGAATGGATACCACGCTGATGGTGAACACCAATCCTGCCAGTACCGCACCGACAGCGATAAATATGATTAAGAATTTCAAGCCGTCGCCCGAGAAGAAAATATCGGCGGTAGTGCTGTCAACCGCGGGTGTTGAACTTAACAGAATAGCCGCGAAGAGCAAGGCGGATAACCTGGCCCACACGATCATGATCAAGCCTACCGCAATGCCGAACAGAAGGATCGCCATGGTGTTGCCGCGCCAAGCGAACAGGGAGGCGAGCAGCGTTGCCGGTTCTCTTTTTTCCAGGCGCCGGCTCAGATCATAAAGGCCCATGGCCAGAAATGGCCCTACCAATAGGAAACCCGTGGTCAAGGCCAGGGCAAGGTGGAATCTCTCTCTTACCATCGCCGTCAGGTAATAACCCATGACGACAAATAACAAACCGTAGCAAAGGCTGGCGAACGGTGTTTTCCAGGTGTCTCGCCAACCGGCCGCGAGCCATTCCCAGGGCTGATCGAAGGTGATTCTACGCACCCGGGGGGTGGTCAGGGAACTCTCAATAACAGGTATGGATGGGGCCATGAATGCTTACTCCCAGTGGAACTTAAACTGTATTTTAATAGGTTGTCTCTGAAATATTAGCCTACAAAAACGGACGATGGTTGCGGAGCTTGGACCGTCGGCGCCTGAAACAGTCCCACCACATTACCATCAGGGTCCAGGACCTGAGCATACCAGCCGTGGCCAGGGATCTCGGTGCGCGGGGTGTCCACACTACCGCCAAGCTGGCAGGCGTGCGCCAGATAGGCGTCCACATTATCCACCTGGATATGTATCAAGGTGGAACGGCAGGGTCGTACCTTGGCGACTTCCAGCAGGCCCACGCAGGTTCCCTGCGGAGGAACGTATAGTCGGTAGTGACGGCTGTGGATCGCGAACCGCCAGCCGAACAGGTCTGTCAAAAAGGCTTCGCTGCGCGCCAGGTCGGTTACGCACCATTCGACGTGAGAGACGTGGGGAAGGCCCATCAAGCGACTCGGGCCGGGAACCGGTAACGCTCGGTCAGGCTCAGGACCAGTTCATCGCCAGAGCGCAGTTCGCCGACCCCGGCCGGTGTTCCGGTAAGCACCACGTCGCCAGGCAATAGGGTGAAGTGCGTTGAGATGTAAGCGATAAGCTCGACAATGCCCACCATCATCTGGCGGGTATTACCGTGTTGGCGGGTAGCGCCGTTCACGGTCAGGGACAGTTCGACCGCCTGAGGGTCTGGGAGGGTTTCGGGTTTCAGGAACGGTGACAGGGGACAGGATCCATCGAAAGCCTTGGCCACTTCCCAGGGCTGGCCCTTTTGCTTGAGCGTGTTTTGCAGATCCCGCAGGGTCAGATCCAGCGCAATGGCATAGCCGGCCACGGCGGCGCGGGCGGCTTGTGCATCGGCCTGGCGTAGTTCCCTGCCGATCAACACCGCCAGTTCCACTTCGTGATGGCAAGCGCCGCGCCCGGTTGGCAGGTGCAGGGGGGCTTGCAGGCTAAGCAGGGCGGTGCCGGGTTTCATGAATAGGATGGGCGTCTCCGGTACCGGATTGTTCAGTTCGTGGATATGCTCCAGGTAATTACGGCCAACGCAGACAACTTTACCCACGGGCAGCGGCACCACGCCGCCATCCAGATAGACGTGCTGGTAGCTCATGGGATTTCTTCCATCCGCGGATTTCGGAAAAGCGGGCTCCGCGGAGCCCACTTTATCATTGATGCTGCGTCAAGGCGTCTCAAGCAGCGTATTGCTTGGCCGCGAAGTCCCAGTTGACCAGGTTCCAGAACGCCTCCACATACTTGGGGCGGGCGTTGCGGTAATCGATATAGTAGGCATGCTCCCACACGTCACAGGTGAGCAACGCTTGCTTGCCGTCGGTCAGTGGAGTGCCGGCGTTGCTGGTGCTCATGAGTTCCAGAGAACCGTCCGGATTCTTGACCAGCCAGCCCCAGCCGGAACCAAAGGTCGTGACAGCGACTTTGGTGAATTCTTCCTTGAACGCCGCGAACGAACCGAATTTCTTAGCGATGGCAGTGGCCAGTGCGCCACTGGGCTCACCACCGCCGTTAGGAGCCAAGCAGTGCCAATAGAAGGTATGGTTCCAGACCTGGGCGGCATTGTTGAAGAGGCCGCCGGGGCGGGGTGTCTTCATGATGATCTCTTCCAGAGACAGATTGGCGAATTCGGTGCCCTGGATCAAGTTGTTCAGATTGGTAACATAGGTCTGATGGTGTTTGCCGTAGTGGTACTCCAAGGTCTCCTGGGAAATGTGCGGCTCCAGAGCATTCTTGGCGTACGGCAGGGCAGGCAGTTCGTGGACCATAATAGGTATCTTCTCCTTAGCTAATTGGCAGCTTCATGATAGGCAATCGCTTGTAATCCCGGCCGATAGGGGACTTAAATTACCGGGATAATAACCAAGTTGAAAGGTCGAATTAGTCTAGACTCACCACTATGACATTGCAACGATTGAAGGATACGGCTATGCAGACAGGTTGTGTTATCCTTGCCACGCTAAAGCGCCCCGGCGGTGAAGATCGGGGCTGTGTATTCGACCGGAGATGGGTATGAAAAAAATCACTTATGCCTTGTTGCTGGCAGTCTTGGGATTGGGGGCGGGTTGCGCGAAGATAACGGGTGGTGGTGACACCACGGCGGAACCGGCCGCAGCCGCGGAATCGGCCACGACCGACCGAGCGCAGCAGCGTGGCCCCAGCGACTCGGCGATTACCAGCGCTGTAAAGGAGGCGTTTCAGAAAGATGAACTGCTGGGCTCCCTGACGATCAATGTAAACACTGATAACGGTGTAGTGACCCTGGATGGGCGGGTGCCCAATGGGCGGGTGATGAACCGCGCCATCTCCCTGGCACGCTCTGTTCCTGGGGTACGGCGGGTGAATACCCAATTGGAAATACCCTGATTGGTGATCAGTTTAACCTGAGCAACCCAACCGAGAGCCGACCCCGTGTGCGGAATAACGGGTGAATTGCGTTTCGATGGCGAGGCGCCGGATCTGGCGCTGTTGGCCCGCATGCTGCGCCAACTGGCCCGGCGCGGTCCCGATCATGAGGGCGTTTATACTGACGGTCCACTGGCTCTGGGACATCGACGCCTGGCCGTCATCGACCTGAGCGAGCGTTCCAACCAGCCCATGATCGACCGGGAGCTGGGTCTGGTACTGGTGTTCAACGGCGCCATCTATAACTATCGGGAACTGCGCCAAGAACTACTGGGCTTGGGGTATCGCTTTTTCTCCCAAGGCGATACGGAAGTCATTCTCAAAGCCTATGCGCACTGGGGCGAGCGCTGTGTGGAACGCCTGCTTGGCATGTTCGCCTTCGGCCTGTGGGACAGCCACAAGCGAACCCTGTTGCTGGCTCGCGACCGCCTCGGTATTAAGCCCCTTTACTACAGCCATCGTGACGGCAGTTGCCTGCGCTTTGCCTCCAATACCCAGGCGTTGCTGGAGAGCGATGTGGACACCAGCATCGACCCGGTGGCCCTGCATCACCAACTGACTCTGCATGGGGTGGTCCCGGCGCCGCGCACCATTCTGAAAGGTATCCGCAAGCTGCCCCCCGCCACTACCCTGACCATCGACACGCAAGGGCGCGAGCAGTGGCGCTGCTACTGGCAGTTGCGCGCGACCCGTCCCCCGCAGCCGCGTAGCGAGGCTGACTGGATTGACGCTGTCCATGCCGCTCTGTGCCTGGCGGTGCGGCGACGCCTGGATGTCGCCGATGTACCGGTCGGGGTGTTGTTGTCCGGAGGGTTGGATTCCAGTCTGCTGGTGGCCCTGCTGGCCGAGTCCGGGGCAAAAGACGTGCTGACCTTTTCCGTGGGCTTCGAGGATCAGCCCGAGGAAAAGGGCAGTGAATTTGAGTATTCGGATCAAGTCGTGGCGCGCTACGGTACCCGTCATCACAAATATTTGATCCCCAACAACGATGTGTTGAAGCGCCTGCCAGAGGCGGTGACTTGCATGGCCGAGCCCATGGTTGGACAGGACGCGGTGGCCTTTTTTCTGCTCTCAGAACGGGTGTCGCGGGAAGTCAAGGTAGTGCAGAGCGGCCAGGGGGCCGATGAGGTATTCGGTGGCTATTTCTGGTATCCGCGCATGGCCGCCGAGCAGGGCAGCGACCTGGAGCGCTTCCGGCGTCATTACTTTGACCGCGACCATGACGAGTATCTGGAAACCGTCGCACCCTCCTGTCACGGTCCCGATTATACCGCCGCGTGGGTGGCCGAACGCCTCGCCGAACCGGCAGCCGATGAATTTATGGACCAGGTGCTGCGTCTGGATGCCACCGCCCTGATCGTGGATGACCCGGTCAAACGGGTGGACAACATGACCATGGCCTGGGGTTTGGAGGCGCGGGTGCCGTTTTTGGACCACGAACTGGTGGAATTGGCCATGAGCATGCCGCCGGATCTGAAGATCGGTGGTGGCGGCAAGTATGCCTTGAAGAAAATTGCCCGCGGGCGGGTGCCGGACGCGGTGATCGACCGTCCCAAGGGCTATTTTCCTGTGCCGGCGCTCAAATACGTGCGCGGTGAATTTTTGCAGTTCATGGCGGATCTGCTGAATTCCCAAGCCTGCCGGGAGCGGGGGCTGTTCCAGCGCGCCTATCTGGACAAGCTGCTAACCGCTCCCGAGGTCTATCTAACCCGGTTGCAGGGAAGCAAACTCTGGCACTGCGCGTTGCTGGAACTCTGGCTCCAGCTTAATGTGGACGCCCTTAAAACCCCATAAAGGAACCCGTTTTTTAATCAGTGTCTAATCGGTACACTTGGTCACAGACCGTAACTAAGTATCAGCCGACGAGGTATCAACCTATGGATGTATTGGAACGTATCAGGCAGCAAGTGGAATCCAACCCAATCATCATCTACATGAAGGGTACCCCTCAATTTCCCATGTGCGGTTTCTCCGGGCGCGCGGTCCAGGCCCTGGCAGCGACGGGAATTCAGTTCGCTTATGTGAACATTCTGGAAGATCCCGAGATCTTCCAAAACCTGCCCCGTTATGCCGATTGGCCCACTTTCCCCCAGATTTTCATCAACGGCGAGCTGGTTGGCGGCTGCGATATCACTCTGGAACTCTATCAGAGCGGTGAGTTGCAGCCGTTGATGGAAGATGCCGTCAGCAAGGCCAGGGCCTGAGCCTTTAGAGTCTAGGATGCGAAGTGGTGAGGGAGAGGGCCTGCCCTGTCCTTTGTTTATTTATCCAGCGCGGCCAGCAGGCGCTGGGCTTCGAGTTGCAGGGCTTTGCGCCTGAACAGCAGGGTCAGGCGGCCGCCTCCGCTTTGTCGCCAGAGGATGGCCGCGCGTATGCCGGCCAGCAACAGAGCGCGGATACGGTTGGCGTTGCCCGGGTTGGTGAGGTGAGTAGGCTCGCCTTTGACCATGATGCGGGGCGCTAACGTGCTGATGGTGGATGAGTAAATTTCTGCCAAACTGGCGATGATATTGTCATGGGTGAGCGGGAAGTGGTTAAGCTTGGCTGCGGTTGTTTGGATGTCGGCGCGGATACTTTTCAGGAATTCCGGGTGCCTGGATAATTTTCGCTCCAGCACCAGCAGCTCCAACGCATAACGGCTGATTTCCATATCGGTGGGGTTGCCAAGGTGTTCGCTGAGCAAGCGCAAGCCACAGCGCAGATTGCTGATGCCGTCATAAACGTCTTCATTGCTTGCCGCATCGATTTTGATAAGGCTGCCGATGCAGACCTGAAAATCCTGTGGGTTGACTTTTCCGCGATGGGCAATGTCGCTAACCAATTGGATTGCCTGCAATAAGCCAGCCAAGGCGATGGCCCGGTCATGATCGGTTTGTGGCATGAACGTAGCTACCGTATGGTGGTCCGATGCGCTCAGTCAAAGTCTGCATCGATGACGCCGCCGCCAAGACATTCGTCATTCTGATAGAAGACCACTGACTGACCAGGAGTGATAGCGCGCTGGGGTTCGCTGAAGGTTACTACGCAGCCATCCGCACCCAGCGTCTCGATGGTGCAGGGCTGTTCTGGCTGCCGGTAGCGCGTTTTGGCGCCGCAGCGCAGCGGTATCTCAGGCGGTTCGCCAGCGATCCAGTGGAGTTCGGATGCGCGCAACCGGCGCTTAAACAGCAGCGGATGATTGTTGCCCTGAGCAACTACCAAGATATTATTTTGTAAATCTTTGTGGATGACGTACCAGGGTTCGCCGGAGTCCCCGTGCCGGCCACCGATACCCAGACCCTGGCGCTGGCCCAGGGTGTAGAACATCAAGCCTTGATGTTGTCCAATCAGGTCGCCGGCTGAGGTATGTATCTCACCGGGTTGAGCAGGCAAATAGCCGCTCAGGAACGCCGCAAATTTGCGTTCGCCGATAAAGCAGATACCGGTGCTGTCCTTCTTGTCGTGGGTAACAAGCCCCGCGTCCGCCGCCCGTTCGCGTACCTGCCGCTTATGCAGTTCGCCCACCGGGAAGCAGGCTCTCGCCAGTTGCGCCTGGTCTAGGGTGTAAAGAAAGTAACTCTGATCCTTACCCGTGTCCACGCCCTTGAGCAAATGCCGACAGCCGGCATACTCCGCCAGCCGTGCATAATGGCCAGTCGCTATGCTGTCCGCTCCCAGGCGGTGGGCATAATGTAGGAACGCCTTGAATTTAATTTCTTTGTTGCACAGGATATCAGGATTCGGGGTGCGCCCTCGGCGGTATTCTTCCAGAAAATGCTGGAACACCCGCTCCCGGTATTGTGCGGTGAAGTTGATCCGGTGCAGGGGAATACCCAATGTGTCACAGACCTCCTGGGCGTCCTTGAGATCGTCGTCTGCCGCGCAATAGCCGGGCTCAAAGGAGTCTTCCCAGTTTTTCATGAACGCGCCGTGGACGTCGTAACCCTGTTCCAACAGCAATAACGCGGAAACTGATGAATCTACGCCACCGGACATGCCGACGACGATTCGGGTCTTGCTCATCAAGAAGTTTTTCCTGCTTCGGAATAAGGCGGGGGTTTGGAGTGTGCTATTGAATGCAAAGAAATGGATATTTCCAGCGCCATCGACTAAACATTATCCTAGAAGTCTTCAAGCTGCGCAAATCCGTCTCTGGTTGCAAGGCGAGGCGTTCCGCTCAGGTTGCAGGCGCTTGGCGGAAGCAGGCCAAGATCACAGATTCGCTGCCATGACCTCCTAATATCAATGCCGATCTAAGGAATTAATGCGACTGTATGGAATACCATGGAACGGGCGGCAACGTCACCGTATTCAGCAAAAGCCATTTTTTCAGCCTCAAATGGAAAGCGCTGTTATTGACCAGCCTGGTGCTGGTAGCCGTGACGATGGCCATTTCCCTGCGCAGCTATATCAATCTGAATGCCCAGTTCGATAAACACCGCCGTGATGCCCAGGAACGGTATTCCAGAAACATTGAAGCCTTAACCAATCAGTCACTCAATCGTTTGCGCCAACTCGGCAGCATGATTCCTTCCTTACCCGGCATGCAGCGCAGTCTGGCGAGCGGTGATCTGCAAAGCATTCGTCAGTCCTTCGACCCCCAATGGCCCGTGTTGCAGTTCGATCTGGGGATCGATGTGCTGGGATTTTATGATTCCGCGAACCGCCCGCTGGCATCCTGGGAGATCAACGACTGGCACCAGCGCAACAGTGCACAGGTGTTGGACGGGATCAAACAGGTCAATGAACGGGAAGTTCCAGTAATGGCCCTAACCTGCAACCCCGACTGCATGCAATACGCGATTGTTCCGATTCTAGTGGGAGGGCGCGGCGCCGGCGCCTTGCTGGTGGGCAGTTCCCTGGCGGACGTGATGCGCAGCTTTCAGCAGATCTCCGGGAGCGACATCGGCTTGATTGTGGCAGGTGCTGACGGTATTGCCGCCGATGACCAGGGGCGCTGGATCAGTGAATGGAACACTCGGGTGGTCGCCCTGACTAACTTCGAGCACAACTTGAGAGTTCTCAAGCAGGCGGCGGCAGGGACTCCGCTCGCAGCCGCCGTCGCTGGGTTGCGGAACGTGCTGGATGGCTTCAGCTATGAGATCAGCCTGGTTCCTCTGCCGGAGTTCGTGGGCGGCGACCCCGCGTATCTGGCGATTATCACCGATGTAACCGGCACCCTCAGGGAAATCCGGCAAGCCACCGAAGAGATAGTCATCGTTGGGGGAACGGGGTGGCTGTTGTCACAACTACTGCTGCTGGCGATTCTGTGGATACCCATGTCCCGGCTCAGGCTGACAGCCCGCAGCCTACCATTGCTAGCCCAGAGCGAGTTCGATGAAGCGCGCACGGTCATCGCGAGCCAGGCCCGGCAACATTACCTGCAAGATGAGATCGACATCCTCGATGATACCGCCATCGCCCTTGCCAATCGTCTGGAACGCCTGGAGCAGGAGGTCGTGGAGCACACGAGGTCGCTCTCGCAGCGCATGGCGGATTTATCCCAAGAACGGGATTTCGTCGCTAGCCTGCTAAATACTGCCCAGGTGATGATCGTTACCCAGGACCGCCAGGGACGCATCCTTATGGCCAACCCTTTTGCCTGCTGCCTGACCGGGTTCGAGGAAGTGGAAATGAGTGGGCGGGATTTTGTCGAGTTGTTATTACCACAGGATCGGTCGGATATGGCGGGCAAACGCTTGAAAGAGGAACTGGCCTCTCAACGCCATGAGCACCTGCGCCACGAATCTCTGGTGACCTGTAAGGACGGCTCCATTCGCAATATCACCTGGTATCATTCCCGCCTGCACGGGCAGACCGAGGATGGCCCGTTCGTCCTGTCGGTGGGTCTGGATATCACCGAGCGCCGCGGCGCGGAGTCGCGTCTCGCCTGGTTGGCTGATCACGACATCCTGACCGGCTTGTTAAACCGGCGCCGCTTTCAGGAGGAACTGGAGTTGGCGCTGGCGGCGACGCAGCGTCAAAACAGGACTGGCGCCCTGTTGTTGATCGACCTGGATCAGTTCAAGTACATCAACGACACCTGTGGTCATCATAGCGGAGATACGCTGCTCAAACTGGTGGCGAACGCGCTCACCGCGGATATTAAGGCTGCGGATGTCGTAGCGCGCCTGGGCAGTGATGAGTTTGCTCTCCTGATCCGAGAAGCCGATCCTGCCGGTGCCGTAGACATAGCAAAAAAAGTACATACCGCGGTAAACGGCATTAGCCATATTGTCGGCGGGCAAAGGCTGCGGATAACGGCCAGCATTGGCATCGTGTTGTTCCCCCGCCACGCTGATAACGTGGGCGATCTGCTGGCAAGCGCCGATCTCGCCATGTATCAGGCTAAGGATAACGGCCGCGGGCATTGGCAGATGTTTTCTGAAAATGACGAAATCCGCGAGCGCATGCGCGATCGTGTGTATTGGCGGGATAAGGTATCCGCAGCACTGGCCGAAGACCGTTTTGTGTTGTACTTCCAGCCGATTATGAAGATTGACAGCGGCCGTATCTCGCATTATGAGGTCTTGCTGCGCATGCGCGATGAAGATGGCAGCATCATCGGCCCGGCCCGTTTTATCGACACCGCCGAGCGTGGCGGCATGATCCATGACGTGGACCGCATGGTCATCAGCAAGGCGATCCGCTTGCTGGCCGCACTCAATCGGGGAGGCCACAATGTGACTTTTTCCATCAATCTGTCGGGCCACGCGTTCAGTGATTCACAACTGTTGCCACACTTGCGGCACGAACTGGAGCGCAGTCGGGTGGATAACTCGAAGATCATTTTCGAGATTACCGAAACAGCGGCAGTGACGGATTTCGCGGTGGCCAATGGCATGATCCTCGCCATCAAGGAATTGGGTTGCCGCTTTGCCCTGGATGATTTCGGCATCGGCTTTTCGTCTTTTTATTATTTGAAGCGCCTGCCGGTGGATTATCTGAAAATTGACGGTTCCTTCATACGCCAGCTTTCCGATAGCCTGGATGACCAACTCATCGTCCGAGCAATGAGTCAAGTAGCCGCCGGGTTCGGCAAACAGACCATTGCTGAATATGTGGAAACGCAGGCTACCCTAGATCTATTGCGTGACTACGGTATTGATTTCGCGCAAGGCTATTTGATCAGCGAGCCCCGTTCTGAGGAGGAGACGTTTTATAGGGTCTTGTTGAAGCAAAACCTTTCGCCTTGAAGCCGCTGAAGGCGCATAATACTGCCCCTTTTTTTATCAATAGGATGCCGCGCATGTGGTTTAAAAACCTCACCCTGTTCCGGTTTGCGGAACCTGTTGCCGTTACCGCTGGGGAGTTGGCGGAAAAGCTGGGCCACGCCGTTTTTTATCCCTGTGCCAGCCAGGAAATGGTTTCCCTCGGCTGGGTTCCACCCCTGGGTCCCAAGGCGACGGACCTCGTGCATGCTGTCAATGGTTGTTCCTTGTTGTGCTTGCAGGTTGAGGAAAAAGTGCTGCCGGCGGCCGTCGTTCGGGAAGCCATCGCAGCTAAGGTGACCAGCATCCAAGAGCAGCAGATGCGCACGGTGCGTCGCCATGAAAAGGATGCTATCCGCGATGAGATAATACAGGATCTGCTGCCGCGGGCTTTTTCCCGGCGCCGCCAAAGCCATGCCTATATCGATCCCCGCGGTGGCTGGCTGGTGGTCAATAGCGCCAGCCGCAGGGTTGTTGCGGAGTTGACCGGCCTGCTGCGCAAGACAGTGGGTAGTCTGCCCATCATGCCGCTAAGAGTAGCTAGCGCACCGGCTAGCGTGATGACTGGCTGGCTGGCGCAGGGCGAGTTGGCAGCCGGTTTTGAACTGGGCGATGAATGTGAGTTGCGGGATGCGGGCGAAGCGGGTGGGATCGTGCGCTGCAAGGGTCAGGATCTGGCTGGGGAGGAAATCCGTGGTCATCTCCAGGCCGGCAAACAGGTGACCCGCCTTGCGCTTAGCTGGGACGAACGCATCGCCTTCGTCCTGGGGGAAGACCTGAGCATACGCCGGTTACGCTTTCTGGATCTCGTGCGGGAGCAGCTTGACGACACCAGCGCCGAGACCGTAGAAGCGCAGTGCGACGCGGAATTCACTCTGATGAGCGGCGAGTTGGCGCTGTTTCTGCACCGGCTGCTGGAGGTTTTTGGCGGCGAGGCTCGCTAAAAACCTTTCTGGCCGGGCAAGGATTGCGCTACCATAGAAATTGTTCGCATAATTCGGCGGCCTTGGCGTGGTTGCCGTGGAGAGGTACCGAAGCGGTCATAACGGCGCCGACTCGAAATCGGATGGGGGCCTAACAGCCCCACGCGGGTTCGAATCCCGCCCTCTCCGCCAGTCACATCAACTAAGCCCATGGTTCAGCACGGTCGCGTCAAGCTGTGATAACCTGACCCGCTGGCGCTTGGTGCAGTTGAATTGCCTCGCCGTCAAGAGAACACGGATTCGCCGTGCCTTCTCGAAGCGTCCAAGATCCGCCCCGCCCGAAGGGGGGATGACTCTGACGGTCCGCGTTCCACCGAGAGGGAATGAACAGCACGCTCCCTCCGGAGACGAAGGGCGGGGCAGCAAAGCTTGGGGCCCTGCAGGCTCATCTCTTGATCGCCGTGACTCGAGACGTATTGACCGTCCTGCCCTCGGGAATTTCGAGGTCTGAGACCAGCGCGTCAATCCTGCGATGCCCGACCAGATTCCCGTCCACGATGGTGGCGCTGCCGGTCATCCTGATTTGCAGCGAAGGACCGATAGCGCCTGTAAGAGGCTGTCTCGGTTCTGACCCGCCGCTTCTCTCATAGTAGCCGGTAAAGAGACAACCGTCTTGATTCTCAATGTGAAGAATCCCCGTCGAGGTTACAAAGACAAAACATCCGGGGACTGCCGACGTGAGGCAACCCGGAGGCGGAGGCGGAAGATCATAGGCCGACGACTCGGAGGT
>Ga0209253_10004573_pt1 | contig 12048 bp, 9 predicted proteins | sample FrelakmetBRP12BR_FD_187145 | JGI IMG/M metagenome (GOLD analysis project Ga0209253, IMG submission 187145) | Freshwater lake sediment microbial communities from the University of Notre Dame, USA, for methane emissions studies - BRP12 BR (SPAdes)... | ecosystem: Environmental > Aquatic >...
CATGGCGACCTGGCAGGTGGCCTTCCAAGGCCTCTGTCCCTTCCAATACTCGCAACCGAACTTGTCCGCGTACTCCTCGATTCTCCCCCTCTTGACGTTCTTCAGTTCCATCACGAAATTCCACTTCTTCGCATCGATGCCCTGAGGGTCGTAGATCGAGCCATCGGAATCTGACAGGGTGACGACCTTGCCCCCGAGCTGAGTGACCTTCTGTACGGCATATTGGGCAACGTTGCCTGAGCCGGAAACGGCCACGGTCTTCCCCTTCATGGAATCCTTCTTGGTCTTTAGCATCTCCTCGCAGAAGTAGGAGCATCCATAACCCGTCGCCTCAGGACGGACAAGTGAGCCTCCCCAGTTAATTCCCTTCCCCGTTAGGACGGATTCAAAACGATTGGTGATCTTCCTGTATTGACCAAACAAGTAACCTATCTCCCTTCCTCCCACCCCTATGTCCCCGGCTGGGACATCAGTGTTCGGCCCTATGTGCCGGTACAACTCGTTCATGAAGCCCTGGCAGAACCTCATGACCTCGGCATCGCTCTTACCCTTCGGATCGAAGTCAGAGCCCCCCTTTCCTCCTCCCATCGGCAGGCCAGTTAGTGAATTCTTGAATATCTGCTCGAAGCCGAGGAACTTCAATATTCCTAGGTTGACGGAGGGATGGAAGCGAAGCCCCCCCTTGTAAGGGCCTATGGCACTGTTGAACTGAACCCTATAACCACGGTTCACATTGATCTCCCCCTTGTCATCAGTCCATGTCACTCGGAACAACAACGTCCGTTCCGGCTCGACGATCCTCTCGAGTATCTTGGCCCTGGCATACTCGGGGTGCACTTTCAAAACCGGCTCCAAGGACTCAAGAACCTCGTTCACTGCCTGGTGGAATTCCTTCTCCCCGGGGTTCTTGGCAACTACCTTTTCAATCAAGTCTCGTGTTTGCATGTTCCCGATTCCTCCCTGTAGACCCTTGGTCCGAACGCGGGTGCTCCAAAATGGGTAGACCCCGTTAATATGTTTCCGAGGGATTCGTCCTTTTACACCAGAAGATGGAAGAAACTCGTAAAAAGTCTCGATTTCCTTCCGTCTTCTGCAAGGGAGAGAATGAATTTGAAGGAATATAGGAAGAATTGGGCCTTCATAACGCCCTTCTAGATGGCAAAGTCAGCTTTGAGACCTTCTTTTGGGTCGCTATGAGCATTGCTGGCATGCTTCGAGTTAACGAGGCGCTTACAATTAATTCGAACACGTCAACTCAGTTTTGAAAGCAAAATTTGTGAGAGAGCTTATCGTAAGGAACGACGGTCCTCTACGTGGATGAGAGAGGTAGAGCTCCTGCCGATGAGCGAAGACCAGTTCCAAAGCTATCTGGAGCGGGCGGTCCATCGTTATGCCAAGGAGAACGTCAAGGCTGGCTATAGAACCGACGAGGACGCCGAGCGCCGATCCAGGGAGGATCACCTCCGCCTCCTGCATCTGGGGCTGGACACCCCGGACAACTACCTATTCGAAATAAGGGACAGGGCTAATGGAGAGGAAGTCGGGGCTCTATGGTTCAAGGTCGAGGACGATGGCCGCCCGGTTGGTTTCATCTACGATGTCTTCTTAGAGGAGGACCACAGAAGGAAGGGGCTCGGCAAAGCCACCATGAAAGCGCTGGAGCAGCTGGCCAGGGAGAAAGGCCTGAAGGCATTGTACCTACACGTCTTCACGCACAACCCCGTCGCCGTCCACCTCTATGAAGTTGCGGGCTTCAAGGTCAAGAGCATGAACATGGAGAAGCGGCTGGACTGATCAGCGGAGCACACCTATCTCTCCCAACTTCTCCGGCAGATACTTGTCCGTCACATAGTCCAGGCCGTACTTGGCCAGGGCCTGCTGCTCCGCCTTCTTGTTCAGCTTGAGCATGAGCTCTATCTCGTTCCTCCAGAACTCGTCGTTGAAGCGCGGGTCCTTAAGCTCTGCCTCCAGGGCCTTGGTGTCCCTTTCAGACAACTTGTCCGTGGGCAGCTTGTAGTTCTCGATGTCGGAGGCGGTGATGCCGATATACTCGGCCGTCGGTGTGGCTAGGAACTCGGAGATATGTGCGGTCTTGATGGCGCCATAGGCCACCGAGGCGAAGATGCGGAAGGACCAAGGGTCGCCATCGGTGAAGACCACCACGGGCAGCTTCAGCTCCTCGTTGACGCGCTTGATGAAGCGGCGCGTGGACCTGGCCGGCTGCCCCTTGAGATGGACGAGTACGGAGTTGAAGTCCTCGGCGAAGCCGTTCTCCACCAGGCGGTCGAACATACCGCCGGTCTCTATGGCGATGATGAAGTCCGCATCCGTCTCCAATAGTTTGACCTTGTCGCTCTCCACGTTGTACGGAATGCCATAGCCGGAGTCGCCCACGTCGTCCAAGCAATTGATCTTCTTGCTCTTGCCCTTGCGGTCCGTCTCCTGGATGGTGATATTCCCGAAGACACTGGCCCCGTTCTCCTCCGGCCGGAGCTTGAAGTCCTCGCGGATCAGCCCAGTGACGATCTCCAGGTCCTCAGCGAGGAGGTTGCTCTCGTCCTGGGAATGGAACTTGCCCTTGCCCCAGCCCTCGGAGATGTAGTACATCTCCCTCAAGGTGGAGGACTTGCTCTCCTTGATCATGTCCTCGATGAACTCCATCACGTACATGGTGCGCAGGAGCATGAGCGCACCCTGGGTCTTCTTCGCCGTCCGGGCGCCTTTGGCAGGGCCATACTTCCAGACGGAGTGCTTGGGGTCGAAGCGGATGTTGGACTTCGTCCTCAGGGGTATGACCATCTTGGGGACCTTCCCGCCATCTATCTGGTCGTAGATGGACTCGGCGATCTCATAGAGGCGTTGCACCGCTTCCTTCGAGTAATCAGTCATCGCTGAGCGCCTCCGTATGCTCGTCGTAGTCCACTTCTTCCGCTTCTTCCTCAGTTGGGGGCGCGGCCTCCGCCGGCGCCTCCGTCACCTGCAATCGGGCCACGTCCCAATCCCCTGGAAGCGGGTCGGCGCCGATGATCATCGAAGGGTCGATGCCGCTGGCATAGAGCTCGTTCTCGTCGTACAGCTCGGGCTCCAGTCCCTCCAGCTCGAAGGCCACGGTGAACTTCTCCGTGGAGCGGATGGGCTTGAGCTCCCAGGTGATCTTGCCATCCTCCTTCACCTCCACTGGCCTGGGCTCGGATCGCAATAGCTCGATCCCTGTCGACGGGACCACGGCGTGCAGGTTGAATCGGGTCTGCTTGGGGGTGTAATTGTAGATGTCCACCTTGACCCGGTGGCGCTTCTTCTCGTAAACCACGGAGTCATCGATCCAGACCACGTTCATGATCTTGGTGATGGTGCCAGAGAGCTGTGGGACCGGTTTCTTCACGATCTTGGCGCTCTTCTGCGCGATGAGGGGCAGTATCTCCTGGACTATCTCGAACTTGGCCTTGGTACGGACCTTGGTGTCCTTCTTGTTGAGATGGACCTTGAGGCGCCGTCCACACTCACGGAGGGCGAGCTCTATCTCCGCCTGGATCTCGGGTATGGATGCCACCGCCTCCTTGGCCTCCGAGGTGAAGGGCACCTTGGTGGAGGCGAGGTGCACCAATAATATCGCTGGACCGAAGGGGATGCCCGATCCGCCGCGCTGCTCCAGGCCATAGCGGCGCCAGTCCACGCTCTCCACGGACTTGGTGAGCACGCAGGCCCCCTGCTGGTAGAGGAGCGGGACGCGGTTGGCGAAGCGCAAGATGGCGACAGGCTGGTCCGCCGGGATGTTGCCCCCGTAGACGATGCCCACCTCCACCTGGAAAGGATTGCCGGAATAGACCCGGGGGGAACGGGTGACCGGCGGGGTGTAGAACTCTGGCTTCATGTCGTCCAGGACGTTCTTCAAGCCCTTGCGGATGAGCGCCTCTCCGATCGGAGAGAGGCAGTCCATCGAGGGAGGAAGGTACTTCGCTGATTGCATCGCCCCTAGGAGCGCCTTGAACTGATCCAGATTCAGCTGGGTGGTCTTGGCCGTCTCCCTGAGGCCCGAGCGCTCCACTATCTCCTTGGCCAAGCGGTCGGAGATGCGGCAGAAGTCCGATTTGAGGAACTCCTTCAGGTTCTTGGTCCGCGAGGCCCGGCCAAGGTTCATGAGCGTCCCCAGCTCCAATCCCTCGGGATGGGGCTTGATCTCCTTGGTGGTGGGAGGGAGCTTTTCCCAAGCCCGGGCGAAGGTGCTCATCTTGCCATCAGGGTCCACGAAGATGATGTTGGTATGGGGGTTGACGATGGCCGTCTGCCTCAGATACTCGTAGACCGATTGCTTGGAGGCCACGTAGCGCCCGTTCAGATTGATCTCCACCCTCGTGCCATGCTGCTTCTCATCCCACATAACATAATCGTTCGGGGGCGAGGGGCCGACCACATCGGGGGAGTTGTGCTTGGTGTTGATCATGATCAACTTCACCGCGGCGGGCTTGTCGCTCTCCGTCTTTGAGGTTATGCGCGCGGGCTTGCCAGTGGTCATCTGGCCATACATTACGGTGGCGGAGATGCCGATGCCCTGCTGCCCCCTCGACTGCCTGATGGCATGGAAGCGAGAGCCGAAGAGCAATCGACCGAAGACATTGGGAATCATGGTGGGGACGATGCCGGGGCCGTTGTCCTCCACGGTCAACTTGAACTCCTTGTCGTCCACCTTCTCCAGCTTAACGACGATGTCCGGTAGGATCCCGGCCTCCTCGCAGGCGTCCAAGGAGTTGTCCACCGCTTCCTTGACCGCCATGAGCAGCGCCTTGGTGAGAGAGTCGAATCCCAGGATCTGGCGGTTGCGCTCGAAGAACTCCGAGACCGATATCTCTTTCTGTTTCTTGGCCAGTTGCTCCGCCACCGAAGTCATGCTAAAGGCTCACCTCTCCATGGTGAAAGTGCATCCCAAGGGAGGGTATGCCAGGGCGATTTATTAAAGCTTGGTAAGGAGCCAGACCTATTTCTTCAGCTCCTTTCCGCAATTCCAACAGTTGGTTGCTCCTGGTGTAACTTCCTTGCCACAGGAAGGGCATTTCTCCGGGCCTGAGCCCTCGTCCTCGAACCTCTCGCCGCATTGAGGGCACTCCTTGGCATCGATCGGGACGTCCGCTCCGCACTCGGAACAGACGAACTTCTCCTTTGATTCCTTGGCCTCGACTTCCTTCTTCTGCTTCTGTGCCGCCTCCACCTTCTTCTTGGAGGATTCCATCCACCATGTGGCCATGATGACGAAGGCGAACCATAGGCCCACATTGAGGAACACGTAGAGCGTGTTGTAGTAGAGCTCCAGGCCGAGGAGCTCGTTGTCGGATATCATCGTTGGCCCCCAGCCTAATGGTGTTGTGACTTCGTTGTTGGTGCTCTGATTGTAATGGAAATTATGGCGGAATATGCTCCTCGGAAGTTGCGTCTCCTGGTAGAAGGTCATCGTTCCGTCGCCTGCGTTGGAAAAGGAGTGGGTGAGATTGATGCGCCTCATGTCATTCGTATTGAAGTAATCATACAAGTTGACCCAGACTTCCGAGGAGGAGGAAACATTGGCGCTCCTCACCGTCACGGTGAAATTGAAGCTGTTGGACTCGCTCCCTCTGAATGGGGTGACCGTACCTTGGCTCAGGATATCATCTGAGCTCAACGGGTGAGGTTGGATATCCTTGATGACGAGATATACGGTGTAACCAGAAGCCAGGCCAAGGAAAAGCATGAGCGCTAATCCGAAGACCACGAGCTTCTTCCTGCTCACCAGGCCGAAGTACCTCGGGACGAAATATATGATCGCGGCCACGAGGATCGTCGGCAGGCATAAGAGGAACCCACCGTAGAGCAATATTACGTAGGATAGCAGAGCAGCAAGGACCATTCCGAAGACTAGCCCCATCTTGCTTTTGCGGAACTCCTGCCATTTGACGTTGGTACCGGTCGCGGCCATTGCCAAGGAATCTCGCTATCTTCTTTAAATGTTTCCTTTGGCATGAGTATTTAGGTTCCAGTTGATCATTTCATCCGGCTAGCGCCCGTCAAGGTTAAATATAATCAATCTTGTGTCAAAAATCTCGACCAGGTGAAAAAATAAGATGAAGACGGCTGTCGTGGCCATAGGCGGTAACGCTATCCTGAAGGCTGGGGAGGAGGCCACCTTCGCGAACCAGATACGTAATCTCCAGTCGACCTGTGGCCATCTTGCGCGGATGATACGGTCCGGCTACGACATCGTGCTCACCCATGGAAACGGACCCCAGGTCGGCAACATCCTGATCCAGAACGACCTGGCCCGGAAGAAGGTCCCCTCGATGCCGCTGGATGTTTGCGTGGCCGAATCGCAGGGGCAGCTTGGCTACATGATACAGCAGGCGCTCACTGAGGCCCTCGTCAAAGAGGGGGTGCACAAGGTGGTGACCTGCGTTCTGACCCGGGTCATCGTCGATCCGGATGACCCGGCCTTCGAGCAGCCCACAAAACCCGTCGGCCCCTACTATGATGAGGAGGAGGTGGCCGAGTTGAAATCCACCCATAATTGGGACTTCGCCTTGGACAAGAAGAGGGGAGGTTATCGCCGCGTCGTTCCATCTCCAAGGCCCATAGGCATCGTGGAGTTCAGCGGCATCAGACGCCTGGTCTTCGGAGGAGAGAACCAGGCCGAGGTGGTCGTTGCTTCGGGGGGCGGCGGCATTCCGGTCATCAGGAGGAACGGCGCCTACGTCGGAGTCGAGGCAGTGGTGGACAAGGACCTGGCCGCGGCAGTGCTGGCGGTCAAGGTGCAAGAGAAGCTGTTCGTGATGCTCACCGACGTGGACAACGTCTTTCTCGAATTCAACTCCAAGGAACCAAAGCCTTTGGGGCGGGTAAGCGCCACTGAGATGAGCGAGCACCTAGAAAGAGGGCAGTTCGGCTTGGGGAGCATGGCTCCGAAGGTCGAAGCGGCGCTCTACTTCCTGGCCAATGGAGGAGAGAGGGCGATAATCACCTCAACGGAGAAGATCGACCAAGCATTGGAGGGCAGGGCCGGGACCCTTATAGTGAGGTAGGTGGGTGCAAGGTGTCCTCTACCATCGAAGAGCAGATCAAGGCGCTCGAGGACGAGATCTTCAAGACGCAGAAGAACAAGAACACAGAGTATCACATAGGCAAGCTTAAGGCCAAGATAGCCCGGCTCAAGGAGGAGCAGGAGAAGCGGCGTTCTAGCGGCGGGAAAGCGGGCTTGACCTACGCAGTGAAGAAGTCCGGGAACGCCACGGTGGCCCTGGTCGGGTTACCCTCCGTGGGTAAGTCCACCATCCTCAACCGGCTGACCGACGCTCAGAGCGAGGTGGGGTCTTACGACTTCACCACCCTGGACGTGGTGCCGGGTGTCATGGAGTACAAGTTCGCCAAGGTCCAGGTCCTTGACCTCCCTGGACTGATCAAGGACGCCTCAAAGGGCAAGGGAAGGGGCAGAGAGGTCCTTTCCGTGGTGCGCTCCGCCGACCTGATCATGTTCATCATCGATGCCTACGATACCAGCATCCACGTGCTCATTCGCGAGCTGGAGGCGGTGGGGATCCGCATAAACACCCATCCCGCCGACGTGGTCATCTCCAAGACCGAGATCGGAGGGGTGGAGGTGCGGTCCACGGTCAAGATGACCAAGATGGACGAGGAGATGGCGCGCAGCATCGTCTCCGAGTATGGCTACATCAACGCGGACGTGGTCATACGCGAGGACGTGGACGTGGACCAGTTGATCGACGTGCTCGCTGGCAATCGCGTCTACGCCAAGGCCATGGTGGTCGTCAACAAGATAGACCTGGTCAAGGACAAGGGATACATGAAGGGGCTGCGCCAGAAGTTCAGGGGTTATGACGTGGTCTTCATCTCGGCGGAGAAGAACGTGGGCATCCCAGAGCTCAGGGAGACCATCTACCAGAACCTGGACCTGATCAGCGTCTACCTAAAGCCCCAAGGCAGGGAGGCGGACATGGAGGTGCCCTTGGTCATCAGGCATGGAGCGACGGTGGGGGACGTGTGCGACAGCCTGCATCGCTCCATCCGGCCCAATTTCCGCTATGCCGTGGTCTGGGGCAAGAGCGCCAAGTTCCCCGGGCAGACGGTCGGCCTCGACCACGTACTCACGGATGGCGACATCCTTAGCATCATTAAGAAGCGGGGCGGCTGAGGGCAAGGATTAATGGTCGGTCGTCCAATCCACGTCCCGGAGGAGAAAATGGCCGAGACGAGGAAGAGGTTCAAGGGCATATCGACGACCGCGGTCCACGCCGGGGAGCTCCCCCCAACTCAAGGTGAGGTCGTGACCCCCATTTACCAGACATCGACCTTCTATTTCCCCACCCAGGACCCTTCCACCTGGGAGGGCAAGGTGCCGGACGGCTCTTACATCTACACACGATGGGGAAACCCGACCATAAGGGCGGCGGAGGACAAACTGGCCGCGCTGGAGGGGGCCGAGAAGGGGCTGCTCTTCTCATCCGGCATGGCCGCGATAACATCCACGATCCTGTCCTTCGTGGGAAAGGGGGACCACCTGGTCTCGGTCGAGGACATCTATGGAGGGACCTTCTCCTTCATCCGCTCCGAGCTTCCCCGGCTAGGCGTGGAGGTCACCTTCGTGGACTCGACCGTTCCTGGGGCGGTGGCCAAGGCTATCAGGCCCAACACCAAGCTCATCTACCTCGAATCCCCGACCAACCCTCTCCTAAAACTGGTGGACATCAGGGCGGCGGCCAAGATCGCCAAGGAGCATGGCATAAAGAGCATGATCGACTCCACCTTTGCCACGCCGATCAACCAGAGGCCCATCGACATGGGGATTGACCTGGTGGCCCACTCCTGCACCAAGTACCTGAACGGGCACTCCGACCTAATCGCTGGGGTTGTCCTGGGAAGGGAGGCGGAAATCGAGTCGATATCGAAGAAGAGGATCCTCTATGGGGGGTCGATGGACCCGTTAGGGGCCTTCTTGCTTTTCCGAGGGTTGAAGACGCTGGCGGTGAGGATGGAGAGGCATAACCGCAACGGGACGGAGGTCGCGCAGTTCCTCGAGTCCCATCCCAAGGTGGAGCGGGTGCACTATCCCGGTCTGGCCAGCCATCCCCAGCATGGGCTGGCGAAGGAGCAGATGTCCGGGTTCGGGGGCATGGTGAGCTTCGAGGTGCGAGGGGGACGGAAGGCGGCAGAGAAGGCCTTGCGCTCCTTCGAGGTCATCAAGATGGCCACCAGCCTTGGAGGGGTGGACTCCTTGGCCAGCATGCCACTAAACTCCTCGCATTCCTCGCTCACGCCCCAGGAGCGCCAGCGCCTGGGGATCAAGGACCAGCTCATCCGCCTGTCCTTGGGAATTGAGGACGCAGAGGACCTGAGGCAGGACCTGGAACGCGCCCTCGGCTGAATATCGCCAAACGGAAGATATTCAATCGCGGATGGCCATGCTGGACCCGTGACGCCTAAGGACAGGTTCCAATCAGCCCTTGAACTAAGGAGCGTCGACCGACCGCCAGTATTCTATCAGCACCTTGGAGCCTCCAGCTACCTTCAAGCAGCGCTAGGCTTCACCGTCAAGGACGCCTTCTCCGACCCCGAGAAGTACGCCAATCTGGTAATGGCATCGTACAAGCAGTTCGGGTACGACAACGTCATGGTGGGATGGGGAGACCTGCTGACGGAGGCTCAAGCACATGGGCTGAAGTGGAAGTTCACCGATCCCCGTTTCTATCCTCGGCCGGACGCTTATCTGCCGGTCGGCAAGGCTGGGGAGATACAGCCGGTCGACCCTGCCCAGGACCCTTTCTGGTCGGTGCAATTGAAGGCAGCGAGACAAGTGATGCGGGAGCTAGGCCAGGAGGTGGCGGTGGTAGGCTCCTGCAGCTCTCCCACCTGGATCGCCAGCGAGACCATCGGCTTGGAGAACCTGATGATGGCCTACTTCCAGCAGCCAGACCTGGTGCATAACATGCTGCGCACCTTCGTCCAGTCCTGCCACGCCTATGGTGAGCGGGTACATGAGGTTGGGATCGAAGAGGTGTTCGTCGACGACAGCGGAGCCGGGAGGGAGATGGTCTCGATGGAGATGTACGAGAAGTTCGACTCCACCTACCTCCTCGAGGTAATGGTCCATTGGAGGAAGCTAGGGTTGCGGACCATCATCCACAACGATTCCGCCGAGCCGTTCTACGAGGCGCAGGCCAATCTGGGGCCCAGCGCGCTCCATGTCCATCTTCAGGCGGTCGACCCGCCCAAGTTCTTCAAGGAACTGAAGGGGCGCATTTGCGTCATGGCCGGGATCGACCACATGACCCTCTTGTTCAAGAAGAGCCCTGACGAGGTCGAGGCCGAGGTGAAGCGCATCTTGGGCTTTTGGGGCAACGATCCTGGGTTCATTATCGCGCCGGGCTGCGAGCTTCCTTACAAGACCCCACTGGAGAACATTAAAAGGCTGAAGGAGGCGACGGTTCGCCATTATCGATGATTCAGCTCATCAGCCCTCGAACTGCCCGTTTATTTCACCCTGAGGGAGGCCGCATAGGTATATCGCCTGGGACCCCCGCTCGATGAGCTTGGATCGACAGCGAGCTCCGCGCTCTTCTCGAAATGCCTTGCGGTCAGCCAGATGTGGCTGAGGGCAATCCCCACGCTTATCTGGTTCATATGATTGGCGATCATGGACTTGTGGCAGTAGGCTTTGATCGCGCCATTTCCGTTTACGAAGAACCAAGGCTGTCCATTCATACCTGAGGGGGCGAGCCGGGCCGGCTCGATCAAATCATCCTTTCCGGTGATGTTGGTGATCTTTGACAGTGGATGCCTCTTGAACTCGGACAAGCTCTCGCGATGGACCTTTTCCAATGGCTTCCCGAAGGCAAGGAGCACGACGAATTCCAAACCCGCCACTCTCTTGGCCCTCTTTGTGAGCTTCGGGCCTCCTTGCCAGCAACTCCCTATGCCGTTGGCGGAAAGGAAGAGGTCCATCTGTTGCATCATGAATCCAGCGTTGAGGAGGAAGCCTTCCTTTTCCTCTGAGAAGATGGCCAGGAAGTGGGGGGCGTCGACCTTGAACATCCCGCGGACCTCATCACTGGTCATGACCCTCATCTCCGTTCGAATGCCTGGAAACATAGGTTTCACCACGGAGAATTGTGAAGTGATGCGTGTGAGGGTTTCTTGATCCAATGGGGAAGAATCGAATTTCCTCACGGACTTGCGTTTGAAGATTGTCTGGTAGAGCATGCTCTCATCCATAATCTGCACCTTTGCTGGCTCCCATGATGAATTGCTATATCAGGATAACTGTCGGAGCTTCGTGGGGACCAATAGATGCGCCGAGCGAGCTACCTCATCCGAGCCCGGGAAAGCTTAATAAAACGCATCTTATTGCTCACCCGATGATTCAGCGTCCTAGGGGCACCAGGGATTTCACGCCACAGGAGATGGAGACCAGGCGTTATCTGGAAGGTCTGTTCCGCCGAGAGGCCGAGCATCATGGCTTCGGGGAGATCGCCACGCCCATCTTCGAGCACACCGAGCTCTTCACCCTGAAATCCGGTCCCAACATCATCGACGAGATGTATGCCTTCGAGGACAAGGGCGGCCGTCAGATCGCCCTGAGGCCAGAGCTGACCGCGCCCTCGATGCGCTTTTTTGTGAACGAACTTACTAACTATCCTCGACCACTCAAGCTCTTCTATTTCGGTCAGTGCTTCCGTTACGAGAGGCCGCAAAGCGGTCGCTTCCGTGAGTTCTTCCAGTTCGGGGCAGAACTGATCGGTGCTCCCAACCCAGAGTCCGACGCCGAGGTCATCGGTCTGGCAGCCGATCTCATTCGGAGGAGTGGGCTCACCAACTATAACATCCGCATCGGCCACATCGGGGTGCTCCGCGGGAAGCTCTCCGAAGGCGGCGTCACATCCGAGAAGGCCGCACCCATATTACAGAAACTGGACAAGCGGCTCTATGACGAGGCAAGGCCCTTGATGCTGGAGGCAGGACTAAGCGAAGGGGCCATGGACGAGATCGTCAGGACCACCCAGATCATTGGTCCGCCGG
>Ga0209253_10004574_pt1 | contig 12046 bp, 8 predicted proteins | sample FrelakmetBRP12BR_FD_187145 | JGI IMG/M metagenome (GOLD analysis project Ga0209253, IMG submission 187145) | Freshwater lake sediment microbial communities from the University of Notre Dame, USA, for methane emissions studies - BRP12 BR (SPAdes)... | ecosystem: Environmental > Aquatic >...
TAGCCCTTGGTCTCGGTGAACTGGGCTTTCGGAGCTCCGCCGGGCTTTTCCAGTAACAGCACTTTGAAATCGATGAGGCCAAACCAGGCGGGATCGACCACGTCGTGGTAGTGGGCGCCGTGGATCTTGGGGAGGACGTCGCCGAGGGTCTGTTTCAGTTCACTCTCGGTGTAGGCGCGGACAGTAAAGGGCTTATTCATGGCCTGGCAGAATCGCTGGATGGTATAGGCCGCGCCGGTGCATAGAACTTTTGTGTCCGGCTTCATGGCGAGAAACTGCGGGAGCGAGAGGTAGCGTTCCTGAAAGCCCAGCCAGCGTACAGCCTGCCGCAGGTGGCTGTACTGCACTTCATATTCGGTATGGCCCGGCAGTTTCACTGAGGCTGGCCAGCCTTCTTCCACACCGAATTCGGTCAGGAAGGCATGCCCTCCCTGTTTCAGCACCCGCCAGAGTTCGGCGACGAAGCGGATCGGCCCGAGGTTAAAAATGACATCATCCGGTGGATTGGCTTCGATCGGGAGTCGGAGGCGTCTGATCCAGTCGAGCGCTTCTTGATGCTGCTCGGTCTCGCCCTTGTTGGTGAGCAGTTCATTGCGTGTCAGTTTGACCGGCGTCATGTCGGCCATGTTTTCGTTGTCGATGACGAGATCGATTGAGTTGTCTGTGAAGGGCAGAGCTTCGGCATTGGCCCTGGTTCCGATCCCGCCCCAGCCGCCTTCTTTGGCGCGCTTGGTCTGCAGTTTCAAGAACGGGCTGGTAATGTCGAGGGAGATATACCGGATGCTCTGCCTTTCGAACGGGAGCAGCTCTTTGGCAAGTTCACGCGCCACGTAACCGAGCCCGCCGCCGACTTCTACAATGACTTTAGGTTTGGGGTTAAACCAGCCGAGCTGACGGAGCTGCCGCATGAGGAGCCGGCCATAGGTCAGGCCGTTCAGCGCCTCGTTCGGCTCACGGAAGAGGTGCGAGACGGTGGTTTCGATCAGGTCGAAGTGGCCGTCGTCCTCGCCGCTTTCGGTCAATTCATGATGGTGAAAATCTTCCAGATGGTCTTCGCCCTCGAAGCCTTCCTGCCCTGACCAACCCTCGCGGATTTGTTGCAGCAGAATGTCCCACTTGGCTTGGTGCCGGTGTCCGCCCGGTGGTTCCGTGCCGAAATAGCAGAGGGAGTAGTTCGGGGTGGCCCAGCGTTCCAGATGCCATTGGCCGGGCTGGCCGTCCGGTCCGCAGACTTTGGTGCCGTATTTTTCGAGCAGGGCGCCGACGGTGATGTGACCGTTCATCGATTTCAGCATTTCGATGCCGGTCAGGTTGAGCCGGATCAGCGGAAAATTATCATCGAGCGGAGCCAGCCAGTATTCGTCTTCGCGATGTTGATAGGCGACGAGGTCGGGAATGTGCCAGGCGAGGAGATTCAGCGTCTCGCCGGTGAGCTGGAGCGGTTCTTGGACTGCGGCAGCGGGCTTCATGACCTGTGTTCCTACCCCGTGGGAAGGCGCAGACTACCTGAGCGGATGGTGAACTCGCAAGAGCAGCACGTGACGCGTTGTTGGTGAAGCGTATCTCGTGGGAGGGGGAGCTGATAGCTTATGGCGTATAGCACGGACCAAGACGATCTCGCGCTGTTCTGCTGGCAGGCTATGGTAATAAGCCATACGCTATAGGTTCTTTTCTTCGGACGAGATTAGGAGCGACGAGTTTAGAGCTGGGACGGCATGGTGGCGGCATCCGTCACTGTCAGTACGCCCCGCATGATGGGGTGGATGCGGCAGTGATAGGGATAGCGGCCGGGGGGAAGACCCGGAACTCGGAATTGTTCTCCCGGAGCGATGATGCCTGAATCGAAGAGGCAGGGAGTGCCATCTTCAACGCAGCCGTTATGTGTGACGGTATGATCGGTAGGCGTCGGGTTCTCCCAGAGGATGGGGCTCCCGCTGGTGGCGATGGCTTTCGACGGGGCAAAGTAGGGGGAGCCGTCTTCGATCGTGATTTGCGTAGCAGGGGGCATAGCCGTGGTCGGCCAGGCCAGGCTGGTGACAAAGAGGCTAACTACGGCAATGGTCAGAGATCGTGTCATAGGCGGACAGGTCCTTTTTGCTTTTCTCTGCATATTACATTAGAAACGGAATTACGATGAACGATTCATCGCAGGGTGCCGAAACCCTGGTTCATTTTACCATGGTGCCGTCCCTTCGGGGCTAGATCCTGAGCCGCTGGGAGATCAGAGGGGAGTACGGTGACGAGGCCTGTGCTGTCCTGACGGCTGCCGAATGGACTGGGTGGCTCCCTAGCCAAAACTGCGAAGATTTCACTCGACAATTCTACCGGTTGCAAGAGGCTATGGGTTCATGCTAGATGGAGACCGCAATGCGAGCCGCCATGCGTTGTGCACTTGATCAGGAGGAAATCTGATGGCGAAGAAGAAGGTCGTAAAGAAGAAGACCGTCAAGAAGTCGTCGGGCAAGGCGAAGAAGGCGACTAAGCCGTCCAGGAAAGCGGCCGCGAAGAAACCGATGAAGAAAGCCGTCGCGAAGAAGTCGGCTAAGAAGTCGGCCAAGAAAGCGGTTGCGAAGAAGCCTGCGAAGAAGGCGGTTGCTAAGAAGTCAGCCAAGCCGGCTCCGAACAAGAAGGCTGCCGTCAAGTCGGCGCCCAAGAAAACGGTCGTAGAGAAGAAGCCGGCAGTTGCTTCGGTTCCCAAGTCCGCCGCTCCGGTGAAGTCCGCGGTGGCTCCCGTCGAGGAAGCTCCGAAGGCTTCGGTGGCAACCAAACCGGTTCCTGTGTCGATGCCGAAAGAGATTGATGTGGATGAAGAGTTGGTGGAAGAGGAAATAGAGGTCGAGAGCGAAGCGGAAGGCGACATCGAAGAAGGGCTACAGGGTGATCTCGCGCTCAACGATGACGACGAAGCTGCGGACTTCCTCGAGAAGTCCGAAGACCTGCTGGACGACACCGACGATTATCGTAATAACTGACGGACGGTCCCTGTTGCATGTGCCGGTCCTCTCGCAGATTGCGAAGGATCGGCACAGATGGGCGTGGTGACCGTCTCATTCCTTCCTGCGTTCTGATCCAGAACATCCATGAGTCATTTTTTATTTGTGGCCGGTACGCTCCGCGAGCGCAGTTCACCCGAGAGCGCCTCGCTCCAATTGAGCCACGGGTTGTGGGGCTGTTGCTCGGCGTTGATCCGTGACAATCTGACGACGTTTCTGACGCCCGATTCTCATGCGTTGGTTTATGTGCTGAAGGCGGGGATCTGTGCCGATGTCAAGATTGTCTCCGCTGTGCTTCCTCTGCAGCAGATGGATGAGTTTCTGCGCGAGGATTTTAAGACCGAAGCGCGGTTCGGGTTCGTGCGCGTCGAGCTGACGAAACAGTGGACCTCGACACCCCAGGAGAGCCACAGCTTGTTGCAGACGGTGCTCCAGATTCCGGATCAGGCGGAACTCACCCGGCGGCTGAGCTTGGGCATGCATCGGCTGACGGACGATGAGTACCGCGCCATTGTAACCGGGCTGCACTGACCCATCCGTCTACCTTCCAGTCTTGTCTTAGCCTGAGGCATCTCGTATAACGGCGACCATGATGAAGATGACGCGACCATGGGGGCTTGAACTGTTGTGCGCACTGCTGATGTTAGGTGGGGTCTGCCAACCAGGCCTCGTTGAGGCAGGCTGCACGGTTGAGGCGTCACCCGGCGGGAAGCCCGGTCCGCTTATGAAGCATCTCGGCCCGGACTGTACGAAGGCTGAGCGCGAGGCGAATGCTGTTCCTGCCGCCAGCGTGATGAAGGCGCTTGCGCAGGGGCAGGCGGTCGATCTGGCAGGTGTGGTGCTGCTGGGCGATCTGATTTTCGATCAGCTGCCGGTTCAGAAGTCGCAAATCCCCAAAGGACTCACACCCGAGCAGCAGGCGGCGCTCAGCGCTCTGAACGACGATGAGCACCGGAGCGTGGCGGGGAATCTGATCATTCGCGACTCAGTGGTTGACGGAGCGCTCCGGCATCGATCGGCGAAAGGGACATTGGAATTCGAGGGAACGGTCGATTTTCATGGCACGAGATTCAAGGACGGCGTGGACCTGTCGAGGGCGGTCTTTCAGCGGGTTCTCACGATGGATGAGGCTGTGTTTGAGCGGGAGGCCTATTTCGTTCAAGGGCAGTTTGCGCAAGGCCTGAGATGTGCCGATACCAGGTTCGGTCCCCATACCCGTTTCCATCGTTCTGTCTTTCGCGGACCGGTGGATTGCCAGGGAAGTCTGTTCGACGGGATGGCGGAGTTTCTTGAAGTGGTCTGTGAAGCACCGGTGAATTTTGAGCGGGCGAGGTTCGGGCTCGGGACCGGATTTTCCGGTGCCCAATTCAAGAAGCTGGCGAATTTCACTGATGCAATTTTCAGCCGGGAAGCGTTCTTCGCCTTCGTGATTTTTTCCGGTGAGGCACGGTTTGCCGGGGCGCAGTTCCTCCAAGCGGCCGATTTCTCAAATGCCGATTTTAAGCGGGGCGATGACCTGGCCAAGGTTCGCTTCGATCAGAAGCCGCTGACCACCGGGACAAAGGGGATTGCGCAGGAAGGGGCGGGGAAGAGGGGCCAATCTACATTCCAGCAATATGCCATTACGCTGGGCATCCTGCTCGTGGCAGCCTTTCTCGTGGCCTACGCCGTAAAGTTGAAATAATCCCCTGAAGTCTCGGACCCCCAACATATAGTTTCAGGCTTGCCCTGCCCCCCAATAACTTGCTATAACGCCCGCGTGGATCAGCCCAACCAACAGACCAGCGGGTTTGAACAAACCGAGCTGCCGTACCAGGTCCGGATCGAGAATTTCGAAGGACCGCTCGACCTGCTTCTTCACCTCATTAAGAAGAGCGAAATCAATATTTACGACATTCCGATCAACCTGATCGCCAAGCAATATCTCGAATATGTCGAGGCGATGAAGGAATTGAATCTGAATGTTGCGGGGGAGTTTCTGGTCATGGCGGCCACCCTGCTACAGATCAAGTCCAAGATGCTGCTGCCGGTGGACGAGGCGACGGAGGACGAAGAAGACGGGCCGGACCCGCGCGAGGAACTGGTCAGGCGGTTGCTGGAGTACAAGACGTACAAAGAAGCCGCGCGTCAGCTCGACGGCCAGGAAAAAATGTGGCGGGAGATTTTCAGCCGTGAGCCGGAGCCCGTCGTCGAAGTCGAATCGGATGAGACGTTGATGGAAAACGTGTCGCTCTTCGATCTGGTCGATGCGCTGAAGGCGATTGTGGAGCGGAATCCTGGGAAGACGCTGATTGAAATTGTGCCGGACAATCTGACGGTGCGGGAGCGGATGAACGTGATTTTGGAAACGCTGGAAGGCAAGGACTCTGTGACGTTTGCCGCGCTCTTCGACGGCTCCTGCCACCGCCTGGTGATTATTGTGACATTCCTGGCGCTGCTGGAACTGATCCGGTTGCGGGTCGCGCAAGTATTTCAAAGCGAAACCTTCGGGCCGATCCTGGTCTCGCGGACCTTCTCGCTCGTGCCGGATCCGGCTGAGCTCGATGATTTAGATGCCGAATGGAGGGGGACATGACTCCGATCACGGACGAAATGAATATGACCTCGGTTGCGGTCGAGCCGGAGGTATCTGAATCAGAAGTATCTGTCGAAGCTTCTGCGGCGGAGCTATCTGGCGGAGAAGTTGCTTCTGAGGGACCTGTCGACACGGCTGTGCCGGAAGTGTCTGCTGAAGCCGAATCAACCGGATCCCCATCTGCAGAGGCTGCGACAGAGGCCGCGCCGGCGAATGAGTGCGTGGTGCAGGCCATTGCTGATCGTGAATTGCGCGGCATTGTCGAGTCGCTACTGTTTGTTTCCCCTGAGCCATTGTCCGTGCAGCGCCTGGTGGCGATCATGGGCGACGTGACGAAGGCGGACGTTGCACAAGCCCTGCGCGGCCTGGGAGAGGAATTGGAACAGGAGGGGCGCGGGGTCCGGCTGGTTGAAATTGCCGGCGGCTTCCGTCTGGTCACCAAGCAGGAATACGCCACCTGGATCAAGCGTCTGGATAAAACGAAGTCGGCGGCCAAGTTGTCCCGCTCGGCGCTCGAATCCCTGGCAATCATTGCGTACAAGCAGCCCATCGTCCGGTCGGAAATCGAAGAGATCCGCGGCGTCGAAACTTCCGGGGTCGTGCGGACTTTGTTGGAGCGGAAGCTCGTGCGCATCGTGGGCCGCAAAGAAGTGCCGGGCCGTCCGATCATGTACGGCACGACCAAGTTCTTCCTTGAGCATTTCGGCCTGAACGATTTGACGCAATTGCCGCCGCTGAGGGAGTTTACGGAATTGGGCGAGTCCGATCAGTCTCTGTTGCCGATGGAGTCCATGGAGGTGGCCGTGCCGACTCCTGCCGAAGCGGCGGTGATCGACAGCACTACGGAAGCGATTAAGGCCCTGAGTGAAGAGGCCTTGCCCCTGACGGATGTCGGGGAGACGTCGGTTGAACTCACGGCTGAGGAAGAAGTCACGATTGAGGGCGAGGCGAAAGGTGAGGCGGTGTTCATCGAGGAGTCTGTTCAGCAGAGTTAGATCCGGTCTCCATCTCGCCCGGCCATCTCTTCTCATGCAGCACCGGCCAGAATCCCGCTCCTTGACTCTGTTTCCAGCGCTTTGTTAGACTCGCCAATCCAATTCTAAGTGATTGAAAGACCCTTGGTTCTTGGCGCGGGACGGCTTTAGCAACACGAGGCAACACCAATGATGAAGGCATGGCTTTTTGACGAAATGTTCCAGTTTGATCGGCTGATCTTGTCCGCCGAAGGCACCCAGAGTGAGTGGGGTGCCGGCGATTCGGTCGCCGCGGATGAAGAGCTGCCGCCCGCGCCGCAGAACGTCCAGGCCAAAGCAGGCAATGGTCGGGTCACGATCACGTGGGATGCGGTTCCCGACGCCATGTACTACAACCTGTATTTCCAGACCACGAAGGGCGTGCAGATCAAGTTCTCAGAACTCACCCGCCCCATCGCCAGCGCCGAGGATTTCAAAGCCGTCATCGGGGTGAAGAAGGACAAGGCGACCTGCCTCGAAGGCTCAACCTCTCCCTTTCTCCACGACGATCTCGCCAACGGAACCTGTTATCACTATGTCGTGACGGTGGTCACGGAGAAGGGGGAAAGCCTGGAGTCGCAGGAAGTCATGGCGATTCCCTCGCCCTATCTCTTGGCCATGGCGTTTGGCCAGGAAGGCCCCGACGATGGAGAGTTCAGCTCGCCTACCGGTCTGACGCTCGACAAAGACGGCAACATCTATGTAGCCGATACCGACAACCATTCGATCCAGAAATTCACGAAAGATGGCAAGTTCGTTGCCCGATGGGGTAGCGAACCGAGTTCGCAGGAAGGCTCCTTCTATTATCCGCGCGGGTTGGCCGTCGGGCCGGACGATGTGATTTATATCGCCGACAGTGGCAATAACCGCGTGCAAAAGTTCGATCTCGAAGGCAATGCCATGAAGGCCTGGGGGAAATTCGGTTTCGCCTGGCGCGGCGCCGACATGGGCAAGTTCGATGTGCCATGGGGGATCACCACGGATCAGGAGGGCAATGTCTACGTGTCCGACACGAGCAACGCCCGCATTCAGAAGTTTCAGTCCGACGGCCAGCCGCTGTTGAAGTGGGGGCGTGACGGCAGTTTCGACGGCGCATTCTTCTTTCCCCGCGGCGTCGCGGTCGATTTCGTCGGCAACATCTTCGTAGCCGATGAGAGCAATAACCGGATTCAGAAGTTCGATGCGCGCGGCAGCTTCCTGACCAAGTGGGGACGTGAAGGGCACGGGCCTGGGCAATTCAAATCGCCCTGGGGTATTGCGTGCGATGCGCTCGGCAACGTCTACGTCGTCGATAACGGCAATCATCGTGTCCAGAAGTTCGACGGCAACGGCACCTTCCTCTGCTCCTTCGGGAACCGCGGAAAGACAGAAGGACAATTGAACTTCCCGTCCGGGATCGCCGTCGATAAAGAGGGCGCGGTCATCGTCGTCGATAGCGGCAACAGCCGTGTCGTGAAGTATGTGCCGACAGAAGAAGAAATCAATCGAGGGAAAGAACAGTCGCTGCCGGCTCCGGCGGCGGGTGCGGTGCAGCCTCCGCGCAGCGTGGCCGTCAAGCCGGGCGATACGGAAATCTATTTGAGCTGGCTGGATGTGCAGGGTGCGGTCTCCTACAACCTGTATTTCAACACCGCGCAGGGCGTCACCATCCAGACCGGGACCAAAGTCGAAGGGGTCACCAGTCCCTACACGCATTCCGGATTGACCAACGATACGGCGTATTTCTATGCCATCACGGCGGTGTTCGAAGACGGCACCGAGAGTGAGGTATCGGAGGAAGTTACGTCGACGCCGGTTCTCATCGACATTACCGCTCCGCAGAATCCGTATGCCGTCATCAACCACGGCGCGTTCATGACCAACTCGCCGGAAGTCGTCGTCACGATCTCCGCGACGGATTTGGATACTGGTGTGACGGCCTATTTCATTTCGGAAAGTCCGTTGACGCCGATGGGTGGCACGCCGGGATGGGTCGATGTCACGACGGCGATCAAGTTCGGCGCCACGATTCCCTTCATTCTGTCGCCGACCGATGGACCGAAGACCATTTATGTCTGGTTCAAGGACGTGGGCAACAACGTCTCGACTCCGGCCAGCGCCAGTATTCTCGTCAACACGTCTGGGTATGTCTGTGTCTCCAAGTGGGGACAGCCGGGCCGCGGTGCGTCGCTCCTGCACGGGGGCGAGTTCATGGCGCCGCTGTACGGCTTGTGCGTGGATCAGCAGGGATCGTTGTTCGCCGTGGATAACGGCAACAACCGCATCCAGAAATTCGATAACGCCGGAAACTTCATCATCCTCTGGGGCTGCTTCGGATCGGCCAACGCGAACTTCCATAACCCGACGGGTATCGCCTGCGACGGCAAGGGCGATGTGTGGGTGGTCGATACCAATAACCATCGCGTGCAGAAGTTCGACGGGAAGCTCGGCGGGTACCTGATGAAGTTCGGGTCGCGCGGCAACGGCGAAGGCCAGTTCAATGCTCCGTGGGGCATCGCGGTCGATCGCGTACGCGGGTTCGTGTATGTCGTCGACAGCGCCAACTTCCGGGTGCAGAAGTTCGATATGGCCGGCGAGTTCATCATGGCCTGGGGCAGCTTCGGCAGCGGCGACGGGCAGTTCTACTTCCCCCGCGGCGTGGCCGTCGATCAGAACGACGGCGCGGTGTATGTCGTGGACATGGGCAATCACCGCATCCAGAAATTCGACACCAGCACCAACGTGTTGCCGCAGTTGCTGGCCAAGTGGGGAGGCAGTCCCGAGGCCGGCCATGCGAGCAGCCCGCTGGCGCAGGAAGCCGGGCAGTTGCGGAATCCCTGGGGCGTGGCGGTGGACGGAGCCGGCGATGTGTATGTGACGGATGCCGGCAACCAGCGCGTGCAGAAATTCGATAAAGAAGGCAACTACATCACGCAGTGGGGCGGTTACGGGAACGGCGACGGGCAATTCAATTTCCCCTACGGGATCGCCGTGGATGCCCGGGGTAGCGTGTTCGTGGTAGACAGCGGGAACACGCGGGTGCAGCAATTCATGCCGGCCGATGAAGGCAGCGAGCGGCTGCAGGAAAATGCCGAAGCGATGGCGGAACTCGATAAAGCGCAACAGACGCGATAGGGCCTGACGAACGGGCCGCAGGGTTGGTACGGGGAGATCATGCTGGATAAAGAACCGCGATTGGGCCTCACGTATGACGATGTCGTCCTGGTGCCGGCGAAGTCCCAAGTCTTGCCGAATGAAGTCGAGACCTCGACGCTGGTGACGCGCAATATTCGCATTCACGTCCCCTTTGTCAGCGCGGCAATGGACACCGTGACCGAGGCGCGGCTGGCGATTGCGATGGCCCGTGAAGGCGGAATCGGCATTATCCATCGCGTGCTTCCGCCGGTGGATCAGGCCACGGAAGTGGATCGGGTGAAAAAATCGGAAAGCGGGATGATTATGGATCCCGTGACCATCTCACCCGAGCAGACGATCCGTGACGCGCACGCGCTGATGGCAAAGTATCGGATCTCCGGCATTCCCGTGACGAAAGAGGGCAAGCTGGTCGGCATTCTCACGAATCGGGATCTGCGGTTCGAAACGAGGATGGACCTCAAGGTGTCGCAAGTCATGAAACGCGACAAGCTCGTGACGGCCCCGGTGGGAACGAGCCTTGAAAAAGCCCGCGATATTTTGCATGAGCACCGTATTGAAAAACTACCGGTCGTGAATAAGAACTACGAGCTCAAAGGGCTGATCACGATCAAGGACATTGAAAAGCGGATCAAGTATCCCAATGCCTGTAAGGATAGCCACGGTCGTTTGCGCGTGGGCGCGGCGGTCGGCGTGGGGCCGGATACAGATGAACGGGCGAGCCTCTTGATCAAGGCCGGCGTCGACCTAATCGTCGTTGATACCGCTCACGGGCATTCGCAGGCGGTGTTGGAGACGGTGAAGCGGCTCAAGAAGCAACATCCGGAGCTGGAATTGATCGCCGGCAACATCGCGACGGCGGAAGCCGCCAAGGATTTGCTGAAGATGGGCGTCGATGCCGTGAAAGTTGGCGTCGGTCCCGGTTCGATTTGCACGACGCGCATTGTCTCCGGCGCAGGGATGCCGCAGCTGACAGCCATTGCCGATTGCGCCAAAGCGCTTCGCGGGAGCGGGGTACCGATCATTGCAGACGGCGGGATCAAGTTCTCCGGTGATGTGACCAAGGCCTTGGCCGCGGGTGCGTCCTCTGTGATGTTGGGTGGACTCCTGGCCGGGACGGAAGAGTCGCCCGGTGAAACGGTCCTCTATCAAGCCAGAACCTACAAAGTCTATCGCGGCATGGGTTCCATCGGCGCGATGGAGCGCGGCGGCGGTGATCGCTATGGTCAGGGCGGACGTCCGGCCCAGAAGCTCGTACCCGAAGGCATCGAAGGCCGCGTTCCGTACAAAGGTCAGCTGGGAGCGGTCATTTATCAGTTGGTCGGAGGAGTCAAGTCCGGGATGGGGTACTGCGGCTGTCAGACGATCGCCGATCTTCAGGAGAAGGCGACCTTCATCAGGCAAACCGTGGCGGGCCTTCGCGAAAGCCACGTGCACGACGTCATTATCACGAAAGAAGCACCGAACTACCGGATGGATTGGGAATAACCTCGCGTGAATCGTCTTTCGTGAAGCGTATCTCGCAACCTAGATTCTGCTTCCCCCTCTAAACGCACGACGCTTCACGCTTCACGAACGACGGTCTTATGGAACTCTGGCACAATCGCATTCTTGTTCTCGACTTCGGATCGCAGTACACGCAGCTGATCGCCCGGCGCATTCGCGAGGCGCAGGTCTATTCGCAGATTCTGCCCTGCACGGCGTCCCTCGCGACCATTCTGGCCTATCGCCCGCAGGGCATCGTGCTCTCCGGCGGACCCTCCAGCGTCTACGAAAAGAAAGCGCCGTCCGTCGCGAAGGAATTGTTCGACCAGGGCATTCCGATTCTGGGCATCTGTTACGGCATGCAGTTGGTCACCCATCTGTCCGGCGGCAAAGTCGTGAAGGCGCCGCATCGGGAGTATGGCCGGGCTGACCTCCTCATCGATGACCGGAGCGATCTCTTTAAAGGGATCGGCGCAGGTGGTTCTTCGGTGGTGTGGATGTCCCACGGAGATCGCATCGAGCGCATGCCACCCGGATTCCGGTCGATTGCCCATACGAGCAACTCGCCGGTCGCGGCCATGAAGTCGGAGGATGAGCAGCGGCGGATCTATTGTTTGCAGTTCCATCCGGAAGTTGCCCATACGCCGGAAGGGGCGAAGATTCTCCGCAACTTTGTCTATGAGATTTGCGGTTGCACGCCGACCTGGACCATGCAGTCCTATGTGGATCAGGCAGTGAATCAGATTCGCGAGCAGGTCGGAAAAGATCGTGTGATCTGCGCGCTGAGCGGCGGAGTCGACTCATCGGTGGCCGCGGCCCTCACGCATCGGGCCATCGGCGACCAGCTG
>Ga0209253_10004575_pt1 | contig 12045 bp, 14 predicted proteins | sample FrelakmetBRP12BR_FD_187145 | JGI IMG/M metagenome (GOLD analysis project Ga0209253, IMG submission 187145) | Freshwater lake sediment microbial communities from the University of Notre Dame, USA, for methane emissions studies - BRP12 BR (SPAdes)... | ecosystem: Environmental > Aquatic >...
CTCTTCTTTGATCTGGGCGATCGTGCGATCCCGCTCCTCCAGCTGTTGCTGTAAGGCGGCGACTTTCTTCGTCTGGTCCTCCGAGGCTGCCCGGAGTTGCTGTACGGCGGCGGTGCCTGTGACGTTCTGTGTGTAAGAAGTCCAGGCGAGATAGCCTCCGATGGCGAGAATAGCCAAGGCGGCAATGCCTAAGGCCCACCCGAAGGACCATGGATTGGATGCGGACTCCGGAGGGAAGAGATGGTTCATCCATTCTCCCGGTTCCAGGCTCGGTTTCAAAACGACTTGTTCGGGAGCGTCTTCAGCGATGGCGGTCGGAGTGCGCGCCGCCATGATTTTCGCTTTCAGCGCGCGCGGCGGCGGGGTCGGACTCAATCCGAACGGCAAAATGGCGGCGACGGATTGAAATTCCTTGAGTGATGTATGGCACGAGACACAACCGGAAAGCAGGTGGGCTTCCAGTGCCTGGCGTTCGGTCCGTTCCAGGGCGCCGGCCGCGTAGAGCGGAACGGCTTCTTCAAGTTCTTCGTGGGTCATACGTGGTCACCTTGATCCCAGCAGCGCCGGAGCGATTCCCGCAGCTTGGACATACCGAGCTTGATGCGTGTCTTGACGGTGCCGAGCGGCTGATTCAGCCGGGCGGCAATTTCCGCGTGTGAAAGTCCTTCGTAGTACGCCAATTCCAGGGCCTGTTGCTGAGCCTGCGGGAGTGAGGCTATTGCGCCTCCGACCAACGTTCGGATTTCCTGGTCGGCCTGCGCATCGAACGGACTTGGACCACGATCCTGTACTTGTGCGGCTGAGGTGCTGTCCAACGAATCGGTCGATTTCTGTTGCCCCCGCGAGGCTCTCGACCTGAGTCGATCAATGGCCCGGCTGCGCGTCAGGGTCACCAGCCATGCCACGGGTGTCCCGCGGCCGACATCATAGCGCGAGACCTTGCGCCACACTTCCAGGTAGACATCCTGCAGCAACTCGGCGGCTTCATCGCGATTGCCGAGAATTCTCAGAGCCATCGTATACAAGAGTGTGCTCGATTGATCGTACAACTGACTGAAAGCCTGGTGATCTCCCTTGACCACCCGGGCCAGCAACTTGGGATCAATGTGTGAGGCGGCGTGTTGCGACGAGGCGTCCATATTGGGTCAGCTGGAAAACGACATTCTGACTTCGCTCTGAAACACGCCCCAACTATAACACTCTACGGATCGATCGGGCAAAAAGATGTATGAAATGCGGGGAGGGGCGGTCAGGGAGGCATCTGGGCTAGCCTTGCCGTTGGGAGAACGCTGCCTGGATCCACGCGATGGCCCATCTGCAGCCATTTCCGAACAGGTGGTATGCCCTGAGGAAATAGGCGAGGGGAAGTTTTCGGAATCCAGATAGTCCATACCGTTGAACCATGTAGGAGGGAGAGGGAAAAAGGAGGGCCGCGGCGTAGCGCACCTTGGGTCGTAGCCCATGCAACGAGCAGAGGACTGCAAACTCTTCTCGCCCGTGAAGTGACGAGTGCGTCAGCAACTGTTCTCGCATCGGTCGAGGTGAGTGTGAAGCCGTGCCTGCTGAAGGTTCGAGAAGATCTTTCAGGATCAATTCTGAAACGGGGGAATGGAACTGGTGGACGACTGTTGTCAGGACCTCGGCTATGAGGGCAGCTTGATCCATCTCGCGAGCTTGAGCGATTACTACTTCCCAACTCAAAGAGTCTCCCTCTAGACGGATCAGCCGATCCAATTCGTAGTACCAGAGGAGTGGGGTGTGCGTCCCTTTATGCAGGAGATGGAGGCAGAGGTGTACGAGGAGATCGGCGTGGCAGAGTGTAGCGGTCTCAAAATCCAGTATTCGACGTCGTTCGGTTCGTGCCCAGACCGGTCCCATTGCTGCGCCGGTGGTCGCTGGGGGGTAGGCCAGATTCCAATGAGGCTCTACGATGACACCGTGTCGGGGGTCGTAGAACTCAAGCGAGTAGGAATAGGTTTCCAGAAATCCAGATCGGTGCTCATGCGGGGCATACCCAAGCTGATGGAAGATTTCGTTGACGGTCGATAGGTCTTCGTAATGGACCAGCAGATCGAGATCGTCCATTTGCCGAATTGCGTCATCGCCATACAATTGGGCCGCGAGTATTGGCCCGCGGATAGGAATGCATTGGATGCGTCGTGCTTGACATGTTCTCAGGATGCGTTGGAGCTCATTCGTGAGGATTAAGTTCCAGGTTGTGTGCTGAATGATGTGTTGACGGAGTTGTTGTCGCGAATGGCTGGGGATCTGGAGTCGGGGAGCGGAGTGGTTGAGCCAGTGAAAAAGAATGGGGCCGACTCGCTGGGCGATGGCGTCATCGATGATTGCTTCCCAGGTCTGTTGAGGAATGGCCTCGAGCCATTTGTGTTCGAGCGGCGCGTTGGTCAGCAGAGCCATCAGCGTGGGATGGACAACCGGGAGGGTCAGCATAATCGCCCCAGATCCTGGAGGATCGCGGTTCTCACGTCTGGAAGCGTTGCCAATGAGTCGGGAGCGGTCAAGCGGCGAACGGGAATTTGGGTAACGAGATGCCGTAGGAAATCCAGTTCCTGCGTCAGCCTGTGCTGGTCGAGTATATCCAATTTGAACGCCAGTGAGAGGAGCGTCATCAGCGCGTCCCGTTCGATCATGGGCGAGATCTCGGCCACCGTGCATGAAATTGTTTGTGCGGAATCGCCGGTTCCCAGTACATAGATCCCGGCCAATGGAACGGCTGACGCCGTATGCGAAGTTGCGAGCGCGGCGGTGAATCGTTGTTTCGGGGTGTAATGAGCTACTGGTGTGCAGGATCCGGTCGTGCCGAAGAGGGCGGCGATCGCATCGTCCCAGAGTCTGAGACTTGGATAGGCAGGGATCACGACAATGTTGTCTTGACGAGTATCGAGGACGACGCAATCGTCCGTGATCACGGAGTATCCTGCCGAACAAAAGCTTGCCGCCAGGGTGGATTTCCCTGTGCCGGTCACACCGACGAATGCACAGACTCCATAGGGCGTGACTACGGCGGCTCCATGGAGCGCTTCCTTTCCCTTGTAGTTGAGCACGAGGGGAAGGACCTGATCCAAAAGCAGATGGTGGAGGGTATGCGGGGGGATGTGTTCCTGTGGAATGCAGTGGAGCGAGTGGCTCGAGATATCGAATGCAAAGTACGCGAGGTTCGGGAAGTCGATCAGATAGCCGAAGGGGACTTTGGCGCAACGCATCCATGGTGAGCCGTCGGCGAGAGCGATTGTGAGGTACCAGTCTGAGGGCGACGGGACGGGCTCGTCGGGTTGAGCGAAGACAATGTGGAGGTCGGTCTCAGCCCCGGCCTCAGGAGTGGACGTCTGGGCCAGCTCCTGAATCGGTCCGGTACAACTGAGAGTCAAGCCATAGGCGCGATACCGTACGGTCTGCCTGTGCCTCTGCGGCTTGGCGATCATGCAGAATATCTGGTGACGACTTCGGCGACAAATGTGGCGGCGTTGGAGTGGGAGGGAAAGAGGTCGGGATGCCGGCGAAAGAGTTCCTGCTCAATCTGCGCGAGCGGCCGTTTGCCGTCGCACAGGGTGAGGACGGTCAGACGGGCTGTGCCCCAGGGAGAGAGCGAGGGGATAGAGGCTGGATCTGTTCGACGCAAGTCCTCCCTGGCGATGAGCATTCCCTTGAGTGTGGAATGGGTAAAGCGAACGGGCTTGGTATCGGCGCGGTCCGATTTTCGCACTTCGACGATCCAGGTGACGGCGATTTGAACCGGGAGCAGGTGCATACTGACGGTGACGGAATCACCTGCCTGGACCGGAACCGGACGGTCGAGTGGAAAAAAGACATTGCGGCGGTCGATGCGCTCGCTGCTCAACGGCGAATTCGACATGGAGACCGATGGGGAGAGCTGGGCGACAAACCAACAGCCCAACCCGTGCAGGACTCCCGTTCTGGTAATCGGCAGAGTGCATTCGAAGCGTAGAGGATGAGCACCGGAGATGCTGGGATCTACGGAGCAGGGCTCCGCGGATGAGCCCAGTAATTGTTCAGGGAGGAGTTTCACCGGATAGCCTGTATTCGAGGCCAGGGCGCGAGCGGGGCGTACATTGATTCCTGCCTGGTCGGCATTCCAGAACTCAACCTGTTGCCAGAGAGGCTCATGCTCGACAGGGGCCAGGCAAAACGTGATGCGTTGGGGGATAGTTAGTCCGCCAGGCTTGAGAAAACGGCGGCGGGCGTCGCTGAAATAGTCGAAGAGGCCGGCTTCAAATCCGAAATGCCCGATTTGGTCTGCCAGGATAATGTCCGCCGGCTCGGGGAGTGTCATGCGGGTCGACAGGCCTTTGATAAATCGGACCCGGTCCGCGAACCCGTTCGCATGGCAGATGTCACGGGCCAGTTCAATCAAACTGCTTTCTTCGATCGAGTACACGCGCGCGGCGCCGGCCTGGCATGCCAGGATTCCTAAGATGCCGGTTCCGCTGCCCAGGTCCACGACGATTGAGTTGGGCTTGACCAACTCCTGCACCGCTTGACGAAAGGCGGTGAGGCGGACCTGGTCTTCGAGATAGTGGCGATGTTCATCGACGATGAGCGACACAGAAGGACTCCGCGAGGTCAAAGGTTGTGGAGTATTCGAAACCGGCCGGGTGGTGTTGCTTTTCCGGCTTAGAGACAGGCCGTAGACATCCGCATCCCTGATGCACCATCCGGAAACATTCCTGAGGGGTTGCCCTGCGTCAATTTGGCAATGTCGCCATACTCCACAAGCGTGGGCGGCGCATAGGGCTTCTTTGCCTGAGTCTTACCAGGATCGGCGTTGGTGTCTTGTGTCATCGGCCCCTCCATCTGTTGGCGCGATTGTACCGCACTCTATGTACGGTGACTAGGGAGAAGGAGCGGCTGCTTGGTGGATCGGCAGAGTAGGCCGGCCCCTTTGTCCCTGGAAGAGGGTGCGGAACCATAGCTCGACTCCGAATATCATCCACAGAGCGGTGAGATGGAAGCGATAGGTTTCGTCCCCGCGGTCAAAGTTCCGAGCCATCGTCCGGTAGGCGACGAGGACTTTGGTGCCGTCGACCCATCCCATAGAGCTGACGGAGAGTGATTCGAAAATAGCGGCGCTTGATTCCATGAGTAGTGCTTGGGCGTAGATGCAGGAAAAATCAGCCTTCTGGACGCGGCTGCGCACCGATAGCGGGAGTTGCGTGCCGAGGGCCTTTCGGAGGATGAATTTGGGCTTGTCTCGCCAGCGTTGATCTTCCGGCAACGCGAGGGCGAACTCGATCATACGCCGGTCGTTCAACGGGTGGCGCTTCTCCAATCCAAAAAACGCTGATGCCCGTTCGTCCAACTCGATGCCGTGAATGCCAAGGCCATGGGTGGTGGATCGGAAGAGGTCTTCCTGCGCATAGGTGGAGAAGGGGGGCGTGATGGAGGCCTGGCGAAGGCGTTCCCGCATCTGTGTCCGGTGCCACAACTCAGGAGTGATCCAGTCAGGAATATCGGTCCGGCCAAGGAGTTGCTTGCCGAGATCCTTGCAGGACTGTGGGAGGAGAGGCAACAGTCCAAATTGCATCAGCGGCGCAGAGAACAGGTCTCCTGAGAATTGATCACAGTACAGGGGCCGGTCTGCACGGAGTCGCCGGAGCAACGTCCCGAACTTCAACGAGCGAAGCAGGTCCGCATAATGAAAAAAACTGCCGGTCAGCCATTCGTCTCCTCCTGATCCTGTCAAGAGCACGCGGCAACCTTGCCGCTGGGCCAAGGCCCGAAGCGAGTTGCTCATGGCACCGTTCGGGTGGTCGGGAAGATCCTGGTACCGCAGAACATCGTCAAGAAAACCAGCCAAGGTAGGTATTTGGGGGCGGATGTGGTGTGAAGGGAAAGAGCCTTGCGCAATGACGTCGTTGATGAAGCGCTGTTCATCGCAGGGAAGGCCCGGGAATATCAGGGAGAAGGTTTGGAAGCGATCGTGCTCGTGCGGATGTGTTCGCGAGAAGGACTGTAAAAAACTCACGATGGAGGAGGAATCGAGCCCCCCGCTTAATTCCAGGCCGATAGGCCTGTGGCTACGCAGTCGGCTGTGCACGGCTGTGGTGAAGAGGTCGTGAAAGTGTTGGGCATAATCGTCATCTTTCGAATAGGCAATCCGGCGAGCTGAATCGATGGTCCAATAGCGGCGGGTCTCGGTCCTGCCGGAGCGAACCACGAGTGTGTGGGCGGGCGCGAGCCGTGAGATCCCTTCGTACAGGGTCTCGGTATTGGTGACGACTGTTCCGGTCAAAAACTCTGCGATCATGGCTTCATTCGGACGGCAGGAAACTGCCGGGTGCTCGAAGAGGGGAGGAATGTCAGAGGCCCAGCAGAAGGTGTCTCCGTGTAGACAATAATAGAGCGGCTTGAGGCCGAGGATGTCTCGTGCACAAAATAGCTGTTGGCGCGGTCCATCCCAGACCACCAGCGCATAGTCGCCGACGATGTGTTTGGGACAATCTTCTCCCCAGCACTGATAGGCCCGGAGCATCAACTCCGCGTCCGTATTGTTGCGGAGGGTGAGGCCTGCGGCCTGCAGAGAAGCGGTGAGATCTTCTCGATTATCGATCCGGCCATCCAGGGTCAGACTCAGGGCGCCTGTTTCATCCTGCCAGGGCTGCTGCTCTTCCAGCGATTCGGGGGTCGTGTGGAGCATCGTATGGCCCATGCCGATGGATCGGTGTATCCAGCAATGCGACGCATCAGGCCCGCGATGAGCGATTCGTTGGACCATGCGTTGAAGGAGGGAGGGGGGAAGCGGCCTTCCATCGAGTTGATAGATGCCGGCGAGTCCGCTCATGCCGGGAACCGGAGAATGGGCGTATAGCGGTCCGTGAAGACGCGTCTGTCGCCTACGACGACTCCTTCCAGTTCAACCCAGGCATGCGCGAATAGTGTGGCTGTAGTTGTATGCACGCCGAGGCAGAGATCGGCTGATCCCTGTTGTGCGCGGAGGACCCAGAAGAGGAGGAGTGCACGCGGGAGGCAACGGCCCTCTCCATGGCTGACGGTTGTTGCCAGATCGATGAGCCTGAACAATTGGTCTTTCGAGCAACGAGTATGGGGAAAAGGAATTCGGCTGAGTCGGGCTGATGAACTGTGGCGTGAGAGGAGGGCGGTAAGCCGTGGGAGTGTCAAGATGGTGAGGGCGACTTTAATCCCGAAGGAGAGCGCGATCAATTGGAGCAGGAGTGCCTGTTCGAGGAAAGTGAGATTAGTGAGCCGCCGGACTTTGTTCAGCATCGGTCGTCAGTAATCCCTTGGCAAGGAGCTGGCTGATCAGGGCCTCTACGTCTTGCTGGAGCCGCCGCTCGTCCACATCATACTCGCGCTGAAGGGTGGCGATGGCTGCGGCGGCCGACCCTTGTTCTTTCAGAAGATGCCACAGGCGTGTTCCGACTGCGTCGAGTCCGAAATAGGTGCCTGTGCTGAGGTTCAGCAGGACGGATTCTCCTGCGAGATCACGAAACACGACATCGTCAGCGATACGGAGGCGCATGAGAGCTGTCCCTGGGGTTTGAGAGTACTGGAGCCACGATAGTCTTCAGTTGGGGATTGAGTCAAGCGGTGCAGAGGGAAATCATGGAGAAGAGAAGGTTATTGGCATAAGTAGCGCGCGGCCAGAATCATCGCCGCATCAGCTGCTCCGGTACAGGCAGGCGGCGGGGCGGCCGGTTTCGGCAGGGCCAGCGCCTGTTGAATGGCCGGTTCCCATCGGGCGTTCAGGAAGTCTTCACGCGAGAGTTCGATGCCCCGGCCATAGCGCCGCAGATAGGTCACGATGGATGCTTCGTCGGCAAAGTTATGGCGACGGACGTAGACCAGCGGGGTCTGGATGGCGACCGCTTCAATCGTCGTTCCATAGCCGGGTTTTGTCATGATGACATCGACGGAGGAGAGAAGTGCGCTGAATGGTTCCGAAATTCCGGTGATGGAGTGGACTCGTCGACTATTCGAAGGAACCGGTCCGGCAACCAGGAATTGGCGCCCCGGCATTGATTCCATGCGATCAAACGGGAGATGTTCGAGCGGGATTCCGCCGAAGGTCACCAGTACTAGCGTGTCTTGATCAGGGATGCACAACTGCTCGCGGATGCGAGCTCTGGCAGGAGGGAGCGGGGCTGCGATCGGGCCGATATCCTGTGAGAGCGGAAAAGCCGGCATCGGCAGCCCCGGGGTAAGGCGTAGCAGGAGATCCGCGTGTCCGTACGCACGGCGCATCTCTTCAAGAATGGCGGCCTGCCATGGCAGCGCCGAATCGACGTGGTCTTGCAGGATCTCATCCCAGCTCAAGCTGGCGAGTGCCACCGTCGGCACGCCCGCGTCGGCACCGGCCGCCATCGCGAGATAAGGGTTGTTGCCGATGACGAGAGCCGGGCGTGACTCGCAGATGGCGATGGTTTCTTCCTTGAGTCGGGCTTCCCAGTTTGCGTGAAATGTCCGGTGGGCCTGCCAGGTGGCATCCCAATCCATCGTGAGGGGGCCATGCTGCAGGCAGCCGATATCCATCAGGGCCGGGCGCAATTCCCACGGCACGGTCATCTGCGATTCGAAAAAATGCCGGGGGACGTTCGTGCGGAGAATGACGCTGAGCGAGGGAACCCGCTTGCCCAGTTCGTTCAGCACGGGGACGACCTGGGCGGCGTGTCCGTAGCCGTGGGCGGAAATGGCGGACCAGATCAGTGGCACAGAATGGTGGCTCGTGAATCGTTAACTGTTGGAGTAATCGGACTCGAGCGGCGCGATGTTGTATTCCAATTCCAAATCGAACTCGTCCACGAGTTCATTGAAGGCGCTTGCGCCCATATCGGAGCGCACTTCATTCATCACCAGATCGATCATCGGTGCCGCGCGCGGTCCGAATTGGGTGATGGCCGATTCAATGCGTTGTCTGGCTGTATCCAACGTCATGGGTAGTCTCCGAAGTTAGCCCAGTCCTTGGAGCATCATCTGCATTTCAGGAACGAGGTCGCGCCCGCCGTTGGCACGTCCGGAAGCGGAGGCGTCGATGCCTGCCTTCAGAACGGGCTTTGCTTCCTCGGGCCGTCCCAATCCGATGAGCGCGCGCCCGAGAGCCAGATGTGAGGCCACATGCACCGGGTCCAGTTGCACGGCGACGCGCAGGTGATCCACCGCTTCTTCCAGATTGCCGCCCTCCTGCAGAATCTTATTGCCCAGACCGTAACGTCCGAGAAACCCTTTGGGATTTTTGGCGACCATTTGACGAAACGCTTCAATGTCCATGAGTGCTCCCGCTGTGTAAATTTTATTATAGCATTAGAAGCCGGCGGGAGACCAGGCCATCTCGTGGCCAAGGATTCGCCGGGCAGCCGCGGGCTGGAGGGGAAATTCCCGCCGGCGTCAGCGCGATTGAGAGGGGTCGGCGGTGGATACGGAGACGGCCTGCGGCGTTCGTCGCTTGGCCTTGACGCTGACGGTATGGATCGTCCGTTCCGTCATGGGCGCGCTGCTGGCATTGCAGAAGGCGGTGTCTTTTACGAGTTGGTTCATGAGATCGGTGATGCCGGTTTCCAGCACATGGCCCTTCAACTCGGTGATCATGGACGGACTTGCACTGAAAAGGTTGTAACTCGCGATGCCGGATGATTCGGCGTGGTAGGTCTTGACGGTCCCGTCCCAGCGTTCGAGTTCCAAGGTCAGGTGTGTGCCGTAGTCGTAGTGTAGTTCCATCACCGGAGCGAGGAGAAACATGGAGGTGCCGATGACGACCCCCTTCCAGGCGGCTTCACCGGGATGCGAGTCGACGGCATCGTCGATGGTCAGATGTGCGACGATCGCTTTTTCGTCCGTGACGAGCGGCGAGGTTTCGGCCAGGGACAGATGGGAAAACAGGTTGAGGCTTTGTAATGAGCCCAGCAGACGACGGTCGAGTTCAGTGGATGGATTTTGGGGGGCTCCGTTTTGACTGATCTTCACCTGGTCGAGGATCAACGGCACGCGCTCGGTCGTCGCAATCGTGGTCGTGGCGGGTTCGGCTCCCGAATCGGCGGAAGGCAGAACCTCGATCGATCGGGTGCATCCGGTCGCGACAGCGCCGATCAGCACGAAGACGGTCATAATCTGTGAGGACGTTGTCTGTGCCACGAGGTCCATCCCTTCGTCAGAAGTAAAACGAAAATCCGCCGAACGGCAAACTGGCGTTGAGCCCCAGGTTCGGATACTGCGTGCCGGCATTGGAAATGTGGTGGAAGCGGTAACCGACGGTCATTGCCAGCTGAGGGGTGAAAAAATACGAACAGCCGAATCCTGCCGTCAGGATGAAATTGAACTCGGAGGACTCTTCGGGAATCTTTCCTGCCAGATCGGTCCAGAACGGGCCTCCGGCGAATTCCGCATAGGGACGAATGCGGTCATGGGCCACAAAGGTGTATTTGATCTTGGGTGTAAAGCCCACCCCATGAGTCAAAAACGGCTCCTGAAACTGGATATAGACCACTTCTGCCCCCAGAGAGACTTGGCCGCGGTACCAGCTGTCTCCGATCGGGTCTGAGACCGTCATCATCCAGGATGGCATGAAGGCGACGCCTTGCTGCTTGGTGGTGTGGTCGGTTGTCAGCTGGTGTGGGAGCATGTAGCCGGCAGAGAGGCCGATTTCCTGGGTGCCGACCGTAATCTGGGGAGCAACGGAGTCGGCAGCCTGGACAGGAGCAATCATGAGGCCCACCGCTAGGAGCGACCAGAGCACATGCAAGCGCAACATTTCACCTTGGGCAACATGTGTACGTCAGTATCTTGTCGGTTGTGTGAGGACGAAACTTGATGCAACCGGTGTGACGATCCTACGGTAGCAGAGGATTTGTATCTGTCCAGAAAGATGTGAGAACTGTCAGCGGAGGCAGGACGAAGCGCGGTGCTATGGATGTGAAATGGATTGACGAAGCTCGGAGAGTAGCGCGCGATCCCGCGGGAGTTCCTGGAGCTGATAGTGCTCGTCGAGCGAGACCACTCGTTCGAGGCAGCGAATCGCCGATGCGGGATTGTGTTCACGGACATAGAGCGCGGCGAGCAGACGCAGGACCGCCGCTTCACCCGGTGCGTTGCCCAGCTTGATGAAATGCTCGGAGGCATTGTTCAAGCATTTCTCAGCCTGACGCAATGCGCCGGAGTCGAGGAAGGTATTGCCGAGCTGACTGTAGGTGAGGGCGAGGCCTTCTTCGTTGCCGATGCGACGGTGGCACTCCAGCGCTTCGGTGAAGTGGGCGGTGGCCTGGTCCCAGCGGGATTGCCGCGCTTCCTCCATGCCCAGGTTGTGATAGAGAATCCCGAGCGCGCGGTGGTCGTTGAGGGGTTTCAGCAGATCGAGGGCTTCAAGATAGTAGGGGCGGGCTTTCTCCGGGCGCCCGGCGCCGATGTGGAGGTTTCCCAGATTCACCAGCGTGTGGGCGATAGCCTGCCGGTCCAGTTCCGTTCGCTGGATCGTGAGCACTTCTCGGTAGCAGGATTCAGCCTGTTCAAGGTCACCTGACAACGCGCAGACATTCCCGAGATTGCCGAGCGAGGCGGAGAGCTCACGGGGATTGTCGGCGAGGCGATCGTCAGCGACGGCTTGTTCATAGGCCGCTTTGGCCTGGACCAGTTGTCCGCGGTGGAGAAAAATTCTGGCGCGGTGCTTGTCGTCGTCTGACATGGTGCCGTCTCTCGTCGTTCGTGAAGGGTATCTCGCTTGAAGGGATGAACGAGCGACGAACGACGTTTCACGAGATACGAGTTGTGTTAGTCGCCGCCCTTCGGCGTGTCTTTTCTGAATTCAATCACAATGTCGTCCTCCTCGTCCAAACCCAGTCCTGCGCGAAACGATTCCAGGAGTTCGGTGACGTAATCGAGGTGTTGCCGGTCTTTGCCGTCGCGGGAGGCCAGATATGATTCGGAGAGCCGCAGTCCGGTCTGAAAGTGGTGCGCGATCGTCTGCTCCGTCACCTGCTGCCAGGTGATGTAGATGCAGAAGGCTTGAAAGGCATGGGCCTGCGGATAGCGTGTCGCCAGCGAGAGCAATCCCTCATAGGC
>Ga0209253_10004576_pt1 | contig 12045 bp, 7 predicted proteins | sample FrelakmetBRP12BR_FD_187145 | JGI IMG/M metagenome (GOLD analysis project Ga0209253, IMG submission 187145) | Freshwater lake sediment microbial communities from the University of Notre Dame, USA, for methane emissions studies - BRP12 BR (SPAdes)... | ecosystem: Environmental > Aquatic >...
ATAGAAGTACTCCAGTTCCGGGCCGACATAAAAGGTATAGCCCATATCACCGATCTTTTTGAGCATTCGTTTGAGGACGTACCGTGGGTCACCCTCATATGGCGTGCCGTCGGGATTCAGAATATCGCAAATCATCCGCGCCACAGGCCGTTCGGAAGGACGCCAGGGAATCATCTGGAATGTCGTGGGATCGGCCATTGCGATCATGTCGCTCTCTTCGATGCGGGCGAATCCCTGAATCGACGACCCGTCAAAACCCATGCCTTCTTCCAGCCCCTCTTCCAGCTCAGACGGCGTAATGCTGAAAATCTTCTGCATTCCGAGCACATCGGTAAACCAGAACTGGATAAAACTAACCTTGCTCTCCTTAACCGCCTTTAGAACATCATTTTTCGTTTTACATGAAAACATAACATACTCCTTTCATTAATTTTTTTCTCTTAATCAGACACTTGAGAAAATGTTTTTTGCGTTCCAATGAATAACTGCCATAGCCCTCTTTCATATGCAGGATCTATACCTGACTTATCATTCAAGAGGGTCATTCTCAACGAGACGCCAGACCCCTGTTGGGCAAGCCCCTGCACAGAAACCGCACCCGATGCATTTGTCGTCATCGACCCTGTACTCGAATGTATCGCCTTCCAATTGTAATCGTGAAATGGCATTTCGCGGACAGAGCGTTTCACAGACGCTGCAGTCCCGGCACGCCCCGCATGAGGCGCACTGTGACGCACAGGATGCGGGATCATCAAAAGTGAGGATGCGGGGATCATAATATTCCAGCTTCACCCGATCGGGATCAATGGGGGGCAGCTTGTCAAAGGTCTCGTATCGTCCTTTCAGCACATCATCGATGGCAGTCGCAGCGACACGTCCCGCGCCGATGGCATCCGTTAAAAGTCCCAGCTTGACGGCATCTCCGATAGCAAATATCTGAGGGTCGCTGCTCTGATAATGGTCATCCACGACAATGAACCCTTTGTCTATGGCAACACTCTCCGGTAAAAAAGTTACATCAGGTTGATCGCCTATGGACACAATAACGGTATCTGCCGGCAGTACTTCTCCATCCGCCAGCAGAACTCCTTCTTCGGTAATGGCTTTTGTAAACCTGGGCCAGAGGAATTTTGCCCCTGCTGCTTCAGCTGCTTTTCTCTCTTTGCCATATGATGCCGGTTCCTGGATGTCGATGAGGGTTACCTCCTGAGCCCCCAGACGCACCGCCTCTGCCGCGGCATCACAACCCACATTACCCGCTCCAACCACCACAACATTCTTCCCCACTTTGATGTTATCCACCCTGCTTTGCCTGAGGAAATCAAGGGCGGCAATCGCCCTCTCATTCCCGGGAACGGGAATCATCCGCGGCTTCTGTGCTCCTGTCGCGATTACTATGAAATCGTATGTTTCTTTTAGGTGTAATAATTCCTCTTGTGTCAGAGGATGTTTCATCTTGATGTGAACAATCTGTTCTCTTACCCGGTTTAATTCATGTTCAACGACGTCATCAGGAATCCGGCTCTTGGGAATCATATCGGTAATCTTGCCGCCCAAACGATCTCGCATCTCGTAGATAACGGGCTCATGCCCCTTCATCCAGAGCTGCCAGGCAACGGAGAGCCCCGATGCTCCCCCGCCGATAACGGCAATTTTCTTGCCCGTCTTCGGGGCAGGTTCCGGGGTCTGCGCCTTTAGGCTGGCCCTTCCGAGCAGAGAGACATCCACCGACGGGAGATGTACTGTCTGGCGTGTACAATGCTCCATACAGAGATTCGGACACAGATACCCGCATACGGTTGCCGGAAAAGGTGTATAGGAGAGCGCCATATCTACCGCCTGTTCTATCAATCCCTTGCGGATCAGCTCCCACCGCTTTTGCACAGGGATACCGGTGGGACAGTGAGCCTGACAGGGCGGCAGGTATTTATCATTTTCCCATACGGGAACAAAACGACGCAGTATGCCTGTGGTGATGACGTCAATAGGGCTTCTATCCATAGCGGAGAGATCGCCAATCAGCCCTCCCGGCCCTAGTTCCCGATCCCAGACTTCTTTACGGAATTCATGCATGCGTCTTGAGGGTCCGCCAAACTTTTCGTGGGGCTTACGGGCGACCAGGAGTTGCCACTGATCACGATCACCGGTCAGGAGCGGGTATAAGTCTTTACGATTAATGGTATCGAGAAAGTCCTTCATATTGAAGGTAAGCCACTGCCATTCATCATTGTCAGGTTTCGTTATCCTGGCATCTTCCGCACTGTAGCCTCGATGAGGCCCCCGGAAGAAGATTTTTCCACCCACCATACCGACACAGGGTCGGTAGCCGAGCACGTTATCCGTACGGAGTGTATCATGTCCACAGACGACAGCAATTCCTCCGGCCATGAACTCGGCAAAGGAGTCTCCCACGCTTCCCAACACCCACAGTTCCGGAGCATCAAAGCGGGGGTTATGCTTTGTCATGGTCATGCCCCGCGCCCCGGTGTCGCCTGCAACAAGAATCTTGCCTTGGGCCATGGCATTTCCCACACCGTTGGATGCGTTACCTCGAACAACTATTTCGGCGCCGGCGTTAAGCCATCCCACATCATCGGAGACTGGCCCCAGGGCGTCAATAAACGTGTTGGGAAATCCCATGGAACCGAGCCTCTGTCCCGATGTTCCCATTACTCTTATCAGAACAGGTTCTGTCCCTGCGCTCCACAGGCGGCCGCCGATTCCGTGCTGACCATGAGCAAGGATTTCAATAGACCGGTGACCCTCATCGACGGCTTTCTGAATACGCTCTTCCAGAATCCGCGAATCGACCCGTATGCCCTTTTCCATGCCGGGAATTATAATGGTCGGTTTATGTGACATGATTATTCCTCAACTATACAACATACCGTATGCTAAGCCGCTCGGCGGCATGGTGGTCCGCAATGCCGATGGCATCGGACATGCCAATGGGAAGTGATGTGGAGCGGCCCAAAGGTGCGACGATTTTTTTCAGTTCCGTGTCAAAGCTTAAGAATACTTCCACGAGACGTTCGGCAACCTTCTCCGGGTCCAGTCGTCGATCCACCCGGGGATCCTGGGAGGTAATTCCCTTCGGACAGATGCCAATATTGCAGATGTTGCAGCGATCACTTTCAGAACCGAGGCATCCGGCTGCAGCCTGCATCAGGTACTTCCCGGTCTGTACGCCGCTTGCCCCCAGCATGATCAGGGCAGCAGCATTGGCTGCCAGGTTGCCGCTTTTACCGATACCGCCCCCGGCAAATAATGGGATTTCGTTCTGTTTGCCAAGTTTAACCAGATTAAGGTATGCATCACGGATATTGCTCGCAATGGGGTGTCCCATATGGTCCATGGAGACATTATAGGCCGCTCCGGTACCGCCATCCTCGCCGTCAATCGCCAATCCAGCCGCGTAAGGATTTCGTGTGAGGTTATTAAGAACGGCCAGGGCAGTACTGGTTCCGGAAATCTTGGGATATACGGGTACCCGGAAACCCCACGCCATATACATGGACTGAATCATCTTGGCGACGGATTCCTCAATGGAATACTTGGTCTGATGGGTGGGTGGACTGGGCAGACTGACACCGGACGGAACACCACGGATAGCGGCGATCAATTTGTTCACTTTGTACCACATCAGGAGTCCGCCATCCCCCGGTTTGGCCCCCTGGCCATATTTAATTTCTATGGCACAGGGGTCTTCCTTCATCTCAGGAAGGGCATGGATGATCTCATCCCAGCCAAAATAACCGCTGGCAATCTGGAGGATGACATATTTCAAAAATCGGGACCTGAGGAGCCTCGGCGGACAGCCTCCTTCTCCGGTACACATCCGTACAGGCATTCCCAGCTCTTCATTCAGATAGGCGACTCCCATCTGCAGACCTTCCCACATGTTGGGGGACAGGGCACCGAATGACATACTCCCAATAATGAGAGGATATATTTCCCGAACCGGAGGAATCCAGCCATTCTCCCTGCTGACCCTTAACACCTCTTCCGGCGGCAAAATCCTCCCCAAAAGGGTTCTGAGTTCAAACTCATGCCTTCCTGCGTCAAGGGCCGGGTCGGTGAGCATGGAAATGCGAATAAACTTAATCTGGTCGAGCACACTTCCCGGTACATTGCGACGCCCGCCCCTTCGCCGGGGAACGCCTCCGGTATTTATATGAAAACGTAGCTTATCAATCTCCTCATTATGGATAGGTACAATGGCGTTGTTCGGACAGACGAGATTACACATCCCGCACCCAACACAGGCATGAGGAGGATCTGTACGTTGTTGGATGCCATGATAGACGCTATGGACATTACTCGGCTTATCCTCCAGACCGATAGAAACATTCACAATCCGCTTCCTGTGAACGCCCAGTTCTATAGCCCGAACAGGGCAGACCGCCGTACAGCTCCCGCAGAGAGTACATTTCTCCTTACTCCATAGAATGCGCCAAGGAAGGTCTTTTGTGCTTAATGTAGATGGGGTGATGCATCCCATTGATTCCATATCTCCACCTGCCGACGTTCTGGACCTACTGAAACGGTATCGTATTTCATAGGCTGAAAATCTTTACTTTTATCCCGCGCTGGAATTGTTGCATCCAGGCCGCACATTTCAGAAGAGAAAGCAAACATTCCGGGATTGCCGCCGACAATTCCCGGGCGCAATTTCTTGCTATCTTGAACCATAAAGAGGGTTTTATCCGGCAGACAGCCGATAACACAGTTCGGACCGTCAATAATCAAGGGGCGACAGCTCTGTTTTATCCTTTGCAACCATATCGCATTTGGGTGATTCTCAATCTCTTCGTCTTTTAAAGGGGTAATGATATGCTTGTACATATCAAGTCCCATCCCCAAATGATTCTTTGTATAATGGAGAATATGGGTGAATACTTCCGAGTCAGACTGATATCCGGTGTAACCGGGGAATTTCCTGGACATGAGAAATTCTCTAATTGGTATAAATGCCGTGTTTTCTCCGTTGGTCATGGTTGCAATTCCCTGGATAAAGAAGGGGTGACAAGCATAGATATTTATCGCGTAGTTTGTATTTTGCCGTCCCTGAACAAGCATTGTGCGGGCCCTTAGCTCCTTTCGATTGAGCCCCAGATAATCCGCTACCGTCATGGGATCACCGACTTCCTTGACCATGATGACATCCGGCCAAAAACTGAATATCGCCATAGATTGGTCTTCTTCACCCATCTTTCGTAACTGGAGTCGGCACATCATAAGACGGTACTGGAGTTCGGCTTCACTGAAGGAGGCCCAGTCTGGAGGATACTCATATACCCGAATTAAATAGTTATCACGCCTGGGTGTTCCTACAGGAGGCTCTTTACCGGGACGGATTGAAAGTTTGTATTTAACCATGAAATCTAGATCCATCATGTAACGATCAAGAGTTTTAATTCCTTCGTTAGAAAATATCCCTGAAAGGATCGGCTCACGTTTAAAATTTTCAAATTCACCTCCCAGATCGGTCATAAATAATCCCACCCCGGAACCATCATGACCTTCCTTCATAACATCTATGGCACGTAACGGTACCATCGGGGATAGGGGTTCCGTGCTGGTTATGGAAAATAAACGGCACATAAAAACTTCCTCTCTTTTGACTTGCCCATACCTGCAATGCAGGCGGAAATAAGGCCTTTTACGGTATAGCTAAAACTGTACCACCTGCAAAAAACCAATACCTGTGTAGTACAAATTTTTGCGAAAATGCTGACAATTACTATTCACGTATAAAGAAAACAGCTATAAGTAATCGAAGTGGAATCGTAACTAATTATATCTATTTCAAAAATATATCACTTGCTTCTTGGAAGCACATGACAACAGAATGGTATCATGACGATGTGAATCCATGACACATCCATACATCTGAAATATAACAAATGTGCTCTTTTGTTATTATTAGTAACAAAATTATTACATATCAGTCTGGGACTCTTCTTTTTCAGCCTGATGTGCCGGTACTCCGGTCCTCTTTGTGCGAAACTGCCAGGGGTCAATGCCAAACTTTTGAATCTTATATTGGGTAATTCTCTTTGTAGTACCCAATAATTTTGCTGCCTTACTCTGATTCCCCCTCGTTTCTTTCAGGGCATTAATAATAAGCGCTCTCTCCTGACTTTCGACAACATTTCTCAATTTGCCCTGTTCTTTTTTTTCTCCATCCTTGATTTTCATCTGTAGAGAGGGGGGCAAGTGAAATACTTCTATTGTATCTCCATTTGCCAGTAAGACAGCCCTTTCAATACAGTTCTCCAGTTCCCTCACATTCCCCGGCCACTGATAAGCCAAAAATGTTTCCAGCACCGGTGTAGAAATTCGTTTCACCGGCTTGCCGCTCATCTTGGCGAATTTTAATACAAAGTGATCCGCTAGCATGATTATATCTGTTCCCCGCTCCCGAAGGGATGGTAGATAAAGGGGAAATACATTAAGACGGTAATATAAATCGTTGCGAAACCGCCCTGATAGTATGTCCTGCTCAAGATTCCGATTGGTTGCCGTTATTACACGAACATTGACATTAATAACCTTTGATGAACCTAAAGGCTGGATTTGTTTTTCCTGAAGGACCCGCAGCAGCTTTACCTGAGCTGCTGCAGACAGCTCACCAACTTCATCGAGAAAAATAGTACCGCCATGGGCTTCCTCAAAACGTCCCCTCCTTTGGTGCAAGGCTCCTGTGAATGCGCCTCTTTCATGTCCGAAGAGCTCGCTTTCTATCAGGGTGTCTGGCATGGCAGCACAATTTACATAAATGAGGGGGCCATTTTTCCGCAAACTATTCAAATGGATTGCCCGTGCTACCAACTCCTTACCCGTACCGGTTTCTCCGTTTATCAATACCGTCGTATTTGTATCGGCAACCTGGGCGATAAGGCCGAAGACTTCCTGCATGGCCCTGGAGTTTCCGATAATATCGACGGATGGAGATTGTGTGCGGCCGACGATCTTTTTCAGACGGCGGTTTTCTTCTTCCAGGGCGCGTGTATGGACAGCTCTGGCAATAAGTTCGGCAACTGATGACATCATAGCCAGTTCACGATCAAGACTTTCTACATTACGTGCTACCTTATCTGCCGACATCACGCCAACAACCCGCGCATCATAGATAATAGGAACGCAGAGGAACGTAAGCTCGGATCTATTTAACAAACGTCTCGCACCAGTACGGTCAAGAAAATGCGTCTCCTTGCCGAGATTTGCAACCGCCATGGGACGGCCGGTTTGTGCAACCCTCCCGGTGATGCCTTCACCTGGTTTGTACGTTACCTCAAGACCCTGAATGTTGACGTCATGAGCTACATCAAGCCATGCTTCCCCTGTGTCCCGGTTAAGAAGTGATATCATGCCCCTTTCCATTCCCAACCGAAGACTCATCTCCTTCAATACCTGTTCAAGCTGACCTCGCAGTTCCTGTGACTGTGCTAGTATCTTGGCAATGGCATGCAGTGCGGCAAGCTCCTCGTGATTATGGATACTTAAATTTTTACTGCTTTCGGTGCCAACCTGTGATGGACTCCATATTTGTTTCGTCATTTAGAATACAAAACCTCCCTGTCCACGATATGCGAGATACTACAATCACAGAGCGTTATTAGTGAATATCTTTTCATTACCATGGCTGATACTATGTCCTAATTCTTAATCGTAACGTCCATGATGTTCTGTCTGGCGATTACTTGTTCATCTTCGCCTTTTTTGATCGATACATGCATCACGCCAAGAACCTGATATTCACCGTTTTCTAATTTTTTCGTTTCCCAGGGAACGGCGAAATTGTTTTGCTTGTCTGATGATTCGCCGATTTTCATCCAGGACTCGGTCTTCTTTTTGCGATAGTACCATGGGTTAGTAGCCTTGATTGCAGCGCCTGAATATCCGAGCTGATCCAGTTCCTTGTTTAATAATTCTTCATCGAAATGTTCCCTTAAAACAACCCTTCCCGAAAGAGTCCTCTGTGACTCAGAAGGTACAATAAAGTATGGTCCCCAATTGATAGACATAGTCTCCTCCTTTGATTGTTTTTAGAAAAAAAGTAATTATTTTTTGTTTTTATCTAAACCTCTATGCCCCTGTAATCCACTGCATTATTTTACCTTTTTTCAATAGTGAAGCGAATCGTTACATTTTGGTGATAAGCATATTTAATAAAACTGAGCAGATCATATGAGAAATATGACGAAATATTGCCTAATGAAACCACGCGTATCAAAATTGTTCAAGATTTGACTATTCGTTGTAATCATACCCTTTCCGTTCAGTTCCACGTATAATATAATTTATCATAAATGGCACAAAAATGCATTATTATTTTCCATAAAGCACGGCTATGTAATGTAAATGCAAAAACAGGACCATTTCTATGATTAGCATGCAACATAATTGTTCTTTGTGTGTAGGATGCAGGTATTGCGGGGATTATAGGATGGGAATTCGCGAACGCTTAATCAATTTTGTATATAGTAAGGCAACGGGTCCGGGGCCGGATCGAAGAATGCTCACCTCCATTGCCCCTCTATTCTTCCTGTCCTTAATCATTTTTATCATCTTCGTAGCGATACTATTGGATCAATTGCTTGGGCTCCCGGAAATGTTCATGTCGCCATTGAACATTATCATTGCCATACCCTTTCTTGCACTCGGATCTTTTTTATGGATGTGGTCACTGTTACATTTTTTTAAATCTAAAGGAACACCTGTTCCCTTTAATCCCCCGCCGAAGATGGTTTCCGGAGTGGTCATAACTATTTCCGGGGTGGGTGTGCTATTGAAATCGATCTCTCTGGCGTTTATCTTTACCCCGGTGTTATATGCTTTCATTTATATTGAATTGAAGGCGATTGAAGAACCCGAGCTGGAGCTGCGTTTGGGTGAGGCGTACAGGGAATATAGGAAGAGGGTCCCTATGTTCTTCCCTCGCTTGGGTAGTAAAAGAAAAGATATATGAGAACGTCCCTTGCCCCTGATCTTCATGAACGACTTATGAAATCAAAATTATGCAGCGCAAAAGTAATTTATCCCCCCTCTTGACTCCCCAAAAGAATGGCGTCTTTCTTCACATTACATGGAAATGTGTGTTTAAACCGCTTATAAGGTTTTCTTATCAAAGAAGCATGATGGGCAATTAGTTTTCGATACTTTTACAATAAGTACGAGATCACCAAAAATGTTACAAAAATGTGCTAATTATATGTAAAAGTACAAAAATGTTACAATCGAAGCAATAGTGCAAATCTGGTATGCAAAATGTGCAGGGATTACAAGAGGTTTAAAATAAACAATCCCTTTGGTCGGGAACATTCTTTGCAGTCAATACTTTTAAAAGTAAAAATTAATCACATTGTTTCAAGAGATTAGAGGAAATTAACGATGATTGTCAATTTGGCTGCTGTCAATTGGGGACCTCAATTTTTCGTGCCGACTGTTGCGATAAAGGAATACTGCGGCTGTGTCTTATTCAGAGGAAACCTTAATGACGATCTGCTTAAAAAAGAACTGGAATATTTGAATATTGACGGAAATCCTTCGGCTTACAATCTCGATTGGCACATCAGAAAAAAAGGAACACTGACCTGGATCAAAATAGGAGAATCATTCAACCGGATTATGGACTTCGGCGTTCGTCTTGATACCACAGAATTTGAGAAGGGTACATATCAGATTATGGGCTTCTTAAGCGTGAAGATACGTATGAAAGAGAAAGAATTAGTGGTTTCCAGACAAAGTATTGCAGAATTTAAGATCAAGAATTGAAGCCAGATAAATGAGGAATGTCTCCGATAATATGCATTATTTCCTTTGAAAGGAAGAAGTCGTTCGTGATGGGACCGTCATTAGCATTTGTTTCGTCTTTTTCGTCATGAACAGAATAGCCATGATGACGGCCCTCGTAGTTCGCATCATGCGGCCTGCCTATGCGATCATATTCACTCCCTAATCATTGATGATTCTGGCGAAATTTTCAAATATACGATACACTTTACCGATGAAGGCGGACATATTTGTTAAGCAAAAGCAGTTTTCAAACGGAAGATTTTGAATAGATCATGGATTCGAAAACGATAAAAAGTGGCCTGTCTTCTCTGGATGAGGTGCTTCATGGTCTACGGTATGGTGACAATGTCGTATGGCAGGTAGACCATCTCGAGGAGTATAAATATTTTGCCGAGCCGTTTGCCAATCAGGCTATAAAAGATGGGCGGGAATGCATCTATCTCCGTTTTGCACCTCACCCCGAGATCCTTGAATCACGACCTGGCCTTACACTCATCACGTTGAATCCGGAAGTTGGTTTTGATACCTTTAGCGGAGAAGTCAATAAGATTATCGAATCATTTGGCAGAGAAACCTTCTACGTATTTGATAATCTTTCTGCTCTCGTTGTTCGCTGGGCAACGGATGAGCTGCTGGCAAACTTCTTCCAGGTTACATGTCCATTTCTCTTTGAGCTGGATACCGTCGCGTATTTTGCATTGACACGCGGCCAGCATGCCCATAGCGCCGTCGCGAGGATCAGAGACACGACCCAGTTGCTTATCGATGTCTACCACGTACAGGGTATGATGTACATCCATCCGCTGAAAGTGTGGGACAGATACTCTCCGCAGATGTTTCTTCCTCACATGATGTCTGACACCGCCCTGGTCCCTGTCTTCCACAGCGGGGATGCCGCTGCAGTATCCGTAAGGGCCAGGAGAAAACCTCTCCACATAACATCGAGGTCGATAGCCCCGTGGGAAAGCGTATTCAGGAAACTAATGCAATACCAGGAGTCGGAGCAGGATTTGCGCGAAACCACGCCGGAAATTGCCGCCCTCAAGCAGGAGCTTTTACGGATGATGATAGGGAACCATCCCGAATTCAACAAGCTGGCAGACTCCTACTTCAGAATCAATGATCTTCTGGGTATTAGGGACCGATTAATCGGATCCGGTCAGATTGGTGGAAAGGCAGCGGGGATGCTTCTGGCAAGACGTATCCTGGCTGATGGGGAGGGTAACGAGGATTTTTCACAATTCCTCGAAGCACACGATTCATTTTATATAGGGTCAGATGTTTTCTTTACCTTCCTGGTAAATAATGACCTTTTCCGTCTGCGCTTGCAGTTGACCCGCAGCTCCCATATCTCTCATGGTGAATTTGAAGAAGTTGAAAGGCGTTTCCTTGAAGGCAAGTTCCTTCCCGAGATCATTGAACAGTTTAGCAACATGTTGGATTACTACGGACAGGCGCCGATTATTGTCAGATCCAGCAGCCTCCTGGAAGATAGTTTTCGCAATGCATTTGCTGGCAAGTACCGTAGTGAATTTTGCGCAAATCAGGGCAGTTCCGGGGAACGCCTGGATGCGTTTTTGAAGGCTGTGAAACTTGTTTATGCCAGCGCCACGAACCCGGACGCACTATCTTACCGGCGGGCCATGGGACTGGAGGACAGAGATGAACAGATGGCTATCCTGGTGCAGCGTGTTTCAGGAATGCCGTATAAAAAATACTTCTTCCCGAGTCTCGCTGGTGTTGCCTGTTCGCGGAATCTTTATGCTTGGACAGATCGCATAAATGCGAAAAAGGGATTGATCCGTCTTGTCTTCGGACTGGGGACGCGGGCTGTGAACAGGGTCGGAAATGATTATCCCAGGATGATAGCCTTAAGTCATCCGGAACTCAGACCGGAGTATGGATTTCGTATTGCAAAGTATTCCCAATGGGCGGCGGATATCCTTGATTTGGAAAAAAATGAATTCGTAACCATGTCTGTAAAAGACATATTGGCCGCACGGGACTACCCGAATCTTCACCTTCTCGTGTCTTTACTGAAAGATGATTATCTGATCGATCCCTTCACAGGACGACTGGACATCTCCTCAGGGGAGCTTGTCCTGACATTTAACAATCTGATCGGTCGTACAAATTTCATTCAGATCATGGACGCTATGCTGATGAAGCTCGAAAAAGCTTATGGACATCCGCTGGACACAGAATTTACTTCTTCTGTCGATACCGGCGGCAATGTCCGGATCA
>Ga0209253_10004577_pt1 | contig 12044 bp, 10 predicted proteins | sample FrelakmetBRP12BR_FD_187145 | JGI IMG/M metagenome (GOLD analysis project Ga0209253, IMG submission 187145) | Freshwater lake sediment microbial communities from the University of Notre Dame, USA, for methane emissions studies - BRP12 BR (SPAdes)... | ecosystem: Environmental > Aquatic >...
GCACTTTCTCCAAAGCCGTCTTGATCGCCTGGTCAATCGTCACCTTAGCCGTTGCGGCCATTTCAACCGTCTCTTTCACTTCATCTTTCTTCCCCTTACTTTTCTGATCGCTCCATGCAGGACCATTCAGCACCAACACAACGCCGATTGCCAATGCCATCATTCCTACTAGCTGCTTCATACGAGAACCTCCTTGTAAATGTAGTTGTGTGCGCCGCTCGCTCGTGATGACCACGAACTCGCGTGCGCCGCATCCTTCAATTGTGCAAGACATAGGCCTCTTGAACTCTTCATATAAGCCGCAGCAAAGGACCCCTCCTGACCCGTTGTGCAACAGAACAGTCAACCTCTGTGGGGATTTTCGCGCCAGATGGAAGCTGGTTTTTCACTGCCGTTCGAGTGACTCAACTTCTGGTCTCACCAGTCCCGCTCTTCGCGCAAGTCTCACGAGTCGTGCGAATCACACGCAAATGGGACAATCTCAGCAGATCCTCGGAAGTTGCTCTCCGGACAACAGATCGAGAATTCGGTGCGTTCCCAACACCGTCTTCAGGACAACGATGGACGACTCACGCCCGGCCACTTCGCCGACCCGAACTGCTTCCCTCGCCACGGCATGGCCACGCATGATTGCTACGGCACGATCGGCTTGCGCCTCCGGCACGAACGAAACAAATCGCCCTTCGTTTGCGACATACAAGGGATCTAACCCCAGCACTTCGCAGGCTCCCTGCACTTCGTCCCGGATCGGAATCGCTCGCTCGTCGATTGACAATTTTACCACGGCAGCCGATGCGATTTCGTTGAGGGCACTGGCAAGCCCCCCTCGCGTCAAATCCCGGAGACAATGAATCTCGATGCCATTGTCAATGAGATCCGCGATCACGCGATGCAACGGCGCCGAGTCGCTCGCAATGTCACCGGCGAACGACAAACTCTCGCGCACACTGAGCACCGCCACCCCATGCGATCCCAGATCGCCGCTCACGAGAATGGCATCGCCCGGCAGGACCCGTTGAGGCCCGATCCTCACACTGGGCGACACGACACCGATCCCGGCTGTATTAATAAACACCCCGTCGCCTTTTCCCTTGTCAACGACCTTCGTGTCGCCGGTCACGATGGAGACGCCTGAGTCCCGCGCCGCCCGGGCCATCGAATCCACGACCCGCTGCAGCGTCTCCATCGCGAGTCCTTCTTCCAGAATGAACCCGGCACTGAGGTAGAGCGGCATGGCCCCGCACATGGCAAGATCATTGATCGTCCCGTGCACGGCCAAGCTGCCGATGTCTCCGCCTGGGAAGAACAACGGAGACACGACGTAGGAATCCGTGGTGAACGCCAATGTCCCTTCGGACATAGGCCAAGTCGCTCCGTCATGCATCTGGGCTAAGAGGGGATTGCTGAACGACCGGACGAAGATGTCCCGGATGAGGTGCTGCATCAGCCTCCCGCCTCCACCATGGGCCAATTGCACGGTCGCGTTTTTCACAGGTAACGGACATTGCAGTTTCAACTCAGGATCGTCTGCCATGGGAACTTCTCTCCCCTCACCTCTTGCGTTTCAGTTGATCGCCCCCGGCCGCCCATCCCGTCTATAGCGGTAATAGGCGGCGCAAGCTCCTTCGCTCGACACCATCGGAGCCCCGAGAGGACGTTCCGGCGTGCAGCGCGTCCCGAAAGCCTGGCAGTCCGGCGGCTTGATCAAGCCCTGCAACACCAAACCGCTCTGACAGTCTGGGTCTTCTCCCCCCACCGAACCGCATTGAGCCAGTGCATCATGGAATCGCACCGCCGCATCGAAGTCGGCATAGGCGGCAGTGAGCCTCAGGCCACTTTGAGGAATGTCGCCGATGCCTCGCCAGGCTCGAAGCGTCGGCTCGAACACTTCACGCACGGCCGCTTGCCCCGCCACGTTGCCCTCGCGACGCACCGACCTTGTGTACTGATTCTCGACCACCGCCCGTCCTTCTTCAAGTTGAGACACGAGCATCGCGATCCCTTCCAACACATCGATCGGCTCGAACCCCGTCACAACGAGAGGCACGTGGTAGCGTCGAGCCAGGTCTTCGTACTCTTCATAGCCCATCACAGTACAGACATGGCCGGCAGCCAAAAAGCCCTGCACGCGACAGCCGGGAGCGGACAGGATGGCTTCTATAGCCGGCGGCACGAGCACCTGGGCTGCCAGCAGACTAAAGTTCGTGAGACCGAGGCGCCGCGCCTGGATCGCCGCCATGGCATAGGCAGGCGAGGTCGTCTCGAACCCCACAGCAAAACACACGACCTCGCGGTCAGGGTTCGCACGGGCCAGCGCCAACGCATCCAGCGGCGAATACACGATACGGACATCCCCCCCCGTCGCCTTTACGCCGAACAGATCCCCCTGCGAACCGGGGACACGAAGCATGTCGCCGAACGTGCAGAGGATGACTCGAGGAATCGCGGCCAGCGCGATCGCTTGATCGATCAACATCACGGGTGTCACACAGACCGGACAGCCAGGCCCGTGCACCAACGTCACGATACCGGGCAACAACTCGTCAAGCCCGAACCGCACAATCGAATGGGTCTGTCCGCCGCACACCTCCATGATCGTCCAGGGCCTCGTGACGATACTCTTGATAGCGTGGGCTAAGGTCTCAGCGTGACCACGATCCCGAAATTCGTCAACGTACTTCATCAGTCTGGTCGTCCCCCCTGTGATCGTGCCTGACCTTCCGCCATAGCCCGATACAGGTCCAGCGAACGGCGAGCCGCCGTTTCATCCAACCTGCTGATGGCAAACCCCACGTGGACAATCACATAGTCGCCCACCTGCGCCTCCGGTACCATTGCCAAAGACACAGACTTGGTCACCCCGGAAAACGAGACCGTCCCTGTCCGCAAGGGGTCATCCTCAATGGTCATGACTTGGCCCGGCACTGCTAAACACATAGTGTCCTGCCTTCTTTATGTCAGCGAAGAGATCTATTCTCTCGCCCCAATTGAATTGCGGCAATGACCGCCTGCCCCAACGCCAACCCTCCGTCGTTCGGGGGAACCTCCCGATGGGTCAACGCAACGAACCCGGCTGACTCCAACCGCGCCCTGGCAAGATCGGCTAATAGAACATTCTGAAAACAGCCTCCGGTCAGGACCACCTGCCGCACGCCGACTCGTTCGGCCACTTGTCCGATTAGCTCAGCCACTGAGCGATGAAACCGATGCGCGATACGAGACTTCTCATTCCCACGGCTGAGATCGCCGACAATCAGCTCAATCATCGGCCTCCAATCGGCAATCCACCGCCGCGGCGCGTTTTCTCGTGAGATTAGCGGAATCGGATAGGCTTCGTCCTCGCCATCGACCGTCGCCGATGCCCCTGTCCCTTCCTGCTCCAGAGCCATCGCCGCCTGCCCCTCGAAGCTGGCAACCTGACAGAGGCCGAGCATTGAGGCCACCGCGTCGAAGAGTCGTCCCATACTGGTCGTAACAGGCGATTGAATCTGCTTGGCAAGCATTGCAACGACGAGTTGCGCTTGTTCTCTCCATTCGGTTCCTTCCTCCACACCTGCGAGGCAACCCTGAGCGCCGAACGTTTCCCATCGAACAGCCAACGCAGCACGCCGTGGTTCACGTGCCGCCTGGTCCCCTCCGGGCAACCGGAACGGATGCAGATGAGCCACACGTTCACTTTCCCGATAGGTCGCCAATAGAAACTCGCCACCCCAAAGGGAGCCATCCACTCCAAACCCCGATCCGTCCCAGGCAATTCCGAGCACCTCACCCGTCACTCCATGCTCCGCCATGCAGGCCGCCACATGCGCATGGTGGTGCGGCACCCGGATGAGCGGAACATCCCATCGGCTTGCCAGTTCCTCAGCAAGCCGCGTCGACCGGTAGTCTGGGTGCAGGTCGCATGCGACGGCAGAAGGCTTCACGTGAAGCAACCATTGCAGATCGTCGATCGCCTGCCGGACGGCATTTTCCGCTTCAAGCGTGGAAAGATCGCCCAGATGTTGACTCAGCAGGACGCGATCAGTATCCAAGAGCGCCACTGTATTCTTCAGGTGGCCGCCGACCGCCAGCACCGGCCCCTCGACATCGCGCGCGATCGATTCTGGAAGACGAATCGTCCGCGGAACCAACCCCCGCGCCCGTCGAAGGACAATCGGGCCAAACCTCGCCATCCGAACGACGGAATCGTCCATCGGACGTGCGATAGGGCGATCGTGAATAAGAAAGACGTCCGCGATGCCGGCCAGCCGTCGCCGTACCTCCTGTTCATCCGTCACGATTGGTTCCTCGGACCGATTGCCGCTCGTCGCCACGACCGGACCATCCAGTTCTCTCATCAACAGATGATGCAGCGGCATGTAGGGCAGCATGGCCCCGACCGTCGCATTCCCCGGCGCTACTCCCTCAGTCAGGGAAGTCCCTTCCAACCGCTGAAGAATCACAATCGGTGCCTCCGGCGACGTGAGCCACTCTGCTTCCCCGGGTAACAGGGTGCAATGCCTCCTGATCGCCTCCAGTGAAGAAAACATCACGGCAAAGGGTTTGTGCGGACGGCGCTTGCGCGCCCGCAGTCGCTGAACCGCCTCTTCAGACGTGGCATCGACCCACAAATGAAACCCGCCGACCCCCTTCACCGCCACAATTCCACCGGCACGAATGATCCGGCAGGTTTGCTGCAGCGCTCCTTCCCCTTCTGCCGACACTTGTCCATCGGCGCCCCATATGACAAGCCCGGGGCCGCACACTGGACAGGCCGTGGACTCCGCATGAAATCGCCGATTTTCAGGCGCTTCGTACTCGGCTCGACAGGCCTCGCAGAGGGCGAACCGAGACATCGTGGTGTTGGCTCGGTCATAGGGCACGCCGGTCACCATACTGAAGCGTGGACCGCATTGGGTGCAGGAAAGCCAGGGATACCGAAACCGTCGGTCCGTCGGATCAAACAACTCCAACACACAGTCGGCACAGGTCGCCAGGTCCGGAGATATCGCAAGTTGCTTCGCGCCTTCTTCGCAACTCGGCTGAATCGTAAACTCGCTGTCGCCAACCGCCGGAACCGGACGAACGCTCATTCGTTCGACCTTGGCGCCCGGCGGGCTAGCGGTTCGAAGCTGTTCGAGCAACCGGCCGACCGCTTCAGCCGCTCCCTCCACCTCGATCATCACGCCATCCGCGCCATTCACGATCCATCCGGTAAGGTCTAACTCTCGCGCGAGACGAAATACGAAGGGCCGAAACCCGACGCCCTGCACGGTCCCCTCGATCTTCACCTGCGCACGCATCGCGAGTCCGGTGATCATTCCGTCACCACCACTTCATGCACCACCACTTCCGGTACCGTTGCAAGATCGACGTCCGTCGCGCCACAGGCCTCGCACGCGGTGCCGGCCAGACACACGTCCGAGGTCGTGCCGCAACGCCGGCAGGAAGCAGAGACCGGCACCGTCTCGATGTCCAAGATGGCCCCCTCCGCCGTTGTGCCAAGGCTGGCCATCTCGAACGCCGACTGAAGCGAGGACAGGTCATGACTCAAGAGATGTGACAGAGCGCTGACTCTGAGCCGCACGACCGACGGCTTTCCCGTTTCGGCCTCCCGGAGCGCCTGCTCCACCGCCTTCACGACCTGCCCCATCAGGTGCAGTTCATGCATTGTGCCCTCTCGACATCCCGGGTTACCTGCCCCACGACGATGTCTAGTCCCTCACGCACCGCTCCAGAAAGGGAATGGCCTGAATCGACTGACTCGATCTCGATGCCGTGCAGGATGACCTGCTTCGGCAACCGCCCCAAGGCCCGAGCGAGATCGATCGCGTCTGCAACCCCCATGGCATGGGTCGAACAGGGAACGACGGTCCCCCAGCGGCTCTCCGCCGACAGGTCGAGGCGAACGGTCGCCCCCGGTCGTCCCCCACCCTTCACTGCGTCGATGAGAATGACGTGATCGACGCCCTCCATCAAATCAAGGAGCGCCAAGCCATCGCCTTCTGCGTCGATCACCTCGACCGACGGCCCCAACCGCTCGCGCAGGCGACGCGCCGCCTGAAGCCCCACCGCATCGTCCCCTCGCCAGGCATTCCCCACGCCGATCACACGGATAGTTCCCATGCCGGCCCGCTTCGTCATGTGGCCGCCTCGCAGACTTCCAATCGCAAGAAATGTGTCGCGCACGAGATACAGGGGTCATAACAACGAATAAGACGCTCGCATGCCAATGCCGCTTTCTTCGTCGAGAGGCTCAGCACTTGGGGCACAAACGCGCGGAGGTCGTCCTCGATCCGGCGCTGATTCTGGGACGTCGGCGGAATGATTTTGGCCTCCCGGATCGTGCCTTGCTCGTCGACCGCATAGCGGTGATAGAGCATCCCCCTCGGCGCCTCCGTGCAGGCCATGCCGACACCAGCCCGAGGCGTGACCGACACCGACGGTGATCGAGGCATTTCATACGCCTGGATCACGCGCAGGGCTTCTTCGAGTGCAAAGAGTATTTCCACAGAGCGGGCGACGATGGTGTTGAACGGATTGAGGATCGTCAATCCCAGGCGCGTCTCTTCCCACGCATGCTTGGCAAGAGGAGACAGTCTTGACGCATTCAAGTGGAGTCTGGCCGCAGGCCCGGCGAGATACGACTCCCCGTTTAACGTGCTATGCAGCGCCGTCGAATAGGGGACCTGACTTTCCGTGAAGTGATGTTCAAAGTCGCATGCCTCGATGTGTAGGCCGCGGCTCGACCGGATCGGCCCTTCATTGAAGGGATACTCATCCTCCGGCGCGAGCGCGGCAAAGGTGTAGTCCTGACGGAATTCAGGTTTCTCGAATCCGGCGACCCATTGCACGGTCTCAATCGCCGCATCGCGCGCCCACAACAATTCATCCGTCAACCCCTGCAATTCGTGGCGCGTGGGTACGCGCGAGAACCCGCCGACCTTCACCGACACAGGATGGACCGACCGGCCGCCTAAGAAAGCGAGCAACCTATTGCCTGCCTTCTTCAATCGCAGCCCCCGCGCCACCGCATCGCGATGGTCCTTGGCCATGTCGATCGCGCCATCGTAGCCGAGAAAATCCGGCGCATGGAGCATGTACACGTGCAGGGCGTGACTTTCGATCCATTCGGCGCAATAGATCAGGCGCCGCAAGTCTCGAATCGGCCCTGGAACCCGGATGCCGAAGGCCTGTTCGAGCGCATGAACGGCGCTCATTTGATAGGCGACGGGACAGATCCCGCAAATGCGCGCCACGATGTCCGGCACTTCGGTAAAGTGCCTTCCAACCAGGAAGGCCTCGAAGTATCGGGGCGGCTCGAAGATGCGCAGTTCCACGTCGCGCACCTCGCCATCCTTCACCGTGACGCGCAAGGCTCCCTCTCCTTCGACTCGCGCGATTGCGCCGATCGCGATCGTCCTGGTCCGCTTCCCCTTCTCCGGCAACGAGCTTTTTTTACCCTTCACGTCTTCTTTTCCCACGCATCGCTTTCCCGCTTGAATGATTCCATCGCGCCGGTGATTCCTCTGAATCGACGCAGCACCTCGATCGGGATTAGGCCAAGCCCTTCATGAAACTGTCGGGCCAGCGACTGGGTGTTCGGAGGATGGCCCAGGGTGGATGCAGGTCCTTCGACGGGGCCGAAGCAACCGTAGCAATCCCGTCCCATGCTGGGACAAATCGCGCCGCAGCCGGTCCTCGTGACCGGTCCCATACAGGGCATGCCATGAGCGACGATCACGCAGACGTTGCCGCGTCGCTTGCATTCGAGGCAGACGCTGTCGGCAGGCAGTCGCGGCTGCACCCCGGCAACCAGATCCGTGATGACGCGCAATAACTGGCCTTTGTCGATGGGACAACCCCAGAGTTCGAAATCTACGCGCACATGGTCAGAGATCGGCGTCGAGGTGCTGAGGCTCTGGATGTATTGAGGACTTGGATAGACCGCCTGCTTGAAGGCGTCTACATCGGCCCAGTTGCGTAACGCTTGAATCCCACCTGCCGTGGCGCAGGCGCCGATCGTGATCAACGTCGTTGTCTGCTCTCGTACGGCCAGAATCCGGGCGGCATCCTCCGGCATCGTAATGGAACCTTCCACTAACGCGATATCGTAGGGACCGCCCTTCATATCGCTGGAGGCTTCGGGAAAGTAGGCGATATCCACAGCACTGCCCAGCGCGAGGAGATCATCCTCCAGATTGAGCACGCTCAGCTGACAGCCGTCACAGGAGGCGAATTTGAAGACACCGAGACGCAGGCGTGAGGTCCCTTGAGATGGATTGCGAGATCGTGGGATCGTCATGGCTCGTCACACTCCAGATTGTCCCAAGAAGCCGGCCACTCTGTCATAGGACATGACGGGCCCGTCCTTACAGAGAAAGTAGGGCCCCATCTGGCAGTGCCCGCAAAGGCCAATGCCGCATTCCATATGCCGCTCTAAGGACACGTGGATCGCAGCCGCGGGCACGCCTCGCTCTATGAGAATCGGGGCGCCCAACCGCATCATGATTTCCGGTCCGCACATCAGCACCACGGTGCGTGCCGGATCCACCGCCACTTGCTCGAACAGTTCCGTCACCACGCCGACGTGATAGTGCCATGTTTTATCCGGCTCGTCGCTCGTCAACAGCACCTGAGTATCCGGCTGCCGCCGCCAAGCATCGAACCGTTCCCGAAAGAGCAAATCGTGCGGCGTCTTGACCCCGTGCAGAATTTTCACAGCTCCATACTGACTTCGCCGGCGAAAGACATATTCAATCGCACCAACCACCGGAGCGCATCCCAGTCCACCGGTCACAATTACGATGTCTTTGCCGCGGATGGATTCCAACGGCCATCCACGCCCGAACGGACCGCGGATGCCCAGCTCATCGCCAGGTTGCAGTTGTGCGATGGCCTTGGTGACTCGACCTACGACACGGATAGTATGGTCCAGGGACTCCGGCTCGTCTGGATCCGAGACAACCGAGATGGCCACCTCGCCGACCCCGAATAGATAGACCATATTGAACTGGCCGGTAGCGAACCGATAGCTTCGCCGCACCTGCTCATCGACAAACCGCAATCGATAGGTGTCGATATATTCCGCTTCTCTGATCTTCTCCACAATGATGGCCGGCTGGATCAGATAGGGGTTGGCCGCGTCATTGACGATGGCCTGTGAGAAGGGTGTCATGTTTGGCTCGGCTTCTCCTTGGCCTGAGTCGAAGGCTTCATCAACGCCGCCAGCTCTTCTGTGAGATCGATCCCTACCGGACACCAGGTGATGCACCTCCCGCAGCCGACACAGCCGGAGCTTCCGAACTGATCGATCCACGACGCCAGCTTGTGCGTGAGCCACATACGATAGCGATCCTTGATCGTCGGACGGATATTCTTGCCATGAATATAGCCGTGGTCCTGCGTGAAACAGGAATCCCAGAGTCTCGTGTGTTCGCTGCGTTGGTGCGCGAGGTCCGGTGTTTCTTCAACGGCATGACAGAAACAGGTCGGACAGACCATCGTGCAATTCCCACAGGCGAGACAGCGCGCCGCCACGTCGTCCCAGCGCGGATGCTCATGCACGTCATACAGGGCCTGTGGGAGCTGTGATCGGTCCAGGCGCCGCGTCTGGCTGATGGCGCAGGCCTTGATCTGCTGATCGGCCTCATGAGCATGCATAGTCAAAGCCGGTGCGAGCGACAGTGCGCTCACCATCTCTTGGCCCGCTTCACTACCTGCCTCCACAAGAAACACCTCTTCCAATTCGGTCAGCGCCAGATCGAAGCCGCTCCTAGCCCTCGGTCCGGTCTCCATTGATGCGCAAAAACAAGTCGCAAGCGACCTCGTGCAATTGACCGTGATCAGGAAGAGCCCTGCGCGACGGATCTCATAGTAAGGATCCCGGTGGGCGTCTTTCAGGAAAATATGATCCTGGACGGCCAGCCCAGCGAGGTCACAGACGCGGGCCCCTAAGATGGCAATGTTCTCATGTTGAGGAAGCGTCGGACGAGCGGAGAATCCCTTCTTCGTTCGTTCAATCTGGAGCAGTGGCTCGCGCGGAGCAAATGTGAAAGGCTTGAGCGATTGCGGCCCATGCACAATACCGAAGACCTGGGCTGAACCGGTATTCTCCAGCCGATAGCGACCCGGTTCCTGCACATCGCGCCATCCAACCGGGAGGTCCGCGACCTGCCGGATTGTGTCCCACACCACCGCCCCGTCGCGAAGCGTGGGAGCGACGACGCGATGGCCCTTGGCCTGCAACAGATCGATCAGCCGCTGTAACGAGGATGTCGGCAAGAGCGCCGAGGTCTGTTCACTCACGGGCTTCATGCATCTCCTTCATCACGAGCTGTTCCACATCCAGCCAATCTTATAGCCGCATTATTTCATGAGCATTTCTGCTGAACCGGCGCGTACCCCAAACGATAAGCATCGTGGAGGTACTGGGCGACCATGCGCTGCGTATTGAAAAACGCTCCGTTCAATGCAATTGCGTGGCGCATGATCTCGACAAAGCGTTCATGCTCCTTATAAAAACAGGGCAAGACCTGCTCTTCCAGTTTTCTGTAGAGTTCTCCTGCGTGACAGGCATCCATCCCGGGCTGAGGTTCCAGACAGGCCTCCACCCGATCGCCGATCGACCAGCCGGTCACCCCTTCGAGGTGGCCCTCGATCCACCAGCCGTCGAGCACACTCAGGCTGGGTACCCCATTCATCGCCGCCTTCATCCCACTCGTCCCTGATGCTTCCATCGGCGGCAGCGGCGTGTTGAGCCACACATCGACACCGGCACAGAGCAGCTTGGCCACATCCATGTCGTAATTACTCAAGTACGACACCGGGATCACACCCTGCAGCGCATCACGCATCTCATGAATGTGCACGATCAGATCCTTACCCTCGCGATCGTGCGGATGGGCCTTGCCGGCAAAGACGATCTGGATCGGCCCGACCTCGCGGACAATCTTCTTGAGCCGGTCGAGATCCTGAAAGATCAAACCGGCGCGTTTGTAGGCCGCAAACCGACGGGCGAACCCTATCGTCAACACCTCGCGATCGAATCCCGCGTTCGATTCCCGATTCACATGCTCGACGAAGGTGCGTTTAGCTTCCACATGAGCCGCCCAGATGTCCGAGGTGGGAATGCTCACGGCATAGCGAAGCGAGAGTTGATCGCGCCGCCAGTCCGGCAGATGGGTATCAAAGAGCTTCTGAAAGGACGGAGCGGTCCACGTGACTGCGTGAACGCCGTTGGTAATGGAATGGATCGGGTAGCCGGGGAACATGCTGTGCGAAACCTCCCCATGCTTCATCGCAACCCCATTGATATACCGGGAGCCATGCAGGGCCAGTTGCGTCAGATTCAACGTCTGCCCATTGTTGCAGGCCTTCAGCAGTCCGCACCGGCGATCTCCCAGCACGCGTCGTGCGAGCTCCTCGGGAAATTGATCGTGACCGGCGGGCACGGGCGTATGGGTCGTAAAGACACACTGTTCACGAACGTTTTCGATAAGACCGGCCGATACGGATTCTGCCTGGCCCTGCAAGGCCAGCTTCTCTTCCATCAGCGCGAGTACGAGCAAGGCGGCATGCCCCTCATTCATATGGAACCGGAGAAGGTCCTGGTACCCGAGCGCCCGCAATAGACGGAATCCCCCGATTCCCAGCACTACCTCTTGACACAAGCGATACTGATCGTCGCCCCCGTAGAGCACATCGGTAAGGGTCCGGTCCCAAGGCTGGTTTTCGCTCACATTTGTATCGAGCAGATACACCGGAACGACATGTCCGGACTCTCCCGTTACTCGATACCTCCAGGCCCTGACATGGACCGTCCGACCTTCGATGTCGACTGTGGCCCGCTCGTCGGTCAGTTCCGCGAAATCATTGACCGGCCAGACGACAGGCTCCTCGCTTTGCCGGCCCTGCGCATCCAGACGCTGGAAAAAGTGCCCTCGCCGGTGCAGCAAGGACACAGCCACCATCGGCACATCGAGATCTGCGGCCGAGCGAATCGTGTCGCCGGCGAGCACACCAAGGCCTCCCGCATAGGTCGGCATCCCGGACTCAAGGCCGAT
>Ga0209253_10004578_pt1 | contig 12044 bp, 12 predicted proteins | sample FrelakmetBRP12BR_FD_187145 | JGI IMG/M metagenome (GOLD analysis project Ga0209253, IMG submission 187145) | Freshwater lake sediment microbial communities from the University of Notre Dame, USA, for methane emissions studies - BRP12 BR (SPAdes)... | ecosystem: Environmental > Aquatic >...
CGCGCGCAAGATCTTGAACCCGTTGCGCATCGACCAGAACGGGAACGACATCGGCGGCGTGGAGGTGTGGACGGGAACGAACGAGGACGGGAGCACGGCCCTCAACACCTGCTCGGACTGGACCGGCGGGACCGGCCAGCACGGGCGAGCCGACGGCGGGCCGGTGGCCTGGACCCGGCGGTCGAGCGCCACGTGCTCGACGGCGCGCCACCTCTACTGCCTCCAGAAGGACTTCGCGACCCCGCTTGCGCCCGTGCCGGCGGCGGGGAAGATCGCGTTCGTGAGCAAGGCCGGCTTCACGCCCGGTGGCGCCGGTCTCGCGGATGCCGATGCGCTCTGCGGCGGCGAGGCTGCGAGCGCCGGTCTGGCGGGAACGTACAAGGCTCTCCTCGCGACCTCGACGGCCTCGGCGAGCGCGCGGTTTGCCACCCTCGCCTCCGACTCCTACGTCCGCCCGGACGGCATCCTGGTCGCGACCGGCGCTACCATCGCGGTCGGTGGCACGCTCGCGAGCGGCATCTGGCAGAACGCCGACGGCGTCTACGGCTCCAACAACAACGCCTGGAACGGGGCGACGGCGCCCTCGGCGATCGGAACGGCCGCCTCGACCTGCGACGACTGGACGAGCACGGCATCGACGACGGCCATCATCGGGGCGACGACGCTCACGGGCCCGAGCTGGTGGAACGCTTTCGCCACCGGCGACTGCGGCGGTCAGCCCCTCAAGCTCTACTGCCTGCAGGAGTGACGGCCGCGAGCGGCGTCCGCACGCCGCCACCACGTGCTTGGGGCTCCAACCTGCCAGTCGCGATGGTGCGTGAGGATGAGCGTGCCTCGTGGCGCCCTCGCCTCGGCGCGCTCACGCCGGGCATGCTCAGCAGGCGCCCGCGGCCCGCGCCCTCACCGTGCGCCATCACTCCGCTGCGCGCTCGCCTCGACGCGTTTGCCCCGCTTGCGCGCGGAGAGACCCGGGGTTAAGGGGGCGGAACGATGAAGCCCAGCCGCCCCGTCTCGGAATCCATGGGCGCGCGACCGGCACGTCCGGCGCCTCGTCGATCGGTGGGCCCCACACCTCACCGGTCGGCGGGCCCCACGGCGCGCCGATCCGCAGGTCCCGCGCGTCGTCGATCGGCACGTGCTCCGCTGCTCACCCGCGCCGAGGCCGAGCGCGCGGTCCTCGAGCTCGCCAGCAAGCTCGCGCCCGCGGACGTCGTCCACCTGCTCGGCCAGGAGAAGATCCTCCACGAGCGTGCGGCGAGCCTCGAGGGAGCGCCCGGGGAGATTCTGCGCGCCGAGCTCGCCCTCGCGCTCGCCTGCCTGCGCGACCACGCCCGCGGCGCCTGCCCTCAGATCCCGTACCGCAGCGTGAGCCTGCTTGCGGCTGGTCTCGCCTACCTCGCGGACCAGCTGGATCTCGTTCCGGACTTCCTGCCTCGGCGGGGCGCGCTCGACGACGCGCTGGTGATGGCGCTCGCGTGCACGCTCGCGGCCGACGGGCTCGAGCGCTACTGCACGTGGAAGGGCATCGCGCCGGGCCTTGCCTTGCCGCGGGCGAGGAAGCGGTCGCGGCGCTCGCCCGTCGCCGGGCGACGCAGCTCGCGCCGCGCTCGGTGAGCGCTGGCCGCACCGACGCGGCGCCGCCCGCGGGTCGCGCGCCACCGTCCACGGGCGCTGCGCGCTCACGACCGCTGCGCGCTCACGACCGCTGCGCGGCGCGGCTCACGGCCGCCGCGCTCCGCGGCTCACGGCTGCTGGGCTGCCTCGTCCTCTCGTCACTCCCATGGTCCCGAGCTGCGCATCGCAGCGCCCATGCAGAGCGCGACTCGCGGCCGCCGCGCTCCGCCCCTCACCGCGGCTCAGCGCCCCGTGGCATCGCCCGCTGCCGTCAGCGCTGCGACGATCGCGTCGTACGCCGCGTCGGCGAGCGCCTCCATCTCGGCGTCGGTACGATCCTGGATGGGATGGGGGACGAAGACGCGCGCCACGTCGGGCATGCCGAGCGCGTCGGCCTGCACGCGCGCGGCGTCGCGAAACTCGTCGGAGGCGACGAAGACCGCCGGCGTGCCTTCCGTCTCGAAGAATGCCGTGTCGTGCACACTGCACGTCGTGCACGACCCTCAATCGGCGAGGGCCTCGATCACGAAGTCGCACTTGGTCGCGATCTCGCGCCGCAGGTCGATGGGCGCGGGGCGCGTGAAGGTCGGCTTCGTGTACCGTAGCACCTCGACCCCGGCGCGCTCCTGCAGGTGCCGCTCGAGGCGGTCGAGGAAGACGTCACCACGGGGCTTGCGGATGTCGAGCAGGCCGACCACGCCCCGCAGCGCCGCGCGTCGCGGCGCGGGGACACGCCGGATCGGGACCCGCTCGTCGGTCGGGTCGAGGACGATGCGATCCACGCCAGCAGAGCCCATCGCGAAACCTCCAATCTTCGCAGCCGGGGCCACCTTCTGCGATCGGCCCTTCGGCCCTGGAAAGAAATGAACGTGCCATTCTCGCATCCCGGCCAGGCTCAGCGCTCCGCGATCTTCCGCGTCACCATCTGCGAGCCCAGCTCGCCCGCGACCCAGCCGCCGATGATGGCCGAGAACATGCCCGCATCGCTGCCCGCGACGACGATCGTGAGCTGCTCGTCGCTCCGGAACTTGGGAATCGGCACGTCGAGCATGGCCGCTGGCACCTCGCCGGCAAAGCCGAGCACCTTGGGCGGGATGCCCTCGGCGCAGCGCTCGTCGGGCAGGAGCTCGCGCAGGGGCCGCGCCGTCACCTCCTGGATGGCGCGGCGGATCTCGGCCTTGCCCCAGCCGTCGGCGACGCACTTCTGGACGTGCTCGGGCGCGAGGACGAGGATGGCGTCGACGAAGCCGTGCAGCTTCGGGTGCATGACGCTCGCGATCGCACGCCCGAGCGACTCGCACAGGCTGCGCGCGCTCCGGCTCGCCTGGTCCATGACGGCGCGCGGCGCCTCGGCGGCGAAGAGCGTGACCGTCGAGTCCTCGACCCGGAAGCCGCGCTCGACGTGCAGCGGCTGCCAGGGATTCGCCTCCTCGTTCTCGGCGAAGCAGTAGGTGTACTTGCCGGGGTGGCCGAGCGTGCACTTGTCGATCTCGCCCGGCCGGCCGCCGCCCACGTTGCGGATCACCAGCGGGAGGGCGCGGCCGATGGTGGCGTTGGCGCGGTTGCCCTGGCCGAGGGCATTGTGGCCGGCGTTCATGCCGATGCGGTTTCGTACCGGGCCGTTGACGATGATGAGCGGCGCCGGGAAGTAGGTGGTCGCGACGACGCCGTGCAGGTTGAAGCGCTCCTCGCAGGCGGCCTCGACGCTCGCGAGGACGACCGGCAAGTACTCCGGCTTGCAGCCCGCCATGACGGCGTTGATCGCCACCTTCTCGACGGTGACCGGCACGAGGTTCGGGGGCACGACGGCGACCACCTCCTGCGGGTGCCGCCCGGTCGCCGCCAGCATGCGCATCACCCGGCCCTCGGTCGGCGGGACGATCGGCAGGCCGTCGGTCAGGCCCTTCGCGAAGAAGAGCTCGATCGCGTCGTCGAGGTCCCCCACCTCGATCCGGCGTGCCCGCAGGACGGTGCGTGCGCGCCGCTCCTCGAGCGCGCGTGCCACGTCGGGGTCGAAGGTGCGCGAGCCGCAGCCCGGGCGGAAATCGGGGACGCCGTCGGCCGGCGCCACGAGGGCCGGTGTCGGCACGCCGAGGTGCTCGGCTGCGCGCGCCACGAGGGCGTCGAAGTCCGCTCGCACCCAGCCCTCGAAGGCCGCGAGCACCGTGCCGGAGGCGTCGGCGAGCACGAACGTCGGCACGACCTCGATCGCGTAGTCGGCCGAGACCAGGCACGCGGAGTCGTCGAGCTGGGCGAACGAGAGGCCGTGGCGCGCCGCGAACGCCGTGGTGTCGGCAGGCGCGCTCTGCGCGACGCCGCGCACGCGCAGCCCGGCGGCCGCGAGCGCCCGGTCGAGCCGTGCGACCAGCGGCAGCGCGAGCTCGCAGGTGGCGCAGTTGTGCTTCCAGAAAACGAGGAGGTCGAGCGCCGGCGGTGGTGCCGTCGCGGCCACGGTCTCGGCAGAGGCCGCGGCCGCAGGGCCGGCGTCCGGCGATGCCGCGGCTCCGCCCGCGGCGCCCGCTGCTGCCGGGAACGGGTGCGGCAGGCCGGCGAGGTCGCACAGCGCGAACGCGGGGGCGGTCTGACCTGGATGGAGCTGCACGGCTCTCGACGAGACGGCGACGCCGGGCGCGGCCTACGACTGCCTGCCCTCGCGATCCCGGGCCGGCGACCAGGTGCCTTCGCGACCGATCGTCTGCTCGATGTCCCTGGCGGCGTCCTCCATCTCCTTCGCCCAGTCGCGCGCGCGGCGCGGCGCGCTCCTGAACTCCTCGAAGAGGGGACGGGCGAGCTCGCGCCGGCTGATGCCTGGCGGCGCGACCATGATGTCCAGCTGGGCGCTCGCGAGATCGAAGCCGCTGTGCACGATGTCCTCGGCGGACATGCCGCAGCTGGCGAGGCTCTGCTTCAAGCTCGCGGCGTTGGTGCCGAAGCGCCGCGCGACATCGTGGACGTTCTGGATGCGATAGCCGTCGTCGGGCGTGATGCCGAGATGGTAGGCGCAGAACAGCTCGAAGGGATCGATCGGGCCTGCAGGCGCGACCGCAGCGCCCTGATCGCGCGCAGCCCCCCGCACGTCCTGCGGCCGACCGTCAGGCTGCGGGCGACCGCCGGGCCGACCGCCACTCTGGGGACGAACGCCGCCCCGCCAGGAGTCCTGGCCTCGGTGCGACCCGCGTGGCGCCTGCGGCTGTGCATACTGCCCTTGGCCGTACTCGGCCCGACCGTCCCGCGCCGGCGTGCCCCTGGGCCCCGGTTCGAAGGGCCGCGCGCCGCCCTCGTGGCCGGTGCGTGTCTGCCGTGGCCAGTGGCCCCTGCCGAAGCGCGTGGGCGCTCCTCCTGGACGGGCCTCCGTTCCCACCATGCCGCCGAGCCAGCGGGGGCGCCGGTCCGGAGGCGTGTGGACGCCAGGACCGCCTCCTGGCTCGCGCGGAGCCGGTTGTCCGTCGGGTCCGTGCTGCGGCTGGCCCATCGGCGCCGGCCCTTGCCGCTGATCCCACGGAGGGCGCCGCCCTCTCCGTCTGCCCGCCATCCTCACGCGACTATGCACGATCGCCCCGGGTGCGTCGAGTTGGCTTCGCGACTATTCGTACGCGGCGAGGGTGCTTCCGAGGCCCGCCCCGGTGCTCGCGGGGCCGCCCCGCGCTCACAGGCCGCCCCCCGGTGCTCACGGAGCCGCCACGGTGGCGGCGGGCGTGGTGGTTCGCGGCCTTGGTGATCCGGCCGCAGCGGTGACTCTCGGCGCTGCTGTGCTCGCTCGGGACCAGGCCGGCCATCAGGTCGCGCGCCGAGCGCTCACGGGGCGCCGCCAGGGTGCTCACGCGCGGCGACGGTGCTTACGCGGTGGCGCGGTGCTCACACGGCGGCGACGGTGCTGACGCGGCGGCGGCGTGTGCTCACGCGGCGCCCGCGTTCCGCATCGACATCATGCCGACGGCCGCAACCACTACTTGGGTTTTCGCTGCGCCCGAGACGGTGCTCACACGGCGGCGACGGTGCTCACGCGGCAGCGGTGGCTGCCGCGGGTGCGCCGCGCATGGCGGCGAGCGTGTGCCGGATCTGGCTCTCGACCCGGTCGAGCAGGGCGGCGGGGTCCTCGCTCGCGGTCCGGGGGATCGGACTGCCGATGCGCACCGCGATGCGTACGCCGAAGGGTATGGGGAAGAAGTTGCGCTGCATGAGACGCCACGAGTTGTCGATCGTCACCGGCACGATGCTCGTGGCCGGCGCGGCGGCGAGCAATGCCAGCAGGCCGCGTGGCTTGAAGTGGCGCAGCTCGCCACCGCGGGCGCGCGTGCCCTCGGGGAAGATCACGGCCGACACCCGGTTGCGCTCGACGCGCCGTCCGAGCTCCCGGATCGCCGTCAGTGCCCGCTCCGCGTCGTCGCGATCGATCAGGCAGTTGCCGCCGCAGCGCAGGTTGTACGACACGCTGGGAATGCGGCGCGCCAGCTCGCGCTTGGAGACGAACTTCGGGAAGTTGGTGAAGAAGAGGTGCAGCAGGAGCGCGATGTCGAACATGCTCTGGTGGTTGGAGACGATGACATACGGCGTATGACGCTCGACGCCGGCGGAGCGCTCGACGTGGAGCCGGAGGCCGGCGATGCGGAACGCGCTCACGAGCGACGTGCCGAGGCAGGCCACCGCATAGTCGTGCGCCCGCGTTCCGAAGAGCTTCGCGGCGCGCTGGATCACCTCGAACGCGAGGAGGATGACCCCAAAGACCGGAAAGAAGACCAGGGTCGCTCCCCAGTCCAGGATGCCCTGCATGGCGCGCCGCACGCTGCAGGAAAGCGCGCCAGGAATCAAGTGGCGAGGCCGCGCTCTCGTCGGCCACGTCGCGTGCGCTGTCGTGGGGCGCGCCGCTGCCGATTGACGGCAGCCCGGCCGCCCCGTAGGCTGCGCGACTCTGCACGTCCGCGATCTCCTCCTGCTGGCCGCGATCCTCGCAGCGCTGCTCGTCCGGCCGCTGCACGTCCCGCCCATCGGCGCGCACGGCGAGGCGCGCGAGGGGCTGGTCGTGCAGGACGTCGTCCTCGCCCAGCACTGGGTGCTGCCGATGCGCAACGGCGCGCTGCCGTCGAAGCCGCCGCTGTTCCACTGGCTCGCCGCGGGCACCGCGCACCTCTTCGGCCTCTCCGACGCGACCGTGCGGGCACCCTCGGCGTGTGCGGCGGCCGCCGTCCTGCTCGTGACCTTCGCGCTCGGCGCCGCGGCGGGAGGTCGGGTCACCGGCTGGCTCGCCGCCGGGGCCCTCCTCGGGATGCACGGCTTCTGGGAGTCGGCCGGTGAGGCGCGCGTCGACATGGTCTTCACGGCGTGCGTGACCGTCGCGCTCGGGGCCTTCCTGCGCTGGTACCGCGACCGTGCCGCGATCGCGCGCGCGGCGTGCTACCTCGGCGCGGGGCTCGCCGTCCTCGCCAAGGGGCCGGCCGGGGCCCTGCTCCCCGCGCTCGTGATCCTGGTCTTTCTCGCACGCGAGCGCCGGCTCGGGCTCGTCGCCGAGCTCTGGTCGTGGCGTCTCGTGGGTCTGGTCGCCCTGCTCGACCTCGGCTGGTACGCGCTCGCCTTTCGCGCCGGCGGCCGGGAGTTCCTGGCGGTGCAGCTCCTGCACGAGAACGTCGATCGCTTCGTCGGTCGCGGCGTGTTCGGCCTCCATGGCGGGCGCTCGCGCCTGTCGCTGATCGTGGATCTCGCGACCGACCTGCTGCCCTGGAACCTGGTGCTGCCCTGGGCCGCCGTTTGCTGGGTGCGTGGTGAGCGGGAGGACGCGGCGGGGCGGTTTTTCCACACCTGGTGGCTCGTCGTCGTCACCTTCTTCTCGGTCGCCTTCGGCAAGCGCAGCGTCTACCTCCTCCCCCTCTACCCGGCGCTCGCCGTCCTCGCCGGCCGTGCGCTCGCCCGTGCCCTCGCGCGCACACCCGATGACGCGCGCGTGCTCGGCATGCTGTCGGTCCCGGCGCGGCTCAAGCGCGCTTTTCCCGGCCGCGCGGCCCTCGCGCTGGTCGCGATCCTGATCGCGCTCTTCGATCTCGGCCTCGCGGTCGCGGGGCAGGCGGTGCGCGAGCACCGCGCCCGCAAGGCCTCGCTGGTGGAGCTCACACGTGCGGCGGCGGCAATCGTCCCTGCCACGGCGTGTCTTCGGGCCGCGCCCGACCTCCAGGAGAGCGACCTCCTGGTCGTTGCCTATCGCATGCGGCGCGACATCGCGCGCGAGGTCGCGTTGCCGGGGGCGGGCTGCGGGACGCCCTCCTACTACCTCGTTCCGGCGGAGACGGTCGCCCGCCTCGAGGCGCTCGGGTACCGTTCCGTCCTCACCTCGGCGCGGCGGAAGGCGAACCTCGCGCTGGTGCAGGGACCGTGACGCCCCATGAGGCCGCATCAGGCCCGGGGCTGCGCACACTTGCTCTCGCCGGTGAGGACGCTAGAAAATGGATCCCATGCCGCCGCTCCCGACCGCACCGCCGAAGATCATGCTCGGTTTCGTCGTGCGGCAGTGTGCCGTGGCGCTCGGACACTCGCCCACGCCCGAGGAGCTCGTCGAGTGGGCGAACAACCACGGCACGGGGCGCTCGCGCCGCTGCCTCTTCGGGCGCCCGATCACGGTCGAGGAGGCGCGGGTGATTCTGCGTCATCCCGGGCGACCGGTCACCGTCCGTAGCGCCGGCCCTGCGCCCCTCTTCGCCCTCGGGTCGAGCGAGGGCTGACCTTGGGCCGGGATCGGGCGCTCGGCGTGGCTCGGAGCGTCGCTCCGGCGCCCGCGGGGCCCATGCGTGCCAGGCGTGACTCGGACGCACCCGGCGTGGCTCACAGGCGCACGATCGAGGACAGCACCTTCTCCTCGAGCCAGGTCGAGAGGTCGTTCAGGCTCGCGGCATTGATCTCGTGTCCCATCGCGTACTCGCGGTACGTGAGCTGCAGCCGGAGCTCACGCAGCGCCTCGACCGACTGCCGGGCACGCGCCACCGCGATGATCTCGTCGTCGCTCCCGTGCTGCACGAGCGTGCGCAGCTGGCGGTGCGCTTCCCCGGCCTGGAAGCGCGGAAGCAGCATCGGCGGCAGCCAGGAGCTGAGGGCGACGAGGGCGGCGAAACGCGCCGGGTCGGCGAGCGCGAGGTTGTAGGCGACCACGCCCCCCTGGCTGAAGCCGAGGACCACGAGCTTGTGCTCGTCGATCGGGTAGCGCTGCGCGGCGGTGCCGAGGAAGCCGCGCACGGCGTCCGTGGCCTGATCGAGAGCGCTCTCGTTCGTGCCCTGGCCGAAGGACGAGAGCGGAAACCAGCCGTAGCCGTCGCGGAAGCCGAGTGGGACGGTGATCGCGCCCTGCGGACAGATCACCTGGAAGCGCCCGTTCGCGAGGTAGGGGGCGAGGCCGACGAGATCGAAGGCGCTGGCGCCCCACCCGTGGAGCGCGACGATCGTCGGGTGAGGGCCAGGGCCCTCCGGTTCGTAACAGGCGTGCGCGAGCTGCACGTGGTCCTCCCCGGCCGGTTTTGGCGCGGCCGTCCGTCTCTGCTACCCTCTTGCGGTGCGGCTCTGCAAGGCGGTCCCGTGACGGGTGTCGTCGGCCCCGTGAAGCTCTTGCTGTTCGACCTCGACGGCACGATCCTGCGCTCGGTGCGTGGTGCCGACCCGTTCCACGACGCCATGCGGGAGACCTTCGGCGTGGACGTCGATCTCCACGCCATGCGGCCCGACGGCAAGACGGATCCCTCGATCATCCGCGAGCTACTCGAGCGCGCGGGTGTCACGACCGACCTCGACCGCCCCACGCTCGCCGCGTTCGAGGCGTGCCTCGCGGCCCGCATGCGCGCGGCGCTGGCGGCGGGGACCACGCGCTTCGAGGCCATTTCCGGCGTCCGCGAGGTGCTCGAGAGCCTGGCCCGCGACGCGCGCTTCGCCCTCGCGGTGCTCACGGGCAACCTGCAGGCGTCGGCGCACCTCAAGCTCGGCTCGGCCGGCCTCGCCGACTTCTTCTGCGTCGGAGCCTTCGGGAGCGACCACGTGCTCCGCCGCGAGCTGCCCGACATCGCGCGCGAGCGCTTCGAGCGCCGGATGGGAGTCACGGTCACGCGCTCGGCGTGCGTCATCGTCGGCGACACGCCCCTCGACCACGCCGCGGCCGAAGCCAACGGCATGCCGTGCGTGCTGGTGGCGAGCGGGCGCACGCCGCTCGACGAGCTGCGCGCGCTCGAGCCGGCGGCTGCCTTCGCCGACTGGAGCGATCCCGTCGCGATGCACCGGGTGCTGGCGGAGCTGTAAGGGGGCAGCTCTGAGGGGCGAGGCACGAAGCTCCGAGCGACGAGGGACCCAGCTCTGAGGGAGAGGAGCGCAGCCCTGAGGGGGAGGAACGAGAGACGCAGCTCTGAGGGAGAGGAACGAGGGACGCCGCTCTGGGGAACACGGCCCTCAGGGATGCATCTGCGGGCCGCGGCTCAGAGGGGCGCGCCGCATCCCCGGGGCGCGGCGGAGAGACGCGAATCGCGCTGTTCTGCAACGGCGAGGAGAAGCCGCGCCCCCCCGGGGTGCGGCGGAGAGGGAGGGTGCCGTGTCGGGAGACTACCGCGTGCTCGTGCAGAAGGACTTCCTGAAGTTCTCGGCGGCGCACTTCATCGCCTACAAGGGCTTCCGCGAGCCGCTGCACGGCCACAACTACCAGGTCTCGGTCGCGATCAGCGGCAGGGTCGGGCCGGACGGCTACGTCCTCGACTTCGGGGTGGTGAAGTCCATCACCAGGGACGTGTGCGAGGAGCTCGACGAGCGCGTGCTCGTGCCGGCGCGCAGCGACTGCCTCTGCGTGACCAGCGAGGGCGAGGGCGTGGTGCTCGTCTACGAGGACGGGACGCGCTTCGTCTTCCCGGCGCGGGACTGCGTCCTGCTGCCGATCGTGCATGCGTCGGCGGAGGAGCTCGCGGCCTACGTGCTGCGGCGCCTGCGCGAGGGCCTGCAGGCGCACGAGGTGCGGGGCCTCGGCGAGATCGAAGTCGGCATCAGCGAGGCGCCGGGGCAGGCCGCGTTTTGCCGCGAGCGCTTCTGAGCCGGATGCGAGCATGAGCGCACGACCGGACGTCCTGATCGTGGGCGGCGGCCTCGCGGGCCTGTGCTGCGCGCGTCGTCTCGCGGAGCGTGGTCTCATCCCCCTCGTGCTCGAGGCGTCGGAAGCCGTGGGCGGTCGCGTCCGTACTGACGACTGCGAGGGCTTCACGCTCGACCGCGGCTTCCAGGTCCTGCTCGAGGCCTACCCCGAGGCGCGACGGGTGCTCGACTACGGCGCGCTCGGGCTGCGGCCGTTCATGAGCGGCGCGCTGGTGCGCTGGGCGGGCCGCTTCCACCGCGTGGCCGATCCGTGGCGCCACCCGCGGCACGCGCTCGCGAGCCTGCTCGGGCCGATCGGCACGCTCGCCGACAAGCTGCGCGTCGCGCGCCTGCGCGGCGCCGTCCGCCGGGGCACGCTCGACGAGCTCTTCCTGCGGCCGGAGAGCACGACCCTCGAGGCGCTGCGTGCGGCGGGCTTCTCGGAGGCGATGATCGCGCGCTTCTTCCGCCCCTTCCTCGGCGGCGTCCTCCTCGAGCGCGAGCTCGGGACATCGAGCCGGATGTTCGAGTTCGTGTTCCGCATGTTCAGCGAGGGACCGGCCGCGCTGCCCGGGGGCGGGATGGGCGCCATTCCGGCGCAGATCGCGGCTGCGCTGCCGCCCGGGAGCATCCGCCTGCAGGCCGCGGTCGCGGCCGTGACCACGGACGGCGTCACCCTCACCGGGGGCGAGCGTCTCGAGGGCAAGGCCGTGGTGGTGGCGTGCGACGCGCCCGCGGCCCGGCGCCTTCTCCCGGAGCTCCCCACGGGCGGCGAGCGCAGCGTCACGTGCCTCTACTTCGCGGCGGAGCACGCGCCCCTCGCCGAGCCGGTTCTCGTCCTCGACGGCGAGGGCCGGGGGCCCGTCAACAACCTCTGCGTGCCGAGCGCCGTCGCGCCGGCGTATGCCCCCGCCGGGAAGAGCCTGGTCTCGGCGACCGTGCTCGGGATCCCGGCCGCGGACGACGCGGCGCTCGAGGGCGGCGTCCGGACGCAGCTGCGCGAGTGGTTCGGGCCCGAGGTGCTGCGCTGGCGGCACCTGCGCACCTATCGCATCGCGCATGCCCTGCCGGCACAGGAGCCGCCCGCGCTCACGCCGTCCGAGCGCCCGGTGCGGCTCGCCTCCGGTCTCTACGTGTGCGGCGATCACCGCGACACGGCGTCGATCCAGGGCGCCATGGTCTCCGGCCGGCGTGCCGCCGAGGCCGTGGCCGAGGATCTCGTGCGCTGACCCGGGGTTCCCGCCGGCGGCTGGCCGGCTCAGCCCGAGAGCCCCGTGAATGCGATCTCGTGGCGATCGATCCAGCGTGCGGGTGTCACGACGCCCGCATGTTGTGCACCACGGCGTCGGCGTCGG